>WNFT01002931.1_pt1 | contig 14684 bp, 6 predicted proteins | sample 5400191 | NCBI WGS metagenome assembly WNFT01 (sample SAMN13153359, study PRJNA577476) | soil metagenome | isolation source: 80 cm saprolite under Madrone tree | place: USA:California | collected 2016-06-14
GAATTCTCCTTCGGCCGGTTGCAGCTTTCCCAACTGCACAAGATTGATGGCGAGATTCATGCGCGCGCTCGCGGAATCCGGCTTCAGGCGCACGGCCTTTTCCAGGTGCGCGGTGGCCTTGGCGTCCTGAGATTGCGCGGAGTAGACCAATCCCAGAAGTTCATGGACTTCAAAGCTTTCAGGAACTTCGCGGAGTAGCGCTTCCAACGCTGCAGCGGCGTCTGCAAAGCGTCCGGATTCGTATTGAGCCACGGCAGCCTGGAATTGGCGGTCCAGACGCGCGTCAGGGCCGCTAGCGGGCTTCTGGGCGTGCAGGCGGGCCGCAAGGGGCAGAAGCGCGAGGCACACCAGACGGAGTATTCGCATCACGATTTCTGAATTTTAACACTGCCGCTCAGAGTAGCGGAACTTTGCGCTGAAAAAGGAGCGGGGGAAAAGCGAGAGTTGAGAAAGCATGGGCAAGAAAGAAGAGGCGCTTCTCGCGAAGCGCCTCTTTCGGATTAGTTCGGAGTTCAGTTTAGTAATACAGCTTCAAAGCGAACTGGATCTGCCGCGGATCGTAGGGAGCGTCGCGGGTTGACCCGATCTCGCCAAAACTCGCGTTTGTGAAATTGCCCGACCCCGAGATCGCGACAACGCCGTTGCCGCCGAAGTTGGGAGCGTTGAAATTCGGGTGATTGAGAATATTGAAGATCTCTGTACGGAACTGTATGCGGAAGCGCTCATTGAGCGGGATGTCCTTAAAGACTGAGAAGTCCAATCTATGGAATCCGGGCCCGACAACTTGGGTAGAACCGCCACCCAAGGCGGCAAAGCCCGTCAAAGGAACGCATCCTTTGGGCTTGGTGGGATTGGGTACCCCACCAGCTCCCAATGCGCAAGGTTGAGCGAATGCCGCCGGGTTGCCATACCAGTTCAATTTCCCCTTGGCGTCTGTGTGCAGTCCGAGTTTCGGGTCACCCACGAGGAGATCATAGCAACCTGCGCCTGAGACCGTGCCCGAGGGGCAAGAAAGAGTAATCGGCTGGCCACCTTGGAGAGTAGCGCTCCAAATGACGCTCCAACCACCGATGGCCTTGTTGGTAAACCCTGAGGCATCGGAGAAGAAGCGCTTGCCCTTGCCGAAGGGAAGCTCATAGCCTCCACTGAAGTGGAAGACGTTCCGGATGTCGAAAGGAGCCAGGCTGTAATCGCCCTGGATTCCAAAACCCGGAACGTTCGGAGCGCGGTAGCCGCCTATGCTACCTCCGTTAAGTAGGTCATGAGCGTCCGTACGGACCTTGGACCAAGTGTATGTGGCGAGAAAATTGAGTCCACCCGCGAAGCGTTTCTCGACCTTGGTCTGCAGACCATGGTAAGCGCTGTTCCCTTCAGTCGCCGCATAACTGGCGTTCTGCCCGAAATCGGGGAACGGGAGGGCAGAACTTGTAAGGGAGGTGATCGTGTTACTGCCTGGGAAAACCTCCAAATGGCGCGCTAGCGACGTGACGTAGCCAGCTTGCACGGACATCGAAGACGTCAGTTGATATTGCAGCGTCAGATTGCCGCTCATGGAGTACGGCGTGATGTAGTCGAACTGAATACCACGCAAGGCGAGGCCGCTGGCATTGACCAACAGCGGACTGAGTGGGGTGCACGAAAACCCGGTTTCAAAAGTCGCATTCCCGGTTGCACTCCCGCCAGGTCCCGCCGTCGTGCACGGTGTACCGTCCGCATTCGTGAATGTTATGGGGTGAGCGGCGTCGGGCGGCTGGAATTGGAAGTTAAACTGGAAGGGATAGTTCTCACCGATGTTGGGTGAGAAACCGCGGTTCTCAAAGCCGTTGTAGAACAGTCCAAATCCTGCGCGCGCAACAAGCTTTGGGGTCACCTGGTAGGCCAAACCCAAACGAGGTGAAAAATTGGTAGTCTGAGATTTCCCAAGTCCCTTGCCGTACCGGTTCGTGGTATCGAGCGTGATACCGTCTTTGGCGAGCAAGCTGAGGAAGCTCGGGGACAGGTTACCAGCGTTCGGTCCCTGCGGGATTATGTACAGCGGAGCATTGATAGGAGGGCCGGCCGGAACGAAATTAGCTTGATTGCCGTGGTGCTCATAGACCAGCCCGAAGAAATCGTAACGCAAGCCAAGGTTAACCGTCAGGTTGCGAGTAACCTTAACGTCGTCGTTGACATAACCACCGTAGTAGTTTTTTCCGTTATCGGTCAGGGAAATGTTGGAGATGAATATGCCATTGTGACCCAGTCCGTCATCGCTACCCCCGGAAGGGCCTCCCACGTAATTAATCCCGCCGGGTACGGACGCGAGCGCCGGGGCCAGCAAGAATTGTGCGCGGCCGGTGTTACCTCCGCCCACACCCGGGATTTCTGTGTAGAGACCGCTAAAATCGAATTCTCCGCGGGACCAGGGCGGCTGGAGGGTCGAAAATTTGACGTGCTGAACCTCAATACCCAATTTGAAGGTGTGCTTTCCGTAGATCTTGGTGAGGTCGTCGGTCACCTGGATCGTGGAACTAACCTCGTCCGAAGGCAAGAAGGCGTTGCTCCCAAGGGTTTGGAGTCCGTTGATTCCGAAGGCAGGAAGACCGCCGTTCTCGCTTAACTGCGGAATGCCGAGTATGTTGAAATTTTTGGGTATATTGGTCAGATCGTTGGCCGATGGCGAAACGCGGGTGGTGTGAAGATAATTTAAGCCGCCACGAAGTACGTTGATTAAGGTTGGGGAGAACGTGTGCGTATAGCCAAGTGCACTCTGCTGAGCGTTGGCGGTCTGAGTGCCTTGTTGGAAACCGCCACCGTCGGCGACGCCCTTGAAAATGCCAGGAATAAATTGCGGGTCGTCCACCAAGCTGAATCTGTAAAACACCTGGTTCTTTTCATTAAGATTGAAGTCCATCCGAGCGTCAAAGGAGTTTCGGTGCTCAAACAGTTTTGGCGAATTGGCAAAATTAGAAAAAAGCGAGGACGTGGTTGGCAGCGGGTAGAGATTCAAGAGCTTAATTGCGTTGGGGTCCAAGCGTCCTGCGGGAATGTGGTTCAGGTTGCAGGCGGCGAGGGTGAAGGTGGTCGTAGCAGCGGGGCAAGCTGCCGAAGCCGTGAAAAAAGGATCGCGGACGAACACGCCGGGAGAAATCTGGCGCGTGGTTGCCGGGTCCAGGATAGTCCCGGTCGGCATGGTGCGGCCCAAGGCGTCAGTCTGAGTTCCCGATTGACCTGTGATCAGATCCGAGAGGTCGGTATAAGGGCCACCGGGAGCGTTTCGCTCCGCAAGGGTGGGGACCGATCCGGTCAAAATTGTTCCCTGAACCCTTCGCAGCCCCTCATAGTCGCCGAAAAAGAAGACTTTGTTCCGGCCGTTGAACACCTTGGGGATGACGACGGGTCCACCAGCGGTAAACCCGAACTGATTTTGGCGCAAGGCGCCCTTCGGCCTACCGCCGGCGTTTTCAAAGAAGTCGGCCGCGTCGAGCTTGTCGTTGCGGAAAAACTCCCAAGCAGCGCCATGAAAATTGTTGGTGCCCGATTTGATGGTCGCGTTCAGAACGGCGGCGCCGGAGCGGCCAAATTCGGCGCTAAAGTCCGAGGTTTGCACTTTGAATTCCTCGACCGCATCCACTGGGGGAAGAACAACAAAGTTCGTACCGTTGAGGAAGTCCACGGTGTCGGAGTTGTTATCGATGCCGTCCAGCAGGTAGTTGTTCTGCGCCGGGCGGAGACCGTTGGCCGCGAAGGCGCCGCTGGCGGCGTTGCCGCGGGTATCGGCCTGCGGAGTATTTACTCCGGCGGCGAGTTGGGCGAGGAAAGTGAAATTCCGCCCGTTCAGCGGTAAATTATCAACGCTGCGGGAGTCCACGACTTGGCCTACGGAGGCGTCTTGCGTTTCAAGGACGGGAACCGTCGACGCTACCTCGACCGTCTCACTCACTGAGCCGGGTTTAAGGGTAAAATCGACGACCACGTCCTGGCCAACGTTGACCACGACGTTTCTAGTGGTGATCGTCTGAAACCCTTGCAGGGTGGCGGTGAGCTTGTAGCTGCCGATCCTTACGGGCGAGAATTTGTAGGTGCCGTCGGCGCTGGTGGTGGTCGACAGGCTGGCGTTCGTGCCCTCATTCGTGAGGGTCACGGTTGCGCCATGAACCGATCCGCCCGACGCATCCGACACGGTACCGAGAATGCTGCCGGCGTCCACCTGCGCGCGAAGCGGGGCGGCGCCGCACAGCAACACGACAAGGCTGGTCAGCGCCCACAATGGTGCGCGACCGAACAACGCAGAAAAAGCCCTTCCGTTCATCGCCGTTCCTCCTGGCCCCTGCGGGCCCCAATTCGTGACGAACCCAGGACTCCAGCGCCCAAGGCGGTGAAGCCGCCTTAAACGCTCCTCGACTTAGTTAAATTTTGCGGACAGGGGCCCGACCGAAACGCGCGGCAGATGCGCCCCACGACATGAGCGTTTTGAGAATCTGGCACCCCAAGCCCGACAATGTAAACCCTGGCTACTCCGGATTTACGCACCCAAACCACTTAACCGCTTAACCTAGTGGGACTGTCTATCTCACAGGTCTTTCGATGTTGTCAAGCATTTTTTTTCATCTATACTGCAAGCCGCTTGCTGGCCAGTCGGGGATTTTCGTTGAGCTTAATTCCGGGACCTGAGACTTTCGGCTTATGGGCCTAACCATTCGCGATGTTGCCAAGGCCGCGGGAGTATCCACGGCCACGGTCTCCAACGTTCTGAACAAGACCGGCAAAGTAGGCCGCCGCACGCACAGCCTGGTGCTGTCGGCGGTCAAGCGCCTCGGATATTTTCCCGACGTGCATGCGCGCCACCTGGCCTCGCGGGAGAGCCGCACGATGGGCATCATCGTTTCCGACATCGAGAATCCGTTTTTCCCCGAAGTAATCAAGAGCTTCGAGACGCGCGCGCGCGCGCTGGGCTACGACGCCATTCTGAGCGACACCAACTACGATCCGCGCAGAACGCGCGAAGCCGCGGAGCGCATGATGGAGCACAAAGTGCGCGGCGTGGCAGTGATGACTTCGGAGATCAGCTTGCGCGTGATCCACGAAATGGCACGGCGACGAATTGCCGTGACGTTTCTTGATCTTGGTCCGGTGCGCAAATACGTCAGCAATCTGCGCATCGACTATCATTCCGGAATACAGCAGATCGTGGAATACCTCTACAAACACGGGCACAGGCACATCGCCTTTGTGGCTGGAAGGCCGCGCTTGAAGTCCAACGTCGTACGCCTGCAGTCCTACGAAAAGTGTATGAGAGATCTAGGGCTCGAGCCTGGGCCGGTGTTGCCCGGCGACTTGCGCTTCGAAGGCGGCTTGAGCGCCGGCCTGGCGATCGCGAAGCTCAATACCCGGCCTACGGCGGTGATGGCGGTGAACGACCTCACCGCCGTTGGAGTCATCAAGGGTCTGTTGAAGTCCGGCCTCCGTGTGCCAGAGGATATTTCGGTGACAGGCTTCGACAAGACGCGCCTGGCGGAATACAGCAACCCTTCGATCACCACGGTGGACATCCACCGCGACGTGCTCGGCCAAATAGCCGCCGACGCGCTGCATGAACTCTCCCGCTCAGCGGATCCGCAGGGCCGCGAATATCAGATTACCGCCGAGCTGATCCAGGGGGATTCCTCCGGGCCGGCTCCGCCCATCATTCCCTAGCGCTTGGCTATAGCGTTTTGGATCGGCCGTGTCCGGGTGCTAGCATGGCAAGGCGGGCGGTCGCACGCAGGCACTTCCGGATGGCGCGTCACAAAGACGAAAAGCACATTTCGCGTAGAACTTTTCTTCGGGGCATGCGCTGGGCTCCCGTCTTTTTCGTTCCCGCTCCGCTACGTGCCCTGCCCTTCGGATCGAAATTCGTTGCGCCGCCGCGCGCTATCCCTTTCCTCCCCTTCGCTGATTTGCGATTGACGCCGCATTACCCGGCGAAATCTCCACTGGACGACGTTCTTCGCCTTGTCGCCCCTGGCAGCGACGAGTTCGTCACCGAACAATACGCGTTTGAAATTGGGCGGCTGCTAAACGACTGGAGCCAAGCTCTCAAGGCAGCTCCGCCCGGGCTCAGCGCGCTTGCAACTTTTCTCGACTCTTCGCTGGAAGCGACTGTCCTCGCGTCAAGTCAAGAAAGCAGCGTGCGTTCCGGCGGCGGCATCGAGGTAGTGCGGAGGCGCTTCGCAGCCAATACGACGAAGGACCGCGAGCGATTCGTAGATGAAATGAAAAAGCACCTCGCGCCTTTCGTCCACCTACAGACTGCGGAGTTCGAGATCACGAACGTCAAAGAAATCGCCGGCACCCCGCTGACCGTGCAAGCCGAGATTCGCTACGACCTCGCCGGCACGCTTGCCGACGGCGCCCGCGAGGAGCGCATCGGAAATTGGTCCACGCGCTGGACTCGCGCCGATTCCAACGCGTGGCACGCAGTGCGCTGGGAGGCGAGCGCAGAAACCGTGAGCCGCGCCCGCTGGCCGATTTTCATCGACGTCACGGCGCAAGCTCTGGGCCAAACGGAATCGTACCGAAGCCAGATGCTGCGCGGCGTCGACCACTGGCGCACGGTGCTCGACGGCGCTTGCGGCATCGACGTGTACGGCAACAACGGCCTCGCCACAGGCGACATCGACAACGACGGCTTCCACGATCTGTACATCTGCCAGCCCGCGGGACTCCCCAATCGACTTTATCGCAATCGTGGCGACGGAGCATTCGAGGACGTCACTGAAAAAGCCGGCGTTGGAGTGCTCGACGCCACTGCGTGCGCGCTATTCGCCGATTTCGAAAACAAAAGCGTGCAGGATCTGCTTGTCGTTTGCGGCAGCGGGCCTCTTCTTTTCCTCAACGACGGTGCGGGAAAATTTTCCCTCAAGCGCGATGCCTTCCAATTCGCGCGCCCTCCGCAAGGCACGTTCACGCACGCGGCCATCGCCGACTACGACCATGACGGCCGGCTCGATATCTATTTCTGCCTCTATAGCTACTATCTCGGCCTGGACCAATATCACTACCCTGCTCCTTATTTTGACGCGCGCAATGGGCCGCCGAATTTTCTGCTCCACAACGAAGGCAATGCCACATTTCGCGATCGCACCGAAGCCGCGGGCCTCAACGTCGACAACGATCGATACAGCTTCGCCTGCGCCTGGGGCAACTACAGCGCCGACGGCCACCCCGGCCTGTACGTCGCCAACGATTTCGGCCGCAGTAACCTTTATCGCAACAACGGTGACGGCACTTTTACATCAGTCTCGGCCGAAGCCGGCGTGGAGGATCCCGGCGCCGGCATGAGCGCGAGTTGGTTCGATTACGACAACGACGGCAGGCAGGACGTGCACGTCTCCAACATGTGGTCCGCCGCCGGCATTCGCGTTTCCGAGCAGGAACAGTTTCATCAGGGCGAACCTGAAAACATCCGCGCGCTCTATCGACGGCACGCGCGCGGCAATTCCCTCTATCGCAATCTGGGTAACGGAAAATTCCAAAACGTCAGCGAGAAGGCCGGCGTCGAAATGGGCCGCTGGGCGTGGTCTTCCGACGCCTGGGATTTCGACCACGACGGGTATTCGGACCTGTACATCGCCAATGGCTACATTTCCGGGCCAGAAGCTGCGCGTGGCTCCAACGGCGATATTTCCAGCTTCTTCTGGCGCCAGGTGGTGGGCAAATCACCGCAGAATTCCCTTCCGTCGGCAAAATACGAGCAAGGATGGAACGCCATCAACGAGCTGATCCGGTCGGACGCGACGTGGAACGGTCACGAGCGAAACGTTTTCTACGCCAATAACCGCGACGGCACGTTTTCAGAAGTTTCCGGCGTAACGGGATTGGATTTCCCGGACGATAGCCGCGCTTTTGTGCTCGCTGATCTGGACCACGATGGCCGCCTCGAAATCATTCTCAAAAACCGCAACGCGCCGCAGCTTCGCATCCTGCGCAACGCAATGAAAGAGCTCGGCAACGCGGTGGCTTTTCGTCTGCGCGGAACGAAGAGCAACCGCGACGCCATCGGCGCCGGCGTCACCGTGGAGGCCGGAGCGCACCGCCAAACAAAATTTCTGCAGGCTGGATCGGGATTTTTGTCGCAGCACACGAAGGAGCTTTTTTTTGGCGTTGGCAGCGCCCAAGGATCCGTTCGCGCGATCGTCCGCTGGCCCAGCGGCCTTACGCAAACCTTCGCGACCGTGCCGGTGAATCGCCGCGTCGAGATTCAGGAGGGCTCGCAGGATTTTGCGGCAGCTCCGTTCGCGGCTTCTTCCCCCGCTTACGCTCAAGTGAGCCACACCATCAAGCTCGGGCCTTTGCCGTCCTCGTCGGAAACGTGGCTCATTGAACCTCTGCACGCGCCGGATTTTTCGCTCCCGGATTTGCGAGGCCAAAGCATAAACCTTGGAGCGTTTCGTGGCGGCCTGCTGCTGCTGCATTTTTGGGCAGCGGCAGCACCGGCTTGCGGCGAACAGTTGCGGCTGCTTGAACGTGGCCATGAAATGCTCGCGTCACGCGGGCTTCGCGTCATCGGAATCAACGTTGACGAGGCGAAAGATGCAGCGGTCGCGCGCTCCTTGGCCGTGAAAGAAGGTCTTTCCTTCCCTACCCTGTTGGCCACGCCAGAAATCGCGGGCATCTACAACATTCTCTATCGCTACCTGTTCGATCGCCGGCGCGATCTCGCTCTGCCGACTTCCTTCCTCGTCGACCGTGACGGAATGATTGTCAAGATCTACCAAGGCAGCATACCAACCGATCGCCTGCTGGACGATGTCGAGTCGCTTCCGCAGACTTCGGAAGAACGCACGCGCAAAGCGTTGCCCTTCGCGGGCACCCTCTACGAAAAAGACGGCTTCCAGCGCAACGATTTCACTTATGGAGTCGCGTTGTTTCAGCGTGGCTATCTCGAACAAGCTGCGGCATCCTTCCAGCAGGTCATCGCTGCCAAACCGAATGAGCCCGAGGCCTACTACAACCTCGGCACGCTCTACCTTCGCAAGAACGCTTTGGCGGAGGCGCGGCAATATCTCGAGCAAACCGTCAGGCTGCGGCCGAATTATCCGGAAGCCTGGAACAATCTGGGCATGATTGCCGCGCAGCAGGGGCAGACCGACGATGCCATCCGCAATTTCCAACAATCGCTTCTTCTGCGCCCTGACTACGCGATCGCGCTGCTGAATCTTGGAAACGTTTACCGCCGCCAGGAAAATTTCGCCCAGGCCGAAAAGTTCTTGAAGCGCGCGCTCGAACTTGAACCGGAGAATCCGGAAGTCAACTACAACCTCGGCATGCTCTACGCGAGGCAAGAGCAGCTGCCGCTCGCGTCGCGCTATCTGGGGCGCGCTGTGAGCCTGCGTCCGGATTATCCTGACGCGCTGAACAATCTCGGCGTTTTTTTTGTGCGCGAAGAGCGCTACTCGGAAGCCGAGGATAATTTCAAAGCGTGCATCCGCGTGGCGCCGAGTTTCGATCAGGGCTACCTCAATCTCGCGCGTCTCTACGTGATTCTGAAGGAAAAAGATAAAGCGCGCGAAGTGCTGCAAACTCTGCTGCGGCAGCAGCCGCAGCACAAGTTGGCTCAACAGGCGCTGGAGATGCTAAATTAAGTTTTCAACAATAATCAGCGCGCGGACGGTGGAGTTGCCGGCAATGGCTTTTGACGCCGCATTGCAAAGGAAACGCGCGAGCGCCGCGATGTGCGCGACTCTTGCGCTGTCAGTGATGATTCTCCTTTGCGCGGCGGCGCACGCCGCAGAGCAACCCGCCGCGAAGGCGAGCACAGTTAGGCAGACTGCAAAAGCGGCGTCTCCGCTGCTTGCCGAAGCGGAAGCGCTGTTCAGCGAAGGCCGCGTTGCGGACGCCAAAAGCACAATCCAGGAAGAGCTGCAACAAAATCCCGCGAACGCCGAGGCCTACGATTTGCTCGGGGTTATATCCGTTGGCGAAAAAGATTACGCCGACGCCCTCGAAGCTTTCCAGCATGCCCTCAAGCTCGATCCCCACTCTACCCGCACGCGCAACAACATCGGCAATGCTTACGTCGCGCAGGGAAAATTCGACCTTGCCGAGCAGGAGTTCCGAACAGTCCTGCGCACCGCGCCCGCAAACCGCGACGCGAACTACAACCTCGGGCTTGTGCTCTTGGCGCAAGGCTCGCCTGCCAAGGCCATTCTCCATTTTCAGCGTGTTCGTCCCGCGAATCTGGAAACCAAATTTAATTTGACGCGCGCGTACCTCCAGGCGGGCAGGACCGCGGAGGGCCTGAAATCGGCGACAGAGCTCTCCGGCGAAAATAAAGACAACGTGCAGCTCCATTTCACGCTAGGCGTCCTGCTCGCTTCCGAAAAGCAGTATCGCGCCGCGCAGCTTGAACTCGAAAAAGCCAACGCGCTACAACCGGAAACGTTCGAGATTCTCTACAACCTTGGCCAGGCTGACCTTCGCGCCGGCGAATATCCCAAAGCGGAATTGGCGTTGAACCGCGCGCTGAAGCTGAAGCCCGATTCGCCGGAAGCGCTTTACCTGTTGGCGCAAGTCTATTCTGACCAGAAAAAAACCGTCGACGCTTTGGATCTCCTGGTGCGCGCGCACAAGCTGGCTCCGCAGAATGGCGACGTCATTTTCCTCCTGGCGCGCGTCAGCATGGCCCAGAATTATTTCGAAGACGCCATTCCGCTGCTCGAATCAGGCGTGCAGATCGCCCCGAAACGCGGCGACCTCCGCGCCGCGCTCGGTGAAAGCTATTTCATGTCCGGCAAAACGGAAAAAGCCATCGACGAGTTCAAGGCGCTCATTGCGCTCGATCCTTCCGCCGGCTCTTATGCCTTCATGGGCCTTTCGTACCGCCATCTCGGGCGCTTCGACGAAGCCAAGAAATATTTTCAGGAAGGATTGAAACTGGACCGCCGTAACGCTTCCTGTCTTTTCAACATGGGCTACATCGAAGAGCGGCAAGGCAATCACGCCGCCGCGGAAACCCTTTTCCAGGAAGCGCTGAAGTCCAACCCTGATTTTTCCGAAGCCCTGCTGGAGCTCGCGAACCTGCGCATCGCCAACAAGAAATTCGAGGACGCCGCGGAGCTCCTGCGCCGCTATGTAAAGGTAAGCCGCGATCCCGCCTCGGGGTATTACAAGCTAGCGATGGTCGAGCGCAGCCTGCATCAAACCGAAGCGGCGCAGCGCGATTTGAACGTCTTTCAAACTTTGGCGAAGAATTCTTCCACCGGTCCTTATCCCTATCAGCACCTTTTCGATTATCTCGACAACCGCGCAACTCTCAGCGCGCGCGAGCGCACGCAACTGGATTTGACGCAACTCACGGAGCAAATCCAGAAACATCCCGACCAGCCGCAAGATCTCTACTTGCTCGCGGAAACCTATTTGAAGCTTGGTAAGGTGGAGGATGCTCGCAAGGCCATCGCCCAGCTCGATCAGTTGAGCGCCAACGATTACCGCACGCAAACAGGCGTCGGCGTTCTGCTTGCTCGTTATCGCTTGTATGATGAAGCCATCCGGCATTTTCAGTCCGCGTTGCGCGCCAATCCCGATTCGGACGATGTGAAGTTCGATCTGGCCGATGCCTATTTCCGCAAAGGCCTCTACTCGCAGGCGCTCGAAGCCGCCGCGCAAGTCTCGGTCGCCGGTCAGCAAGACGACGCGTACCTTGCCTTGCTCGGGGATATTCAAGCTCATCTCGGGGACACCGCGCGCGCCGCGGAAATTTTCCGCGACGCTATTCGCCGCAATCCCGATAACGATCAGTATTATCTGTCGCTGACTTTAGTGCAGTTGCGCGGCAATGATGTGCGCGGCGCAACCGAAACCTTGCAGCAAGGCTTGGCGCGCATCCCCGGCTCCGGAAAAATCCTCTGGGGACTGGGTCTAATCTCCGTTCTCGAAGGCAACACGCCGCAAGCCGCCGAGCGTCTCGAGCGCGCCGTCGAACTATTGCCGGAATGGGCCGGCAGCTACTCCACCCTCGGCGTTTTCTATTACGAAACCGGACAAATCGAAAAAGCCCGCGAAGTCCTCGACCGCTTCAAAGGCAGTAACGCTGCCGGCGGCCTCGACGTCAATCGTATCGAGGAAGCTCTGTCGCGAGCTCCCGCGCAACTTCCCTCGGCCCGCGAACCCATGCCGATGGTCGCGCGCCAGCAGTTACTGCAGCTTGCTTTGTCTCTTGCGGAGCGTACCCTGTGACGGAACAGGTGAGTTCCTACGAACAGGAATCCGGCAAAAAGCCCGTCGCCATGGCGCTCTGCTCCCTGGCAATCATTATTGCCTTGGTGGTTGGCGTAGGCCTCGCCAGCAACCTCGTGTTGCGTCATGTTGTGCAGACCTTGCCGCTGTGGATCGCCGTGGTGCTTGGTTTTCGCCGCTCACGCGCGACTGGGTGGGCCGCTCTGCCGCTATTCCTGTTCTGGCTGACACTGATGGTCATCATATGGCTGTATTTGTTGGGCATCGCCAGCCTGATCAGCGGCCACTTCTCGCCGATTGAGATCGCCATGACGATCACCGTTGGAGCGGCATCGATAATAGGTATTGGACTCTTTGCGCGGTTCAAGTCCCGTTTATCCACCGCGAGAGCGCTGATCACGTTCGCGGCGATCGCCGGACTGCAATGCGCGTGCTTTGTACTCAGCTTCTCCTCATCTATCGTTCATCGGTAAGTCTAGCCGGCTCCCTAGGCCGAGCAATCAGACCTGCAGTTTGCGAAGGTACGGAACGCTCGCCCTCATCATGTCCAGGTTCATTTCGACGAAGTAATTCTTTATGCCGCCCATTTTCGCCGCGGTAAAGATTTTCGCCCAATCCAGGCTGTCCTGCCCCACCGGCATAATTTTCTTGGCTTCCGACGACCAGCCTTGGACGTGCATGGAAGTGAAACGGCCCGGGTACTTCGTGAAATACTCCGCAGCGTCGTAGCCGCCGCTGATTGTGGAAACCTGGAATTGGAACTTGACCAGCTTCGGATCGAGAAGCTCCAGCAACAAGTCATAGGTCCGCTTGCCGTCAACCATCGTGAGCTCAAAATCCTCATTGTGAAGTCCCTGCTGGATTCCCGCTCTGGCCGACCGTTCGCCCATTTTGTTGTATTCGTCGGCCGCTCGCTTCACATCATCCATAGTCGGTTTCTTGGGTCCCTCAAGCGTTGGCACAATCATTTGCGTCAAGCCGGCATCTTTCGCCCAGGCAATCCGACCCTCCTGATCGTCCCTGAGTTCTTTGATGCCGAAGTGCGAACTCACACATGCCACACCGGCTTCGCCCAGAATTCTCCGGAGCTCAGTTCCCGTGTATTTGCCAAGGCCGGCGAAGCCGTAATCCGCGTAACCTACCGGCGAGCACAACTCAATCGTCTGAAACCCGGCGTCGGCAAGCTGCTTGATCGTGCCGGGAAAGTCCTTGACGATCATCTCCCGCACAGGCCAGGTCTGACATCCAATTGGCATGCCCAGCGGATTGGCGCGAAGCTCCAGACCACCTGCGGAAATAAAGCCGGCCGCGGCGGCGTGCGTCGCCGCATTTTTGACAAACTCTCTTCTCGACATCTCCGACATGGACGCCTCCTTATGACAATTCTTTACGAAGCGCCGGCTACAGTTCCCATCCGCTTCGACGTTCCGGCCGGACGTATTTCTGCGCCGTATCAGCGCTCACTTTCATGCCGGCGCGATCCCAAGTGAGTTTCCCTCCCGCGCGCGTGGCGACATTCCCAAGAAGCAAAGTCTCCGTAACCAGCCCCGAGAATTCGAAATTTCCGCCCGGCTTCACTTTGCTTCCCTTGCAGGCGTCGAGCCATTCGCGTTCGTTCCCAGGCGACCTAGGCAGCGTTTTTGGCGGTTGCTTATATCTGTTCATTTTCGCTTCAGGAATAAGTTTGGGACCTGCCCCATTAAATCCGCAAAGAATTTTCCCGCGATCTCCCACAAACAGGAGCCCTTCATCCCCGTCTTCGCCCTCAACCTTGAACGGGCGATTCTCTTCCAACTCCTCCGGCCGCGGCGGCTTTAGACCGCCGTCATACCACGTGAATTTCACCGGTGGCATCTCACCCCGCGCCGCGAAGTTGTAATGGATGATCGACGCCAGCGGATACGTCTCTTCGTAGCGATCCGTGGAACTGGCTTCCACACTCACAGGCGCTTCGAGTTTCAGCACCCGAAAAATTGTGTCGAAACTGTAGGAACCCATATCGCCGAGAGCGCCACAACCGAAATCTCCCCACCCACGCCATACAAAAGGCGCGTACGCGCGGTTGAAAGAGCGTTCCGGCGCCGGGCCGAGCCACAAATTCCAGTCCAGGCCTTCGGGCACCGGCTCCTCGTCCTTAGGACGCTCGATCCCCTGCGGCCAGAAAGGACGGCTGGACCAGTTAGCGACCTCCCTTACCGGCCCGATGGCGCCGTCCCAAATCCATTCGCATAGCAAGCGCGTGTCTTCGGATGCTTGGTTGCCAACGGCAATCTGCGTCGCCACACCAGTCTCGCGGGCAATTTCAGCCATGCGCCGCGCTTCATAAATCGTGTGCGTCAATGGCTTCTGGCAAAAGACGTGTTTGCGCTTCTTCATCGCCGCAGCCGACACCGCTGCATGCAAATTGTCCGTAGTGCACACAACAACCGCGTCGACATCTTTCTGCTTTTCGAGTAGTTCGCGAAAGTCGCTGTAAGCCGCGCAGC
>WNFT01005354.1_pt1 | contig 14683 bp, 21 predicted proteins | sample 5400191 | NCBI WGS metagenome assembly WNFT01 (sample SAMN13153359, study PRJNA577476) | soil metagenome | isolation source: 80 cm saprolite under Madrone tree | place: USA:California | collected 2016-06-14
CAGCAGGTTCGGGCGGACAACCGGGCACGAATACATCCACCGGCACAACCTTGTCCACACTGCCTGCAATGGCGTAACTACCCTTGAACACACCGCATGTTTGAGCGCAGTCACCCACAGCCACTACCAGTTTTGGATCGGGCGTGGCCTCATAGGTCTTGCGGAGCGGCAGTTCCATGTTTCGCGTCACGGGACCCGTCACCAGCAACATATCCGCGTGCCGCGGCGAGGCAACAAAGTAGATGCCAAAACGTTCGCTATCATACACGGGACTGGTCAAGCCAGTGATTTCGATTTCGCAACCATTGCATGATCCCGCGTCCACTTCGCGGATGGCAAGGGCGCGGCCCAGCAGTCTCTTCGTCTTCGCGTCTATTTGTTTGACGAGTTGCACGATTTCGGCTTCATCCGGGCCGAGCGGCTCGGTCACGATTCCGGTTCTGAAAATCTTTTGAAACAAAGCTGGCATAATCAATCCCTAAATTAAACGGTAAGAGCTGTTGCCAAAACCGCAAAGGCGCTAATGCTAGCCACTAATAGTATGCCACTGGGGTTAGGCGGATTTGTAAGCGATGCCCATCTTCTCGCCACAGAGAGTTGATAACGATATTACGCCACCGGCGCGATAGTAAATCGTTTCTTTGGCTCACACGTCCTCAAGCATGTGGCGAAAATTTTGAAGCTCGTGCTCCAATATCAGGGTCGCAGCTTCAAGCATTTTGAAAATAGCAGCGTCTTTGACTGAGTAATACACTTTGGTTCCCTCCTTGCGCGCGCTAATAATGTTGGCGTGTCGCAACACGGCAAGCTGTTGGGACGCGTTGGTTTGCTCGATATCGAACTTCTGACTGATTGGTTTACCGTGAGTTCCGCGCGGCGCAGGCTTTCGACGATCGCGATCCTCAGCGGACGGGCTAACGCCTTGAAGTACGCGGCCTGTTTCTTGGAGACGCAACGAAATGGAGGCCAAAGCGCTCGAGGTCGTAATACGGACTGTTCAGTCCACCGATCTCGATCTCACATCCATTACACGAGCCCGGATCTACCTCTCGAATATGCAACGACCGGCCGAACCGCTTTCGCACGGCCTCGCTGATGGCAGTGCCGAGCGTTTCGACCTCTGCATCCGCACGCGGAAGTCCGAGTTCTGTTACGACAGGGGTTTTCAGGATTTTTCGAAGAACAGTCTCATTACTTCTTGCGCCGCCCCTCGGCTTTGATCTCTTCGAGCATGCTCCGCACACCGATCAGGTGGTTGTTGAAAATCTCTTTAGCAACATCGAGAAGCTTGAATATGGTTGGATCACTGATCGAGTAGTACACGTTAGCGCCGACCTTGCGAGCCACGATGATGTTCTTGTTGCGCAACACAGCAAGCTGTTGAGAAGCGTTCGCTTGTTCGACCTCAAATTGCTCAGTAATTTCTGCGACGGTCTTCTCACCTGCACGCAGAGCATCCAATATGGAAATACGCAGGGGGTGTGCGAGCGCCTTGAAGAATTCCGCCTTGAAGTCTTTCAACTGGGGCACTACAAATTCCTCTCTGTATTCATGAAGTGGCATACTCCAGGTCCGGTTCACGGAATCGGCCAAGGATACCATTGTCAAACCGCACGTCGTACCACTGGTGCTCAGAGCGTTTTGAAGGATTGATGAGAACCGCGATGATCGTGCCAGTTCCGCCTGAATTCCGGTGATCCTTCTTGAGCAAACGGACCTGTGCACCCACCGGGAGGTTCGGAACGTAGTCCGATGGGCCGCGACCTTTGTTTTCAGTCACGAAGATACTCTAGTTCTGGCGAATAGCATTTTGAAGGCGTCGTGCCAGTTCATGGTGTTCGTCGACGATGCCTTTTGGAATCTGGCCCTTAAAGGAAGTCAGAAAGTCCTTCTGTGCTACGACTGCTTCGAGCCACTCTGCCGCATCCACTTTCAGTAAGTTCGCCATCACGTCGTCCGGCAGATTCAAACCGCTGCGATCGATAGCATTCAAGGTGGGCACTGCACCGATTGGAGTCTCCACAGCGTCGCCTCGACCTTCGCAACGATCCAGTATCCATTTCAGAACGCGCAGGTTGTCGCTGAATCCAGGCCATAAGAAGCGGCCATCTTTGTCGGTGCGGAACCAATTCACGCGAAAAATCTTGGGAGGAAACTTAAGTCCCTTGCCGACGTTGAGCCAGTGGCCGAAGTACTCCGCCATGTTGTAGCCGCAGAAGGGCAGCATGGCCATCGGATCGCGACGGACGACTCCAACCTTGCCAGTTGCGGCCGCGGTCGTCTCGGATGACAAGGTCGCACCAAGGAAGGTTCCGTGTTGCCAACTACGCGCTTCATAGACCAGCGGCACCCGCCGTTGCCTTCGCGCGCCGAACAGCATGGCATCAATGGGTACGCCGTTTGGATTCTCGAACTCCGGCGAGATCGAGGCGCATTGTGTGGCGGGCGTCGTGAAACGGCTGTTCGGGTGAGCCGCTTTTTCCGATGAGGCTGGCGTCCACCGCTGACCCTGCCAGTTGAGCGCTATGACAGGCGGTGGATCGTCATGTCCTTCCCACCAGGGTGTTCCGTCCGGGCGCAATGCGACATTCGTATAAATCGTATTGCGCTGGATCATGTCGAATGCATTTGGATTCGTCGCGCGATTCGTCCCCGGTACAACTCCGAAGAATCCGGCTTCCGGATTCACCGCCCATAGCCGCCCGTCATCTCCTGGGCGTAGCCACGCGATGTCATCACCTACCGTCCAGGCTTTCCATCCGGGCAGCGATCGAGGTACGACCATCGCGAGGTTTGTCTTTCCGCATGACGAGGGGAATGCAGCCGTAATGTAGTGCATCTTCTTATCGGGGCTCTGTAACCCCAAAATCAGCATGTGCTCTGCAAGCCATCCTTCTTTTTTCGCGAGCCAGCTTGCCAAACGCAGCGCCAGGCATTTCTTGCCGAGTAACGCATTGCCGCCGTACCCGGACCCGACAGACCAGACGGTGTTCTTTTCGGGGAAATGCACGATATAGCGGCGGTCGGGGCTGAGGTCACCAAGTGAATGAACACAGCGTGTAAAGTCATCGGGCGTCTTTAAATGATCCAATGCCACGGTTCCAACGCGAGTCATGATCCGCATGTTCAGAACGACGTATTTGCTATCGGTAATCTCGACGCCAACCTTGGAGAAGATGGAACCTGGAGGACCCATCAGGAATGGGACAACATACATGGTCCGCCCCTTCATTGCCCCCCTAAATAAAGGAACAAGCTTGGTGCCTGCGTCCGCGGGAGACATCCAATTGTTGTTTGGCCCCGCATCTCCTTGAGTTTGAGTACTGATAAATGTCAGGTGTTCCGTGCGGGCGACATCGTGAGGGGCGCTGCGGTGAAGATAACAACCCGGGAGTTTCTGCTGATTGAGTTCAATCAACTCGCCTGTTTTGAGGCACTCTCGGATAAGTTGACGGCCTTCCTCTTCCGAACCATCGCAATACACGATTCGGTCCGGATTCGTCAATGTACTGATTTGTTCGACCCATCTTTCAATAACGTTTCTTTGACCGGGCATCTTTTCTCCTCCGGTTCCATCATGGAAATAACAGCATATGCTTATATTAAAGTATTTGCATATTTAGCAAATAGAAATTAACTTGCAAGGTTCGGAGATGAGTATGTCCCGGACACGTTTTCGGATTGGCGATGCAGTGCGCTGGGTCGGAATCGCGGCAAGCTGCTTTTGTGGCGAAACCGCCGTCGTGCTAGAAGTGCATCCCGATAAGCGAGGCATTGAACTGATGGACGAGTATGTGGTTCTCAGCGGTAATGGATATATCGGAACGTACTACGCCGGGGAATTGGCTGTCGTTCCACCCGGACGCCTTAACGCTCCGACTCCCTGACAGCGTCGACAGATCGCTTTCGGGTCGAAACCCTCGTAGCCGGAGCCGGCACAAACAGGGCAGTCGGTGTAGTCCGTAATCGCCCCGCGGAGCACGATGAAACCCTCGCCGCGGCACACCTTGCAGGGCGCGTTATCCGCATGATGGCCTGTACCCGAGCAGGGCCCGCATCGAACACTAATAAACGGCAACGTATTTCCAGTACTTATTGCGACTCCTGTTTGCTGGACGCGATCATTCGATGTTCTCTTTTATCGGCATAGACACACAAAACATTAAAGCCCGGAACTGATTGCATTTTACAAAACCAGTTGGACCCGGCGAACTCTCGCGGTCTGTTGCGATTCTGTTGAAATCATGACCCCGGTACTCCATCGTTGATCGATACATCATGATCGCTATGGTTGGTCTAAACTGCGAAAAACCGAAAGCCGCGCTCTGAGTCGTTCTATCAATGACTGCAAATTCTGCAGGTATTGTCGTGGTACAACCGATATCCTCCTACGATGCTCTCTTGCCTCTGACCTTCTCAGCCGCTTGCTGAAGTTGGGCCGCGATATCCGTAGCCTTCTGTTTTGTCTCGGTCAGTGACGCCTTCGCTTCCGGATAATCGCCGTTATTTGCGAGAGCCTTTGCCTGGTCGATCTTTGTGGTCAGCGCGTCGAGATCAGCTTTTAATGTGGCAAGATCGGCCGCCGTGTCCTTACCTTTGGGGGCTTTTTCCAGGGCCACCTTTGTGGCTTCCAGAGAAGCCGTCGTGTCTTGGATCAAAGCCTCATCTCCTTGTCTAACAGCGGGCAACCGCTGCTGACGAATCTCAGCATCGACCAAGGCACTTGGCGGCCCATTCAGATAAAAATGTCTGAGAAGATTTACAGGTGTTTGAGCCGCTGGACTTTTTCCTTGCAGGCGCGGTGCTCGCAGAGACGACCCGCGATGGTGCGTTTCAAATTCAACTGCAGCCTTTGCAGCACGGCTTTAATGCAGGGCCGGGAAGGTTCTTAGCGGGCAGGAGTCAGTGGATAGATGCAACCATTCGCTGTTCTACACGATCATAAGTTTCTCGGTAGAGCAAACTCTCGCGGACACGGAGATTCGAGGCGGCGTGGTAAGCAGACCAGTAATCGCCGGACCCCAGCTTCTCCTGGATTTCGAGAACTTCAGCGCGCAACGAATTCAGGTCATCGAGAGCCTTGTCGATCTGCTTTTTGTCGATGAATTTGTCTGGCAGCTCAGCTAACTGCCTCTCCATCTCCGAACCGATTCGCTCGAATTCCCGGAGGGTCTCTTCAACCTGTTGCCGAAGCTCCTTCTGCCGGTTCATACTTTCCTGAAGCGCCGACCGAAGAACCTCGTCCGCTCTCTGAAAGCGAAGTTGCGCTACAGAAAACCGGCGAAAAGCAGGCGGGCGCGAGAGCTGAATCACTACTTCCGTTTCTGCCTTCTCAAGTTCCTGTTGGCCCGCTTTGAACGTCGCTGGTGCATACAAGTCCGCTTGTGCTTTCTGCGCCTGCAGTAGCGCGGTTCGAGCCCGAATCTCTTCCGTTTCCGGCGGAGCCGCGCAACTGGCGAGTAACATAAGGCTCACGAAAGGTATCGATAAAGCTGATCTGCTCATCATTGCGGCACCGTTCAAGCAAGCGGATATCCTTTTCTTGGCAGGGTCGGCATCTCCGATATCGCCCGTTATTACGGCAAGATAGCCAGAACTTGCGGGAATAGCTGCTACAGATCACACGTCGTGGACTGCAAATGGTGCAGTTACCTTCAAAAACAAGAATCTCTCTTTATCAAAGATAGAATTAAATGGACTGATTCTAATAAGGAAAGCGAGGAGGCAGCAGACTTGCAGTCGTAGGCAGATGAAAGGCGGAAGCTAACTCATCATGCACCAACCTTTGTTATCGCGTCCGGATGAGGTTCTGAGCGACGTGCGCTCGCTCATGTGTCTCTTCTGGGATCTCGAAGCCAGTTCGTGCACTCTTTATCAGCAGATGGCCGCGTGCGAAGCCTGCCCTGTGCGGGCCGACGCATGGCGGAAACTTCAGAATTGCCGGCTGCTCGTAGAGCAGAACCCAGCGAATCACGACGTATACGTGAGCCAGAAACTACTCACGGAATGCACAGAAGCATTACGGCAGGATTCGCTGGACTTAACGGTTGAGAAGGATCGCTTCTCCTTAATGACCAGAATCATGCAATTGAAGTTCTTACAGGTGACACTTGTAGCGTCGTTGCGCCAGCAGACTTCCTTGGTTTCAATGTTGGATGTCGGGAAGTTTGGCACGAGCGTCGCTCTGGTAACTCACCTTGTCCTATCGGCGCGCGGCCGCTAAGGCGTTTTTGATTTCAAAGAAGGGCATCTGCAATAATTGCAGAAGAATGTTTGTCAGCATTGAGCAGTTAAGCAAGAAATTGGATGGAATCGAAACCGTGCAGGAAGCGTGTCATTTTTCACTTCATCAACAGAGACATCGCCTGGGAAGACATACCCCAATACCTGACGCCAGGAAGTCTTTATTCAATCGGGAATCCCGGCGGCCAGTAGCGCCTGCGCTCCAGTTTTCGCTGCATGAAACGGACACATACAAGATACAAGCTCGACCGCTCCATTCTCCGATGGATTCCAATTAAGCTCATCGTGGTTCTTGTGGGGATTACGGGAATCGCTCTCACTGCACTCCTGGCTGTCGGCTTCGAACGTGAGCGCGTGCTGATGGAGGCCATCGGCGCCCGCGATATCCGACTGGAAGACCTGCCTGACCAAGCTCGATTCCTGCTGCTGGTTCTGGCTGCAAGCGCTGCAGCGACGGCCACCGCCGTCATCATTCAGCACTACAAAGCAGTTCGGCGAGAATTGGACCGAACACAGTCACTTTCTCGAAACGTCCTCGATAGTCTTACGGGAGGAGTGATTACGTTCGATCTCTCAGGTCGATCAACTCTCATTAACTGGGCCGGCGCCAAACTGATCGGAACTTCGGTATCTGATGCGGTCGAAGTGGGGGATTTGCTGAACAAACGGAACGAATTTGGACGATTGGTAGAGCAGGCGCTTTCGAGCGAGGCTTACGTGCAGGATTTCGATCTTGCCGAAGACGACAGCGCGGAGATCAAAGTTCCCCTTCGGATATCGACGTTTCCTTTGCTGGAAACGTCGGGCATGCGGACGGGCGTCATCACGCTGGTCAAGGACATCAGCGAGGTGTCATCGCTGGAGAGGAAACTTCGAACTGCGGAGAAACTTACGAGCCTGGGTACATTATCCGCAGGCATTGCTCACGAAATTAAGAATCCGCTCAGTGCCATCGACCTGAATCTACGCCTGCTCGAATCCGAGCTTCCACGAACAGATTCTCAGGAAGATGCGGGCGAATACTTTCGGATATTGCGGGAAGAGATCGGAAGACTCAACACCATTGTGGATAACGTTCTACGTTTTTCGCGGTCGTCAGCCACCCCCAGAGGGCCGGTGGACATTGCAGAAACCCTCCGGCGAACAGCGGATCTTCTGGCCCACACTTGCCGCGAGCAGGGCATTTCGGTGGATTTGGAGTTGGAGCCGGGGAGCTGTGCAGTCTTGGGAGATGCTTCGAGTCTTCAGCAGGCGTTTTTGAACATCCTGCTGAACGCGATTCAATCCATGAATCAGCCCGGCTGCGTGAAGATCTCTCTCAATACATTGGAAGATTCTTCAGGCCGATGGTGCGAATTGGCTTTTCTGGATTCGGGCTGTGGGATCAACGGGATGGATATCGAACGCATTTTTGATCCGTTCTTCACGAACAAACCTGGTGGTACCGGGCTCGGTCTGACCATCGTGCACCGCATTGTCGACGACCACAATGGAATAATCCACGTTACGAGTACACCCGGCCGGGGCACGCGTGTTCTTCTGAAGCTACCACTGGCGACCCAGGAAGTGTTGTCATGACCAACCGGACTCCCAGAATACTGGTCGTCGATGATGAAAAGAACATTCGGACCGCGTTGGCGTCCCTTCTACGCAAAGAGGGATACGACGCCCAAGCGGAAGGCAACCCGGAAGCCGTCGCCGATTTGGTTGCTGCCGGACACTTCGATGTCATCATCACAGACCTCAAAATGGCGCCCCGGACGGGGATCGAGCTGCTTGAAGAAATCCGGCGCCGGAGTCCCGAAGCGGAAGTAGTCATAATGACGGCGTATGCCACCGTGGAGACCGCAGTTGAGGCGATCAAGAAGGGTGCTTACGATTACGTCACCAAACCAATCGACCCCGACCGGCTGAAAAGAGTCATCGAACAGATTCTGGAACGGCAATCCCTTAAGGAGGAAAACGTCGCTTTGCGCCGGCGGCTTTCACTTAAGGATCAATATGGCCGATTAATCGGGGCCAGTATTCAAATGCACAACATCTTCCGGACCATCGACGGAATTGCGCCGACTCCTGCGACGGTTTTGATTACGGGAGAAAGTGGGACGGGCAAAGAGCTGGTCGCCAAGGCCATTCACGAGCGGAGCCCTCGCGCTAAAGGACCGTTCATTTCGATTAATTGTGGCGCTATTCCTGAAACACTCCTGGAGAGCGAGTTGTTTGGGTCCGACCGAGGCGCGTTTACTGGCGCGGACCGGGACAGACCAGGGCGCATCGAGATGGCCTCCGGGGGGACGCTTTTTCTCGATGAAGTCGGAGAGATGTCCGCTCGAACGCAGGTCGAATTCTTGAGGGTCCTGCAGGAACTTGAACTTCGCCGGCTTGGGGGTTCCCGGGTCATAAAAGTCGATGTGCGCATCATTGCCGCAACCAACAAGGACCTTCAAGATGAAATTCACCACGGCCGATTCCGGGAAGATCTCTACTATCGGCTGCACGTTGTTCCCATCGATCTGCCGCCTTTGCGCGAGCGGACCAGTGACATTCCCCTGCTGGTGCAGGCGTTCAACGAAGAGTTCTGTAAAGCGTACGACAAGACTGTCAAGGAATATACCGCTCAGTCGATGGACCTGTTGGCAAAGCACCCATGGCCGGGCAATGTGCGTGAACTCCGGAACATAATCGAGCGTACAACTCTTCTGGTTCGAGAGGACACTATTCAGCCACGCCATGTGCTGGGCATCATCGGTGAGATTGAAGGTCGGCAAGACGAAGTCAGCATCCGGCTGGGGACTCCTCTCCGAGCAGCCGAGGAACAGTTAATTCGTCAGACACTGGAACGCGTCACTTCTCACCGTGAACGCGCTGCGAAATTGCTTGGGATTAGTCCTCGCGCTCTGCACTACAAGCTCAGACGCTATGGCATTGATGTGAACGATTCGGAAGAATCAGATGAATAAGAAGAGAATCGAGAAATTCCGAAAGCGGCTTGAACAAGAACGCTGGGCAATTGTCGACTCAATTCGGCGAACTCGATCTGAAGAAGGCGATGTCGAAATTGGCGGCAATGCTGACGAAGCCGATTTCGCCGCCTATGCGCATCAAGAAGGATTAGTATTGGCCCTTCAGGATTCTGAAACCACTCGGCTCAAAGCCATTACAAATGCCCTTCGTCGTATGGAAATGGAGGAATGGGGCTTATGCCGAAACTGCGAAGAGCCTATCCCTGAGGCACGACTCGAAGCAGTGCCTTGGGCGAGTTTGTGCGTCCGTTGCCAGGACGAGTCCGAACGCGTTCAAAATTCCGTTCCCGGCGCAAAGAAAGCGTGAAGGGTTCAGCGCACGTGGGGACTCTTGTCGGTTTCACGAAACTGGCCTAACAGGAAGAAATCAGCAACCAGTACCGAAACCAGTCATGGCCCAATAGCTGCCATCTGCACAGGTTGACACCGTAACGGACAAAAGCGCAGAAGATGATGCGGACGCCAAGACAGGCATGAGTTACGGTCCCGAGAGAAGTGAATAGCGCTGCAATCGTGGTCGCGGAATCGGATGTTTTTACCCAATCCCAAGCTGTTGCAGCATGGGGCCTGTGATGTCTTTTCTATCCGACACCAATATCGTCCCAACCGCGCCGGCCTTCCTAATCGGAGCTGTGCTTGGAGCACTCGTTGGACTCGCGCTGATGGGTGAAGGTGCGTCCCTATCTCGTGCCCGGAGAGCGGTCCTACGGAGTGTGATAGGTTCGGCACTTGGCGCGGTCTTGTTCCTTGCTACAGCGTCTTGGTGGCCGCTCATCATCGGTCCCTTTTTAACGTGTCCAGCGACTGCAATTGCCGCCGTGCTGTTCCAGCGTGAGACCTAAAAAGGGTGACACCGCTGCCCGCCGCCATTTAACGGCCGCGCCGCTCGTCAATGAGAAGGAAGTCCGCGTGGAGATCGATGGCCAACTGGATTGCCTCAGCCTCGCCCCGGGTTAGACGGCGGGCTAAATCAGGTTTAGGTGGCGATGAAAGATCTCGCACTTCCAGCCATTCAGACCTTTGTCTCATCCAGCGTCGGGTTCTGTCAGGCGCCGAAGTATGCATCAGTTCCTGTTCGATACCGGGCGGAATGAGGACGTGACGAAAAGTTTGGTAGTGTCCTAATTTGACAGGATCTGTCTTGCTTGAGTTGCATCATCGGATGTAACTAATAACTCAAATCCGAGGCAAGCGGGATGCTGACTAGCGTTGTCACTTCTGATCATCGCCTCAATTCCCGCTGCCTCCAGCGCCGTTTTCGCGAGATTGGCATTAAACTCGTCTGGATACGTTCCAACGACAACTAATTCTGGATGGATCGGCTTTCCCATAGTTCGCCCAGTTTATTTAACGTAATACGAAACTAGTTCTTGACCAATTTAGGACACTACCAAAACAGGCGAGATCGACTCGCTATCGATTCGGTGCAATGGGTTTGCGCCGACCGTGTCGGATATGCAGAATCTGCACTCTGTTCGCCTCTATGGTGAACAGGATGCGGTAAACATGTGGTTTCCTTCCATATAGAAGTTGCCGCACCTCAAAAGGAAAACGCTCACTTTCTGGCGCAATGGGACAGCGTTCGGGGAATTCAGTCAATGACGCAAATGCATCATCCAGTGCGAGAAACCAGGCAATGCCGGCTTCCCCAGCGTGTTCGGTGAGTAGCCATTCCAGAATTGTTTCGGCGTCGCGTTCAGCCTGAGCCGAAATTTCAACGCGAAATGCCATGCTTGCGACGTATATCGCCGAGGAACTCGTCGGCGGGTCGGGTGCGTCCGGCTTTCTCGTCGTCATACCCCTGCTGGATACCTCGAACGGCTTCTTCAAAATCCTGGCTTTCCCATTCCAAGTAGGCGGCCAACGCTTCGTCGAGCGCTTCGGCGGGAGTCTTTCCACGCCGCCGCGCGAATTCTTCCAGTTCCGCCTGACGCTCGGGTTTTAGGGGTATTGTTTTGCTTACAAATATGGTCAAATGTTTCTGCCAGCGGGCTCCGCTGGCAATCGCGACCTGTGGCCGAACGATCACCTGGTAGTGAGCGTATCCCATTTGTATCCCATTAAGAGGTTGTCGAATCCGAAAAGCGGAAAATGCAGCGATTTCCTGAGCCAGAAACGCATGCCATAGGTGCGATTGTTCTTTAGATTCAATCGTCGTCCATTTTCCCAAGCTGGACGTCGCGGGTTCGATCCCCGTCTCCCGCTCTTAAAATCAACAACTTGGGAATTCCGAATTTCACTTGTTACTCCGTTTACTCCGTTTTCTTTCCGAACCTTTCCAAAGATGGCTTAAGGCTCTTAGTGGATCACCGCTGATTCCAACCGCCTGACGGCGTCGATTTTCTGCTCCAGATCGCTCATCGTGTAGACCTCGAGACTGACTCCCAGCCCGTGGCCCCTCTGATCCGCCGCAACCTTGGCATCGATTTTGGCTTTCTTTGAAAGGCTCGCGTTTGTCCGGCGCATAACCTGGAACGTAGCCCATTCAAGATGGACCTTTTGCAGAGCCGGCCTGAGTGACCTCCGCCACAAATTATCCCGGCTGAGAGGGGTGCCTCTTTCAGTTGGGAACAGAAGACCACCCGAAGTCTGGTTTTGGAGAGAGAGCTTCCATTCCTCGATCTCGGCCAGCGTTCCGGGGGAGAGCGCAACCTCACGGGCGGTGCGCTTTCCTTTACGTCCCTTCGGGGTGTCCCAATTGCCTCGGTAGACGCGTTGATTGATATGAACGCTGTTTGAACCGATATTTCCCAAGCGGATCGCGAGGATTTCGCCCGGACGCATACCGTCAAACACCGCCATACGAAAAACGATCCGCTCCCGCAAATCAAGCACGCTCAATGCGAGGCAAATCTGCTCTTTCGACATGACCTTTTTTTCTGCATCCGGCTTGCAGGCTGGAGTGAACAGGCCCGCTGCCGAATTGTGTTCGACGCATTTTCCCGATTCTCTATTAGGAAGGCCTCGGCAAAGCGCTGCCGTGACGGGCGGGATTCAAAACGGGATTCGACCCGGCTCAGGTGAATCCCGATCTAAGCTTGCGGAACCATTCACTCAACCGTCCGAAAAGCACCCAATCCGAATCCCGTTTTCTTTATGTTCCACTACGGCCTGTGATGCCGGCCCTCCGGCCGAAATGTTGCCATTTCGATGGTTTTTGTTGGACCTCGTGGGTCTTTCTGAAACTGTCTACAACGATCTGCAATCTTCCGAAAAGGTGATGGATTAAACGAAACCTCTGGCGGCTATTGCCCGTACGCTGCAACTTTCTGAAAATGGATTGAGAAATAGTGAAATCTTCTGTCACGGTGGTCTGGTCCGAAGGGGTCCATTCTAAAAACTCGAACGAGCCTACGAGCACGGGCCTCAACCACCGGCAATCAGCCATTTTTGCTTTCGTAAGTCCCTGGCCCCATCGTCCGCTCGTCGCTTCGGGCAAGTTGACGAATGGACAATCGGGAATCTCCAATCCCGCGAATTTCTTGAACAGAGCCACCCGTGAGCCTGGGGTGAACCCGTTACGAGTGCGGGCCGCATAGATCAGTTGCCTGCCCTGGTAATACCCGAAGATCACGGCATCGAACTGATTGCGGCCCACGGTGTAGCCGCCGATGACGAAGTCTGGCGCCCGGTTCACCCGCATTTTCCGCCATGCACCTCTGCGCAAGCCTAGCTCATACCGGCTGTCCCCGCGCTTCGCCACGAGACCTTCCAGGCCAAGCTGCTTCAGGGAAGCGATCAAGTCGGGAAGATCCGCCTCCAGTTCGGAGGAATACTTTACGGGTCCTTTGAATTTCGGCAGGACTCTCTCTTCCAGCAGCTCGCGCAGGCGAGACAGCGGTTCGCGCCTCAGATCGACGCCTTCCAGGACCATGACATCGAAGACATAAAAAAAGCAGGGAAAGTTTGCTGGAGCGTAATTCTGAAGTGCGTTGAAGGACGGGCGCCGCCCAGATTCATCCAGCGCGACCACCTCGCCGTCGATTACCCTCTCGTCTGGAAGACCGGAGAGTCCTCCAACAATGCTGGGATATGCGCGACTGAAGTCTTTATCGTTTCGAGAACGGAGATAGACCTTCCGGCGGTCTTGAAGGCGATACTCCGGAACCCATCAGATTTCAGCTCATATGCCCACTGCTTTCGATCATGCGGCACCTTCTCCGTCCGCAGCAGGAGCACCGGCGGAATAAATGCGGCCTTCATCTCAGCGTGATCTTCCGTGTCCCGTCAGGATATCCATGAATTCTGCAGGCGTGATGATCTGCGTCTTTTCGTATGAGCCGAGTCCTAAAATGCCGTGATCGCCTGTCACGAGGTAATCGGAACCCGCAGCGGCGGCGCACTCGACGATGATGTTGTCGTTAGGGTCGGCCTTCACCACATCGAGCTTCTCGGTCGACGTGACATGTCGCGCAAAGCTGTCTATCAGCGTCCGCGCCTCGTTCAACCGTTCGTCCGACCACTTGAACTTCTCGTGCAACACGCGCAGCGTCTCGTCCATGATTTCGTCGCAGATTGCGATGTCCACACCCCGATCAATCGCCAGCTCGAGTAGCGCCAGCGCCTTCTTGCGAAACACGAGCGCGCTTATGTAAACGTTGGAGTCGAATGTGGCGGAGGGCACTATCTGCTGCGGTTTTCTTTGCGGGATTCCTGGATGACGCGGTTCACGTAGTCCATCTGCTCATCTTCGGACATTTTATCGAGGCCCAGCTCGCGCGCGCGATCCGCACCATAGCGCGACAAGTCGTCCAGCGTTTTGCGGGCGAGATACCGCTTCACCGCCGCTGTGACAACTTCATCGACGGTTTGACCGCCGTCCAGCGCGGCTTTCTCGACTGCCTGACCGATCTCGTCCGGGAAGGATATTGTTAAGTCTTTGCTCATAGGGCCTCGCCTGTATTATCCCTCGAACGGTAGCGCCCTACAAATGCCTGTCAATCGGACTGTTTCGCCTTAGCACCGGAGCGGCCCCGTTAGTGCTGAAGTGATCCCCGTCCACAGTTGGTTAGCGACACAGTGGTTACTGAACATCCAATAGGCATTTGAATTGTTGAAGTTGCAGATTTCGCTGATAGCCTGTGGCTGGTCATGCCCAACCCTATGGTAGATCATTTCCGGTCAGAACTGAGAACGGCAGTTGCATGATCGACGAATAGATAACAGCCGTCCGGACTGATCTGGGCTGGACAATCCGGCCAGACGAGCCGAATGGTTCGGAGCCATTGCCGGAGCTTTTCTCGAAGTTTTCGCGGCCGGGCATATTCCACAACCCCAAGCTGCTGAACCAAGCCAAACGGTCCGAAGATCGGTATGGACTCCTTTCGTTTAGCGGTGAAACATCGATACGAGAGCCAGACGAACAAATCCAAGATCGCCGGCGAGGGGGCGAGAAGCTTCACGGTTTCCAGGTCGGT
>WNFT01003243.1_pt1 | contig 14677 bp, 13 predicted proteins | sample 5400191 | NCBI WGS metagenome assembly WNFT01 (sample SAMN13153359, study PRJNA577476) | soil metagenome | isolation source: 80 cm saprolite under Madrone tree | place: USA:California | collected 2016-06-14
TCCTTGCCAGGCCAATTGCACAAATTTCAAGGTTGGTTCGCTGGGCCAGCAAAGCACGCGACTGCCCGGTTTTCAGATCTTTTTCAATCTGGGGTCGAGTTTCTAGTGCGCGGGCTGGCGATCCGAGTCTTCCTCCTCTTGCTGCTCCTAGCCAATGGAGCGGCTATTCCGAGGGCACAGGAGATCGTGGACCGTGTTGCCGCGCGAGTTGAAAATGACATCATTCTATTGAGCGACATCCACGCGCTCAGCCGTTACCAGCAATTCCTGGACGGAAAACCGGAAACGGACGGCCAGATTCTCGAGCGGCTGATCGATCAGTGGATTGTGCGAACCGAGGCCAACGTATCGCGCTTCCCCCAGCCGTCCGACGCCGATATCGAGCACGGTGTCGAGCGAGTGCGGAAATCCTTTAATTCAGCAGACGAGTATGAGGCAAGGAAAAAACAAAGCGGGCTTAGTGATGCGCAGGTACGGGAAATGGCGGCCGCGCAGCTCTACTTGAGCAATTACCTGGATTCGCGTTTTCGACCCGGGGTGCAGATCGATCCCAAAACGATTGACGACTTCTATCAGAAATCGGTCGTGCCGCGGGCGAAAGCTCGGGGTGAAGAACCGCCGCCGCTGGACGCAGCGCGCGACCCGATCCGGGAAGCGCTCGTGCAGCGAGGAATCAATGACCAGGCTGATCAGTGGCTCATAGAGAGCAAGGCCCGTCTGCACATTGAAAAATTTCTCGATGAGGCGGCGAAATGAAGCGCGCGGGACGCCGTCCGATTTGGAACTGGGTCATTCACACGCCGTGGGTGCTGGCGGTAATTGCGCTTTTGGCGGTCATTGTGTTTTTCGGCAGCGGCGCGGGCAATCCGTTGTTGAGCGAGCTGCTAGTGAGCCGTTTGGAGAGGGTGACGGGTGGCAAGGTTGAGTTGCGTGCGCTTTCTATTCGATGGTTCGCCATGCGGGCCACCATAAAAGGTTTAGTGATTCACGGGAGGGAGCCAGCTGGCACGGAACCTCTTTTCACCGCTGAGGAAGTGCAGGCCGGGCTGCGCATCGATTCCTTCTGGGGCCGCCGGATTTCTTTGAATGAACTCGTCGTCCAACAACCCCACGTGCACATCCGCGTCGAAAAGAATGGCACCACAAACGTGCCGGAGCCTCCGCGTGCCGCTGCTTCGACTCACAAACCCCTGCGCGACACGTTATTCGAATTGCGCATCCGCCGTCTTTTGCTTGCTGACGGCTGGCTTCTTTACAACGATGCAAAGACACCGTTCGCGGTGCATGGCGGAGATCTCCGGTTTGGGCTGGATGCCGGGGGCACGCTGGAGCATCCCTTGTATCTGGGGAACCTTGACTGGCAGACCATGCAGTTCACTTCGAAGCGATACAAACCTTTGCCGGTGGGTCTTACGGCGAAGTTCACGCTTTGGCACGATGGCTTCACGCTCGAGCAAGGGGTACTCAGCGCGGGACACTCCCACCTCGATGCGCAGGCGGAAATGAACGGTTTCTCGAATCCACAGTGGAATTTCCGTTACCGCGGATGGGTCGATCTGCTGGATTTCCGGGAGACCCTGCGCGAACCCATGGTGCCAACCGGGCGCGTCGACGTGCGCGGGGAAGGCCAGTTCGCTGGCGGCCAGTTCAAAGGTAACGGGAATTATTCCGGCCAGAATATCGCGCTACCCTACGAGATTTTTCATGCAACCGGGCTAACCAGCCGTGGCAGCTATCGAATCGACAACGGCGGGCTCGAAATTCCTGACTTTCTTGCAGGAGCTTTCGGTGGCAGGGTGACCGGGCGAGTGACAATGCGATTCGACGGGCTGAAATTCCGGGCCGACACCCATGTGCAGGATGCGAAGCTCGCGGGAGTTCTGCCAGCGATCGAGCATCGAAACTTCCCCATCGACGAGCTGCACTGGGACGCGCGGATCACGGCAGATACGGTTGAAACGTGGAGCGGCCCCTTCGAACACTTCGAAATCGCTGCGAATACCGTGTGGGAGACTCCCGAACAACTGGCGGAACATCATCAACCTGTAAGCGCAGCCTGGAAATTCCGCTATCGTTACGATCCCAACACCCTGACGATCGATTCGGGCGAGTTCGAAACGCCGTCGTCACGTGGCACGCTCGACGGCGTGCTTGCCCCGCGCAATTCGGTAATGAATTTGCGGTTTGAAACGGGGGCCCTGGAGACCTACAAAGATTTCATTGACGAACTGCGTGGCGCTGCGCCGCGCTCCGCGGAGGCTGCGAAACAAATATCAGGGAGCGTACGGTGGGATGGCAAGATTCTCGGCCCCGCGGCCGGGCCTACGTTCCAAGGACATCTGCGTGGAGAGCACGCGCGGTACGACGGCGTCTTCGTAGATTTCCTCGAGGGTGATTTGACCTATTCACCGTCGGAGCTGACGCTGGTGCACGGACATGCCCGCGGCGGGGAGATGGAAGCGGATATCGAAGGAGCAATTTCACTGACAAAGTGGAATTTCCTGCCAGAGAACAAGTGGGCAGCGGAGATGAATTTCGAGAAAGTCCCGGCTCAGAGTCTGGACCACCTGCTTGGCATGCCCTTCCCCGTGAAGGGCTCGTTGACGGGGCAATTTCACGGGGGGGGCACCCGAGAGCAGCCCAGCGTTACCGGACTTTTCGATCTGGCCGAGGGCAAAGTGTATGGACTTTCCTTCAATCGCCTGCGCGGGCAACTTAGCGTCTCGCCGGATGAGGTGCGGATCTCGGACGCTGAACTGCGGTTCTTTCCGCCAGGAAAAGAGAGCGGGCGCGGAGCGGGAATTATCACAGGATCGGCTGGTTACCGCTACCAGGATCAAGCGATTTCCGCCGAACTCGTAGGCGCTGCTCTGCCCTTGGAGAATTTTGAGAAATTGCAATCGACGCGCTTTCCGGTGGGAGGGCAAGTGAGCTTCCGCCTGAGAGCCAATGGCCCGCTGAGAGCGCCGCAGGGCGAGGGCTCGTTACGGGTAGTAGACCTGCGAGTTGGCCAAGTGGTTGTTGGAAGTTTCGACGGCAAGCTGACCTCAGATGGACGAATAGCGCATCTGGAATTGGGTTCCGCAATGACCACCGGAGAGATTTCCGGCGGCTACACGCTCGGACTTGCCGATCCGTATCCGTTGAGCGGGAAGGTCTCGATCAGGAATATTGACCTGGACCCTTTTCTGCTCACCGCATTCCATTTGAAAGAGTTTAGCGGCCATGCCAACGCGGATGGCGACATCTCGATAAATGGTTCGCTGAAGCAACCGGAGAACATCATTGTGGACGCGAACCTCTCCCGCTTGGCAATGAATTACGCCAATGTGAAGCTGGAAAACACCAGCCCGGTTCACTTTCGATCGACAAAGAACAGCCTGGAGATCGACCCGGTTACGCTGCGAGGAGCGGACACCAATTTGCAGATTGCGGGTTCAGTTCAGTTTGCGGGACGCCGAGCCGTGGGTTTGCGACTCAATGGAGCTCTAGACCTGCGGCTTCTCAGCGGTTTTGTGCCCGATCTCGACGCACGCGGTCCCGCACAAATCAATGCTTCCTTTGAAGGAACACTGGACCGGCCGCGGATCACCGGCCGGGTACACATCGAAAACGCTTTCGCCCGCGTCAGGGATTTTCCAGCCGGACTCAGCGGCATGGTGGGCGATGTGGTGTTCGATGCGACGCGCTTGTACCTTGAAAATATGAGCGCGGAATCAGGCGGAGGCACGCTTCATCTTTCCGGCGGCGTGAACTATGCGGAGAGTCCGCTTCGCTACGACGTCAGCGTGCGAACCGATCGCGTGCGCATCCGGTATCCAGAGGGCATGAGCTGGCTTGTGGGCGGTTCACTGAGACTGACGGGCACGCCGGCGGCGGGTCTGCTTTCTGGAAGAGTGACGATTGAGCGGGTTACTCTGACACAAGGCATCGAAGTCGCAAGCATGCTGGTGTCGGCAAAGGAAGGCATCACCAGTCCCACTACCAGTTCGCCGTACTTGCGCAATTTGCAGTTCGACATCGAAGCGCTTTCGGCGCCCGATGCGCGCATGGAATGGCCCGGCGCGCAACTACAGGCTGATGCCAATCTTCGCGTGCGGGGCACTTGGGAGCACCCGATTCTCCTCGGGCACATCCATCTCCTATCGGGCGAGTTATATTTTGCGGGCAACCGTTATCGCGTTTCGCGGGGAGACATAAACTTTTCCAATCCCTTCCGGCTTGATCCGGTATTGAACGTGGAGGCAAGCACAACAATCCAACAGTATGAGATCACGTTAAATTTCAATGGCCCGGCCAGCAAGCTCACGCTGGCGTATCGTTCCGATCCTCCTCTTCCTGCAAACGACATCGTGACTTTGCTGGCGTTGGGGCAAACCAGCTCCGAGGCAACAGCGCGCAGCGGCGGCACGTCTCAGAGCGGAACAGCCGGAGCCTCGGCAATTCTCTCGGAAGCAATTTCCAGTCAATTAGGCGGACGGCTGGAGCGCTTGTTTGGGATAACACGCTTTCGCGTCGATCCGGGCCTGGCGGGAGTTGGTTCAACGGGCTCCCAACAGAGCGCGGCGTCGCGCATTACGGTCGAACAACAGATTACCCGCAATCTCACCATCACTTATGTTTCGAACGTCAGCTCGACACAGCAGCAGGTCATTCAGGTGGAATACAACGTGGATCGAAATGTTTCTATTGTTGGGTTGCGCGATCAGAACGGAACGTTTGGTATCGATATAAAAATCAAAAAGCGCTTTCAGTAGCAGGAAAGCGCTCTTTTTGGACTGCAATTCGGGCTATTGAGGATCTTGGTGTTGCGCGGCCTGCTGCTGTGACGCTTGTCCCTGACCGCCCCGCGGTGCCCGGCGCTGTTGCCAGCGACCCTGGTTCTGTGCGTTCCCGAGCCGTGCCGACTGACCAATCTCCGGATTCTGCTGTTTCAATTCCGCCAGTGAATCCTTGGCGGCTTTGGCGCCAGCTGCGCGGATGGCAGCCTGAGTTTCGCGGCCAACTTTGGGCATCTCAGCAGCGAACTTTTGACCCAGCGGAGAACCATAGAACTGGAGCAGACCCTTGATTTCGTCATCCGTAAAATGCTTGTCGTAAATAGCCACGAGTTGATCTGTTGCCTGGTCAACATCGAATTTCTTTTGGTAGCTGACAGCAAACGCATTTACGAACGCCTGGCCCTTGTCGTTGTTAGGCACCGTGGCGAGTAGTTTTTCACGGGACTGTTCGATGGCGCTATTCGCGCCGTCCTGCACCAGGTCGCGAGCGCCAACCAGCTCCATCAGCGAACGAATGTCCGCTTCTTTTGCCGGATCAATTGAGGAGTGGGTTTGAGGAGAGGCCGAGTTGTTTTGTGCCGCGGCTGAGCCTTGCGGCGACGCTTGCACGGCATTCTGCGATGCCCCCTGAATCACCAGGAAGAAAGTTCCAACGTAAATGATGACCAGTGCAAGGACCGCTTTCATGACTGCCTCCGTGGCGGCTCCGCTTGGCTTCGCGCCACGCCCACGATTGTAGGAAGGGCGGTGCACCCGCGCGACTGCTCCGGAGGCCAGTCGTGCCGCGTTGTTCACCGGCCAGATGTTCAGGTCCGGGAACAGGTAGTGAATTTCTGCTACGATGCCGCACCATGAACAAAACGGAAACGCTGGACGGTGTACCCCCAGGAGCGCCTGAATCCGCTGAAGCCATCGAGCGTGAAGCGGGCCTGCAGCGTAATCTGACTCCGGGGCAGCTTGCCATGATCGGCCTGGGAAGCACGATTGGAACGGGCCTTTTCCTAGGAAGCGCTATTTCTGTAAAGCTGGCGGGGCCGGCGGTGATCCTGAGTTTTGTTGGCGCGGCTTGCATTGCGGTGACGATGATGTGGGCGCTGGCGGAGATGGCCGCGGCACACCCGGCGGCGGGATCGTTCGGACTCTATGCGGAGATATACCTGCATCCGTGGGCGGGATTTGCGATTCGCTTGACGTATTGGCTGTGCATGATGGTGGTTGTCGGCAGCGAAGTCGTGGCCGCATCGATTTATTGCAAATTCTGGTTCCGGGGAACCCCGTCGTGGATTTGGATTGGCTTGTTTTCGCTGGTGATTCTCTACGTGAACTGCACCAGCATTGGGAATCTTGGAGCGTTCGAATACTGGCTCTCAATGGTCAAGGTAGTGACTATCGTTGCTTTCTTGATCTTGGGAGCCGCACTGCTATTCGGCGTGGGATTTCCGAGGGTCGGCTTTGCAAATTACACGGCACATGGCGGCTTTCTTCCGAATGGGTGGAGTGGCGTCGGGCTGGGCGTTATTTTGGGGCTTTTCAGTTTCTTTGGAATTGAAGTTGTGGGCAGCACAGCCGGAGAGGCGGCGGACCCAAAGGTGGCCGTTCCGAAGGCCTTGCGAAGGACACTCGTCGCGTTGGTTCTTTTTTATGTTGGCGGGCTTGCACTGGTGGTTGGCGTTGTCCCGTGGACGCAGATCGGACTCGTCGAGAGTCCTTTCGTGCGCGTCTTCCAGACTGTGGGGATTCCTGCTGCGAGCCACATCATGAATTTCGTGGTGCTGACGGCGGCGCTCTCCAGCGCCGTGGCCAATTTGTATTTTGCGGCGCGGCTGGCTTTTTCACTGGCACGAGGAGCATATCTTCCGGCGGTTCTTGGGCGATTGAGCAGAAAGAATATGCCCGCGGTTGCAGTGCTGGCCTCGGCAGGGGGGATGGCCGTGGCGCTAGTTCTGTCGAAGTATTATGAGGATTCTCTTTTCGTGTACATGATCGGGCTCAGCTCATTCGGAGCGCTGTTCGCGTGGCTCATGACGTTGTTGACTCACCTGGCGTTCCGCCGCTTCCACAAACGGCAAGGAAGGCCGTATCTACAACTGGGGCCCCCAGGACCCTGGGCCTCGCTGTTGGGGCTGGGAGGGGTAATAGCAGTTTTGGTTTCAACTTGGTGGGTTCCGGGGTTTCGCATTACGTTGCGGGCCGGGGTACCCTGGCTGGCTTTCATCACGGTGTGCTACTTTGTTTGGAGAAGAGTCGGATCCCGCATGCCAACCGAGAAAGGAGCGCATTATGGATGAACTTTTGAAGTGGCGCGGGGAATTCCCCATCCTGGACCGCAGCACGTACATGATCAGCAATTCGCTGGGTGCGATGCCCCGCGGCGTCTACCGGGGCTTGCGCTCCTACGCCGATTCCTGGGCGGAACGCGGAGTTCGCGCATGGGAGGAGGGCTGGTGGGAAATGGCCGTCGGAGTGGGCGACCAGATCGCGCCGCTTCTCGGAGTGGGCCCGGGCGAGATTTCTTTGCACCAGAATGTGACGTTAACCCAAGCGGTGATTTCGTCGTGCTTTGATTTTCGCGGGCCGCGTAACAAGGTGGTGATGGTCGAGCTCGAGTTTCCTTCGATTCAGTACTTCTACCACGGCCAACAACGGTTCGGGGCGCGCATCGAAGTTATTCCGACCCCCGACGACATTCGCATTGATCTGGATAAGGTGCTTGCGGCTATCGACGAAACGACGCTCCTTGTTCCCATTTCGCAGGTTCTTTTCCGCAGTTCCTGCATCGTGGATGCGCGCGCCATTATTGAGCGGGCTCACCGCGTCGGCGCGCACGTGATTCTCGATGTTTTCCAGGCTGCGGGAACGATTCCCCTCGACGTGCGCGATCTGGGAGCTGATTTTGCAGTCGGCGGAGTCCTCAAATGGCTCTGTGGCGGACCGGGTGTCGGCTACCTCTATGTCCGCGAAGATTTGCGCGCCAAGCTTCGCCCCGCGCTCACGGGGTGGAGCGCGCACCGCCGCCCGTTTGCGTTCGAAACGGGTCCCATCGACCCTCGCGATGACTCTTTCCGCTATCTGAACGGCACGCCGCACATTCCCGCACTGTATGCGTGCCAACCCGGGCTGGAGATTCTCAATAAGATTGGCATTGCGGCCATTCGCGAAAAATCCATGCGCATGACCGCGCGGCTCATCGCAGGCGCCCAGTCGCGCGGTTGGCGGGTGAACACACCGGAAAAACCTGAGGAGCGTGCGGGGACGGTTTCAGTGGATTGCCCGCATGCCTACGAGGTTTGCCGTGAATTACTGGCCAGGGACGTCCTTGTCGACTACCGTCCAAAAGCGGGCGTACGGCTCTCTCCGCACTTCTACAACCGTGATGAGGAATGCGACTTCGCGCTCGCGCAAATGGAAGAGATCCTGAAAACTGGCGCGTGGCAAAAACACGAGGCGGCGGTTATCCATGCTTGAGAAAAAAGAATACGCCGTGCAGTGCGTAGAAATGATTGAAAAGCAGTTGCGCCGCCGAGGCATCGCTGATAGCGGCGTGCTTGCGGCCATGACGGCTGTGCCGCGGCATGAATTTGTGTCTGAGGAGCTGCGTTCGCACGCATACGATGACCTCCCTTTGCCCATCGGAGGCGGCCAAACCATTTCGCAACCCTATATCGTTGCCGCCATGACGGCCGCGTTGCATTTGCAGCCGGACGACAGGGTTCTGGAAATTGGCACCGGTTGTGGCTATCAGGCTGCCGTGTTATCACGTTTGGCCAAGGAACTCTTCACCATCGAACGGAGGCCGGACCTTGCTTCCGGCGCTTCCGAAAAGCTGGCCCGGCTGGGCTACTCCAATGCGCATGTCCATTGCGGTGACGGTACGCTTGGGCTCGCGGAGTTCGCTCCTTTCGACGCCATCCTCGTTGCTGCTGCCGCTCCCGCGGTTCCGAAGCCGCTCCTTGCACAGCTTGCCGAAGGCGGCCGGATGATTCTGCCCGTGGGCGGTGCGGAACATCAGGAATTGCGGCTTATCGAGAAGCATGGTGATGCTTTCCCCACAAAGATGCTGGAAGGCTGCCGATTTGTCCCGCTCGTCGGATACCATGGCTGGCAGGAAACTTTTTGACGATGAGCTCAGCGGCTCCCGACCTCTCCATCATCATCCCCTCGTACAATGAGGAATTGCGCCTTCCGGACACCCTGGAGCGAATTGCGGCGTACCTCTCGGCATCCGGACGGAATGCGGAAGTTCTGGTGGTAGACGACGGCTCGAAGGATGGCACCGCCGCGGTGGCAGAGTATTTTCGCATCAAGATTCCTACGCTCCGCGTGGTTTCCAATGGCATCAACCGCGGTAAAGGCTACAGCGTGCGCCACGGCATGCGGGAAGCGCGCGGCCCCATCGCGCTTTTCACGGACGCGGACCTCTCCGCGCCGATCGAGGAAGCCGGAAAACTCATCGACGCGCTGGAGAACAGCGACGTAGCGATTGGCTCACGGGCGATGGACCGCGGACTGATCACTGTGCACGAGTCTCCCTTTCGCGAATTTGCGGGAATCATTTTCAACAAAATTGTGCGAGGCATCTTGTGGCTGCCGTTTGTCGATACGCAGTGCGGTTTCAAAGCCTTCCAGCGCGAGCGCTGCAGCGTGATCTTCGAGCAACAGACCATTGAGCGCTTTGGATTCGACCCGGAGTTGCTGTACCTGGCGCGGCGCCATGGATTGCGCGCGGTGGAAATACCTGTGCGTTGGGGGCATTCGCCGGCCACCAAAGTGAGCATGCTGCGCGACAGCATTCAGATGTTCGTGGACGTGTTTACGATCCGCTGGAATTCACTGCGGGGCCGCTATCCCCGCAAAGCGTGACCCGTGCGCCTGCCCTTTGAACTTTGTAGCACAAAGTACTTGACAATCCTGGACTTTTGCGCTAGCTTTTCTCCTATGGCCACTTCTGGTCCGCTCCGCTCTGCGCAACGCGAGCCCATCCCTATCGACGTTCGCGCCGCCGATCATCTTCGCTATATCCGCGAAACCATGGAGAGGGCCGCTGAATTCACCGCCCTGCCCGGCTGGGGCGGCGTAGCGATGGGAGTTACCGCGCTGGTAGCTGCGTTTGCCGCCTCGCGGCAGACCACTCCCCGTGCGTGGTTGGCCGTCTGGCTGATCGAAGCCTTTGTCGCCGTGGCCATTGCGGCCCCCGCTGCCGCCACTAAAGCGCATCGTGCCAACTCTGCACTTTTTTCCGGGCCTGGCCGCAAGTTCGTTCTTAGTTTTGCGCCGCCAATTGTCGTCGGTGGCCTCCTGACCTTCGCTCTGTATCACGCCGGCATTCTTGCGGCCCTGCCGGGAGTTTGGCTCTCGTTGTATGGGACCGCCATCGTCACGGGTGGCGCGTTTTCCGTGCGTGTGGTGCCGGTGATGGGTATGTGTCTGATGTTGCTGGGTGGCGCGGCACTGTTCACGCCGGCGGCGTGGGGCGATGCATTCATGGCCGCGGGTTTTGGAGTCGTGCAGATCTGCTTTGGCTGGTGGATCGCCCGGCATTATGGAGGCTAGCAGGAAATTGCATGGCTAAGTCGTCTACAGCGCACCAAGAACGTCTACAGCGGTCCCGCGAGCGCGGCGCCCCCCTGGAGGCTATCCGCAATCCGGCGCGGGAAGCCGTGCCAAGCGATCTGGACCGGCTGATTCACGAACGAATTCGCCTGGGAATTGTCAGCGCTCTAGCGGTGAACCGCTCGCTCACTTTCAATGAACTGAAAGCACTGCTGAAAACCACCGACGGTAACTTGAGTGTTCATGCCCGAAAGCTGGAAGAAGCGGATTACATCGTGTGCACGAAATCTTTCGATGGACGCTTGCCCAAGACGGAATACCGGTTGGCGACAGCGGGGCGGCGGGCCCTGGAGCGCTATCTGAATCACATGGAAGCGCTGATCCGGGCGACGCGCGAAGGCTGAACGGCAAAATTTTTTGACTTGTCACTTTGCAGTGTAGAGTAGTTTGTGATGTTTCGTCTGCGGCGGAGAAAGAACATGCTCATGCATTACCAAACGGTAACGCGGATTTCCACGGTGCAGCCGGCCATCGCCCAGTCTCAGCGGTTGCACGTGGCCATAATCTCGGACGGCAATGGCCGCTGGGCCACTTCGCGCGGTCTGCCGCGCTCCGCCGGTCATCGCGCGGGAGCGGAGTCTGCCCGCCGCGTCATCGAAGCCGCGCCGCGAATCGGCATTCACACTTTGACACTTTTCGCTCTTTCCTCCGCGAATTGGAAGCGTCCTGCCGCCGAGGTCCAGGCGATTCTGCGTTTGCTTCACGAATACCTCCTAACGGAAACGACGCATTGCATCGATGAAGGCGTGCGGCTCAGCATCATCGGACGGCGGGATCGCTTGCCGGCAACGCTCCGCCAGGCCATTGCGGATTCGGAAGCCGCAACGGCACAGGGAACTCGGCTGCACCTGCGGCTCGCGGTGGATTACTCCGCCCGCGAAGCCATCTATCACGCCGCTTGCCGCTTTTACAAAGTCACTGAGCTTTCGCCTGACTCCTTCAGCAGCGTGCTCGCGGAAGTCCACCGCGGGGGCTCGACGGAAGTGGATTTGCTGATTCGCACCGGCGGCGAACAGCGGCTTTCCGATTTTCTCTTGTGGGAATGCGCCTTCGCGGAATTGCTGTTTCTGCAAAAGCGCTGGCCGGACTTTACGGCCGCTGATTTGGATGCAGCCGTCAAGGAATTCAGCAGACGCGAACGCACCCGGGGCGCCTTGCCGGATGCCATCGCTGGCTATTCTAATTTAGAATAGTCCAAACTATTCTAAATTAGAATACTGGAAAAGAGAGAAAACCATGCCGGAGTTCATGCCGCATCTTGCCCCCGTCGTCGTGCTTTTGCTCCTCGGGACGGTCTTGTTGATCAGCTGCAGTTTTCTCTTACTATCTTACGGCGCAATCCGCCGCTCCGCCTTCCTCACAAAGCTCGGCTCGGGAGCAGTCGTCACGATTGCCGCCGGATATTTTCTTCTGCTCAGCGGAGTCTCGCTCGCCAGCAGCGAGAAGACGCTGCCGTCGGGCGGGTGGAAATATTTTTGCGAGATTGATTGCCACATTGCTTATTCGCTGATCGGCGCGCAGACCGCCGTAGTGCTGGGGCCGGAGCTACAGCAAGTTTCCGCACGCGGACAATTTGTCGTTATTCGAGTGAAGACCTGGTTTGACGAGCGCACCATCTCCGCGCATCGCGGAAATGGACCACTCACCCCAAATCGACGCAGAGTCCTTCTTGTGGATGACAGGGGACGGAGGTTCGCACCTTCACCCGAGGGCCAAATAGCATTTGCCCAAATCAACGGACCATCCACGCCGCTCACGCAGCCTTTGCGTCCCGGCGAATCGTACACAACGGATTTTGTTTTCGATGTCCCCAATGATGCGCAGACACTGCGGCTTCTGATCACCGAGGATGATCCCGAAACTCGTTTCGTGATTGGTCACGAAAACAGCCTCTGGCACAAGAAGATTTACTTTGACACTGACTCCGCTGCGCGGCGGACCGATTTCCCCCGATAAACCACTCAGAATAAGCAGTTTGCCAGTAGATCCAACGATGCTTCCTGTCCCTGACGTTTCGCCCTGTGCCGTCGTCTATACCTCAGGAGCCAGAAATGGGAACTATGGGACTTGCGCTGCCTTGGAGGGCTAGAATCTCTTCCACGCTGCGCGAACGGGGGACTCGAGTGGAACCTTCCGAGCACCTTGCCGACGGCCCCAACCCGGCCGCAAGGGATGCCCTGAGTGAGGACGCCGCACTGGCCGCGGGCTGCCGGTCCGGGGATCTACACGCTTACGAGCGCCTCTACAGGATGCACGGAGCGCGCATGAAGAACCTGGCCCGCAATGTTCTTGGCAATCCCACCGACGCCGACGATGCGGTGCAGGAGACTTTTCTGAAGGTGCAGCGCGGCGTCGCCAGCTTTCGCGGCCAGTCGAGTTTCCTCACCTGGACTTACCGGATCCTGATCAATACCTGCTACGACGCGCGACGCAGCCGGCAGCGCAAGAGAGAAGTCACGAACGACGATTCCGAGGAGACGCCGCGTCTGGAGCCGCGCGCTCCCGGCGCGCATCCCACGCTTCGAATGGCGCTGGAGCGAGCGCTCGAGAAGCTAACTCGGCACCAGCGCGATGTTTTTCTTTTGTACGAAGTCGAAGGTTTCCGCCATGCGGAGATAGCCGGAATGCTGGAGATGACCGAGACGGCGTCGAAGAACACACTTTTTCAGGCGAAGAAAAATCTTCGCCTGATGTTGGAACCGCCGCGCAATAGCGCAGCGGAGTCACGGTGAACGACTATGAATGTCGCATGTAGCGATCGAGAACGGATTTTCGAGGATGGCACGACCGCCGAATGGGCAGCGCTGGAACAACATGCAGTCTCCTGCCCATTTTGCACGGAAGAGATTCGGGGCTGGAAGTCGCTAAGCGTCGTAGCGAAAGAGCTGCGCGGATACTCGGACAGCCCTTCGTTCTGGCCACGGATCGAGCGCGCACTCGCTGAAGAAGCAGCGCGAAATGCGCAGCGCGCCAAACGCAAGCGTTGGCTTTCGTTTCTGCCAAACTTTTCGCCGGCATGGCAGACAGTTTTGGCTGGCGCTCTCGTTCTGGTGCTGGCGATTTCCGGTGGCTGGCTCATTTTGCATCCGCGAGGCGGCAAAGTGGACAACGACAAATCGCTCTTGAAGAGCAGCGCCCTAAAAGAAGTAGAAACCGCGGAATCGACATACGAACTTGCGATCGACAAGCTTGCGGCAGAAGCCAAGCCACAACTCGAAAATCCCGCGACGCCGCTGCTAGCGAACTACCGCGAAAAGTTACTGGTGCTGGATAGCGCCATTGCCGAACTGCGCGCTCAGGCCGGATTGAATCCGTCCAATGCGCAACTGCGCTACCAGTTGCTGGCCATGTACCAGGAAAAACAGCGCACGCTGGAGGAAGTTTTGGAGGCTAAGCCATAATGATTCGCCATCTTCCCAATTACCGGAGAGAATCGTTGCGTCGCGCAATGGCTGCAGGACTGCTCTCCGCGATCCTGCTCTTCACGGCTAAGCCCGTGCCCAGCGCAACTGCGGCGCAGGACCAAGTGTCCAGGGATTTTCAGCAGACGGTGACGCTCGGAGCAGGCCAGTCTGTGCACATCGAGCACAAGTTCGGCAGTGTCAGACTGCACGGCGAGTCCGGCCGCGACGTCAAGATTCTCAGGCAAGTTCGCATGAGGAAGCGGAATCCTTCGCGCAAAAAATCAAAATCGAAGTACAACAGACTAGCGAGGGAGTACACATCAAGACGATTTATCCCGAAGACGAAAAGAGATGGTTTCACTCCAGCAAGAACTCTTCGTGGTCCGTCAGTTATGACATTGGGATGCCGTCCGACGCGCCCATTACGGTGCGAAACAGTTTCGGCGGCGTGGAGATAGCAGGTGTTCACGGAGCTGCAGACGTGGAGAATGGCTACGGTACGCTGAATGTCCGCGACGCGGGCACCGGCCGCTGGAACAATGCGTTTGGCAGCATTGAACTCATGGGGGCCGGCGGAAATGTCTCCGTGAGCGACAACAACGGTTCCGTGCAAGTGTCGGACGTGAAAGGCACCCTTGAGGTACGCAATCGTTTCGGCAGCATTACCACGCGTGACATTCAAGGCGCAGTTACCATAACCGGCGGCAATGGCGCGGTCACGCTGGCTAATGCTGCTTCAGCGATCATTACAACTTCGTTCGGGAGCGTCGACGCCCGCAACATTCGTGGCGATCTTTCGATCCGCGACAACAACGGACACGTGGAAATCTCCACCATCGGAGGAGCTGCTGACATTACCAACAGCTTCGGCAACGTCATTTT
>WNFT01005083.1_pt1 | contig 14677 bp, 15 predicted proteins | sample 5400191 | NCBI WGS metagenome assembly WNFT01 (sample SAMN13153359, study PRJNA577476) | soil metagenome | isolation source: 80 cm saprolite under Madrone tree | place: USA:California | collected 2016-06-14
TGCCGCTGTATCCAACGCAAAATGACCGGCGTCGAGAACATGCACCTGGGCGTTCGGCACATCCTTGCGATAGCGCTCCGGCTCGCCCGGGTCGAACGAGAGATCATACTTGCCCCACATAACCAGCAGGCGCGGCCGCTTCTCGCGCATCCACGCCTGCCACTTGGGATAGGCATCCACATTGGTGCGATAATCGTAGAACAGATCGCTTTGAATCTGCGCTTGCCCCGGCTGATTCAGAAAAGCGAACTCGTCTGTCCACAAATCAGGATCGTAGCGATCGACGTTCGGATCGTTTCCGACATGACGTGTCCGCGTCGTCTGCAACGATAGAAGATTTGTGCGAAGCGCGCTTTCGTTCGCCGCGCGATCTTTCCAGAACTCGCGCCGGGTCTTCCAATTCGTGCCCAGTCCTTCGTTATGTGCGACCGCGTCTTGAACAATGAGAGCTTCTATGCGCTCCGGATGTGCAAGTACCATGCGAAAACCGACCGGGCCACCATAATCCTGCATGTAAAGCGTGTAGCGCGAGAGTCCGAGCGCTTCGGTGAAGTGGTTCATGATCTCGGCCAAGTGATCGAAAGTGTACGCGAATTTCTTCGGGTCCGGCCAGTCGGTGTGCCCAAAGCCAGGGTAATCCGGAGCGACAAGATGAACTCTATCCGCGAGCCGGGCGAAAAGAGCGTCGAACATCCGGGATGAAGATGGCAATCCGTGGAGTAAGAGAATAGTCGGGGCATCCTTCGGCCCCGCTTCCCGATAAAAAATTGAAAGTCCGTTAACCTCAACCGTACGATAAAAAACGTGCTGGAGGCCTTTCGGGACGGCACCTGCTCCTGATTTATTGGCAGCGAACATTTGAAGGATGGCGGCTGCAAAGACAACGAGCAGCTCGAGTCCAATTTGCCGCCTGATTTTCACACTTATCTTTGATTGTTTGTTTTTACAGACGCCCAGCTTCGCCTCTGGTTTTAAATACAGCTAATCCTGTTTTGAACTTGTTGGTGCGTCAGTAGTCATTTGAATCGATAACCGGTTTTATATCGATTACCGGGGTGCCATCGATTGCCTCCATCAGACCAACATTTGGTCGGAACGAATGAAACCGATTGATTTGATTCGAAAATGTTTGCGTTTCGTCTGGTCTTTTGATTGCTCCTTGTTAGTCATTGCTTGGTATTTAGACTGACGAGGCTTTAACACACTGGAGACGAACAGCCATTATGGGTGTCATGTTGCAAGCGTTTTATTGGGATTGTCCCAAATTGGAAAACCGCGAGCACCAGTGGTGGGCCTTTATTAAATCGAGGCTGCCCTCAATCGCACAGGCCGGTTTCACCGCGCTTTGGCTCCCGCCCGCAAACAAAGCGGCCGGATGGAAATCGATGGGCTACGATCCCTACGACTATTATGACCTCGGCGAGTTCGATCAGAAAGGTGGCGCGCCTACCTGGTTCGGTTCCAAAGCCGAATTACTCGACCTTATTCAGTCTGCTCACGCGCTCGGGCTACAAGTGTATGCGGACCTGGTGTTCAATCACAACAGCGGAGGCGATGCCCAGGAACTGAATCCGATCGACGGCCAGTCACGCTGGACGAAGTTCGACCCTAAGAGCGGCAAATTTCCGCGCGATTGGAAATGCTTTCATCCCAGCCAGTACGAGACCTGGGACGGCGCCACTTTCGGTGACATGCCGGACCTTTGTCATCGCACGCCACTGGTTTATACCGAACTCATCAACTATGCCCGCTGGCTCTTGGAAGAAATTGGCTTCGATGGATTCCGCTATGACATGGTCAAAGGTTACGGCGGTTGGATGGTACGGTCGATTCAGGAGCTGCGCGCCCTGCGCGGTAGCAGTAGTTTCAATCCGTACGCGGTCGGCGAATGCTGGGACAGCGAACGCACAATTGATGATTGGCTCGATGAAGCTAATGCGTGGTCGGACAATCCGGTAGGCGCATTTGATTTTCCGCTGCGATGGCGTTTACGCGATTTATGCGATAGCTACGGATTCAGTCTTCGCAATCTTACAGACCGCGGAGTGTTAATATGGGACCGCTCGGCGCAAGCTGTCACCTTCGTGGAGAACCACGATGTGGTGCGTGATAGTCCAATCATTAACGACAAGCTGCTGGCGTACGCCTTCATCCTCACGCACGAAGGTTATCCTTGTGTGTTCTGGCAGGATTACTTCAACCGGGATCTCGCCCAGCCAAACAATCAAAGCGGCATCGACGCGCTCGTCAAAGTTCATGAGCAAAACGCTGGTGGTCCGACACAAGTGCTATACGTGAATGACGACCTCTACGTTATGCAACGCCTGGGCGACGGCGATCACAGCGGACTGATCTTCGTGTTAAACAACCGCGGTACCTGGAACGGCACGTGGATTCAAACACGATGGGACAACACGCGCCTCGTTCCGGCTGCCTGGCACGGCCGCGATGATTCCAGTTACCCGCAAGAAAAGTGGACTAACGAGTCCAGCTGGGTCGATCTTTGGGCACCGCCGCGCGGCTACACAGTGTACGTGCCGGAGTAAGGTTGGGAGCCTTGCGTTACAGACAGCGCTCCCCAGACAACTACGCTCGAGTGTCTCGAAAGGCACGATGCTGCTTGTACAATTCCAGCCGCTGTTTAAATCCTTGCAGCATTGTTTCAAAACCCTTCTCTGCCTTGTCAGTCAGGTGCTCTAAATCTTTCCGCTTTGAGAGCCACTTGGTGGTAAGCTGAAAATTCCCTGTCAGAACGTTGGTCGCCCGCTGTTGATAACGGACGGCCGAATCAAAATCGCCAGTTTCCGCATAGGCGGCAGCAACCGAGTCAATCGACGACCCGAGCGTCCAGCCGTTCAGTTTACAAGCTTTCATCGCATCAGCGACTGCCAACTGTCCATTTCTGATCGAGGCCTCAGGACAAGTCGCGAGAATCCACGCCCGATCGTTCAGCGCCTGCTCTGCTTCTAGGGTATTATGAACCTTGGATGAAAGTGTGATGAGCATATCTAGATCAGCCAAACTGGCCTTGTAGTTGCGCAGCTTCCGATTGACCAAGGCCCGCTTATAGGTCGCATCGAAGAAACTGGGCTTTAGTCGGATGGCAGAGTTCAAATCCTGGAGTGCTGCCGCCCATTTCTTTTGCTGGCAAAATGTCGTCGCACGGTTGTAATATGCCGTCCACATGGATGGATCGGTTCGAATTGCCGCATCGAAGTATCGCCGCGCGTTTTCGTAGTCGTGTTTGTTTAGCAAATCATACCCATGCCTGTCGTAATCGCTGGCGCGCCAACCTGCTGGAACACCAAGATCGCGAACGTCCGCGGCAAATATCGCACTTGCTAAGAGTGTGATCGCTGCAACTCCAGTGGAGACACGCATAGAGAGCGATTGTGCCTTTCAGTGGCAAAAAGAAAAGTTCGTTTCAGCCAAGGCGCCAAGTTGAGTAACAATGGAGGGCGGAGCCCTGCGACGCACAGCAAGTGCGTCGAGATGCGAACACAGGCCAGGCTCGCAGAGCTCGCCCCTCCATTTGGTGTCCCCTCTAACTCGCAAAGTAACTACGTTGCCGCGATTCGAAACTGTCGCCAAAGTAGCGTTTCCACCAGTGGTCGGTCTCGTCGAGATGCCCGACCTGTACTTCGTCGGCTTCCGGGTGTTGCGTAAGCCAGTCGCGAAATGCGAAGTGGCGATAGAGACGCATGAATTCCCCAAGATAAATGTCGGCAACACGCGGGTTGCCTCGAATGATCAGCATGTTCTCGTCGTTATTCGTAGTTGAGGCCTCACTAAAGTTTGCTGAACCGCAAACCACCAGCGGATTAGCACCCAGCGGATCGACCAGCATGTATTTGGTATGCAGATATCGCACATTAACATTTAGTCCTGAGAGCTGCTCCACGAGCCAGTGATTGAATGCGCCTTTTCCCAAACGCGATCCAATCGCGAATTTGTTCTCTTTCATTTTCCTTAGCTCAATGATTGCGGCTTCGTTGGCCTCTCTTTGCTCCTTGGTCCTGGTCGGGCCACTCATCGATTCCATCAATGCGTAACGGAGTTTGGCGGTTCCATTACGATAAGCATCCTGGAAGCGCTGATTCATGCCGAAGGCAAAGGTCATGAACAATGCATCACTCGCTCCCTTGGATTGCCGCGCATACCAATCCAGCGCTTCCAAGGTATCGCGCGGACTAAAAATGGAATTGATTTGTTTTGCGAGCGGATCGTCCGGAAGTGGAGTTTTTCCGGCCAGCACGCCGGCGTCCGTAGATTTCGGCGTGTTCTTCTTCAGCTCATTCCACAGCCATAAATATTTTGCCGCGACGTCATCCTTCTCACAGACATGAACGACGTTACTGTGTCCATAGATTCCCCCGATACTGAAATTCGTGGAACCAGTGAGCACTGCTTGTGCGGCGCCAGCTTTGGTTAAGACGATGGTCTTGTTATGAGAAAGTGTCAGGCCCTGCGCGTTGCGCGGATGGCAAATATCTTCCAAGCCGAATTTCTGGATCGCCACTTCATTAGCGATTTTTTGTTCATCATTCTTTGCGTGGTAGAGAATCTCAACATCCGCACCGCGGTCCCGCGCAGCGCCTAGCGCCTTTAGCACATGCTCGTCTGTGAATTCATAAGCACCGACGCGTAATCCCCAGCCTGGGCCACCGGCCCGCCCGACAAAGTCTGCAATTGATTCGGCCGCGCCGCGCGAAAGCCACGTGAACGCCGCCGGTCCTACATCCACGGGCCGCTTGTCGCCAAATAACCGCGTGTATTCCTGCGACGCTGCCGCACCGCGGTTAAAATGCACGTGATGCGTCCTGCCATGCTCGCTCTCCGTGCGGATTTTCACCGCTGCTTTTTCGGACTCTTGCGGATTTGCCGGCGCGCCTCTCAGCGCGAACACTTCATACGTGTAATCGTGTTCTGGTTTCGCGGAAAAATCCGACCACGTGAAACCTTGAATAGGATGTTGTCGCGTTGAATAAAGTATCCCTGGAGGCGGAAAGGGCTCTACACTTTTGAAAGTCTTATATCCCGACAACCAGTATTTCTCTCCTTCAGTATGATCTTCCCGTCGCAAGGCAAATCCAAGCAAGCCCGCGCAATCTTGCTCGGGGAAGTCCATGCCAAGGAGCACTACATGCGTCCCGGCAATCGCCTGGACACTTAAATCTCCTTTTTGCTCTTTGTTTCGCATTCCTTTCGTCCTTACAAGCAAAGCTAGTCAAAGGCTGTTGACTCCAGTTAGTCAAGATTTTCTCCTTAGTTGCTCCGAGCAAGAAACGAGCGCTAACTCGGCGCAAGATCGCGACGCGTGGGCGGGCGAAGTCCCCACGAGGCAACTGTAAGGCCGATGAGGATCACCAAGCCTACCAGAGTAACCGCTGAATCGCCCACTGCTAGACGGGATGCAATCGCTCCCGTGTAGAGAAAGATCAGGCCTGCATAGGCCCACTCCTTGAGACGAGGAAAACGCGGGATAAGCAAAGCTATCCCGGCAAGCACATACCAGGTACCAATGATTGTCATGAAGTAGTTCGGGTAACCCAAGTGTTCCATGATTCTGGCAAAAACCGGTAACCGCAAGCCGCCCATCACTCCACCCACTGCACACTCCAGGGCAAGCGGCACGGTAACAACCCAATATGCGATCCTAGAGCCATCGGATTTCATAAGTAATCCTTTCTGCTGTTTAGCTAATTCGCAGCGATGCACATATATGGACTCTTCTTGATGTGAATGTGCTCATCCAAGCGCACTGGTGGTGGAGCGTTGCAAAAGGTATTCACGCAACGCCGGATCATCTGTCAGGCTCGCGGCACGATTGAACGCTTCGACCGCTTCATCGTTCCGGTTCAGCAAGCGAAGCAGATGTCCGCGCGCCGCCCAATAAGGCTGATAATCCGCCGTTTGCTTCGAGGGAATGCGGTCAAGAGCATCCAATCCGGCGGCCGACTCGCCTGTTTGCGCAATTGCAATGGGTCGCCCAACAAGCGAACCGATTCCAGGCGCGATTCGCACCAAGCCCTCGTAGAGCAAAGCGATTTCCTTCCAATCGATGTGCCCGGTTTTCGCTCGATTAGCGTGAACAGATTGAATGGCAGCTTCCAATTGATAGCGTCCCAATCAGCCACCCATTGAGGACGGCGGAAGTCGACGACGGCCGCAAAGACATTGGCACCAACGGTTACAATCGTGACGATGATGTAGATAATAAACATAGGAACGACCTTGTTTGCTTCACAATGATGACGTCCGCCACCAACGCATTTCGACAATCTTCGGAATTTTGTTGCGGCTGAAATAGCACGGCCCTCTTGGCCCTGAGGACTGCAGGCATCTTGCCTGCTAGGGAACCAGGCGAGACGCCCGGGTGCCCCATAGGCAAGACGCCTGTGCTCCGTTCGTCTCGCCGGCTCCTTACTCGTGCTTGAATTTTCGTACGTCGCTGCAATCAAGGCACCGCTATTTACACGCTTCACGCGGCCATTCGCGGGTTTCCTCCAACGACTCGCCGGTTTCCAGAAGACTCTTGAGACTCGCAAGAATATGCGGCCATCCACTCGAGACGGCTTCGATAAATTTTGAGCCTTCCTTCTCGATTTCGTGAATAACCGTGAGCTTGACCGATTTCCCTTCAGGTTCCAGTTGGTAAGTCAGGCGCTAATAGCCTTCCGCCTTTAATTCAGGTCTGAATTCGTTACGCCATTTCAGAACGAGCCGCTATCGGTTAGCATTCCGTCGGGAGCCATAATCTTCCAGGACGAGCCTGGCTTCCATTCAGATTCCTGAGCTGTATTGCACCAGAACTTTCTGGTGAATTCCGGTTCAGTGAGTGCCTTCCACAATTTCTCGGGCGTCGTGCGAATGTACGTTACGTAAACGAATTGGTCTTTTTTCATCATGCTACTTTTATTTGGTTTTGGTTTGTTCGAGACCTTTTTTCAGATCGCTCAACGCCCGAAGGCGATGGCGTTCGTACTTGCCAATCCAACGCTCGTAGATCTCATGCAACGGCATCGGATTGAGATAATGCAGCTTCTCGCGCCCGCGCCACACGACGGCGATGAGGTTTGCTTTTTCCAGCAATACCAAGTGTTTGGTCACCGCCTGCCGCGTCATGTCGAGGTGTTCGCATAACTCGCTCAACGTCTGCCCATTCTCTTTGCGCAATTCATCGAGCAATTTTCTGCGACTCGCAGTGGCGAGCGCTTTAAACACTGCATCCATTAGTCGAGATTATGCAACCAATTGGTTGCATGTCAAACGAAGCATTTCAGGTATCTTTCGTCATGAGCTTTCTGAATCTCGAGCAGTTGCCTTTCGTCGGAATGTCGTATGAATTCGCCGGCGAAAAGCAGGGCGCGCCATTCTCGGCCTACATCGTTACCGCGAAACCGGGGCAGGGTCCGCCATTGCACACGCATCCGTACGTTGAGGTCGCGTTCACGCTCGAAGGCTGCGCCACCATCACGGTTGGCGATGAAACGCACGAAGTGAACGACGGCGGCATCGTCGTCATTCCCGCGAACACACCCCACCGATTCGTTAACACCGGCGACGCGACGCTGCGCCAAATCGGTATCCACGCCAGCCCGCGATTTATCCAAACGAATCTCGCCTGAAGGTTTCGATTCATTTAGCAGAACCAATAAAATGATTCCGAAGCAGGCGGTGAGAGCGTTCGATGCCGCTACTTCACAAGCGCCGCACCAATACGGCGATTTATCCCCCCGATTTCTTGCGAGCTTGTCTTCCTGCAGAACTAGAAACTTTTCGTTTCGCCAGGCTTCATAAACACCACGCGCGGATCTTTGCCGAAAACCTTACGCAGATCCTCTTCCGTCGATGACCCGGGCAACGCTCCGTAATGCATCGGGATCACCACCTCCGGCTTGAAATAACGCGTCACCGCCAGCCAAGCCATCTGCGGCATCTGACCATCCGCTACCGCGCCGACCGGCATCAGGATGATGTTCGGATGATAAAACTCCTGGATCAGCGCCATGTCGCCGAAGATCCAGGTATCGCCCTCGTGGTAAACCGAGCGGCCATCCGCAAACTCAAGCACATAACCGACAGGCCTCCCGCTCGGCTCGCTGCTATGCATTGCCGGCACCACATGGATTTTCACGTCGCCCACCTTTACGACGTCGCCCACATTCACTCCTTCAAACAATTCCCGCGGCAACTCGCCCTTCTTGATAGCCTCCGGCATGGCTACGCAAACAAGCTTCGCCTTACTCATTTTCGCCAGCTCGATCGCATCGCCTAGATGATCGCCATGGGAATGGGTGACGAGAACGTAGGCCGGATGATAGTGGGCAAGATCCTTAAGTTCGGTCGGCGTCGCGGGATTCTTGGTCAGGAACGGGTCGATCATAATATCCGTTCCGCCAGCTGAGACGATTTCGAAGGCCGAATGCCCCAGCCACGTAATCTTGATCTCCTTCTTCATCCCCGGCTCCGGCGTCTGCGTCAGTCCGGTGACCGCCAGGGCAACTATTAGAAGAGCGAAAACAATCCTCTTCGCGTCCATTGACATCATCCAGCTTATCGCCGCGGCCAATTGTCACAACGCGGATGTTGGTTGCCTCCAAATCGGCTCGGCCATACCGCCTTTACAGCTTCCAAACTTGAACAAAATTCGCGAAATTCGGCAGAAGATCAGCAGCGGCATGAATCAGCATCAGCGCAAACAGATTTTTCGTCCGCGCCCACATCACTCCAAATAAAATCCCGCTGACCGAGAGCACTACGATCGAATAAGCGATCGCGTCGAGCGCAGACGGATTTGCGCCGAGACCTTCCACGCTGCCCGCCTGGCGAAAAATGAATCCCGGCGCATGCGCCAATCCAAAAACAAGCGACATCAGGACAACACCGCTCACCTCCGATTTGAACCACGCGGCGAGCCGCGATTGCACGAGCGCGCGAAAGAAAAATTCTTCGACCAATCCAACTTCAATCATCAGCCAAATGAAACAGAGCGGAAGACCAACCAACAGCTGATGCGCGCTAAAGTTGCCATGCCGACTGGCGCAGCCCCGCTACCCACGAAATATTGAAAAGCAAGCAATGCGCCGCCAACAACCAGCACCACCGGCAAATGACTGCCAGCCAGAGCGCGCAAACCTTGGAATTGAATTCCGAAATCGCGGAGTCGATAACTAAATGCAAAACGAAAGACCGCGAATGGAATCGCGACGAACACGATCAATTTTTTTGCAAGCGTAACGAAGAGTTTGATCTTCGATGAATCGGTCCAAGCCTCTGGAAGATGATTGTCGATCCACTGCGGACCGCCGATGAGATAGATCGACAATCCGACGATAAAACCAGCGAGCACAAGCATCTCGCATCCGCTCGGACGAATTGAGATCGACAACGGAACGGCGGGGATGGTCGCCAGCCACGCGAGTGCTGGAAAGATCAGTCCAAACAGAAAGAGCACGATGAGCGCTCCGCCAGGCTCGAAGTTTTTGTTCTGCCAAAGGACTGCCAAACCGACTGCGTAAAGAGTTAACCCGACAACGACCGTAAGATTAAGACGTTCGAGTTTCATCATAGTGGTTGTCCATTTCGATGCAGTAGATGCCCCCGCCGGATTCAACGAACGGTGAAGTCGACACGTTTGTGGTGCGCGACCATATGACGGAGTCCACGCTCCGGGCTGCGATCGCGTACCAGTAGAATGTTTGACACGCTGCGTGAGATTCCAATTGACAGTCGTTGTTACGACATATATGGCTTTGCAATATATGGCATCGCCAGTTCCCGATCGCGAACTAAAAAAGGGCAGCGCCGAATTGATGATTTTAGCCCTGCTCGAAAGTCGGCCCAGGCACGGATATGAGATTGCGCAGCTAATCGAGCTGCGTTCACGCGGCGCGATCCGATTTAATGTCGCTTCCCTGTATCCTTTGCTTTATCGACTTGAGAAACGGAACTGGATTCGCGGTCGCTGGGTTGAAAAGGCCGGCCAACGTCGCCGCCGTTATTACCGTCTGACCAGCTCGGGTAAGAACGTGCTGTCGAAGCAACGCGCCGGCTGGCGTGAGTTCGTTGAAGCCATCAACCTGATCACAGGGATTCAACATGCCTGATTTCAAGATCGAGATCAGAGCGCGCCTGGCGGAACTTGGCTTATCTCCAGTGCGCGAGGCGGAAATCGTTGAAGAGCTTTCGCAGCATCTGGGAGAGGAATACGAGTGGGCGCTCAGCTGTGGTGCCTCGGAAGACGAAGCCCGCAAACAAGTCCTAGAGCAGCTCAACGCGCCTGATTTGTTAGGCCGCGAGCTGAAACATGTGGAGCAGCGGGTATCGGCGGCCGGCGTGACATTGGGAACTGAAGAGAAAATCAACATGTTTGCCGACCTCTGGCAGGATTTGCGCTATGCGCTGCGCACGCTGGCGAAGAATCCGGCCTTCACGAGCATTGCTATTGTTGCGATCGCGCTCGGCATCGGCGCAAACACTGTAATCTTCAGCGCCGTGAATGCCGTGCTGTTGCGGCCGCTCCCCTTCAAAAACCCTGAACAACTGGTGATGGTGTGGGAAAATGCCACCCATCTTGGTTTTCCGAAAAATACTCCGTCGCCGCCTAACTTTGTTGACTGGCAGAAACAGAACACCGTCTTCACTGGGATGGCAGCGATGTCCGAACGCAGCTTCAACCTGACCGGCGTCGGTGAACCGGAGCGCCTCGACGGTCGCCGCGTCTCGGCGAATCTCTTCGACTTGTTAGGTGTGCAGGCGCTGCTTGGGCGCACGTTCGTGCCGGAAGACGATCGGCCGGGCTCGCATGTCGTTCTCGTGAGCTACTCACTCTGGCAACGGCGGTTCGGTTCCGATCCCAGCATTATTGGCCGGGTAGTTACGTTGAATGGGGAAAGCTATACGGTTATTGGGGTGATGCCGCGCTCGGTACACTTGCCCGGCTATGGCAACTGGAACGACAAGGTATGGGTGCCAATCGCGTTTACCAATGAGGAAACAACGGAGCGCGGTAATCATTTTCTCGACGTGATCGCGCGGATCAAGCCTGGCATCACTCTTAAGCAGGCTCAAGCTGAGATGGAAACGATTGCCGCCCGCCTTGCCAAGGAATATCCACGGTACAACACGCGCATCGGCGCGACCGTGACGCCACTACACGAGGAAGTGGTCGGCGATATTAAGCCCGCGCTGCTCATCCTGCTTGGAGCCGTCGGGTTTGTGCTTCTCATTGCATGCGCCAATGTTGCCAATCTGCTGTTGGCTCGCGCCGCGGTGCGCGAAAAGGAAATTGCATTGCGACTTGCGCTTGGCGCGAGCCGTTCCCGCCTGACGCGTCAGTTTCTAACCGAAAGCGTATTGTTGGCGTTGCTCGGCGGCGGTTTCGGCTTGCTCCTTGCGTTGGCAGGAATCCGCGTGATGAAGACGTTCATTCCTGTAACCATTTCGCAGACACAGAAGATCAGCATTGACAGAAAGGTGCTCGTGTTCGTCCCACTCCAATCTAAACGATTCGTTGAAAGAAGGCGGCCGTGATTCCGCCATCGGCAAAAAAGGAAATCGTCTTCGTGATTTGCTTGTCGTCGGCGAAGTCGCAGTCTCCTTCATCCTTCTCATTGGCGCGGGATTGCTCATCAACAGTTTTCTGCACTTGCGAAATCTCGATCCCGGGTTTCGCGCCGATCATCTCCTGACTATGAAAGTAGACCTGTCGGAGCTGAGGTATCCGGACGGGGAACGGCGCTCAGTGTTTTTCGATGAGGTGTTGCGTCGCATCCGCGCCCTGCCCGGCGTTCAATCAGTAGCTGTCGCCGGCAACTTGCCGTTCACTTACAACGGGGATTCGATGAGTATTGCCGTCGAAGGCATTCCCGATCCGCCGCCGGGCCAGTGGCCCGATGTAATCTACCGCGCAATTGGGCGAGGCTACTTCAGCACTATGGGAATTCCAATGATTGGCGGCCGCGACTTCACCGATCAGGATAAGGCGGATTCCAAAAACGTGGTGGTGATTAGCGAGAAAACCGCTCAGCACTACTGGCCGGGAAAGGACCCCATTGGCAAACGTCTGAAGCCTGGTGCGACGACTTCGGACGTACCCTGGCGAGAGGTGATTGGCGTTGTAAAAGATGTCCGGCAAAACGACTTCATTGCGCAGCCCAAGATGCAAATGTATTTCGCTTATCGGCAGCTGAAGGACTTGGCAGCGAATGCACTGATTGTGCGGACAAGCGTTGAACCGATGAGCCTCGCCACCTCAATTCGCGATGCGATATGGGCCGTGGACAAGGATCAACCGGTCGCTAACGTCGACACGATGGACCATATCGTGTCAGAGGCGATCGCCAGGCAGCGGTTCAGCATGCTCTTGTTAGGTATCTTTGCCGCTTTGGCATTGATTCTCGCGGCCGTGGGAATTTACGGGGTGATGAGTTACTCAGTCGCGCAACGCATTCACGAGATAGGCATTCGCATGGCGCTCGGTGCACGACGGACCGACGTATTGAAAATGATAGTCAACCAAGGACTCAAACTAGTGAGCATAGGTATGATGCTTGGGTTGGCGGCAGCATTTCTTCTGACGCGAGTACTACAAAGTTTGCTGTTCGGTATCAGTGCGACAGATCCAGTCACTTTTTTCGGCATCTCACTGGTATTGCTCGCCGTCGCAATCCTCGCCAGCTACCTTCCGGCACTGCGCGCAACGAAGGTCGACCCCATTATCGCCCTACGCGCACAGTAAATGCCGGCACCGTACCGCCGGATCGATTGGCGTCGAACGTGCCTCTGTTGAACTCCCAACTATCGACGCTCAACTTCCTTCAGAGTCCTCGCTTCTTGCTCGACGCTTCTTGCTCCTATAATAGATGGCTCGCATGCACTGGGTGGTATTTCTTCGTGCAGTGAATGTCGGTCGGGCGAATCGATGTCAACCGGCTGCCATCGCCAAGCAGCTGGCGAAGTTTGGTGTCGTGAATATCGGCGCGGTGGGCACGTTCGTGGTGCGCGAAGATGTGAGTGAATCGACTCTGCGCGCTGCGTTCGCTCGAAAGTTGCCATTCAAATGCGAGATCATGATTTGTCCCGCACGCGACATCATTAAGCTCACATCAAAAAATCCATTCGCACGACAACCATCTGGTCCCAACATAACTCGGTTTGTGAATGTATTAGCGAAACGACTTCCTGCGCGGCCTGCGCTTCCTCTCAGCCTCCCCCCAGATAAGGACTGGCTGCTGAAAATAATTGCGATCCAAGACGGATTCGTCCTGGGTCTCTATCGCCGACAGATGAAGGCGATCAGCTACCTCGGCAAGATCGTTTGGCACCCGTGTTCTGTTAAGATCTATCCAGATGCGTGTCATTGCTTCAGATCAGCCCGTTGCCGACGCTCTCAGCTTTGAAGCTTTTGAGCCGGCAATTTTCTGACCAGAACCGGTGACTTCCATACCGGAGTTCAGTCGCCCGGGTTGATTCGTTTCTTGATCACATTCGCTCATCAGTCTGCGCGTCTCATGATGCCGCCGTCTGTCGCGGCGGGTTCAATTCACTCAGGCAATGCCGAAAAAAATTTATCGTCATCAGCATAGTTTTAGATGCGTCCGTTGCGGAGCAGCGGTGCCGAGCTGCAGAGCTGGCACGCGCCTGACACTCAGCCGAAACTATAAGGACAAATTGTTCCAGTTTCTGGGAACACCGCTTTAGTCGAGTGCTAATCGTGCCTTGATCCGGTGAGTTCGCGCCGTTTTCGCGACCACTCACGACATTTTTTTGGAAGGATCCTCCTTTAAATGCCGCGTTGATATAATCTGGGTGAGTCGTCATGGGCTACCTCAAAACAAACTGGCGCAGAGCGGCATTTGTTTTCGGCGGTTGTACGCTGGTGAGCTTTATCTTCGCGGCGGTTTCGTATGCGGCTGCGGTTGGTGAAAATAATAAAGAATTCGATTTCATCTCTGCGCTCAGGCTGAATCTGGTCCAATTCTATCTTTGGGCGATCCTTTCCCCGCTCATTTTTCGTTTCAGCCGCCGCTTTCCAATCGAACTCCGTCCTCTCAATCTTCGTAACCTGTTTCTTCATTTCCCGGCGCTAGTTTCATTCGCCGGCATTCATCAAATTATTCACCTTGCCGTCCTTTGGTTCATCACTCCCCTCCTGAGACAACAGTTCCCCGCACTCATCAACTGTTACCGCGCCTATTTCGGGTTCGGATTCTATATCGATTTGATTATCGCTTCGCTGATCGTAATCGCGGTGCATGCGCTGCTGTATTATCAAAACTTTCGGGCGAGCGAGTTGGCGCAATCATCTCTCAAAACCCAACTCGCCCAGGCGCAGCTCAGAGCCCTGAAAATGCAACTTCATCCGCATTTCCTTTTTAACACGCTGCACTCGATCTCATCACTCGTTTTGGAAGACCCATCAAAAGCAAACAGCATGATTGCGCGGCTCGGCGACTTCCTCCGACTAACTCTCGAGAATTCCGAACAGCAGTTGGTCACCCTTAAAGAAGAAATCGAATTCCTTCGCACTTATTTGGAAATAGAACAGGTGCGCTTTGGAGATCGGCTGACCGTCGCGTTTGAAATCGAACCGACGACGCTCTCTGCGGCAGTCCCTCATCTTATTCTGCAACCCGTGGTCGAGAATGCGATCCAACATGCGATCGCCCCTCGC
>WNFT01002937.1_pt1 | contig 14676 bp, 18 predicted proteins | sample 5400191 | NCBI WGS metagenome assembly WNFT01 (sample SAMN13153359, study PRJNA577476) | soil metagenome | isolation source: 80 cm saprolite under Madrone tree | place: USA:California | collected 2016-06-14
CGTGCCTGATTCGAGATTGTTTCCTAGTCGGAACAAGTCGAACGTGCCTGATTCGAGATTGTTTCCTAGTCGGAACAAGTCGAACGTGCCTGATTCGAGATTGTTTCCTAGTCGGAACAAGTCGAACGTGCCTGATTCGAGGTTGTTTCCTAGTCGGAAAAAGTCAAACAGCCTGATTCAAGGTTGTTTCCTAGCCGGATCAGTCGAACAAGCCTGATTCGACGTTTCCTAGCTCAGCCACCGTTTCAAAAAAAGTAGCCCCACCGCCCCCAGAAACCCGAGGGCCACGTTGTATTCGCGGTTGGAGAGGTATTGGTCGAAGGAAAAACAGGGGCGAAACTGAAGCGTCGGGAGAGGGAAGAAGCGAGGAACTGCGGCTTTGTAAAGGCGGAAGTCGTCAGGGAAAAGCCGTGCGAGATGAGCTTCTTCGCGAAGCATGACTGTTGGATAGATGAGCATGAAAGGGACCAGCAGTAAAACGGCTGCCAGTTCATTCGCGCTCATGATGGCGAAGCCGGCGGCGAGCAGGGAACTGCCGAAGTAAAGCGGATTGCGCGTCAATGCATACACGCCTGTAGTTGCGAGAGTGGAATCCTTTTTGATGATGCCGGCGGCCAGGGCACGAAACAGAGCGCCGATCAATGCAACCGGTAAACCCACGAGGATTGAAGTTTGAGTCGGTTCCGCCAGGTACAAAACTGCGGCCGCGATCACGAAGCCGAGAGGAACGCGAAGCTTCTGTACCATCACCCGGCAAGGTCGAGGCGTTTGCGGCAGGCTTCGTAAACGTGGTCAACCGTGATATCCACGATGCATTGCCAGTGTTCGAGGGGACATTTGTCGCGCTCGTAACACGGCCGGCAAGGCAGCCGCCGTTCCACGACGATATCGTCTCGCCGAAACGGTCCGTTCCGATCGCTGCTCGTCGGGCCGAATATCGAAACGATCGGCGTCCCCGCTGCAGCGGCAAAATGCATCGGACCCGTGTCCCCGCCCACAAACAACTTTGCTCCCTCGCACAGCGCGACAAGCTCTTCCAGCGACGTCGGAACTTCGCGGACGCCATTTCCGGCCGAGCGGACCAGGTTGCGCACAAGGCTCTCTTCGCCCGGACCCCACGTTACCGCAACGGGCAGTCCGTCATTAATCAACCTCGCCGCGAGCTCGCCGTATCGTTCGGCCTGCCAGCATTTCGTTTTCCAGTTGCCCCCTGGATTAATAACGACATAGTCCGCCAGGCCTTCCAATTTTTTCTTTACGCTTCTCCTGGCTGTGTCGCTTGCACGCAATGGAACCTCAACTTGCCAATCCGGATCGATACCGAGCGGCTTCAGCAGCTCCATTTGCTGATCGATGATGTGGATGCGCTTCGGCGTGACGACCTCGGTATAGAAGAATCGGCTAACCGACTCCCTGAGGAAATCGCGTTCCCACCCGATCCGGATCGGAGCACCCGACAGGTATGCGAAGAAAGCCGATTTGACCAGGCCCTGAAAATCGATCGTGCAATCGTATCCATCCGTGCGCAGGGCCCAGACGAATTCCGCGATCTCCTTCGCGCTGCCGATGCCGGGGCTATTGCGCCACTGATATGTATCGATCGGTATCAGGCGGACCTCCAGGCCGCTCAGGTCTACGACGATCCGGTTCTTCCTCTCGATAAGCCAGTCGATTTCAGCCTGCGGGAACGCTCTCCGCAATTGCGCGACCGATGGCAGGCAATGAACGATATCGCCCAGCGATCCAAATTTCACAACAAGGAACCGTCCTGGCCTTGCGCTTTTCAAGCTTTCGATTTTCGCCTTCGTTATCATCTCTTCTCTGGCTGCGCCTTCTCCAGAATCCTTTCAATGATGCCACGAGTCGAATGGTTTTTGGGATCACCTGTGATGCGGACCGAACCGCCGTATGCGAGGACTTTGTCCCGCTCCGGCACCGTTTCCTCCGTGTAGTCGGTGCCCTTGGCGTGCACGGACGGCCGCAGAATATCCAGTACTCGAGAGACATCGGGCTCGTCGAAAACGACGATGTAGTCCACACAACCGAGTGCCGACACCAATGCGATGCGCTCATTCTCGGTCAGAATCGGCCGGCCTTCATCTTTGATGGTCCTCACCGAACGGTCGCTGTTGATGGCCACCACCAGAGCGTCTCCAAGTTTCCGTGCACCTTGCAGGTATCGGAGATGGCCAACGTGCAGAATGTCGAAACAGCCGTTGGCGAGCACAACCTTCTTTCCCTTCAGCAGCTCCGGCAAATCCTCCAGCCGCCGGAGTTTCATGAGATATCGTCCTTCACGGCCTGGAGCAGTTCGTCGTAGGTGACCGGACGCGTCCCATACTTCATGACGACGATCCCTCCGGCGTAGTTGGCAAGCTGGGCCGCCTCATAGTAATTGCCGCCGGCGGCAAGCGCGAGCGTGAAGGTTGCAATGACGGTATCACCGGCGCCGGTGACGTCGGCGATTTCATCCGTACCGTGGACCGGAATATGGGCGGTTTTCTTGCCCCGCTCGAACAGCGCCATTCCGTCCTTGCCGCGCGTGATGAGCAGTGCGTCGTGCTTCAGCTTGCGCAGAAGCGTTCGTCCGGCCCACTCGAGTTTTTTCGCGTCATTTCCAATAGGCTCACCCAGTGCCGCCTCGACTTCAGGCTCATTCGGAGTCGCAGCGGTCATCTGGGAAAAACTCTCCAGCGAGAAGCGAGAATCGATCGTCGCCGGAATTCCGTTCGTCCGGACTTTCGAGATGAGCTGCGGCGTGACCAGGCCGTAACCGTAATCGGAGACGAGCAGCGCGTCCGCGTTGGTCAGCGCCAGCTTCAGTTTTTGGTCGAGGCCGGTATGCATTTGCGCCTTGTCATTCGGGAGGGGGCCGCCCGAGTCCAGACGCACGATCTGCTGGCGCTGCGAATGAACAGCTCCCGCCAGAATGCGCATCTTCGTAGGTGTTCGGTAAGACTTCGCCACGCGGATTGCGCTCACGTCGATTTCAAGATTCGCAAAGTATTCGAACAGCTGATTGCCTTCGGCGTCGTCGCCGACAATGCCGACCGGCACCGGCCTGGCGCCCAGCGCCCATAGATTGTGAACGGCATTGGCCCCGCCGCCCGGCACTGTCTGCGTTTCCCGGTGATTCAGAATCAGGACCGGCGCCTCACGTGAGATTCTCGCTATTTCACCATAAACAAAGACATCCGCGACCAGATCGCCGAAGACAACGACGCGCTTGCCTTTGAATTGTTCGATGAGTGCACGAAGACGACTCACATCAGCCCTCCAGCGAGAATCGCATCCACGGCTTCCTTCAGGTTTTCCGCCACCAGATGTGGCTGAGGATCGCATGCCATGAACATTTCGCGTTGCTCGCGACCGTAGCCGGTCAGCACGAGTACGGATTTGGCCCCGGCGGCATAGGCTGTTTCGACGTCGATTTGCTTGTCGCCGACCACGTACGATTCAGTCAGGTCGATATCCAGATCTTTTTGCGCCTGCAGCAGCATACCGGGATTCGGCTTCCGGCATTCACAGCCCGCATCGGGGGCGTGTGGACAGAAGTAGATGGCATCCAGCCTGGCGCCGTGGCGCGAGAGTTCGGCCTGCAGGATATCGTGAACTTGATGGACCATCGATTCCTCGAAATAGCCTCGCCCGATTCCGGACTGGTTGGTGACCAGGACCGCCTTCATCCCGCTCTCGTTGATTCTGCGGATTGCCGGGCCCGCATAGGCATAGGGCTTGTACAGGCCGGCATCATACATGTACCCGATTTCTTCGGATACCGTTCCATCGCGGTCCATGAAGACGGCCTTGTGCATAAGTCAAGTTTTGCCCCAAGCTCCCCTCCTAAGTTAGGAGGGGTGGACGCGCATCAAAAAAACATCGCGAAGCCACCTTCGTTAGCGCGGCCGGGGTGGTTCCCAGCTCAGGAACCACCCCGTCTGCGCCGCTTCGGAACGGAATCTTCTTTTTAATGGCGCAGCCACCCCTCCTAACTTAGGAGGGGAGCCTGGCCCAACAGTTCTCTCGCAGCGCGACAGACATCCTCTACCGCCACCCGCGTCATGCAGCGATGATCGATCGGGCATTCACGGAGCAGGCAAGGGCTGCATTCTACAGGATGCTTCACAATTCGTGTGCGCGGACCGTAAGGGCCGGTGACCTTCTCGTCCGTGGAACCGAATACGGCAACCGTGGGAACGCCGAGCGCAGCGGCAATATGCATCGGACCCGAATCGTTCGTGATGATCAACGTAGATTCGGCAAGCACACCGATCAGCGTTTCCAGTGTAGTCTTGCCGTTCAAGATGGCGGTCCGGCTTTTCATCCGCTTACGAATCTGTTCTGCGATCGGCCGTTCGGCTTCCGATCCCACGATCGCCACCTGCAGGCCCATCTCTCGCGCGAGGACGTCGGCTACCTCCGCAAATCGATCTTCAGCCCACCGCTTGGCCGAGCCATACGCGGCACCCGGATTCACGACCAGAAAAGGCGCTTCCGGCGGAATGCCTTCGGAAGCCAGTAATGTTCTCGCGGCGGCTGTTTCTTCGTTAGTCGCTTCGATCGCGATGGAGGGTTGTTCGGCCTTCACTGAAAGCGTTCTGACGATATCCAGGTAGTAGTGCACCTGGTGGCGCGCTTTTGCGGAAGGCGCAATCGCATTCGTCAGCATCCAGGTGCGCCCATCGGTTGCATAGCCGACCCGCTGCGGCACCCGTCCCAGAAAAGTCATCAGCGCGGATTCGAACGAATTCGGGAACAACAAAGCCAGGTTGAACCGGCGGGTTCGAATCTCTCGAGTGATCCGAATCCAGTCGAGGAGGCTGGAAGGCCGGGATTCGCTCCAGACCTTATCAATAAAAGGCGCGGACGTGAACAGTCCGGCAACCCACGGCCGCACCAGCAGCGTGATTTCGGCCTGCGTAAAATGTGCGCGAACCGCCTTCATGGCGGGGATGGCCAGAACAGCGTCGCCAACCCAATTCGGCCCGCGGATCAGAATTTTCTCCACACGCATTACCACTTCGTGAACTGTAGCGGCGGTCTATGTAGGTGTGAATTGCAGGGAAGGGTGTTCCCCTCCTCGGAGAGGAGGGGTGGCTGCGCCATCAAGAAGATGCTGCGAAGCCTCCTTATGAAGGCGCAGACGGGGTGGTCATTCCCGGATAACTTTACAACGTCAACATTTACCATAATGACCACCCCGTCTGCGCCGCTTCGGAGGCTTCGCGCCTTTTTCTTACTGGCGCAGCCACCCCTCCTGTTCCAGGAGGGGAACACCCTGTCCTGGCAATTCATTCCACCTTCTATGACCGCCGAGCCGGCGCTCATAGACCGCCGCTACAGGGCAGCCGGTTAAGAATGAGGGACATCAGCCGCTCGAAGTCGGGAATGTTAGCAGAGATCCGGAGGTACAAGAAGTCTGCCGGGATGCCGGCCAACCGCACGGCGTCTTTTTCGGTCGTGATCCGGACTTCCCCGCCGAGCTTTTCGATTTCGCGTGGCGAATAGGGGTGATGATCGCGGAAACGGACGCACCTAGCCGGATAAATGCCCAGGGATTGCAAGGCGGCGAAGAACCGTTCGGGCTTGGATATGCCGGCAAACGCCACAACTGCCTGTTCTTTAAGCGTTTCCGGCGAAATTGCCGCATCCTCTTTATATAGGCCCTGAATTTCGGTCTTCACGACCAGCGAGGGAATCGGCAGCGAGGGCAGTGCGGTCCCGGTAACCTCTTGAATGCAAGCCACCTGAGCCCGTACAATCGCGCTCTTCGGCTCGCGCCACCGGCCGGTTGGAAGCAGCGTTTCGCCGGCCGCCCATTCGACGGGATCGATGGTGACGATGTCGACGTCGCGATGAAGCCGGCGATGCTGGAACCCGTCATCGAGAATGAAGACATTTCCCAGCTCTTTGCCTTCGGCGAGAAGCCCCGCCCGATATCGATCGGCTCCAACGACAACCGGCACATTGCCGAGCCGCCGCTTTATCAGGTACGGCTCATCACCCGCCTCTTCCCAATTCGAACCAACAACGAGTATTTCCCGGCTCGTTCTTCGATATCCCCGCGACAGAACCACGGGACGAAATCCGCGATCTCGCAACCCTTCAGCGAGGGCGATCACCAGCGGAGTCTTACCGGTTCCACCCAGAGTGAGATTTCCGACACTGATTACGGGATATTTCAGTCGAAGAGTATTGAGGATGCCTGACGTGTAGAGCTTCTCTCGGGCCCGGAGCAGGAACCGGAATGCCCTGCTCACCGGCGGGCCTCGACTGGCTGCAGGAACTCCAGGACGCGGTCCGTGGCTCCGGTGTTCTGCTCGACAATTGCGCGGGCACGCCGGCCCAGTTCGGCAGAATGATCTCGATTGGCCAGCAGACTTCGAATTGCAGGTGCCAGTTCAGCGGCATTCTGAATCTGTATTGCCGCCTTTTCTTGCAGAAACAATCGCGTGATATCCCGAAAGTTTTCCATGTGTGGGCCAAAGACAATGGGTTTGCGATGGCGAGCCGGTTCAAGCACATTGTGCCCTCCCTTCGGCACAAGCGATCCGCCCATGAAAACCACCGTCGCGTACTCGAAAACTGCGGCCAGTTCGCCGATGCTGTCCAGTATGAGGACGCTGAGGACGCCGATGGCGCTGAGGACGTCGCTGTCCGCAGTCAGGCGGCTCCGGCGCAGGCATTCAATTCCCCGGCGCTTGACCAGTTCTTCCACCGCCTCGAACCGGTCGGCGTGCCGGGGCGCGATAACGAGTTTCAATTGAGGATGCGTCTTGCGCAGCTCGGCGAACGCATCCAGCGCGAATTCCTCTTCACCTGGCATCGTGCTGGCTGCAATCCAGACCTGTTTCCAGGTTCGAAGGACTGCCGCCAGCGTCGTATCCAACGGGCGGACCGTTGAGACCACGTCGTATTTGAGGTTTCCAAATACGATGACCTTCCGGGGATCCGCCCCGATCTTCTCAATGCGCATTCGATCCGTCTGCGACTGCATGCCCATCACCGTGTAGTCCGCAAAGACCCGGCGCAGCCAGCGGCGTGCCAGCCGGTATCTTGCAAACGACCTGTCCGAAATCCGCCCGTTGATCATCACAACCGGTATGTCGCGCCCGCGGCAGATGCGCAGAAAGTTGGGCCAGATTTCAGTCTCTGCGATGATTACCATTTGGGGATCGATCCGGTCCGCCACCCGCCGGATACAAAACGGCAAATCGATCGGAAAGTAGAAAGTGTGATCGATAATATCGCCCCTCTCGCGCGCAAGCTGTTGCCCGGCCGGCGTGGATGTAGAGACAACAAGAGGCTTATCCGGGAATTTCTGGCGCAGGCGCTCCAGCAGCTTTTCGACAGCTTTCACTTCGCCCACCGAAACAGCGTGAACCCAGATGCCATTCCGCAATTGGGGCACTTTCAGAAAGCCAAGGCGGTCCGGAAGCGTCGGGAGATACTTGCGAAACAGAACAAGATAATAAGGGAGGGTCAGAACCAGTCCCAACGTGAGGACCAATGTGTATGTGAAATACATGCCCGCCGCAGAGTATACTTTTGGATTGCGGAATTCAGATTGCGGATTTCACACAGAACCACGAGGAGCAGGCTATGGCGATTAAGGTAGGAATCAATGGTTTCGGGCGGATCGGACGCAACCTTTTCCGCGCGTCCATGGGCGACACGGATATCGACATCGTTGCCGTCAACGACATCACGGATCCCAAAACATTGGCATACCTTTTGAAGCACGACTCGGTGTTGGGCAGTCTCAAGTCCGAAGTCACCCACGGTGAAGACGACATCAAGGTCGACGGCAAGAGCATCAAGGTATACAAGGAGAGAGACCCCGGCAAAATCGATTGGCCTTCGTTGAACATCCAGGTGGTTGTTGAATCGACCGGGTTGTTTACCAACGCCGAAGATGCGCGCAAGCACCTGCGCGGCCCCGTGAAGAAGGTCGTCATTTCCGCCCCGGCCAAAGGCGAGGACATCACGGTCTGTCTTGGTGTGAATGACAAGAGCTACGACCCCGCCAAACACCACGTGATTTCGAACGCGTCGTGCACGACGAACTGCCTGGCGCCGGTCGCCAAAGTCGTTCACGAAAGTTTCGGTATCGAGAGTGGTCTCATGACGACGATCCACTCTTACACGAACGATCAAAAACTTCTCGATCTGCCTCACCCCGATCTTCGCCGCGCGCGCGCGGCAGCGCTCTCCATGATTCCCACGTCCACGGGCGCAGCCAAGGCTATCGGACTCGTGCTGCCCGATCTGAAAGGAAAGCTCGACGGAATCGCGATTCGCGTTCCCACTCCGGACGTGTCGCTTGTGGATCTCACCGCGCGAACCTCGAAACCGGTGACCGTCGAATCGGTGAACCAGGCATTGAAAGCTGCGGCCAGCGGGCCTATGAAAGGCATACTTCAGTACACCGAAGAGGAACTGGTTTCGATCGACTTTCTGCATAATCCGCACTCGTCCGTTGTCGACGCCCCATTGACGAAAACGCTCGGCGACAGATTAGTCAAAGTGTTTTCCTGGTATGACAACGAGTGGGGTTTCAGCTGCCGTATGCGGGATCTCATCAAGCTGCTCGTGAAATAAACTGCATGGGCAAGCTTTCCATTTCGGATCTCGATCTGCGCGGCAAACGTGTGTTCATGCGCGTGGACTTCAATGTCCCCATCGAAGGCGGACGAATCACAGATGACACGCGCATCGAGGCCTCGCTTCCATCGATCCGTTATGTTCTCGAAAAAGGCGGCCGCCTGATTCTCGCTTCGCATCTCGGCCGGCCCAAGGGAAAGCCTGAGCCGAAGTACAGCCTGAAACCGGTCGCTGCGCGGCTCAGCGAACTGCTGGGGAAACAGGTCGCGTTCGCTCCCGACTGCGTTGGTCCGGAAGTGGAGAAAATGGTTTCCAGCCTTCGGGATGGCGACGCACTCCTGCTCGAGAACCTCCGATTCCACGCCGAGGAAGAAAAGAACGACCCTGCATTTGCCAGACAACTGGCGGCTCTCTGCGACGTTTATGTGAACGATGCTTTCGGTACCGCGCACCGCGCTCATGCGTCAACGGCGGGTATCACCAAATTCGTGAAGCAGGCGGCCGCCGGCTTCCTCATGCAGAAGGAACTGGAGGCTCTCAGTCACGCCCTGACGAAGGCCGAGAAACCCTACGTCGCCATCGTGGGGGGCGCCAAGATCTCGGACAAGATCGAGCTCATCGAAAATCTGCTCAACATCGCCACGACAATTCTCATCGGTGGCGCCATGGCCTATACCTTCTTCCGCGCCAGGGGGCTGGAGACAGGAAAGTCCCTTGTCGAAGTGGAGAAGATCGATCTCGCGAAAGAACTGCTGGCCAGAGCGTCGCAAAAGAAAGTTCCCATCGAGCTGCCCGTGGACCACGTTGTTGCGCCGGGCCTCGACAGCACGGACTCTCAAGTGACTCCGGTCGATCGCACGCCTGCGGACCGCATGGGGCTGGATATTGGTCCCGAAACGGTTCGCCGTTATTCGGAGATCGTTCGCCGGGCGAAGACCATCGTCTGGAATGGACCGATGGGCGTTTTTGAAAAACCGCAATTTGCCGAAGGCACGTTTGCGATTGCTCGCGCCGTTGCCGAATCCAATGCATTTTCGATCGTGGGCGGAGGCGACTCGGCCGCTGCAGTCGCGCAGTCCGGCGTGGAGTCGAAGATCACACACATTTCCACCGGCGGCGGAGCTACCCTGGAATTCCTGTCCGGCCGGAAGCTTCCCGGTGTTGAGGTGTTGACGGATAAAATGTAGTCGCGGGCTTTAGCCCGCGTTCGCGCAATTCGCGGCTGGATTTCCATGAGACGACCTATCATCGCCGGCAACTGGAAGATGTTCAAAACGCGTCCCGAGACGAGCGCGTTTTTCACGGCATTGATCCCTTTAGTCCGGGATGTCGAGCACTGCGACATTGTCGTCGCGCCTCCCTTCACCGCATTCAGCACCGCCGTCGACCAAACCGAAGGCACCCGCGTGGCGATCTCGGCCCAGAACGTTCATTGGGAGGATCAGGGCGCCTTTACAGGTGAGGTTTCTGTCCGAATGCTCAGCGATGCCGGTTGCACTTATGTAATTGTCGGGCATTCCGAGCGGCGCCAGTATTTCGGGGAGACCGACGATTGGGTGGAAAAGAAGACGCGGGCCGTGGTGAAAGGGGGCCTGAAGGCGATTGTCTGCGTCGGTGAAACGCTCTCGGAACGGGACGCCGGGCAGGCTCTCGATGTGGTCCGTCGGCAGGTCCGCAGCGGCCTGGGCCGATTGACGGGGCCGGACCTTTCCCATATCATTGTGGCTTACGAGCCTGTTTGGGCGATCGGCACAGGGCGAACCGCAACACCGGAAATCGCCGCCGAGATGCACGGCGAAATTCGCAAGACCTTCGCAGAAATCTATAAAGCGGCTGCAGCGGATGCGCTTCGTATTCTGTACGGAGGTAGCGTCAAACCCGATAACATTTCGGCTCTGATGAAAAAGGAAGATATCGATGGCGCGCTGGTCGGAGGCGCAAGCCTGGATCCGGCCTCATTCGCCGCCATCATCAAATATATATGACGTGGTTACCGACGGTTCTAACCATCTTTCACGTGATCGTTTCGATATTCCTGATTCTGGTCGTGCTCCTTCAGCAGGGGAAGAGCGCGGACTGGTCCGGAGCTTTCGGAGGCGGCGGCTCACAGGCGACATTCGGCGCACGCGGCACCGGTACCCTATTGAGCAGAGCCACCACGGCTGCCGCGGTCATCTTCATGTTCACGTCGCTGTCGCTGACGATTCTGATCTCGCGGCCCGGCGGCTCGTCCGTCATCCGCGAAGGAGCGCAACAAAAGAATCAGCAGCCGGCCCCGCCGGCGCAGCCACCGGCCACACAGCCGGGCCAGCCGCCCGCTCAACCGCCGGCGCAACAGGGTCAACCGGCCCAGCCGCCGCTTCCTGCTCCGCAGCCGCAACAACAGCAGAAGAGCACGCCGGCTCCGCCCGCAACTCCTCAGAAAAAGTAGCGGCCGGCAAAAAGGCGCTCCCATGGATGGCTTGAGCGCCCGGCCATGGATGGCAAAACAGCCGAAGTGGTGGAATTGGCAGACACACCATCTTGAGGGGGTGGCGCCGCGAGGCATGCGGGTTCGAGTCCCGCCTTCGGCATTTCATCAAACTGCTCATAATGCAGGGGTTATAACTCCACAAAATTTCGTGTGTGTCTAGTGTGTGGTTGTGGTTTAAGACTTCCGCGCATGCTTACGATCTTCAGAAGACACACCATGAGCTGTTCCCACCGTTCCAAGGGGCGAACCTGGCGCAAGTGCGGATGCCCCATCAATGTCGAGGGCTATCTCGGCGACGCGTACATCCGGCAGTCCATCGATACCCGCAGCTGGGAGGTGGCCCAGTTCAAAGTTCGGGAAATGGAGGCGACCGCTCGCCTGCCGAAACCCAAGGAACAGCCGGAGGTCACCATCGCCCATGCGGTAGATCGGTTTATGCAGGATGCTCAGGCGCGAAACCTAACAGGCGCCACGATGGCCAAGTTGCGCGTCCTGCTCGAAAAGCAATTGATCGCATTCTGCCAGGCCAGCGGGTTCCAGCACATCCGGCAATTACAAAGCGTCGATGTCGTCAGCAGTTTCCGGGAAGGCTGGAAGGACGCCCCAATCTCCGCACTGAAAAAGCTGGAACTGCTTCGGTCGTTCTTTCGCTTTTGCCGGGACCGGGCATGGATCGACACGAACCCCGCCCGCGCCGTGGCGTCACCGAAGGTAACGCCCAAGTCGACACTGCCGTTCACGACGGAGGACATGGAAAAGATTCTCTGGGCCTGCGACCTGTTCAGCGCGAAGGGCCGGTACCGCTCGAAAAACCGAACGCGCATCAAGGCGATGGTGTTGTTGCTGCGTTATTCGGGATTGAGGATTCAGGATGCGGTGACGTTAAGGCGGGATCGGATCACGGACGGGAGGCTGTTCCTGTACACGCAGAAAACTGGGGTTCCGGTCGATATGCCGCTGCCGGAGATTGTGACCTCGGCCCTCGCCGAACTGGATCACTTCCAGGACCGGTTTTCTGGAATGGGCAGGGGACGGTGGGGAGTGCGGTTGGAGTCTGGGAGCAGGCGTTTGCGCGGTTATTCCAAATTGCGGGAATTCCGAATGGGCATGCCCACCGGTTCCGCGACACGTTCGCCGTCGAGCTGCTGCTGAAGGGAGTCCAGCTCGATTACGTGTCGATCCTTCTGGCCCACTCGTCGATCCGGATCACCGAAAAGCATTATGCACCATGGGTGAAAGCCAGACAGACGCAGCTGCAGGAAATGGTCCGCGGGTCGTGGTGAACTTGGCTGTCGCCCACCCTGCCCGATGCCTGGAATGGGAGTGTTGGAATGATATCGATTTTGTTTCTTGGTTTATTTCTGCAACAGGGTCCGAATCCGAGACTGCGGACTCCACCGACGATTCCAGCAGGCGTCAACGATCCAGTTCTGGCCGCTGTCGATGCGGCAAAATTCGAGCCGGTTTATCAGAAAGCCAGAGCCCTTCAAGCGGGCACGAATCTCGGCCTCCACGGACAGCGCCACGATCTGGCAACGCAAGATCGACGCGGGGCCACAGGCTGAAAAGCTGTTGCGGGGGCGAATTTATTACGGGAATGAGATCGGTGGTCGTCAACAATCGACGGATGCCGTACTGGCGCCGATTGTCAAAAGATACGCCATACCCTTCCAACGAAGCGTCGTGGACAAGAAGATCAAAGAAGGGCCGCTGATGGGCATCGTTCAAACACTTGCACCGATGGCGTTCGAGATACCCTGGCAGACGGCCGATGAGGCTTTGGCGGAACCCTACGTGTCGCTCTCCGGGCCAGCAGCGTCCGGACAACCATAACAGACGGTGACGGCCCTGCTAGAATGGCACCTATGAACGAACACGACAAACAGAATCGACGCGAGGAATATCTACGGAAGCTTCGGGATCCCCGCTGGCAGCGGAAACGACTGGAAATCATGCAGCGGGATGAATTCACCTGTCAGTATTGCTATGACACGCAAACTACACTGAACGTCCATCACAACTATTATCAGTCGGATCGGGAGCCCTGGGATTATCCAGAGGCCGCCCTCATTACGCTTTGCGAAAATTGCCATACCGAGGAAACCGAAAACCGAAGAAGCGAAGAGGTGCTTCTGTTGCACGTCTGCCGAACCATGGGATTGAGTAGTAGCGGCGTCAACGGCCTTGCGATCGCGTTGCATGATCTCGGCGAGCATTCCATGTTTTCGGAGCATTGGCAGTATGACTTGACCTGGTTTATCCGGCATTTCTGGGAAATCCGAGATTTCATCGATCCGCTGCGAGCGGAGGTGCGCCGGCGGGCGGAAGAATTGAAAGCAAAGGAATCCAAGGCATGAGCCTCCAGTTTCGCATTCCCGACTGATCTGCGTTCCCCGTCTTACTGTCCGATAGTTCCTTCGCTTCCCGCTCAATTGCAAACGGGTGTCGGCCCTGCCGTATATCCCCGATCGTGTCCGGGGACGTGGAAATCAGGCTAAACTGGAACCATGATTAGTGCAGATCTGACGGAACGCTGGGTCCGCGAGCATCCATATGGCGATGAGCAAAACCCAGGCTGACCGGCTCGGCGCCAGGCTGAAAGACGATCGCGCGACCCAGGAGGATCTTCGCCTGTTGGATGAGTACCGGAGATCCTTTTCTCCGGCTTATGAAAGTGTGATTGCTACCCTCAGTGGGGAGTTGGGAATGCAACCGACCGGCCGGCCGGCGAAGTCGACGACATCCATTACAGAGAAACTCAAGCGCGAGAGTATCCGTTTGACCCAGATCCAAGACATCGCCGGGTGTCGAGTGACGGTAGGGACGACTCCAGAACAAGAGCAAGCGATCGCAGATTTGGCACGGGTGTTTCCAACGGCCACGGTTGTTGACCGTCGAACGTCACCCAGCCATGGGTATCGGGCTGTCCACGTAATCGTGGAAGTGCAGGGCAGGCCGATCGAAGTTCAGCTTCGCACTTCCCTGCAGCATCTCTGGGCAGAGCTTTCGGAGAAATGTTCTGATGTCTTTGACCCAGCGATCAAATACGGAAGTGGAAATGAGAAGTTACTAGCAGCCCTAGCCAGCGCGTCGCGAAGCATTGCTCAGCTGGAAGAAGATGAGATGGCTTTGGAAATGTTTGAGGCGCGCACCTCCCGAGTGGAGGCAACACTTGATGCGAATTCTCTTCCCGAGGAAGCCGCGGCGACCTTGCTGAATCATAAAGAAACGTTGAGGACGCGCAGGGAAGGAGTTCAGAAGAGGACAGAGATGTTGCGTGACGCCATCGAGACTGCGATCACGGATCTAGCGCGGATGAGTGGAGAAAACGATGATATTCCTGATTCAGTATGATCGGAAAAAAGGCCGACTGATTTCATTCCGGCCATTCGATGACAGCGACCGGCATATCGCCGAAGATGAGCGACTGGAATTGGAGCTTCGCCTCAATCAGCTCGGACAAAAAGACGAAGTCGTCCTGCTGGAGGCGGCGAGCCAAGAGGCTTTACGGCAAACGCACCGCCGGTACTTTGAAACGCTGCGTCAGCTCAGTCAATCCTAGTACCCGCGATGCCACTGCAACGTGGCCATGACCGGCC
>WNFT01005405.1_pt1 | contig 14676 bp, 23 predicted proteins | sample 5400191 | NCBI WGS metagenome assembly WNFT01 (sample SAMN13153359, study PRJNA577476) | soil metagenome | isolation source: 80 cm saprolite under Madrone tree | place: USA:California | collected 2016-06-14
TGCGCGTGCGCGCGTTGGTGTGTGTTCGCTGGCCCCGGACGGGCAATCCGCGCCGATGTCGCAAGCCGCGATACGCGCCGATGTCCATCAAACGCTTGATGTCCATCTGGATACGCTTGCGGAGATCGCCTTCGATTTCACCTTGCTCCTCGATCACCGCGCGTATACGGCCGAGCTCCTCTTCGCTGAGATCTCTGATCCGCGAATCGACACTCACCTGGGCCTGGCCCAGAATTGAAGCCGCCCGCGATCTACCGATGCCATAAATATATGTCAGACCGATCTCAGCCCTCTTATTGGGCGGAAGATCCACACCTGCAACACGAGCCATTATTCTGTATCCCTCGACAACTACGCCTAACTTATTTCTGCCGTTGCTTATGCTTTGGATTAGTGCAGATCACTCGCACCACACCCTTGCGGTGAATCACCTTGCACTTGTCACAAATCTTTCTGACGGAAGCACGTACTTTCATTTCGAACCCAATTCTATTTATAACGGTAAGTTATGCGCCCGCGATTCAAATCGTAGGGAGATAACTCAACCAAAACTCGATCGCCGGGAAGAATTCTGATGAAGTGCTTGCGCATTTTCCCGGAGATATGCGCGAGCACCTGATGCTTGCTCTCCTCAAGCTCGACTCGAAACATTGCATTGGGCAGTGTTTCGAGGACTTTGGCCATGACTTCGATCGCCTCTTCCTTCGCCATACAGCCACAGAGCGTGATTACCCTTTACTGGCAAACTTCGGATAATAACACGCGACTTATGCAATTGCCAAGCCGAGCACAGTTCGTTACACGCCGGCCGCCATTTCGGTTACCAGCGGCGCACCCCTTTCGATTAGCGTCAGGATCTCCGGGCCACCTTCGGTAACCGCGACCGTGTGCTCGACGTGAGCGCTCGGTTGACCATCCACGGTGACAACCGTCCAGCCATCTTTCAAGGTTTTCGTGTGCTGCGACCCGAGGTTTAGCATCGGTTCTATAGCAAAGACATAGCCCTTCTTGATTTTCGGCCCTTTACCCGGCTTGCCGTAGTTTGGTATCTGCGGATCCTCGTGCATGCGGCGGCCTATGCCGTGACCGACATATTCGCGCACTACGGAATATCCGTGCGCTTCAGCGTATGACTGGACGGCCCAACCTATGTCACCTACATGGTTGCCGACCAGGCATCGTGTGATCGCCCGTTCCAGGCATTCTTCGGCGACGCGAATCAGTTTTAATCGTTCTTCGCTAACTGTCCCGACGGGGATCGTAGTCGCAGTGTCGCCAACGAACCCGTCTAATGTGACTCCCACGTCAATCGAGAAGATGTCGCCTTCCTGTAACTCATAGATCGAAGGGAAGCCGTGTACCACTTGTTCGTTGACCGACGCGCAAATTGAAAAAGGAAATCCGTTATACCCTTTAAAGGTCGGGTAGGCGCCCGCGTCGCGAATCATCTGATCCGCCGCATCGTTGACTTCAAGCGTCGTCATGCCCGCTTCGACCATATTGCGAAGCTCGAGCAATACTTGTCCCACGAGCTGGCCCGCCGCCCGCATTTTTTCGATCTCTCTTTGCGATTTACCAATAATCATTAACTGGCATTCACAATCTGCTCGACATCGCGGTAGATTTCTTCCGGCGAACGCGCCCCATCGACTCGATCCAAACGTCCCGTGCGTTGATAGTAATCAAGCAGCGGCTCAGTCTCCCGATTATAAGTTTCCAATCTGACTCGAATCTTCTCCGGCGTGTCATCTCCGCGCTGAATCAACTGCGCGTCGGGATGTCGGTCGCAGCTATTGTTCAATTTTGGGGGTTTGAAATAAATATTGTAAATCTCTCCGCAGATCGGACAACTGAGACGGCCGGTTATCCGCTTTTCCAAAATCTCGAAGGGAACGTCAATAAAGACCGCGCGCAGCATTTCGTTTTGCGTGGCCGCCAAATCCTCGAGCATCTCCGCCTGCGCAATAGTGCGGGGAAACCCGTCGAGCACGTAACCATTCCGGCAATCTTGCTGGCTGGTTCGTTCCCGCACCACGCGGCCCACAAGATCGTCGGATGCCAGCTTGCCGGCGACTTGCACTTCTTGAATTTCCCTTGCCAGCGCATCGTTCTGCTGCGCTCGCGCGCGCAAAATGTCGCCCGTGGAAATCTGCGGCAAATGCAGCCGCTCTTGCAGCAAGCGCGCCTGCGTGCCCTTGCCGGCACCCGGCGCGCCCATCAGAACGATGATCTTGGACATGGTTTGGTGATTTCAAGTTTCAGATCTCACATGTTAGATCTGAAACTCGTTAAGCTCGCCGTCCGCGCAACCTTCCACCGCTACCGAGGAACCCTTCGTAATTACGCATCACCAATTGCGCTTCGATCTGGGACACGGTATCCATTGCCACGCCCACCAGAATCAATAGGCTGGTGCCGCCAAAATAAAAGTTATAGCCCATGCCGGTCGGAATCCAAGACAAGCCGGGTGTGGTGCTCACAAACGCATCCAGCCAGGTCCCGATGAGCGGCAACTGCGCCACCTTGAAGCCGCTCAACATGAACTGTGGGAAGAAAGCCACCATCGCCAGGTAAATCGCGCCCACAGTCGTGAGTCTCGTGAGAATCGTGTTCAGATATTCGGCCGTGGCGCGGCCCGGGCGAATCCCTGGCATGAACCCGCCATGCTTGCGCAAATTGTCCGACACTTCTTCGACGTTGAAAACGATCGAGACATAAAAGAACGTGAAGAAGATAATCAGAGATAGAAAGATCAGCTCGTAGTAAGGATCACCGGCATGGAACACCCCCGAAAAGAAAGTAAATGCCTTGCCGTACCAATTATTCGGGTTTGGTGGCGGAAACGCCGAGAACAAGCTCTGCGGCATCGACAAAACGGACGAGGCAAAGATGACGGGAATGACACCGCCCATATTAAGCTTCAGCGGCATCGTCGTCTGCTGGCCGCCCACAAGTTGCCGGCCCACGTGTCGCTTAGCGTAGCTCACGGGAATCTTGCGCCGTGCCGCTTCGACAAAAACGATGAAAGCGATTATCGCTACCAGCGCCAGAACCATCGCGACCACTCCCAGAGTCGTGAGCACGTCACGCTTGGAAACGCGATCCATCACCTGGGTCACTCCGCGCGGCAGCCCGATCACGATGCCGGCAAAGATCAGCAGCGAAATTCCATTGCCCACGCCCCGCTCCGTGATTTGCTCGCCAAGCCACATCACGAAAATCGTGCCGGTCGTCAAAGTCAAAACGGTTGTTAGGAAGAAGCCCAACCCTCCCGGCTCACCAAAGCGAGGGCCAACCTGGTTGACTTGCAGCCAATGCGCCACAAACGAAGTCTGCAAACAGGCGAGGCCAACAGTCAGATATCGCGTCCACTGATTGATCTTCTGCCGGCCCATCTCGCCTTCTTCCTGCAGCTTCTTTAACTGCGGCGAGACCACGGTCATCAATTGCAGGATGATCGATGAGGTGATGTAAGGCGTGACGCCCAGCGCAAAGACCGAAATTACCCGAAAGTTTCCACCCGAGAATAGATCCAGAACTCCCAGCAGAGTGCCGCTAACATTCCCCCAGACTTGCTTGAGTCGCTCCGTATTGATTCCGGGCGCGGAAACATGCGCCCCTAGGCGATAAATAGCCAAGATGCCCAAAGTGAAAAGGATCCGCCGCCGCAGATCCGGCACCTGAAACATGTTGCGTACGGCCGCTAGGAATTTTTCCATAACTATTAGTGCTTTGGACTTCTTTCTACCTTGGCATCACGAACAGTCCGCGCTACACATCAAAGCACAAAGATCAAAGTACAAAGCACAGCCTACTTATTCGATTACGGTCACTGCCCCACCGGCCTTCTCAATCTTCGCGCGTGCGCTCTTCGTGAAACGGTGCGCCGAAACCTTCAGCGCCTTCGAGACTTCGCCATTTCCGAGCACCACGATATCGTGCTTGGCTTTTTTGATCAGGCCTCGATCGTGCAGGAGTTGCGGATTCACCTCGTCATTCTCGCTGAAGCTTCTGTCCAGCGATTCCAGACTAATTTCGATCCACTGTTTCTTGAAAATGTTGGTAAAGCCGCGCTTTGGGAGACGCCGATGCAGCGGCATTTGGCCACCCTCGAAACCAGTCTTGGACGAATAACCCGAACGAGACTTCTGTCCCTTCTCACCGCGGCCAGAGGTCTTTCCGAGTCCGGTCCCAGGCCCGCGTCCGACGCGTTTCTTCTTATGCGTCGAACCTTTCGCGGGATGGAGATTATTCAAGCTGAGTGACATCAATACTCCCTAAGACTTAATTCATTTTCCATTTGTCATTTGACATTTTTCATTGGTCATTCGATTGAGGTTTGGAGCCCGCATGCCGGCTCGGAAGTGGCAAATGAAAAATGTCAAATGATAAATGGAAAATGATCTTTTTCTATTCAATTATCCTCAACAGATGGGGCACCTTAGCAACCGCACCACGCATGGACGGCGTGTCAGGACGCTCGACAATTTGATTCAGCTTGCGCAAGCCCAAACTGCGGACGACCTCTTTCTGATTAGTCGGACACGCAATCGTGCTGCGGTAATACTGGATTCGAATCTTCGCCGCGCCGGCGGTCTTTTTCTTCGCAGCCATACTACTAAAGTTCCTCAACCTGTTTTCCACGCAAGCGCGCGACTTCAAAAGGATCTTTCATTTTGAGCAAGCCATCGAACGTGGCGCGCACGACGTTGTGCGGATTCGTCGATCCCAAAACTTTGGTGCGGACATCGTGGACCCCTGCGGCTTGCATCACCGCGCGCACGGCGCCACCGGCAATCACACCGGTTCCGGCCGACGCCGGTTTCATCAGGACACGACCGGCCCCGAATCTTCCGATCAATTGATGCGGCAAAGTGTTTTCAATCAGCGGCACGCGAATCAGGTTCTTCTTCGCCGCTTCCACGCCCTTCTTGATTGCCAACGGGACCTCGCGCGCCTTGCCCGTGCCAAAGCCGACATGGCCCGATTCATCGCCCACGACGACCAGCGCCGCGAACGACAAGTTCTTTCCGCCTTTCACGACCTTGGTGACGCGATTGATCGAAATGACCTGATCCTTCAGATCGAGTCCCTGCGCGGTTATTCTCTGTTTGGGTTGTCTCATTTACTTTTTTCTTTAGCGCTAGCTTCTTTGGCAGCCTTTTCTTTCCCGCGCTTTGGCTTGGCGGCGGCTTCGACAGGTTCGCTTTCTTTCGCCACGGCCTCTTTCTCTCCGGCTGCTTCCGCCACCACGACTTCGTCTTTGTTAAGTCCGGACGCGCGCGCAGCATCAGTCAAAGCCTTGACGCGACCGTGATAGAGATACCCGCCGCGATCGAAAACCACGCGATTGATACCGGCTGCCAGTGCTCGCTCGGCAATCGCTTTGCCCACGCGTTTGGCGGCTTCGACGTTGCCACCGCTCGAGCTCCGCAACTCTTTCTCGGTCGTCGATGCTGCTGCCAGCGTCTGGGCCTTTTCATCATCGACGATTTGCGCGTAGATGTGATTCAAGCTGCGATACACCGCCAACCGCGGCCGCTCGGTCGTGCCGCGAACCCTCCGCCGAATGCGCCGATGAACCGCGCTCCGCACCTCTGCTCTGTTTCTGTTCGCCATTTCTAAAATTTCAGATTTTTGATTTTGGATTTGTGATTATCATTCTTGTCAGGAGCAATCGTGTGACTTAATCCACCGACTACTGTCCAACAAACCACTGACAAATCTAAACTCTGAAATCGCAAATCAAAAATCTTATTTCCCAGTCTTCCCCGGTTTCAGCTTCAACTGCACATTGGCATAACGCACGCCCTTGCCTTTGTAGGCGTCGGGCTTCCGCAACTTGTGCATTTCAGCGCACACTTGGCCAAGCTTCTGTTTGTCGACGCCGGAAACCGTCAAAGTCGTCTGATACTGCTGGATATTTCCTTTGGTCGTCAGGCGCTCCGCTTTGGCTTCGATGCCTTCAGGCAGCTGAAACTCAATCGGATGCGAGTAACCCAGGGCGAAAACCACCTTACGTCCCTGCACGTCGGCTTTGTAACCTACACCGACGACATCCATCTGCTTCGAAAAGCCTTCGGTCACGCCTTGTATCGCGTTGTTGGCCAGCGCTCGCGCCAGACCGTGCAGTGCGGCCTGCTCTTGCGAAGATCGCTCAGCAGTCAAATCTTCGCCTTCAACTTTGAAAGAAATCCCCTCGGGAATTGGAGTCTTGAGCACTCCTTTCGCGCCCTTCACTTCCAGTTCGCGATCATGCACCGCAATCGTGACGCCCTTGGGAATCTTGATCGGTTTTTTACCAATACGAGACATTTGCTTTTCGATTTCTAGTTTCAGATCTCAGATCGTCTTTTCTCGGTTCGGTTTCAACGCCGCCGAATCAATTTAAGATCTGAAATCTGAGTCTTCAGTAAACTTCCGCCAGCAATTCTCCGCCGACATTTTCCCGTCGCGCGGTCTTGCCACTCATCAAACCGCGCGAAGTCGAAACGATATTGACGCCATATCCGCCCAGCACCCGCGGAATCTGATGCGAGCCGACATACACGCGCCGGCCGGGCCGCGACACCCGCTGCAAGTGCGTAATCGAGGAAGTGCCGCGCGAGTCATAACGCAGAAAGATGCGAACGATTTTCTTCACGCCTTCGCCCTTGACGACGAAGTTATTTATGTAGCCTTCCTCTTTGAGAATGCGCGCGATTTCAAGCTTCAATTTCGACGCCGGAATATCGACGCGCGAGTGTTTGGCCGCAACTGCGTTGCGAACTCGCGCCAACATGTCGGCAATAGGATCAGTCATTCGTTAACTCCATTTTTCGATTGCCAGTTGCCGATCGCCGATTAAGAACCCCAATGGGAAATGGGCAATCGAAAATTGGCAATGCTCTTACCAACTCGATTTCACCACCCCGGGAATTTGTCCCGCCAGCGCCAACTCGCGAAAGCAGATCCGGCACAGATTAAACTTGCGCAGATAGCCGCGCGGACGGCCACAGCGGCGGCAACGAGTGTAGGCGCGTGATGAAAATTTCGGCTTGCGATTCGCTTTCGCGATTAATGATTTTTTTGCCATCTCTTCAAAACTTTGATTTCAAATTTCCGATCCGCAATTCGGCTTTGGTAACCGCAAGCCAAAACCAAACTTAATCATTGCCTAAACGGCATCCCTAACCCTTTCAGCAGAGCGCGCGCCTGGTCGTCGTCGCGCGCCGTAGTCACAATAGAAATATTCATCCCGCGCAGCTTGTCGACTTTGTTGAAATCAATCTCGGGAAAAATTAACTGTTCGCGAATTCCGATGGTATAGTTGCCGCGGCCGTCGAACGCCTTAGGCGACACGCCGCGAAAATCTCTTACCCGCGGCAGCGCAACCGATACCAAGCGGTCGAGAAACTCATACATCTGTTCGCCGCGCAGCGTTACCATGACGCCTATCGGCATGCCCTGGCGCAACTTGAAACTGGCGATCGATTTCTTCGCTCGGGTAATCACGGGTTTCTGTCCCGCAATCGCCTTCAGCTCTTCCGTGGCTATATCCAAAACTTTCGCGTTGGCGACGGCCTCGCCCATGCCCATATTGATAACAATCTTCTCGAGGCGCGGCACGGCCATGGGGTTCTTAATCGCAAACTCCTTGGCGATCGCCGGCGCAACCTCTTTCTGATAACGTTCTTTTAGTCTTGCTGTCATTTCAAAAGAATATAAGACTTATACGACCTATACGGCCTATGATCTACTTCTCCAAAGTATGTCCGCTTGCGGCCGCCACGCGAGACTTGGTTCCGTCACCTTCAATCTGATAACGCACTCGCGTAGCCTTGCCCGACTGTGGATCGATCATCTGCACATTCGAAATGTCGATCCAGGCTTCCTTGTCGATAATTCCACCGCCGCGATTGCCGGCAGGTTTCTGGTGTCGTTTGATTACGCCGGCGCCTTCGACCTTCACTTTTCCACGTCCAGGAGCGACCCCCAGCACGCGTCCACGCTTGCCCTTGTCGCGGCCGGCGATGACGACGACTTGATCGTTCTTCCTAATCTTGGCTCGTTTTCTTCCCTGCAACTCTTTCACCTCTAATGAAGTAAGCTTGTGAACTTCGCTACTTCAAATGACCTCTGGCGCCAGCGAAACGATCTTCATGAAATTTTTGTCGCGCAATTCGCGCGCGACTGGACCAAAAACACGCGTGCCGATGGGGGTCCCGTCTTCTTTGATCAGCACCGCCGCGTTTTGATCGAATCGGATATAGGTGCCGTCTTTCCGCCGCACCTCTTTGCGCGTGCGCACGATAACCGCATCCTGCACCGTGCCCTTTTTGACCGCGCCGTCGGGCGTCGCCTCTTTCACGGTGACCTTGATGCGATCACCCAGGCTGGCAATTGCGCCCGTCGAGCCGCCGATACCCATTATCATCTCGACCCGTCGCGCTCCCGAATTGTCAGCAACCTCCAGAGAGGTCTGCATTTGAATCATTTCATCAACCTATTGCGCGCTCTGAATTCGTTTTCTGTTCCAATCCGAAATCCGCATTCCGCATTCCGAAATTCATTTCGCCGCCTTCTGCACAATCTCCACCACGCGCCAGCGCTTCCTTGCCGACAGCGGTCGCGTTTCAACGATGCGCACGCGGTCGCCCGTGGTAGCGCCCAGATCGTCGTGGGCCATGAACCTCGATGTGCGCCGCACGTAACGTCTATACTTAGGATGAAGCACCAGGCGATCGACGCGCACCACAACAGTCTTCTGCATCTTGTCGGAAGACACAGTGCCCACCTTCTGCACCCGATGGCCGCGGCCCTTCGCAGTCGGTGACGAGACAACACTGGTTGCTTCCGCGGGTGCCGCCAAAGAAACCGATTCGGCAGCAGGGGCAGCTTCGGCCGCGGAGTTCTCTGCAATGGTCGGCGCACTGGCCGCAGCTTCTTCTACCGGAGTTGAACCCGGCTCTTCGACGGGCGCTTGCGGCTCGGGCGTTGGCTCGACAGCCTCTTCTTTCTTTTTCCTTCTAAACATTTGTTACTCGAATCTCTCAGTCGCCATTACTTGCTGGCTTGAATCTCTCGCTCACGAACCAGGGTCCGAATACGCGCCAGAGATCTTTTCTCCTGTCGCATTTTTTTGATTGCATCGACTTCGCCCAGCGCCAGCTTGAAATTCAATCGAAACAGCGACTCTTTCAAGCGCGCCGCTTCGGTATGCAGATCGTCGTCTGGCAGGTCGCGATACTTGTCAATTTCTTCCCGTTTCTTCATAACTAGATCGCGCCTCCCTCCTGCTCGGCGCGGGTCACGAACTTCGTTCTAATCGGCAGCTTTTGCGCCGCCAGCTTCATCGCGTCACGCGCGGTCTTTTCGTCGACGCCTTCAATCTCGTAAAGAATTCGCCCCGGCTTAACTACCGCCACCCAATACTCGGGCGCGCCTTTTCCTTTCCCCATGCGCGTCTCTGCCGGTTTTTTCGTCACCGGCTTGTCGGGGAACATCCGAATCCAGATTTTGCCGCCGCGCTTGATGTGACGAGTCATCGCGATGCGGGCTGCCTCGATCTGGCGATCGGTAATCCAGGCGGGTTCGAGGCTCTTCAATCCATACTCACCGAAGCTGATGGCGCTGCCGCGGGTCGCGGCGCCCTTCATACGTCCGCGCATCTGCTTGCGGTGCTTAACTTTTTTCGGCATCAACATGGTGATTCTTCCCCGCGTTCATAGTTCAAGCTTTTAGCTTGTCGCTTTCAAATCCAACCTAAACGTTGAACTCTGAACTTATCTCTCCGGCCTTTCAGGTCTCTCACGACGGGCACGCGCCGGGCGCGCACGGCCCTCACGCCCACCCGGCCTGGTATCGTTGATCGGATCGGTTCCAGTTCCCCGGGCCATTGCCGCGTTCGCATCAAGAATCTGGCCCCGATAGATCCAAACCTTCACTCCGATTACGCCGAAAGTCGTATTTGCTTCCGCGAATCCGTAATCAACATCCGAGCGTAAGGTATGCAACGGCAACTGGCCTTGCAAATGCCACTCGCTGCGGGCGATCTCAGCGCCGTTGAGCCGGCCGCTGACTTTCACCTTGATGCCCTGCGCGCCGAATCGCAGAGACTCTTCCACGGCTTTTCGCATCGCCCGGCGAAACGCAATTCGTTTCTCTAGTTGCGCCGCAATCTTCTCGGCCTGCAACTGCGCGTTCAGTTCCGGCTTATGAATCTCCTGAATCGACACCAGCACTTCGCGGCCAGTGCGCGAAGAGATGTCCCCTTTCAGCTTATCGATCTCGGCGCCCTTGCGACCGATGATGATGCCAGGCCGCGAGGTGTAGATGATGATCTTCAGACGATTGGCGGCACGCTCGATGTCGACATGCGAGACGCCCGCGCCCGTGAAGCGCTGCTTCAATTCGCGCTTCAGCTTCAGATCCTCGATCAGGAAATCGCCGTACTGCTTTTTCGCAAACCAATGCGAATGCCAGTCCTTGTTATAGCCGAGGCGAAAACCGTAGGGATGAACTTTTTGGCCCATTCAAATCTCCACTTTCAGATCTTCAAATCTCAGATCTCAGATCCTCTCCTCAAAATCCCAACTCCATTTCTCAGGCTTAATCGAAAACCTCACTCGATTTAAGGTCTGAGGTCCGAAAAATCACTCCTCACTCTTCTTCCTTCTGAGCGCCTTGCCTAATTTCGACGCCGCCTTGCCTATATTCGTCGCGCCCTTCGATTCTTTCGCACCTGCTGCCTTTTTTGTTTCGTCTCCTGCCTTGGTTGTGGCTTCGGCCTTCCCAACTCGCTTGGCCCGCGGGGCAGCGGCGGCGCCACCACGCTTCGCGCGCTTGCTAGCTGCTGGAGTGGTCCCACCGGTCTTTCCGTCCGCCTTGCCTTCCGCCTCTTGCGTTTCGCTGGAAAGCAAAATCGTGACGTGACAGAAGTGTCGCTGCTCGCGATAGGCACGGCCTTGGGGAGCGGGACGGACGCGACGACGGTGCTTCGTCGGACCCCGATCGACGTACGCAGCTTTTAGCCAGAGCTCGTCGGGATCGACCGAGACGTTCGCTTTCTCCGCCGTTTCGTTCGCGTTCGCGATTGCCGACTTGACGCACTTTTCAATTCCCAAGGCGGCGCGTTTGTTTGAATAGCGCAAAATGGCCAACGCCTGGTTGACGTTTTTGCCCCTGATCATATCGATGACCAGACGTTCTGCTCAGCTACCTGCCATCGAACAAAATCCATTCATCATTTACCATTCACGATTTACCGCTCTTTCTTACGCCGCCGGCGCTGGACCGGCCACCTTCGCCGTCTTTTCGGTTTTATCGGCCTTCGTTCCGGAATGGCCTTTGAACATTCGCGTCGGCGAAAACTCACCCAGTTTGTGTCCGACCATGTTCTCCGTAACGTAGATGGGAATGTGGCGCTTGCCGTTATGCACGCCAAACGTCAACCCCACCATGTCCGGCGTAATGGTCGAACGTCGCGACCAGGTGCGAATCACCTGCGGTCGCTGCGAGCCGGCGCGAATACGCTCGACTGTCTTCCGAATACCTTTGTCCACCCAGGGACCTTTTTTAACTGAACGTGGCATAAATTAATTTCGGATTGCGAATTGCGGATTGCGGATTTCAAATCTGCATTCCGCAATCATCAATCTATTTGGCTCTCCGATCTCTCACAATCATCTTCTTCGTGCGCTTGTTTCGGCGCGTCTTGTATCCCCGCGTTGGCTGACCCCATGGCGTCACGGGATTGCGCCCGCCTGAAGTCTTGCCTTCGCCGCCGCCGTGCGGGTGGTCCACCGGATTCATCGCTACGCCGCGAACGTGCGGCCTGATGCCTCGCCAGCGCGTGCGTCCCGCTTTACCCAACGAAATGTTTTCATGTTCGACGTTGCCAACCTGGCCCACCGTCGCGCGGCATTCGACCGGAACGCGCCGCACTTCGCCCGAAGGCATGCGCAACTGAGCGTAATCGCCCTCCTTTGCCAACAACTGCGCAAACGACCCGGCCGCGCGCGCCATCTGCCCGCCTTTGCCCGGCCGCAACTCGATGTTGTGAATCTGGGTGCCCAGCGGAATGTTTCGAATCGGCAAGGTATTTCCCGGCAGAATATCTGCATCTTCTCCGCTCGCAATTGTCCGGCCAACTTCCAGGCCCACCGGAGAGATGATGTAACGCTTCTCGCCATCCAGATACGTAATCAGCGCGATGTTCGACGAGCGATTTGGATCGTATTCGATCTGGGTGACGCGTCCCGGTACGCCATCCTTGTTACGCTTGAAATCGATCACCCGATAGAAACGCTTGTGGCCACCGCCGCGTCGTCGCACCGTAATGCGGCCATCGTTGTTGCGCCCCGAGATTCTCACTTTCGGCTCCAGCAGAGACTTTTCCGGCACCGCGCCCGGCGTTAACTCATCGCGCGTCAGAAAAGTCTGATAGCGACGAGCCGGCGATGTCGGTGTTAGTTTCTTTATTCCCATTCTGCGATTTCGGAATGCGAATTTCGGATTGCGGACTTCAACACCCGCTCGTTCTTCATTCGCTCCCCCGAACCTCTTAACTCGATCCTGTCATTTCCAAATCCGCAATCCGCGATTCGAAATCCGAAATCGCTAGATCGCTTCCCCGTAATCCACCGGTTTCTCGCCCTGCTTGAGGGTCACGAACGCTTTCTTCCAGGACGGCTTACGGCCTTCGTATCGCCCGCGGCGCGCCATCTTGCCCAGATATTGAGCGGTCCGCACTGAATCAACCTTCACCTGAAAGATCGACTCGACCGCATTCTTGATCTCAGGTTTGGTCGCGCGGCGATCCACGCGAAACGTCAGCAACTGCCGCCGGTCCTGCGTCTCTTCTTTCGCCACCAGAGCCTTCTCGGTGATCACCGGAGACTTGATTACGTCCCAAACAGTTCGCATAGCTATTTGAAATCTCAGATCTCAAATTTGAGATCGCAAACTAAAACGTGGCACCCCTTCTTCTCGGCGATGGTCGTGGCTTGGTCGGCCCGCCCAGAATCTCGCCGGGACGATGGGGCTCCTCGTCATCCTTGGCCCGCGGCCTCAGAATATCGGTCAACTCGCTGACGGTCTTGGGCGTCAGCACCACTTTCTGATGATTGACCAGATCGTAGATGTTCACGCCATAGCTGTTGACCACTTTCGTTGTCTGCACATTCCGCGACGCCAGCATCAGATTGGTGTTCTTCAAAGAATCCACAATCAACGTCTTCCCACCGAGTTTCAAAGTGCCGAGAGTGTTGATGAAGTCCCTGGTCTTCGGGTGATCGAGCTTCCAATCGTTGACGATAATTAAGTTCCCTTCACGCAGCCGCTCGGAAATCGCCGCGCACATCGCCCGCTTTCTCATCTTCTTGGGCAAGTTGTACGACCAGTCTCGCGGCTGTGGCCCGTGCACGTTACCGCCGCCTTTCCAAAGCGGCGAACGCAAGCTGGCAATTCGCGCTCGGCCCGTGCCCTTCTGGCGCCAAAGCTTTCGGCCTGAGCCTTCCACATCGCCGCGCGTTTTTGTTGCCGACGTTCCGGAGCGCCGGTTAGCCAGGAAGCTGCGCACGGCTTCATGAATCAGTGGCTCGTTGAGGGGGACGCCGAACACCGTGTCCGCCAACTCGAGCTCGCCAACTTCTTGACTGGTCAAATCCAGAATTTTGGCTGTTGGCATATCTGAACCTCCGTTTAAGAAGACAAACCGCCCTCTGTTCTACTCCCTACTTCTTTGCTTGCCTTGCCGCTTTCTTAACCACTACGACGCTGCCGTTAGCTCCAGGCACTGCGCCGCGAATCATCAACAGATTATTCTCGGCATCGACGCGAGCAACCGTTAGTTGCTTGATCGTCACGCGCGCATCACCCATATGGCCCGAGGAGCGCATTCCCTTAACCACGCGCGACGGATATGCCGAAGCGCCAATCGATCCGGGAGCGCGCACATTCATCGAGCCGTGCGTCTCTGGTCCACGATTGAAATTATGACGTTTGATCGTCCCGGCGAAGCCGCGCCCTTTCGATTTGCCGACTACGTCGACGATGTCTCCATCCGAAAACTGATCGACCAGAATCTTGTCGCCAACGCTCGTGCTGTCATCGGACGCGTCCAGGCGAAACTCTTTCAGCACTCGCGTGGGAGGAATTCCGCCTCCGGTTTTCTCAAAGTGCCCGCGCATCGGCTTGTTAACATTCTTCAGCTTGATGGGACGGTCTTCAACCAACCCAACCTGCACCGCGTCGTAACCATCCTTGCCGCCTGCGGACTTTTTCTGCACCACCACGCACGGACCAGCCTTGATGACGGTCACGGGCGTGACTGTGCCATCCTGCGCAAACAACTGCGTCATGCCAACCTTCTTGCCGATGATTCCGTTAATCATTGTGGATTGCCAATTGTCAATTGCCGATTTGAAGATTCATGCGACCACCAATCGGAAATTGGCAATCGGAAATCGGCAATGCCCTTCACTGTCTTCCAAAAGCTTTAATCTCGACATCGACGCCCGCGGGCAAGTCGAGCTTCATCAGCGCATCGACTGTTTGCGGCGTCGGATCGAGAATATCCATCAGGCGCTTATGCGTTCTGATCTCAAACTGCTCGCGCGATTTCTTATCGACGTGCGGCGAGCGCAAGACGGTCCACTTGTTCTTGACCGTCGGCAATGGAATCGGCCCGGCCAC
>WNFT01002940.1_pt1 | contig 14674 bp, 12 predicted proteins | sample 5400191 | NCBI WGS metagenome assembly WNFT01 (sample SAMN13153359, study PRJNA577476) | soil metagenome | isolation source: 80 cm saprolite under Madrone tree | place: USA:California | collected 2016-06-14
TTGAGCTTTTCGTTCAGGTAATACTCTTTTTGCGCGCGCTCCATCTGGCGCTTCACGCGTGTATTGATGTTGCGGTCGACGTTGAGCTTCTCCAGTTCGATCTCCAGGATGTCGGCGATGCGGTTCAGGCGTTCGAGCGGATCAACCGTCTCGAGCAAATCCTGCTTTTCATCCACGGGGAGCTGCAAGTTAGCAGCAATCGTGTCCGAAAGGCGCGCCGGATCATCCACTCGCGCGGCCGCGATCATCGTGTCGTAATTGAGGCTTTGCGAAAGCTTGATGAATTGCTCGTAAAGCCCGGTCACTTTCTCGACGATCTGCTTTACTTGTGGCGAATCTTCCACACGCGCGCCCAGCAGCCGGACCGTAGCGCGGAAAAAGCCTTCTTCCGTGGCAATCGACAACGCCCGCGCGCGTTCCACGCCTTCGACCAGGACCTTGATATTGCCGTCGGGCAGCTTGACGCTCTGCACGATGTTGGCGAGTGTTCCGACGGCATAAATCTCTTCCGGCTTGGGATCATCGACCGAAGCGTCGTGCTGCGTGGAAAGAAAAATTTTCTTGTCGCCCGCCAGCGCTTCTTCAAGCGCGCGGACGCTGGCTTCCCGGCCGACGATAAACGGCGTCATTTGCTGCGGGAAGATGACCATGTCGCGCACCGGCATCATCGGGATGCGCTTCATTTCCTGTTTTTCGCGAGTGAACATTCAGTCCCCTGGGTTCTGCTTGCGCGGCCCGGGCACGGCCGCGCAATAAGTTCGAAGCCCGAGCGTCTTATCCGGCTTTCTCGAGCAAACTCCAATTGATTTCGCGCGTGCGGACCATGTCCGCTGTAACCACGAAGTCGCGCACCTTCCGCTGCATGGGCAGGTGGTACATCAGTTCCAGCATGAGGTCTTCGAGGATCATACGCAAGCCGCGCGCGCCGACTTTGCGCTGAAGAGCCAACTCCGCGACGGTCTCCAGCGCGTCGTCCGTAAAGCGCAAGCGCACGTTTTCGAATTCGAACAGACGCTGATATTGCTTCAGCAGCGCGTTCTTCGGTTCGGTCAAAATCTTCATCAGCGCGCCTTTGTCCAGATCGTTCATCACGCCGGCCACTGGCAAACGGCCCACAAATTCAGGGATCAGCCCATAGCGGATCAAATCGCCCGGCTGCACCTGCTCGAGCAACTCCGTGTTACGCTTTTGCGGCGTCGTTGGCGCCGAATCCGTGTGGAACCCCAAAGAACGCCGGCCCGCCCGCTTTTCGATGATTTTCTCAAGCCCCACAAACGCGCCGCCGCAAATAAACAAAATGTTCGTCGTATCCACCGGCGTGAATTCCTGGTGCGGATGCTTGCGCCCGCCTTGCGGAGGCACGTTGGCCACCGTGCCTTCGAGAATCTTCAGCAGCGCTTGCTGCACGCCTTCACCGGAAACATCCCGGGTGATCGAAGGGTTCTCATCCTTCTTGGCAATTTTGTCGATCTCGTCGATATATATGATGCCTTGCTGGGCCTTTTGCACGTCCCCGTCCGCCGCTTGCAGCAGTTTCAGAATGATGTTTTCGACGTCTTCGCCCACGTAGCCCGCTTCGGTGAGCGTGGTGGCATCGACGATCGCGAACGGCACATCCAGCATGCGCGAGAGCGTCTGCGCCAGCAAAGTCTTTCCCGTGCCCGTAGGGCCAATCAGCAGAATATTGGATTTGCTGAGTTCGATATCGCCCGGCTGCTTGTTCAGGAAAATCCGCTTGTAGTGGTTGTATACGGCAACGGCCAGTTTCTTTTTCGTGCGGTCTTGCCCGATGACGTAGCCATCCAGGAATTGCTTGATCTCCGGCGGGCGCGGAAGCCGCTTCGCCGGCGCGGTGGCTTGCTCGCGCTTCTCGTCTTCCAGAATTGTCTGGCAAACGCCCACGCACTCATTGCAGATGTACGCGCGCGGATAGTCCGAAGGCGAACTGATCAACTTCTCGACCTGCTCCTGTGTCTTATGGCAAAAGGAGCAGCGCAGCGGCTCGTCTGGGTTGAATTTTTTCACTGGTATGAGGCCTCGTCTCCGCTGGGCTTTGACGGAGTCCCTAGCCACTATTCTAGGCCGATTATTGCCCGGAACAAAAGAGAAAGTCGTTGAGTTGCTAACCTTTTAGAACGGCTCTGAATTTCCCCACTTCAAACCGCAAAGCACTCCGCGCCGCGAAATCTAACGGTGCTTGAAAATAATCTCGTCGATCATCCCGTATTCTTTGGCTTGCTCGGGATTCATGATGTAGTCGCGCTCGACGTCCTTCTCAATCCGTTCTACCGGCTGCCCGCTGTGCTTCGCCAGCAGCGTGTTGATCGTCGTGCGCATGCGCAGTATCTCTTTCGCGTGCAGGTCGATGTCAGTGGCTTGCCCGCCAAGCCCGGACATCCACGGCTGGTGAATGAGGATGCGCGCGTTCGGCAAAGCAAATCGCTTTTTCGGCGCGCCGCCCGCCAGGAGCACGGCGGCAATGGAAGCAGCCTGCCCAACGCAGGTCGTCACTACGTCCGGCTTCACGAACTGCATGGTGTCGTAAATCGCAAATCCCGCTGTGATCGAGCCGCCCGGCGAATTGATGTACAGCTGAATATCCTTTTCGGGGTCTTCGGCTTGCAAAAAGAGCATCTGGGCAGTCGCCAGATTTGCAACGTGGTCATCAATCGGCGTGCCGATAAAAATGATGTGCTCTTTCAGCAGCCGGGAGTAAATGTCGTAGGCCCGCTCGCCGCGGCTGGTCTGTTCCACCACCATGGGTACGAGCGTTGTGCCGCGATAGTCTGGTTCGTCTGAATTGTTCATTTGGGTAAATGTTACTGGTACTTGACCGGAGTGTTTCACTTTGCATCCGTCGCCGCATTCGCTGCCGCAACGGTCTTGATCTTGGCGTTCTGCGCGAGCCAGTCGAGAGTTTTGTCACTGCGCAGCTTAGCCTTCATCCTATCGAGCGTGCCCTGCTTTGTCAAACGCGCGCGAATTGCTTCCGCCGATTCGTTACTATGGCTCGCCATGTGTTCCAACTCGTGCGTGACCTCTTCGTCCGTCACGTCAATGTTTTCCGCCGTCGCGATGCGGTCAATGATCAATTCCGCCTTCACGTCATCCTTGGCGCGCTCTTCCTGCCGCTTCCGCAGCGTCACCCAATCCACGTTCACCGCGCGCGGATCCACTCCTTGCGCCGCCAGCGACCGCACCACGCGCTCCAGCCGCACATCCATTTGATGCTCCACCAGCGCATCCGGTACGGGGAAGTCGTGCTGCTTCACGAGCTCCGCCAGGACTCTTTCGTGCAGCAATTCCTTGTGCTTGTGATCGCGCTGATGTTCCAGGCCTTCGTTAACTTTCTTCTTCAGTTCCTCCAGCGTGGCCGCGTCGCTTACGTCTTTCGCGAAATCGTCGTTCAATTCCGGCAGCTTCTTCGTCTTGACGCCCAGCACTTCCACGGCATAGTGATACTTCTTTCCCGCCAGTTTTGGATCCGGATAATCCGCCGGATACTCCACATCAAAATTCTTGTGCTCGCCCGCATTCGCTCCTTTCAAGTTCGTGTTGAACGGCTCCATCGTTTCTTCCGCGCCGATGTGGCAGAGCACGCTCTCCGCCTGCAGCGGATCGCCGCCGCCATCGGGCGTTCCCAGCAGTTTCACCTGCGCAAAGTCGCCGTCCTGAATCGCGCGCCCTTCCACCGGTGCAAACGTCGCCGCACGCTCGCGCATCTCTTCGAGCGTTTTCGTCACGTCTTCGTCGGTAATGTCCATCGTGGACATTTCGAACGCCAGGTTCTTGTAATCGCCCAGTTCGAACTCCGGCAGCACTTCAAACACGGCGCGAAACTTCAGCGGCTGCCCTTCGTTGAAATCCAGCTTGTCCACTTGCGGCTGCGAAACCGGCGTCAATTTCTGTTCTGCCACTGCTTTCTCCACGCGTTCCGGCACCAGCGATTGCAGCACTTCTCCCTTGATGTCTTCCGCAAACTTCCGCCGTATCAATGACACTGGCGCCTTGCCCCGCCGGAACCCCGGCACGTTCGCGAGGCGCGCGAATTCCTTCGCCACGCTCTCAATCTTTTTCGTTACCTCTTCCGCAGGGATCTCCAATTCCAGCTCGCGGCGGCACGTTGCTTCAGCCATACAGCAGTCCTTTCCCGGGACAACACTCAGATTCGTGATGAAACGGTTGCGGGTCTCGGCGGCATGCGCCTGGTCTGCGGGTACTTCCAAGCCAGGCGTTCATTAGTCTAAGAGAGGCCAATCAGGCGAGAATCCACCCGGCAACTCGAAATGTCAGTATAGGCGACCCTTCGAATAGCGTCAATTTTTCCGAAAAGGTAGCAGACGGTATAGCCGACCATGACTAAGGCAGGCCGATGCGCTTTAAAATGGCCTGATAACGCGGTTCCTGACTGAGGTTGCGGAAGCCTGACGCAACTCTGAGCGTAATGAGCAACCCGACGCGTTCTTCGCAGGCCTTTTCTAGCCAATCGAGCGCCTGCTCCTTGTCCTGTAGGGCGTTGCAGATAATCGCCGCCCAATACGATAGCAGCGGAAACGACGCTCCCTCTTTTTTCAAATCTTCCAGTATTTCCAGCGCCTCGCGAGTTCTCGCGGATCCGGCGTGTACGACCGCCAACATGGCGCGCAGACTCGACCAGTTCCTGGACTGTGGGAGCGCCTTCTCGACCGTGGCAAGCGCCTCGGGCAACAATCCTTTGCGCAGATACGCGGGGCAAAGGATCAAGCTGGCCAGTGCAAACGATGGATCCATCTCCAAAATTTTCTCAAACTGCCCGATGGCCCGGTCATTGTTCCCAGCAAAATAGTTAAGGTATCCCACGTTAAAATTCATGGGCAACGAGAGCGGATCCAGCTCCAAGGCGCAATCCGCCTCCTGAATGGCCTCCTGCTGCCTTTGCTGAACCAAAAGCCAGAGACTGAGCCCGTAATGTGCGCGCGCCGAATGGGGGCTGAGTTCGACGGCGCGGCGCAAGTGCTGCTCAGCGGAATCCCAATCCCAATCGAAGTACAAGCTGATCAATCCCACGGCCAGATGCGCGTCGGAAAGAGAAGGTCCCATCTCAACAGCTTTTGACGCCGCGGCTTTTGCCTTCGGAAACGCCTCTTTGGCCGGCAGCACTCCAAAAACTGCTAAAGACGTATAGCAGTCCGCCATCACCGCGTGTGCCGGGGCATAAGCGGGGTCTTTTTCAATCGCCAGACGACAATACTCCAGTGCCCGCCAAGAACTCGCTGGCGTCCATTTGTTCCAAAAGTAGAGCGCCCGCAAGAAGGCTTGGTAGGCCTCGCGGTTGCCGGTGTCCCGTGCGGCGAGCTTCTTTTTCTCTTGGGGGCTCAGGTGCAGGCGCATGTGTTCGGAGATCTGGCGGGTGATCTCTTCTTGTACGGCAAAAATGTCATCGAGTTTGCGGCTGAAATGTCCTCCCCAAAGATGGGCTTGTCGGACCCCATCCACTAGCTCGACTTTGATGGTCAGCGTGTCGCCGCGGTGCACCACGCGGCCGGTCAAAACGGCGCGCACGCCGAGCTCGCGGCTTAGTGCCGTCGGGTCCATTTCGCGGCCTTTGTAGCGAAAGACCGTGCTGCGCGGCAGCACCCTCAGTTTCGGAAGCTGGGAGAGATTATTGATCAGCGTCTCCGTAATTCCGTCGCTCAGATAGTCCGTCTCTGGATCAAGTGTCTCGTTCACCAGTGGAAGAATAGCGAGTGAGTCAATCGCCTTGGTGGTGCGGGGCATCGGCGGGACGACGACAGAGTCTTTTTGCCGGCCTGAATCGATATCGCGTTTCAACCGCTGCAAATCTGCCAGCATGTCCGAGGCGGTCTGATATCTCAGACCGCGCTGTTTCTCCAGCGCTTTGCGGATGATGGCCTCCAGCGCGGCAGGTAGCGCTGGATTGATTTGTGAGGGACTAACGGGCTCTCTGTTCAAGATCTTATCCGAGACGTTTTCCAGCGTGTCCCCATGAAAGGCCATGCGCTGGGTGGCCATCTCATAGAGCACCGCTCCGAAGCTGAACAAGTCCGTACGCGGATCCAGATCGTCGCCGCGGACCTGCTCGGGTGACATGTAAGGCATCGTGCCCAGGGCTACTCCCGAGCCCGTCAGAACTTCCTCGGTGGACCCCGTCGGCGCACCCGCGGAGCGCCTGGCCTTTGCCGCGCGAACCCGGCCGGTACGCGTGAACTTGGCTAGACCAAAATCCAGCACCTTAACGAGGCCGCGCTCGTTGACAAAAATGTTGGCTGGCTTGATATCGCGGTGCATAATCCCCCGCGCATGGGCCGCCTCGAGTGCGTCGGCAATCTGCGTGGCCAGGTCGACTATCTCGGAAATCTGGAAGGCCGATTTTTGGATGCGATGCTTGAGCGTCTGGCCATCGAGGAACTCCATGACGATGAAGTGCCGCCCATTATCCGAGTCAATGTCATAGATCGTACAGATGCGCGGATGGTTCAATGAGGAAGCGGCTTGCGCCTCACGCTTCAGCCGCTCGAGCGCCACCTCATCTCGTTCGAGCTCGACGGGCAGGAATTTCAGTGCGACACGTCTGGACAGCCTGGTGTCGTCGGCCGCCCAAACCACACCCATGCCCCCGTCGCCGAGCTTTTCGAGGACTCGGTAATGCGAAATGATCTGTCCCATCATGGAGATTCTATTCGACACTCCCCGCATGACTTCGCCCGCTCGGGCAGCGCGGTTGGACGAGATGGTAGGTCGTCTTTCCAGGTAAGTCAACGAACGGCGGGCGTCCTCGTGAGGATCAGATCGATACCTCGCGTCCATCCTCTCGAAGATTGAATTGAAAACGTGAGCCCTTCCAATCGGCAACCATTAGACGCTTCTGAGGCGGTTACAAATCGGCGCGCGCCTGCGTACTCATAAGAGGAGGCTGCACAAGCCATGAATCCGAATCCCGCGCTCGTACGATTCCTTTGGACCGCGGTGATTTTTCTAGCTTTCATCGGGCTCGCGATGACTACCCGGCGAACGATCGTGCTCTTGAAGCCGGGAGCGCTGACCTCAGCACATAATCCGGCAGTGCAGTTGGACAATGATTTTGCGAATCACGCAACTCTGACGCTCGCGCACATTCTGCCGGCCATGCTCTTCATGGTGCTGGGACCGTTGCAATTCGTGCGCGGCTTAAGGGCAAAATATCCGCAGATTCACCGTTGGTCGGGACGGATTTTTCTGGCCGCCAGCACCGTTGTGGGAGTCACCGGGCTCACTATGGCATTTGGGAAAACCATCGGCGGTGTGGATGAAAAGGCCGCGATCACTCTGTTCGGAGCTTTTTTCCTGATCGCCCTGGCAAAAGCGCTGCGGCATGCCCTTCGGCGACAGTTCGTCCAGCATCGCGAGTGGATGATCCGCGGCTACGCCATTGGACTCGCGGTCGCAACGATCCGGCCGATCATGGCGGCATTCTTTGCAGCCGCGCTGTTGCATGGGCACACACCGGAACCAAAAGAATTTTTTGGCACCGCGTTCTGGATTGGATTCACGCTGCAAACGATCGCGGCGGAAATTTGGATCAACTACACGAGGCCGGCAACCCTCGCTCCGAGCGTATCCGTCGTCAGTTAATCGGCCGCTGCGGGCCGGTTCAGAGCGCTTGACAGGTCAGCGTGCAGCAAGCGATGGAACAAGTGTTCTCCAGCTTCGCGGCGCACTGACAGGCGGCCCGCCACATACGCGCGTGAAGCCAGCCCGCGCTGCACGGCGTCGCAGATGGCTTCATCCTCCTCTTGCACTTTTTCGCTGACCTTGATGCTGGCTTGATTTTTCTTCGAGGCTTTCTTGCTGGCGTCCGCGAAGTAGTAGTCGAACACCACGGCGCATTTGTCCACGCCCAGTGGCAGAACGAGATTAGTGTCCATCACGCCTTCATACGCGTTGATCATGAAGTTTGGATAGATCCACAGATAAAACGCCCGCCCCTGCCGCGTCGCCGCAACTCCCGATTCCTTCTTCGAGCCCGAAGAAAGCGGGCTGGACTGCAAGCATGCGCGCTCGAAATTCTCAATCGTGTATTTCGTGTACTCGATTACGCTGCTCAATCCCTTATGCGCGTGCGGCACGTGGTAGCCGCCATCCAGATAATTGTCCACGTACACTTTCCAGTTGCAGTGCAGCGTGTAAACGCGACGATCGAAATATTTCAGCTTTTTCGTGAGCCGCAGCGGCGCCACAATTCCCGGAATCGCGCCAAGAAATTCTCGCAGCTCCCCAACCCGGCCATCCAGGTTCACGAATACAAAGTTCTCCCACGTATCTACCTTGACCGGGACCAGCCCGTTTTTAGCCCGGTCAAAATTGCAAACACCCTCAAACTCCACCATCCCTTTCAGCGCGCCATCATTTCCATAAGTCCACCCGTGGTACGGACACCGGAACTGTTTCGCGCAGCCTTCCGCGTCTGTGACCACCGCTGCCGCATGGTGCCGGCAAACGTTATAGAACGCTCGCAACTGCCCGTCATCGCCCCGCGCCGCCACGATGGGCTCTCCGGCCAGGTCCGCGGTGAAAAAACTCCCCTTGTCCCGCACCTGATCCGTTCGCCCCGCCATCTGCCAGGTTTTCGCAAACACACTCCGCTGCTCGAGTTCGTGGATGCCCGGATCGAAGTACCACGGCGAAGGGATCGTCCACGCGTGATCCAGCGGATCATTCGGATTGTAAAGATTAAGCAGGTCTCGTACGTTTCGTTCCATGAAATGCTCCTGGGTCCCTTGGTTGTCAAACAGAGGAGGAGGTAGCAAACGCAGCCGTCCGGGAGATTATTGAAAGGTCTCCCGGCTCGCGATGTTATCTCGGGACAAGCCTTCCTTATCGGAAAGGCTTGGTGCGGAAGGAGGGATTTGAACCCCCACGGCCTTTCGGCCACAAGATCCTAAGTCTTGCGCGTCTGCCAGTTCCGCCACTCCCGCAGTGGTGGCTCTATTCTACAAGCTTGGGTACGGCTGCTCCACTGGGATTTTGGGCGCTATTATAGCTCCACCGCCTCCTCCGCGCGAGGCGCCCGTGATGGTACTGGATTCGTTGCCGAAGTGAAGGCATAATATCATTGTCGAGAATAGAACTGCTTGGCCAGTCTCCCGCCAAGGCCCGTGCGCCCGACCCAAGAGGGGCGCGCTTCAGGCGTCGCTGCTAATGAGGGCAGCGGAATGATCATTCAAGAGCACGGCGATCATCTGATCCTGATTCGCCAGACGGACCACGCGGTTCTGTCGGGCTATTTTGCGCGCGAAGCAAGCAATGAGAGCTTTGTCCGCCCTGAACCTTTTGATTCGTTCCAGCTCGCTGCCACGGAGCACGACAATGGCTGGAGCGAGTGGGAGCTTCAGCCGCGCATTGACCCCGCTACGTTTTTGCCGTACACCTTTATGTCTATGCCCACTACGGAGCACATGGATCTCTACCAGCGCGGGATTGAACGCGTTGTGAAGGTGGATCGTTACGCTGGGCTTCTCGTCAGCATGCACTGCGCCGGCCTCTACGATAAAACTCGCGCCACCATGCCGGGATTTTCGGCCAAGTACGTGAAGGCCCAGGAAGCTCCCCTCGTCAGTGATTTCCTGCAAAGACTGCGGCTACAGCAAATGCGGCTCAAGGTGGATCTTCGCGGAGATCCCGCAACAATAAATTTTGCGGACGAAAAATGGTTGCAAGCCAACGCGCAGCGCCTCGAAGCTATGGACCGCCTCTCACTCTATTTTTGTCTCGGGCCCATGGAACCCGCCACTATCGACGCCGTTCCTGCCGACTACAAAGGCGTGGAAGTGGATTGGGATCTGCAGCCCGAGGAGAGCAACGGCGCCACGCTGGAGCCCTACCCTTTCCGCCGCGACCCGCTCGAAATCAGCATTCTGGCGCGGCGAATTCCGAAGCGGCGTTACGCGGATGATCTTGAACTTCAGAAAGTGCTGGTTCAGGCGCCCTATTTCGGGCAGAAGTACACGTTGCGGGCCGGAGGCACAAGGACACGCGCGCGAGTCGCCAGAATCTGAGCGAGTCTACCGGCGCTCAGCATGTCTTCAATGTGGTTACGCCGTTAGTTTTGCGGATGCGTGGCGCGTTCGATGCTTTCCGCGATGCGCAGGACGACTAATGATAGCTCGAGCAGGACTCGCGTGACGAGAATCCCAACGAAGAGAGCCACGATTCCCACGACCAAGTTGATGATTCCTTCCGCGGGAGATTGTTGATAGCCGAGCACGACCTTAGCTACAACCGCGATTCCGCCGAAGAGGATGCCGAGAATATACAACAGCTTCACGATGCGGCGAGTGAGCTGGTGCTGGAACGAGAAGTCGAAAAGGCCCGCAAAGAAGTTCTTTTCATCGGCCATGTGGCCTCCTAAGTACACAAATCGATTTAGAGTGCTGGGGTAATAGATTTAGTAAAGCTAATCTGTGCCAGAAGTCAAGTAAAGTGAGTGAGCAGCATCGTTCGAATCACGAGCCCGTTGCGATGAAAGCCTGCAAATTCCCGGGTAAATGGCGGCAAGCATTTCTTCTTGACAATCCAGTCACTCGCGTACATCTTGATTGGCTTCGCCGCCCCGGCTTCCCAGCAACATGGGGGCGGAGGAGCGCACTCGCGCACATATGACCAAGGTTCGGCTCTGCTTTCACGATCACTGCTTTGATGGCTCTGCTTCCGCTGCTCTCTTTTACCGCTTTTATCGCGAACGCTTTGATAAAGCCGCGGAGTTCGGCTTTACCGGGATGACGCACCGCGCTGCGCAGCCCTGGGAAGCGGGCTTGTTCGACGGCGATGAAAATGTGATCGTGGATTTCAAGTTTTCCAATTCGCCGAAGGTGACCTGGTGGTTCGACCATCACCAGAGTGCATTTCTCACGCCTGCCGACGCCGAACAATTCCGCAACCGGCCCGGCCCGCACATGTTTTACGAGCCGGATTACAAGTCGTGCACCAAACTGATTGCGACGATCGCCAGGGAAAAATTTGGCTTTGATACCACCCCGCTCGCGGACTTGATTCATTGGGGCGACATCATCGACGGAGCGCAGTATCCGACTCCACAGTCCGCCGTCGAACTAGCGGAGCCGGCGACTCAACTCGCCCTGGTGATTGAAGCGGCGCCGGAAAATGACTTGCCGGCGCGAATCGTTCCGGACTTGGCTTACCGCCCGTTGAGTGAAATGGTGAAGCTGCCGCTGGTGGCCAAGCATCTCGGGCCGCTGCTCGAGCGGCACCGTAAATCGATCGAAATTCTGCGCGAGCGCATCGAAGCGCGCGACAGCGTAATTTTCTTCGACGTCAGCGACCTGGATCTCGAGGGTTACAACAAGTTCATTCCGTATCTGCTGCGCCCGGAATGTGTGTATTCGGTGAGCGTCAGCGCCTCTGCGGTGCGTGCAAAAGTTTCGCTGGGCACAAATCCCTGGAATCAGGCGAACGCGAATCAAAACCTGGCTTCATTGGCGGAAAAATTCGGCGGCGGCGGGCACCCGCGGGTGTCCGCCATCTCGTTCGAACCAGGAGATGTGCATCGAGCACGCGAAGTTGCGCGCGGCCTTGCGGCCACGCTGCGCGCAAAATAGGGTGATTTAAAGGGTTTCCGAGCGATTCGGTAGTGGTGTCATTTGACAAATGACACCACTACCAGCGATTCCCCCTGTTCGACAAAACTCGCGCTCCCGTGTAAAATTCTAAAATCAACTTGTGGACCGGTAGCTCAATGGTAGAGCAGCTGACTCTTAATCAGCGGGTTGGAGGTTCGAGTCCTCCCCGGTTCACCAAACCGAGCGTTGCGCCTGCGGTCTAAATATAAATGATCACCCTCCTTTCCATCATCTCACTCGGGTTTTTTCTTGGCATGCGGCATGCCACTGATGCGGACCACGTCATCGCGGTAACCACCATCGTAAGCCGCCAGCGAAGCATCCGCAACGCGGCTGTGATTGGGGCGCTTTGGGGGGTGGGGCACACCATCACGATTCTCGTTGTTGGTTCGGCAATCATCCTATTCGGACTGGTGATTCCGCCAAAGATTGGTCTCACGATGGAGTTGTCGGTTGGCCTGATGTTGATTCTTCTGGGAATTTTGAATCTGTCCGGCATGATGCGCTGGATCACAGAAACGGTCACCCCTCTACAGCCGGGACAGCACGCGCATCCCCGCGGGCACGGAGACTACGTTCACAGTCATCCGCACGACCACAATCCCGAAAAGCATGGCCATGCCGCGGACGCGACGCCCGTGACCTGGATGGATCGCGCCTTTGGCCGGCTTGGTTTCTATCAAGTCATGCGGCCCCTGGCTGTGGGGATTGTTCACGGTCTTGCCGGATCCGCAGCCGTCGCGTTGTTGGTGCTCACCACCATCCGTGTTCCATCCTGGGCGGTGTTGTATTTGCTCGTTTTCGGCATTGGCACCGTTGCGGGGATGATGCTGATCACCGCGGCGATTGCCGTCCCATTTACATTTTCCGAAGATCGCTTTGCTCGCCTCAATCGCGGCCTGGGACTCGTTTCAGGACTCATCAGCTTGGCCTTCGGGCTTCTTATCGTTTACCAGATGGGTTTCGTTAACAGGCTCTTCACTCATAATCCCAATTGGGTCCCTCGTTAGTTTTCCCCCGGCTCTTGCCGTTCAGATGCTGCGCGCTTTCATCTGCTGGCTGATGTGCTCCGCCTGCCGCAGCGCCAGGGCTACGATCCTTAAGGTGGGATTCGCGGCAGGTTCACCGCTGTTCCCTTGGCCATGGCGTATCCAAGCGCCATGCTCGCCGCAGACCGCTCGTGCAATCCGAGGACATACCTGAAATCCGAAGGCATGTCGCGCAAAAACGGCAATTCCGTTGAGTCCGGATTGCCGAAGATCATGGTCGTCGCCAGTTTGCGTAGGACTTCGTAAGTAATTTCTTTAAACGTGCTCAATGCCACGCTCCGGATTCACTGCATTTAAAATTTTAAGACGCGAAAGTTATACCATTTTGAGTGCAGTCCCGCGGTTGAATTCTGATTTCGCCAGTCGTCCGCCGCTTCATGTGTCACGCACTCCACACTCAGAGGCGATAAGGATTCCCTAAGGGTCTGACGCACGACTTCGGGCAGATCGGGTCCGACAAGAACTTCCAATTTGCCAATCACGCTGTGCATGGTGATTTGAGCACAGACACGCGAGTGCCAACGGGCCGTCCTCAGTAACTCGCCTACACTGGTTATCGAATCAGTGTCGCCGTCTAACTCCTGTCATGCCCCGACAAAATCACACAATCCTTGTTCCCGGTGCGTTCGCGGTGGGACCGGACGGTAGCGGGGCTAGACCGTTGGCGTTTCCCGCGGCGATCTTCCTCAGTGCGTTTTTGCTCTTCCAAGTTCAATTGCTGCTTGGCAAGGAAGTCCTTCGATTTTTTGGCGGTGCGGCAGCCGTTTGGACCGTGTGCGTTCTTGTCTTCCAATTGCTGTTTCTCGCCGCGTACGGGTACTCGCACGGACTTGCCACATGGCTTCCCCTTCGGAGGCAGGTCATCGTTCACGGCGCGCTTCTGGGTGCTTCCGCTGTGTTGCTGGCTGTTCTGGGCTATTTCCGGTCCACGCCCATTGGCCCCGGTGCCGGTTGGCGCCCGCAGCCTGGGGCAAACCCCACATGGACGATCGCGGAATTTCTAATCTGCGCGATTGGTCTGCCTTTCTTCTTGCTGTCGGCCACGAGTCCCTTGATGCAGCATTGGCTCGCGCGGGCTGCGTCGAAGGGATCGCCCTATCGTCTTTATGCGCTCTCGAACACGGGATCGCTCTTGGGGCTACTGTCGTATCCTTTCTTGGTCGAACCGAACTTAGGACTGGTCGTGCAAGGCTGGGCCTGGGCCGCAGGCTATGGACTGTTTCTGGTTTGCTACTATTTCTGTGCTCGAAGCGCAGCGTGCACAACGACTCCTGCTACGCTGAAACTAGCATCTGGCCCTGATTTAAGCCGCCTTGAAGCACCTGCGGGATGGCGGCTTCGCCTGTTTTGGATCGGTCTATCGGCTTGTGCGTCCGTGCTGTTGCTGGCAACGACGAACCTAATATGCCAGAACATTGCTGTGAGCCCATTCCTGTGGGTTCTGCAATTGAGTCTGTACCTGATCTCTTTCATCATATGCTTTGAGAACGACCGCTGGTATCGGCGAGAGATTTTTCACGCCCTATTTGCAGTAATGGTCACGGTCGTTATCGTGGTATCGCTTCCCAACGCTGCATATTCGTTTCTGACGCAACTCGCCGCCTACTCTGCGGTGCTCTTCGCCGGGTGCATGGTGTGTCACGGCGAGGCCGCACGCACGCGTCCGAGTGCGAATTCACTGACGGTATTTTATTTCTCTATTGCGACCGGTGGCGTCGTGGGAGGAATCGTCGTGGGCTTGGTAGCCCCCTGGATGTTCCCCAATTACTGGGAGTATCCGCTCGGCGTCCTCGCGTGCATGGCCGTGGTGTTGTATGTCTCCGGGCGGGAACGTTCTTCCTGGTGGCACACCGGGAGAGCCTCTCTTGCGCTGCTGATTCTCGCCGGTGCGGTGTTACTGGCGCCCAGCATACTTGCTCCCCTGTGGAAAGAGGCAGCGCGGTTGCCACCATCCATCGGGGTTCGCGTTGCCGCAGTCTTGGCCTGCGCAGCCGTTTTCAAATATGTGCT
>WNFT01012646.1_pt1 | contig 14674 bp, 9 predicted proteins | sample 5400191 | NCBI WGS metagenome assembly WNFT01 (sample SAMN13153359, study PRJNA577476) | soil metagenome | isolation source: 80 cm saprolite under Madrone tree | place: USA:California | collected 2016-06-14
CAGCCCGGCCAGCAGGGCCATCGGCGCATACACGAACGGGATCAGCCTCAGGCCGGCGACCTGGAACAGCCCGCCCGACAACACCACGGCCAAGGCCCAGCCTGCGCTCATCCGCAACCTGATGCGCGCGTAGCCGACGCGGCTCGCCGTGCGGAGCCTCTGCAGGGCGATCGCATCGAGCAACGATATGACGGGAGCGCGCGCTACCCACAGCACGACCGTGATCGCCGCCACGGCGATCGTGGTGTGCGCCGTCGCGAGCAGCAACGCGACGGCCGCGCCGATCGAGCCGGCGACCACCACCGTGTTCTCGAGGCCCAACCTGTGGTCGGCCAGGTAGGCCCAGGTGGGGCCGGCAACGAACGACGCCAGCGCCGCCGCGGCCAGGACGAAGCCGATCGCCGCGGCGCTGAATCCGCGCTCGAAGAGATACAGGGGAATGAAGGGCAGGAGCGTCGCATCGGCAGCCCCTACGAGGACAAAGGCGACATTGAGGTCGCCAATCGCCGCGCCGGACCCGTGACCCGGTGCCGGGGGATCGGTCACTGACTACGAGCCCGGTGCCGGCACCAGTCCTGAGACCGAGAAAAACTCAAACGATGCGGTCGGGATCCGGTTTCAGGAAGACCGCCCCGAGCGGGGGCAGGGTCAGGTTCAGGCTGTGCAGGTGCCCGTGGCGCCCGATCGGCGCCGCGTCGACGGCGCCCAGGTTGCCCTGCCCGCTGCCACCGTAGATCGGCGCGTCGCTGTTGAGCAGCTCGAGCCACCGTCCCGGCAGAGGCGCCCCGACCTGGTAGTTGTAGCGCGGCACCGGCGTGAAGTTGAACACCGCCATGAGCAGCTCGTCCTTGGTGCTCCGGCGCAGGAAGCTGATGACCGATTGCTCGGAGTCGCTGGCGTCGATCCAGGCGAAGCCGGCCGGGTCGAAATCGAGCTCGTGCAGGGGCTTCTCCTCGCGGAGGACGCGATTCAGGTCGCCTGTCCACCGGCTCAGGCCGTCGTGCATCGAGTCGTCGACCAGGTGCCAGTCGAGGCTCGCCTCGTGGTTCCACTCGTTCCACTGTCCGAACTCGATGCCCATGAACTGGAGCTTCTTGCCCGGCAGCGCGTACATGTAGGCGAGCAGCAGCCGCATGTTGGCGAACTTCTGCCAGTCGTCGCCGGGCATCTTCGACAGCAGCGAGCCCTTCCCGTGCACGACCTCGTCGTGCGAGAGCGGGAGCATGTAGTTCTCGGTGAAGGCGTAGAGCATTCGGAACGTGAGCTGGTTGTGGTCGAAGCGGCGGTGGACCGGATCCTTGGACATGTACGCGAGCGTGTCGTGCATCCAGCCCATGTCCCACTTCATGCCGAAGCCGAGCCCACCCAGGTAGGTCGGTCGTGAGACCAGCGGCCAGGCAGTCGACTCCTCCGCGATCGTCTGCACGTCCGGGTGCTCTTTGTAGACCTCGATGTTGAAGCGGCGCAGAAAGTCCACCGCCTCGAGGTTCTCGCGGCCGCCGAACTTGTTCGGAAGCCACTGCCCGGGCTTGCGCGAGTAGTCGAGGTAGAGCATCGACGCGACCGCGTCCACGCGCAGCCCGTCGGCGTGGTAGTAGTTGAGCCAGTACAGCGCGCTGCTCAGCAGGAATCCCCGCACCTCGTTGCGGCCGTAGTTGAAGATCGAGCTGCCCCAATCCGGGTGCACACCCAGGCGCGGGTCGGCGTGCTCGTAGAGGTGGGTTCCGTCGAACAGTTGCAGCCCAAACTCGTCGGACGGGAAATGAGAAGGAACCCAGTCGAGGATCACCCCGATGCCGTGCTGATGAAGGTGATCGACCAGGAACATGAAGTCCTGCGGCGAGCCGAAGCGGCTCGTGGGCGCGAAATAGCCGGTGCTCTGGTAGCCCCACGATCCATAGAACGGGTGCTCCATCACCGGCATGAACTCGACGTGCGTGAAGCCCAATCGGTGAGCGTAGTCAGCCAGGCGTGGCGCCAGCTCGCGGTATGTGAGCCAGCGGTTGCCCTCCTCGGGCACGCGCATCCACGAGCCAAGGTGAACCTCGTAGACCGACCAGGGCGCCGACCGGCTGTTGGCGCGAGAGCGGTTCGACATCCAGTCGGCGTCGCCCCAGTCGTAGCTCAGGTCCCAGACGATCGAGGCCTGGCGGGGCGGCTGCTCGGCATAGACCGCGAACGGGTCGGCCTTGTCGGCGCCGGTGCGGGTGACGCGCGAGTGGACGTGGTACTTGTAGAGCGCCCCGTGCTCGACGCCGCCGATGAACCCCTCCCAGATCCCCGACTGCTCACGCGGCACGAGCTTGTTCTCGTCCCGGTTCCAGCCGTTGAAATCGCCGATCACGCTCACCCAGTCGGCGTTGGGTGCCCAGACCGCGAACGCTGCGCCCTTGGGCTCCTCTGACAGGTGCGCACCCAGCTTCTCGTACAGGTGGCTGTGCGTGCCTTCGTTGAAAAGGTGGAGATCGAACGGGGTGAGCAGCGAGGGCGCGATCACGCGGGATGGACCACCTCGAGGATCCCGCGGAGCGGGATTCTCACCCAGTCGGGCCGGCTGTTGAGCTCGTAGCGGAGCTCGTACAGAGCCTTCTCCAGCAGCATCGTCGACAGCTGGAGGTCGAGGTCCTCCGCCGTCTGGGGCACGAAGGAGGCGCTGCCGGCGGTGGTCAGGTAGCTGTGTAGAAAGGCAGCCGACACGGAGTCGACCCAGAACCGCGCCCAGGCCTCGAGGCGCGGACCAGATGCAGGCTCGAAGTGCCCCGAGCGCAGGGCCGCCTGGCTCGCGTAGTCGAACGAGCGCAGCATGCCCGCCACGTCGCGGAGCGCCAGGCGCTTCAGCCGGCGCTCATAGAGGCTGCGTGTCGGCTCGCCCTCGAAATCGATGATCACGAAATCGTGCCCGGTATATAAAACCTGGCCCAGGTGATAGTCCCCGTGCACTCGGATCCTGGTCGTGGTCAGCCGCCTGGCGAGAAACGCCCTCAATGCATGCGCGATGCGCGGCTCCAGCTCGAGCACTCGCTTGGCCTCGTCCTTGGCGTCCTCGGGCAATCGGTTGAGCTGGCTGCGCAGTAGCTCGAGCGAGCGCAGCGCCACGGCGTTGAGGGATTGATAGATGGAGCGCTGGTCCTGAGGGGAGATTCGTTCGGGCGCAAAGGCCGGATCGTCAGGGTCGGAGGCCAGCGCGGTGTGCAGCTCGGCGGTGCGCCGGCCGAGCAGGCGCGCAGAGTCGAGGTAGGCGCCGATGGTCCCGGTCGCTACCTCGGGCGTCTCCATCGAGCTCGCTTGCAGGAGTGTTTTCGCCCGCGCGGGAGGCTCTCCGCTCGCCGGCTGCTCCATCGCCTTGAGGTAGTGGTCGAGGGTGGTCAGCGTGTATTGCCACGCGTCGCCCTGGTTGGGCACGTAGCCCTGCAGGACCGCCATCGCCACCGGCTCGCCGTTGTCGCGCCGAAACTCCAGGCTTCCCGCCAGCGGCGCGATCTGCGCGAAGCTGGTCTTTTCGGTCAGGAAGCGGCCGACCTCGAGCTCCGGGTTGACCCCGTCCTCCAGGCGGCGGAAGACCTTGAGGATGAGGCGCTCGCCGAACACGACAGAGTTGTTGCTCTGCTCGGCCACCGAAAGCGCCGCTTCGAGCCTGATCGTCTCCGGGCCGCGAAGCCGCGCGAACGCGCGGGTGGTCGATCCGACAAGCGTCCCCTTCTCGTTTGCCGCACGCCGGCGCTTGGCGATGATGTTGAGCAAGGCTTCGGCGAAGCCTGGCGGGCCGAGCGCGTCGTACAGCAGGCCGCGCTGCTCTTCGGCCGTCGTGCGCAGCCAGGCCACGGCCGCGTGCGGCCAGCGTTCGAGGATCTGCGGGGCCTCCGCCGCGTTGGCGTAGGCGACCGGCAGCAGGTAGGTCTCGGGGTCGCCGTCCCCATACGTCACGACGACTGTCAGCAGATACGCGCTGCGGTCGACGCCGGGCACCTCGATCGCATCGGAGATAGACATCGACTTCAGGCGGCGCGCCTTGCCCGCAAACCAGCGCCGCTGCCTGATGTAGGGGAGAAGGACCGCTTCCAGACGCTCTTTGGGCACGCCGACCAGGACTTCATCCCAGCTGCCCGTCAGCTTGATCTCGGGCAGGACGGCGGCCGCGATGCTCCCGTCACCTGAAACCGGGGCTGCCTGCCGAGGCTGGAGCGAGAACCAGAAGAACGAATGAGGCCCGAGGGTGAGGAAGTACGGCGCCTCGCCGATCGTGGGCAGGTCCGTGGCGCCGAACAGCTCGACCGGCACCATGCCCTTCCACTTGCTGAGGTCGAGCTCCACCACCTGCAGGAACCTTGACAGGTTGGCGATGCACAGGATCTGCTCCGACTCGTAGCGGCGGACGAAAGCCAGCACTTTGCGGTTCTCGGGCCGAAGCAGCTCGAGCGTGCCGCGGCCGAAAGCGCGATGGCGCTTCCGAAGTGCGATCAGCCGCTTCATCCACGACAGGAGCGAGTGCGGGTTCTGCGCCTGGGCCTCGACGTTGACGCTCTCGTAGTGGTACTCGGGGTCGGTCACCACCGGCAGGTAGAGCCGCTGCCGGTTGGCACGCGAGAAGCCGGCGTTACGGTCGGCGCTCCACTGCATCGGCGTGCGCACGCCGTTGCGATCGCCCAGGAAGATGTTGTCGCCCATTCCGATCTCATCGCCGTAATAGAGGACAGGGGTTCCCGGGAGCGAGAACAGCAACCCGTTCATGAGCTCGATGCGCCGGCGGTCGTTGCCGAGCAGCGGGGCAAGGCGCCGGCGAATGCCGAGGTTGATCCGCGCCAGGCGGTCCTGCGTGTACGCGCGGTACATGTAGTCGCGCTCTTCGTCGGTGACCATCTCGAGGGTCAGCTCGTCGTGGTTGCGAAGGAAGAGTGCCCACTGGGAGTTGTCGGGGATCGATGGAGTCTGGGCCAGGATGTCGACGATCGGAAAGCGGTCCTCCATGCGGATCGACATGAACAGCCGGGGCATGAGCGGGAAGTGGAAGGCCATGTGGCACTCGTCGCCTTCGCCGAAGTAGGTGACGGCGTCCTCGGGCCACTGGTTGGCCTCGGCGAGCAGCATTCGGTTGGAGTAATTGCCGTCGACGTGGTGCCGCATCTCCTTGAGGAACTGATGCGTCTCGGGCAGGTTCTCGCCGTTTGTGCCTTCACGTTCGTAGAGGTATGGGATGGCGTCGAGCCGCACACCGTCGACGCCGGCATCGAGCCAGAAGTCCAGGGCCTTCAGCACCGACTCCTTGACCTTCGGGTTGTCGAAGTTGAGGTCCGGCTGATGTGAGTAGAAGCGGTGCCAGTAGTACGCGCCCGCCACATGGTCCCATGTCCAGTTGGAGACCTCGAAATCTTTGAAGATGATCCGCGCGTCCTGGTAGCGCTGGTTGGTGTCGCTCCACACATAAAACTCGCGCGCCGCGGTGCCCGGGCGGGCCCGCCGCGCCCGCTGGAACCACGGATGCTGGTCCGACGTGTGATTGCAGACGAGCTCGTTGATGACCCGGATGCCGCGCCGGTGGGCGTCCTTGATGAACTGATGGAGATCGGCCACGTTGCCGTACATCGGGTTGACGTCGGTGTAGTCGGCGATGTCGTAGCCGTCGTCGCGCATGGGGGACGGATAGAACGGCAGCAGCCAGATCGCGCTGACGCCGAGGTCTTGCAGGTATGGCAGCTTCTCGAGCAGGCCTCGGAAGTCGCCGCTGCCGTCGCCGTCGCTGTCCATGAACGCGCGCACATGGAGCTCGTAGATGAGCGCGTCCTTGTACCAGAGCGGGTCGTCGTCGAGAGTGAACGTCTCTTGCTTGCGACGCCGGACCGTCGGCTGGATCACAGGAAATACTCGAAGTCGCGTTCGCTGCGGATACGCCGGCGAAAACGGAAGATCTGCGCGGGCGTCGAGTGCGGATTCAGCTCGATGTAGTTGCGAGGGCCGTTCCAGATATAGCGCGCCCCGCTGAGCAGCTCGTGGGCCTGATAGCTGCGGTCGCGGTCGATGCCCAGGGCATCGAGCGGGAGCGTCACCATTCCTGTCTGGGTGTGGTGAGGGTCGACGTTCACAACTGTGAGCACGACATCGGCCAGGTCATCGGTGCTTTTCGTGTACGCGATGATCTGGTCGTTCTCGGTGGGGTGAAACGTGAGACCGTCGTCGCTCTGCAGCGCCGGGTTCTGTCGCCGCACCGCGTTCACCAATGTGATCAGCTCGCGAAGGCTGTCCGGCCGGTCGCGCTGCCAGCTGCGGAGCTGGTACTTCTCCGAGTCGAGGTACTCTTCGGAACCGGGCTCTTTGGCACGGTTCTCGCACAGCTCGAAAGCAGGCCCGTAGATTCCGTAGCTCGCACCCAGCGTCGAGGCCAGCACGAAGCGGGCCGCAAAAGCCGGTCGTCCGCCGGTCTGCAAGTACTCGGTGAGGATGTCGGGAGTGTTCGGCCAAAGGTTTGGCCGGAGGAACTCTCGGATGGGCGCTGAGCGCAGCTCGTTGAAGTACTGGCTCAGCTCCGACCTGGTGTTGCGCCACGCGAAGTATGTGTACGACTGGCTGAAGCCGACCTTCGCGAGCCTGTACATCAACTTTGGGCGCGTGAACGCCTCGGAGAGAAAGATCACGTCGGCGTGCTCGCGCTTGACCTCGCTGATCAGCCACTCCCAGAACGGGAATGGCTTGGTGTGGGGGTTGTCGACGCGGAAGATCCGCACGCCCTGCTCGATCCAGAAGATGACGATCGAGAGCAGCTCCGCCCACAGCTTGGGCCAGGCCTCGCATTCGAAGTCGAACGGATAGATGTCCTCGTATTTCTTGGGCGGGTTCTCCGCGTATTGAATCGAGCCGTCGGGGCGATGGCGGAACCACTCGGGGTGCTCGCGTGTGTAGGGGTGGTCGGGCGAGCACTGGAACGCGAGGTCTAGCGCGATCGAAAGGCCGGCGGTCCCCGCCGCGCTCATGAGGTGCTTGAAATCGACGAGTGTGCCCAGTTGCGGATGGATGGCTTTGTGGCCGCCCTCCTCCGACCCGATCGCCCAGGGGCTGCCGGGCTCGTCCGGTCGGGCGCGCTCGCTGTTGTTGGCGCCCTTCCGGTTGGTGCGGCCGATGGGGTGGATGGGGGGGAAGTAGAGGACGTCGAAGCCCATGCCGGAGATGTAAGGCAACCACTCCTCGACGTCGCGAAACGTGCCGTGCTTGCCGCCTTTGCCGGCCGACCTGGGGAACATCTCGTACCACGCGCCGTAGCGAGCCCGCTGCGCTTCGACCAGCACCTCGACCTGGCGCCCGTATGTGGTCGAAATGCTGCGATCGGCATGCCGTTCCATGAGCTCGGCCAGGTCGGAGCCAAGGGCGGCAGTGGCGGCGGCCTTGCCTGGGCTCCCCACCATGTGGGGAGCTCCCCCGCGAAGCGGGGGTGAGGGGAGAATCGAGCTACCACTGCGTAGCTGAGCTGCATAGCCGAGCAGCTTTTCGGAGTCAGGTCCTGAAGTCCTTACCGCCGCGGCTTCGACGATGCGAGCGGCCACGTCCAGCTCCGGCGTCACGTCCTGGCCGGCCTCGACGCGCCTCGCGAACTGGCGGCTCCAGGTCGCGAAGGCACTTTTTCGCCCACCGAGCGCGTGGCCGGGAACCGCCCAGCGTCGACCTCGGGCGAGACCGCCTCAATGGCGACTCGTTTTCGACCTTCGCTCCCCACTTCGTGGGGAGCTCCCCCGCGAAGCGGGGGTGAGGGGAGAGGCGTCTCTGCAGGGACGTTCGGTATCGCGGGCGTCCGCTTGACCGGTGCGCGAGCCACGGCTAAATCGTACTTGTCCCCTCTCCCCGCAAGGGGAGAGGGTTAGCAGAGGGGTGCGCCGGGAGCTGGCTTCGCCAGGCCCGGCGCCTAAAGGGGGGAGTTCTCCCCTTTTAGAGAGAGGGGCGTGAAGCACGTAATCTGTCCGCCGTGGGCATGCTTCGTTCTATCGACCCGGCCACCGGCCAGGAGCTCGCGAACTTCCCGGAGCTCGACGCCGCCGGCATCGAGGCGGCCGTCGCCCGGGCTTGGGGCTCGCGGCACGCCTGGCGCGATGTCGGAGTCGACATGCGAGCGGCCTTGCTGCGCTCGGTCGCGGGAGTCCTGAGGGCCGACAAGGCCCGCTACGCCGCGCTCGCCACGGCAGAGATGGGCAAGCCGATCGTCGAGGCGGAGGGCGAGGTCGAGAAATGCGCGTGGACGGCGGGCTGGATCGCGGACAACGCCGCGCGCCTGCTGGCCGACGAGCCCGTGGAGAGCACGGCGACCCTCAGCTACGTGAGGTTCCAGCCGCTCGGGGTGATCCTGGCGGTCATGCCATGGAACTTCCCCTTCTGGCAGGCGTTCCGCGCCGGGCTGCCCGCGCTCGCCGCCGGGAACGTGATGCTGCTGAAGCACTCATCCAACGTGCCGCAGTGCGCGATCGCCATCGAGGAGGTTTTCCGGGAGGCCGGGGTGCCCCACGGTGTTTTTCAGACGCTGCTCGTCGGCTCCGGCGCGGTGGACCAGATCATCGGGGACCACCGGGTCGCCGGCGTGACGCTCACCGGGTCCGAGGGCGCCGGTTCGCGTGTCGCCGCGACGGCCGGCAAGATGATCAAGAAGTCGGTGCTCGAGCTGGGTGGCTCGGATCCTTTCATCGTCCTGGCGGACGCCGACCTCGAGACCGCGGCGGCGGTCGCCTGTCGCGCCCGCAACCAGAACAACGGCCAGAGCTGCATCGCGGCCAAACGCTTCATCGTGGTGGAGTCGGTCGCGGACGAGTTCGAGACGCTCTTTGCACATAAGGTGGGGGAGCTCAAGGTCGGTGACCCCAAGGATCGGGGCGTGCAGGTCGGCCCCCTGGCGCGCGCCGACCTGGTGGACGACCTCGAGCGTCAGGTCAGAGAGTCGGTGCAGTTGGGCGCGCGGGCGCTGACCGGAGGCAAGCGCCTGGACGGAGCGGGTTATTTCTTCGAGCCGACGGTGCTCGGCGGCGTGCAGCCCGGCATGCCTGTGTACCGCGAGGAGACGTTCGGCCCAGTGGCCGCCGTGATTCGAGTGAGCGATGACGAGGAGGCGTTGCGAGTCGCCAACGATTCCGACTTCGGTCTTGGTTCGAGCATCTGGACGGCTGACGTCGACCGCGCGCGCCGGCTCGCCGAGCGCGTCGAGGCCGGCATGGTGTTCATCAACGGCATGGTCGCCTCGGATGCTCGCCTGCCGTTCGGCGGGGTGAAGAAGTCGGGCTTCGGGCGCGAGCTGTCGAGCTACGGGATGAAGGAGTTCACCAACATCCAGACGATCTGGATCGGCCCCGCCAAAAACTAGCGCCCCTCGCTCGCATTCGACATTTCTGACGCCAGCGGTATGCATCCCGTGTTTGCCATACACGTGTTTGGCGTCAGACTTGTCGAATCGCCGCCTTAACAGCGTGGGTTCGCAAAACCCCATGCAATCCCCACGCTTCAAATGTGGCCCGCACGCCATGCATCCCGCCCGAACTTACCAAGGGGCCATTCACCCTCGAGGAGGCACGCGCGGCTGGGCTCACGCTGAGCGCGCTCACCAGCAAGGCTTGGCGACGGCTCGGCGCCGAGCTCTACTGCTTTTCGCAGCTCAAAGAGGATCCATGGCAGCTGCTTTCGGCATGGCAGCGCTCGCTCCCGGCTGAGGCTGTCTTCGCCGGCGTAACCGCGGCCTGGCTGTTTGGCCTCGACGTCGAGCCGATCGACCCCGTCGAGATCGTGGTGCCACCTGAGTCGGGCATCCGTCCGCGGGTCGGTCTCACCGTGCGTCGCTGTGAGCTGCTGCCGGCTGAGATTGTCTCTATCCGCGGGCTGCGCGCAACAGCAGTGCCGCTCACCCTCGCCCGACTTTGCTTGCACCGCCCGGCCGTCGAAGCACTGGTCGCCATCGATATGGCCGTCTACGCAGGTCTCACCGAGGCCCCAGCTCTGGGTCGCTACGCCGAGGCGGCGAAAGGTCGACCTGGTGCGGGCAAGCTGCGTTCGCTGGCCGGGTTTGCGGCGCCCGCCGAATCGCCGATGGAAACGCGGCTCCGCTGGCTTCTGATCCGGGCGGGCTTACCGCGACCCGAAGTCCAGACGAACCTCCATGACGGCAAGGGGCGCTTCATCGGCAGGGCCGACCTCTACTACCCCGCAGCGAAGCTAATTCTCGAGTATGACGGCGGCAACCATCGGGAGCGACTGGTCGAGGATGATCGCCGCCAGAATCTGCTCATCAATGCCGGCTTTCGGCTCCTCCGCTTCACTGCGACGGACGTCTACAACCGCCCGGAAGTAATCGAGGCGCATGTGCGTGGAGCGCTGATCAGCGGTTCGTCTCGCGGCGCACGAAGAGCGTCGTCCCCACGATCAAGAACCTTTCCCTTTCGGTAGCGCTTGACGAGGTCGCGGACCTCGATGGCTGGTGCCATTTCGGGCCCTAGGACTTGCTCGTCGCCGCGAGATGCTTCCGCGCCAAAACCGAGTAGGAGTCCTTGAGCGCGTCCTTGGGATCGAAATCGAGGCTGCGCGCTTTCTCGGGCAGCACCTCGAGCGGCCCTTCGAGCTCGACGAACGAGCCGAACTCGAGCGTGTCGAGCGTGACGCTCACGACACCATCGAGAGTCCACATGGCTCGGTGCTTGTTGTACGTGAACTCAACCTGAAACCCCAGTTGAGAAAGCAGGTCCAGGGTCGCGTGCACATCTTTGACGTCGATCTCCGTCTCCTCTCTTATCTTCACACCGCCGACGAACCTGGCCGGCCCTTTCGCGGTGAGAACCCCGTGCGGTCCGCCGTTGAGCACCCGAAGCCTCAGCGTGGTACGGCGCGTCGACTTGCCGGGCCCGCGGAAGCGATAGTTCTCCTCGTCGTATTTGCCCTCGAGCTTGGCGCCCCGCTTGCGGAGCAGAGAGCGTAGACGCGCGTGGTCGCGCACGCCGTCGACGCGAAACTTCAGCTCGCATTCCACGCTGCGGTCGCGCAGGCGATGGTGCAGACGGCTCCCTGCCACGGAGGGAGCGTAGCGGTGATGGCCCAAACTGCGCACATGGCCGTCGAACGTGTGCCGCTCGAAACTGAGAGGTTGCTGTTGGAGCCGATCGGGCTGGCCCACGCGGAAGGGCTTTTCGAGGCGACAGTCGCGTCACGCCTCGAGCTCTTGCCGTGGATGCCGTGGGCCAAGGATCCGACGCTGGACGGCGCAAGAGTCGAGGCCGCGAAGGGGTCGCACGAATGGTTGGAGGGAAGCAGGTTTCCCTTCTCGGTAGTGGATCGCAACACCGGGATGGTGCTCGGTGTGGTAGGCCTGAACCGCGAAAGTGAGAGGGCGGCCGAGCTCAGCTACTGGATTCGATCAGACCATGCCGGCCGCGGGCTCACGACCGAAGCGTGTATGGCTGTGATCGAGTGGGCTGCGCGCGAACTCCACGTGACGCGCTTCACCCTGTGGGCAGGACGAGACAATCACGCGAGCCGGCGTGTGGCCGTCAAGCTGGGTTTTGTGCACATGGGTCCACTCGACTGGGAACCAGACGGAGGACTTGGAACGTTCCCGGCAGAAAGGTACGAACTCAAGGTCTAGGTCTGGTTAGGCCGCGGCTTCTTTCTTGATCCGGTACAGCGAGCTGGTCACAGCCGTGCATTCGTCCTCGACGTAATCCAGCCCGGCCGACTCGGCGATCCGGCGCGCCTCGTCCGAGCGGATGTCGAGCTGCAGCCACAGTGCTTTCGCCCCGACCGCGACGGCCTGCCTCGCGATGTCGGGCGCATCGGCTGCGGGCCTGAACACATCGACCAGGTCGATCTTCTCGGGCACCTCGGCCAGCGAGCGGTAGACGCGCTCGCCGAAGAGGGTGTCGGCATACGGATTGATGGGGATGATGCGAAAGCCGCGCTTCTGAAGGCCGGCGGGCACCGAACCGCCCGCCTTGCTGGGGTCTCGCGACGCGCCCACCACGGCGATCACGGTCGCGCGTTCGAGAATCTCCCGTCCGGACTTGCTCACATCCATCTCAAGCCTCGCGGCTCATCGGTTTGTTCCGTGTTGAGCTAGCCGGAGACTCGCGTCAGCCGGACGATCGGGATCTCGCGGTCGGTCTTGGTCGGATACTCGCCGTACCGCGCCGAGATGGCCGCGATGCGAGCGAGCGCCGTCTGGCGCTCACTTCCCGTGAGCGATTCGCCCTGGACTTTCATCTTTCGGCTGCCCACTTCGAGCGAAACTTCGTCCGGGTTCCGAACCATGTTCTTGAACCAGGAAGGATGGCGAGGTGATCCAAGGTTCGAGGCGACGATGAGCCACGCGTCGTCCCCGTCCGCGAACCCACCCAAAGACACCGTGCGTTGCTCGCCAGACTTGGCTCCCTTGGTGGTCAGCAGGACCACCGGGAACCCCATCATCGTGGCCATCCGGTTCGTTCCGCCTGTCTTCCGATATGAGGCGATCCCTCGTTTGGCGAGCGGTTCGAACAGCCGCTGCAGCCACTTGGGGCCCATGCCCCGCGTGCCATAGGTTCCTTCAGGGGAGGGCTGGATCGGCACTAGGCTGCGGCCCTCTTGCTGTCGGCCGCCGGCTCGAGCGCGAACTGCAGCACTTCCTCGACACGGCTCGCGAGGTGGAACTTCATCTCGTTGCGCACGCTCTCGGGGACGTCATCGATGTCCTTCTCGTTGCGCTTGGGGAGGATGACCTCCTTCAGCCCCATCCGGTGAGCGGCCAGCACCTTCTGCTTGACGCCTCCGATCGGAAGCACCAGGCCCTGAAGCGTGACCTCGCCCGTCATGCCGACCGTGCTCCGGACGGCGCGGCCCGTGAGCAGGCTCACGATCGCGGTCGTCATCGTCACGCCGGCCGACGGACCGTCCTTGGGCACGGCGCCCGCGGGCACGTGGATGTGAAACGCCTTCTCGATCGAGTCGGTCTCGATGCCGAGGTCGGCTGCGTGCGACCGCACGTACGAGAGGGCGATCTGCGCCGATTCCTTCATCACGTCGCCCAGCTGGCCCGTGAGGATCAGGCTCCCCTGGCCCTTCGAGGCCGAGGTCGCCGTCGCTTCGACGAACAGCACGTCTCCGCCGGAGCCGGTTACTGCGAGACCCGTGGCCACGCCTGGAACCGCGGTCCGAGCCGCGACTTCGTTGTCGAATTTGGGCTTGCCCAGGAACTCGCGCACGCGCTGCTGCGTGATCTCCACCGGCGGCGTGAGCGCCGCGGTGGCGATCTTGGTCGCGACCTTGCGCGTGATCTTTCCGAGCTCGCGCTCGAGGTTTCGCACCCCGGCTTCACGAGTGTGGTCCGTGATCACGCTCATGACCGCCTCGTCGCTCACGGTGACCTCGTCCGCATTCAGTCCCGCCTGCTTCACCTGCCGAGGGAGCAAGTGGTCCTTCGCGATCGCGATCTTCTCCTGCTCGGTGTAGCCGTCCAGCCGGATCAGCTCCATGCGGTCCAGCAGCGGCGCGGGGATGGTCTCGGACACGTTGGCGGTCGGGATGAACAGCACCTCCGACAGGTCGAGGTCGACCTCCAGGTAGTGGTCGCGGAACGTGTTGTTCTGCGCGGGGTCGAGCACCTCGAGGAGCGCCGCCGAAGGGTCGCCCCTCCAGTCGCTGCCGACCTTGTCGATCTCGTCCAGCATGATCACCGGGTTCTTGGTCCCGGCCTCTTTCAGGGCGCGGACGATCCGGCCCGGCAGCGCGCCCACGTAGGTGCGCCGGTGGCCGCGGATGTCCGCCTCATCGCGGATGCCGCCGAGCGACACACGCGTGAACTTGCGGCCGAGGGCGCGGGCGACCGACTCGCCCAGCGAGGTCTTGCCGACGCCGGGAGGGCCGACCAATGTGATGATCGCGCCCGACCCGCGGCCGCCGAGGACTTCGAGGCCTCGCTCCTTGCGCAGCTTGCGGACCGCGAGGAACTCGATGATGCGCTCCTTCACGTCTGCCAGGCCGGTGTGGTCCTGGTCGAGGATTCGCCGCGCTTCGCCGAGGTCGTAGTTGTCGTCGGAGCGCACGTTCCAGGGGATGTCCAGCATCCAATCGAGGTACGTGCGGATCCAGCCGTACTCGGGGTTCTGCTCGCTGGTGCGCTCGAGGCGGCCTAGCTCGCGCTCGACCTCGACCAGCACTGCCTCCGGCATGCCGGCCTTGACGACCCTTTCGCGGTACGTCGCGACGACATCGCTGCCGCCTTCGTTCAGCTGCTTCTTGATCGCCTCCATCTGCTGGCGCAGCAGGAACTCGCGCTGCGTCTTCTCCATGCCCTCGGCGACGTCGCTGCGGATCTTCTCCTTCAACGATGCGTCGGCCAGGATGCCCTTGGTCCAGCCGATGAGCTTGGCCAGCCTCTCCTCGAGGTCCGTCATCTCCAGGATCTCGAGCTTCTGCTCGGTCGATAGGTCCGGCGAGTAGCCGGCGAGGTCGGCGAGGTGGCCGGGAGTCCTCGCGGCGCGCAGGAACTGCACGACCTGCGGGACGCCACGCGACTCGACAAGGTTCTCGAGCAGCGCGCGGTACTCGCGGGCGAGCTCGAGAGACTTCTCAGTCGGAGGCTCGGGGTCGAGGATCGGGTCGGCCTTGACCCACAGGGCGCCGCCGATATCGGCCTGGCCGCTGCCGAGCCGGGCGCGGTACTCGCCGCGGATCATGAAGGCCTCGGCGCCCGTCGGCA
>WNFT01005058.1_pt1 | contig 14670 bp, 13 predicted proteins | sample 5400191 | NCBI WGS metagenome assembly WNFT01 (sample SAMN13153359, study PRJNA577476) | soil metagenome | isolation source: 80 cm saprolite under Madrone tree | place: USA:California | collected 2016-06-14
TCGGATTACGCCACCCTGATGGTCGAGATCCTGAAGGACAACGCGCGGCCGGAAGCAGCCGCGGTCTACGGCGCGCTCGATATGCCTTGGGCGACCCTCGTCGGCCAAATCTCCAAGGCCTACGGCAAGCAAAGCGCGGCGGCGCCGATGAACCTGCGCTGACCGGGGTTGCTGCCCATTTGGCCCGCCATTCGACTGGCGGAAGAGATCGGCCAGCGGAAATTGTCTATGAGTATATATCTTCCACCAACGCGACCGGATCGTCGCCAGGGACGAGAGGATCGTCACGCGAGCAGCATTCTCGATCGGGCTCCGTCATTTGACAGAGCCGCAGCCCTTGATCGAAAATGCCGGCGGCCACCCCGTCAGTGCAAAGGAGGGCCTTACGCCAGGGGCCTGGGTCGCAGGACGCTCCTTTCAGGCTCTGGAGACTGAGCGGCTTCGCAACGCCGAGACGAGCTGAGTTGCTATGCCGGAGCCCCAGCCGTAAGCTCGCCGCGATCTTGAGCGCCGATGTCGTTGGCTATTCTCGGCTGATGGGCCAGAACGAGCGGGCGACGGTGGATACGCTCAAGATCTACCGCGCCGCCATCGGACAGGTGGTTGAGCGTCACCACGGCCGGGTCGTGAACGCCCCCGGCGATGCCTTGCTCGCCGAATTGCCCAGCGCCGTCGGGGCCGTGCAGTCCGCCGTCGAGATCCAGCAGGACCTCGTTTCGTGGTGAATCGATATTCGTGACGAACCGCTCTCGCAAGGAGTCCACCTCTAGGGAGGGAGAGATGAAGAGCAAATGTATCCCGGCGGTCGTGATCATTGCGGTATCGCTCGCTGTCTCCGGCAGCACGGCCCGTGCGGCGCAGGACAAGTACACCGTGAAAGTGCCGAATGGGCTCGCGTTCTCTGAGTTCAGAGGATACGAACGTTGGGAGACCGTCTCCGTCAGCCAGAGCGAAAAGCTGATCGCTGTGATCGTCGCCAATCCCGTGACGATCAACGCCTACCAGTCTGGCATTCCCGGCAACGGCAAGCCTTTCCCCGACGGCTCCAAGATGGCGAAGATCCATTGGAGCCCGAAAAAGCTCGAGACGCTCCCCACTCAGACGGTGCCGGCAAGCCTGCATGACGTCGACCTCATGGTGAAGGACAGCAAGAGGTTCGCGGACAGCGGCGGATGGGGATGGGCCGTGTTCAAGTATGACGCCGCGGCCGATACGTTCACGCCCGGCACGCAGGCTGACCAGCCGCCGCAGGGGAACGACGCCAAGTGCGGGCTCGCGTGCCACACGATCGTGAGGAACAGGGACTACGTCTTCACGTCGTACCAGCGGCGCTGAATGGGGGTGCAGCAAAAGACGCCATGGCGACCGTGACGCACGACAAGCAGCTCACCGCTCTTCTCGTGATCGATCCCTACAACGACTTCATTTCCGAGGGAGGCAAGGTTTGGGATCGCTTGAAGGGTGTCGCAGAAAAAAATAGTGCGTGCCGCATATGTCGCAGGTTCTCAGTGCCGCGCGGAAGGCGGGGCTCCGCGTCTTCTACGCGTTGCATCGTCGCTATCGTCCCGGCGACTACGAGACCTGGAAGTACATCGCGCCGATCCAGAAGGCCGCCTGGTCGCGTAAGACGTTCGAACACGGCACGTGGCGAATCCCGCCGGGGCCACCACTCGATCGATCAAAGCGCTCCGAGCCTTCGCGCTCGCTTGATTTATGTTCGCCGGTCGACGCGGCCAGCGATGGCCCGCACCTCGCGCGGTGCTGCGAGCCAGATGGCCAGTGCCGAGAGCCCGGCCGACCTCCGGGATGCCGCCCGGAAGCTGACGGGCTCATTTCCGGGCACACTGCCCTCTCCTGCGGTTGACTCGCGTCACCTAAACCAGTAGATTTCCAGACACGCGCCTGTAGCTCAGTTGGATAGAGCGTTGGCCTCCGAAGCCAAAGGCCAGAGGTTCGAATCCTCTCAGGCGCACCAAGAAGTTGAGGATCCACCGACCCGCGGCTGCTTCTGCTCGCGTAGGCCACACGCAACGGCACATCAGGACGCGTCGGGAACTCGCCGCACAGCGCGCCGGAAACACGCCAGGAATTCCGTCACCGAGGGCAACTCCCGTGCTTCCCGTCCGCGGGCTCGAAAGCAGGCTCCCGGGGCAGTGCCCGAGTCGCTGGAGAACGCGAATGCCGAACGGGGATCCAAGGGGCCTGGCCTCGCCGCGTCCTGACACGGTGGCATCGGGATGCCCGAGTGACATGGCCGGGGGTTACCCCGTGGCGAGTGTCCCTTATATCCCGCGAAGTTTAGGCCTGGGTTGGGTCTCTGGCGTCCCGCTTGCTTCTCCTTGTCGTGGGTCGCTGCGACCCCGAGGAGGGGACCACATGGAGGAACGGCGCCGGCATCCGCGGAACTCCGTTGCGTGGCCTGTCCGTCTGTGGCTTGACGGCCACGCATTCGTGTCTGGACGAGCGGTGGAGGCCAGTACTCTCGGCGCTTGGGTCTACCTGAACTGGCTTCCCACCGGCGGCTTCAGGCCCGGCGACGCCTACCGCCTTGAGGTACAGAGTCCGGAAGCCGGGACGTGGCTGACCTGCGTCATCGAGATCCGGCACGTGAGCCAGAAGGCCGTCGGCGTGCAGTTGAGAGAAGCCTTCCCGGTTGAACTCCTCGACGCTCCCAGCACGCGAGGCACGCTCGGTGCGCACGCCGAGTTCGTGGCTCCTGATCGGCGGGTGTTTGCCCGGATTCTGGTCGTCGACGACCACAATTCGTTCCGCGAGGTGCTGAGCCATGCGCTCAACGACGAGGGATACTGCGTCACGCAGGCGAGGACGGTCGCGGAGGCGATCGCGGCAATCCGCCGCGACCATCCCGATCTCGTCCTGCTGGACGTCGACTTGCCTGATGGGAATGGGCTCGAGCTTCTCGGGTCGATTCGCCGGGACCATCCGACGGTCGGAACAATCATGATGACGGCGAACGACGATCTGACCTTGGCGTTCGACAGCATCAAGACAGGCGCGCTCAATTGCCTCTTCAAGCCGCTGAGTCTGGACCTTCTCAGCCGGGTCGTCGCGCAGGGGTTGACAAAGGTCCGCACCGCCGCCGGCGGCACCAACGTGACCCACTGTCCGACGGTGAAGTGAAGTGGTATCCTTCTTTCGCTTTGTCTGCAGTTAGTTGGCGCCGTATCCGGGCCGTTAGCTCAGTTGGCAGAGCAGCTGACTCTTAATCAGCGGGTCCACGGTTCGAGTCCGTGACGGCCCACCATTGTTGACGGGCACTTCGGTGGCAGCCGGGGTGCCCGTCGTCTTTTTTGCTACCACTTTGCTACCACTTTCCTCGTCGAGCTGATTCACGGCTGTCGCTGCACGTAGGCGGGTGACTCGCCCTGTCGGAGGAGCAGGCTCGATCGTCCTCCTCGGCCAGGCGCATCAGCAGCGGTGCATCAAGCCCGTCGACCTCGCCCAGATATTTCTCAGTGTCACCGCCGTGATAGACGACCGTAGCGTCGACGCCATAGCGGACGGCCGTCAGGAAAGTCATCACCCCGCCGAGGCAATAGCCGAGGGCGGCAACCCTGCCGATGCACCCCGGCAGCTTGGCCACGGCGTTGGCGGTGTCCTTAACGTCTCTGGCGCCGGCGTCTCGGTCATAGGCCTGATAAAGGCGAAGGCCGTGTTGCCAGTCGGGCTCGGAGGTGACGCTGAGGTCGACGCCCGGCTCCTGACGCCAGAATAGGTCGGGCGCGACCGACATGAAGCCTTGTTCGGCCAGTTCGTCGCAGGTCTTGCGAATGTCTGCGTTCACCCCGAACACCTCGTGCAGACGACGACGGCGGGAGCCGGCAAGGTCTTCGGTCGCGAGATATAACCGCCAAACGTGCCGTCCCGGCCTTCTATGGTGATGCGATCGTTCATTGTGTTCTCCTCAAACGACGACATTCATCTGGGCCTCCGCCGATGTCGTCAGGATCGGCGGAGGCCCACTATCGAGCGAGGCGGGTTCAGCCGGCGGGCACGCGCTGGGCTGACAAAGAAACACTTTACGCTGTTGCCGTGGCTCCCTGAGCGGCTTTTGCCGCTTTTCGAATCACATCGATCACGAGTTGCGGCTGCGACAGCATGGGCACGTGGCTGCTCTTCACCTCGACGGTCGTGGCGCCCATGCGCTTGGCGAGGAAGCGTTCCAGGTCGGGATGGACGGTGCGATCCTCGGTGGCAACGATGGACCAGCTCGGCTTCGACTTCCATGCGGTGCCGTCAACCTTCTGGTTGAACAGGTCCGCGTCGGGGGCGAAGTGGGTGGCCCAGACGATCTTCTGCTCCTGCTCCGGAAGGTCGCCGGCGAAATCCTTAACGCCTTCCGGGAGCATCCAGACCCGTCCGTCGGCAACTTTGATGTGGCCGAAGATTGGTGTGGGGTACTTGTCGAGCTGGCTCTGCACGGTTTCATGCGCATCGGGAGCGACCGCGGCGATGTAAACCAGCCCGACAACGCGATCATCGGTTCCAGCAGCGGAGATGACGGCCCCGCCATACGAGTGGCCGACAAGGATGGCCGGGCTGCTCACCCGCCCTAGCGTGCGCTTGGTTGCAGCGACGTCGGCTGCCTGTGAGTCGAGGCCATATTGGACGGCAATCACCTGGTGGCCTTCGGCCTGAAGTGTGGGAATCAGTTTGCTAAAGCACGAGCCGTCGGCCCAGATCCCGTGGCAGAAAACGATGCTCGGTTTTGCCTGAACGCTATTACGTTTCGAATCCATGTTGCCTCCTTTGATTTAGCTTTGAGTTATTGGTCGCTCTTGGAATCAGGGCGTCGCCTCTCTTACTTCGTGTTGGCCTCTTCTCCTCGCTCTCGGAGCATTCATTCCTTGATGTAAGGGGACAACTCCGAGTTATGCAGACTTGATTTTCTGGACCGCAGGTTCGCTCTTGGCTTGCTTTGATTTGATGAGGGCGGCCGAGGATGCTCCTTCGAGCGACAGTCCGTAGCCAACTTCGCGCACGATGCGCTCCTTCAAAGGTTGAATGAAGTGGATGCGCGTGTCGCGGCGCGTCACTTCCGGAGCCTGCAGGTATATCTCCGCCAATTCTTGCGCGCGGCTGAGCGCTTCGGTGTGATGGAGTGCCGAGAAGGTGCATGGCCCGCCGTTGCTGTGAAATTCAACGACGAGCACACCCTTGGCATCTCGCGTTAGCTTCAGACTGCGGTAAGCGGTGAAGTAGTTATCTCGAATTGTTTGCATAAGGGTCTCCTCTATGTACCTGCTCGCACAGGATCGGGCCCTGGGAGCCCGACCCAACGTGGTGAGAGCTTCGGAAATTCTGCTCGCGTAGTCGCCGTTAATTTCGGCCGGCTCGATCGACCGTTGGACTCCGGACTCAAACACCTCCTTTCAACCGGAATTCCCGATATGGACCCCTGTCTGCCCTCTGTCGTGGCGTTGAACGGGCGGATTACCCCGTCGCGAAGCTCATTCACCCTTTCCGGCACGTTGACGGGCGTCATTCTCGCGACGCCTGCACCGTCCGAGATCCCATGCTTGTGAGTTTGGTCACTCCGACGGTCGTGTTCAGAGACACCTCCGCTGCTTCGAGCCCCGCTCCTCATTCCCCCGGCTCCTGGTGTGGCGCTCGATCACGTGACCGCGAGGCGAACCGACGGCGGAAACGCCGGGAACGGCTGCCAGTCGATTTGCTCGGGGAGAATCGATCTGAAAACCGCCTGGCCTGGCTGGTGCGGGCGAGTCATGTCAGTCTCCCTCTTTTCGCCGTCTGCAGCGTTGCAGCGGCGATCGACTCACGCCGGTTGTTTCAACTCGCTGGCATCGACCGGCATCTTGCGCAGGCGCTTGCCGGTTGCGACAAAGATCGCATTGGCGATGGCGGGAACGATCGCCGATGTCCCGATCTCACCCATGCCACCCGGCGGCTCTGCGCTTTTCACGACGTGGACCTCGATCGCCGGCGACTCGTTCATGCGCAGCATCTGATAGTTATGGAAGTTGGTCTGCTCGACACGGCCGTTCTTCAGCGTGATCTCGCCATGAAGGGCCGCGGTGGCGCCAAAGATGACTGCGCTCTGGATCTGCGCCTGCACCGTGTCGGGATTGACGACAGTGCCGCAATCCACCGCGCAGACCACCCGGCGAACGCGAACAGTGCCTTCTTTCGACACTTCGACCTCGGCGACGTGCGCGAGATAGCTGCCGAAGACGAACTGCAGCGAGACGCCGCGGCCGCTTCCCTTGGGCAGGGCCTGTCCCCAGCCGGCTTTTTCCGCGGCAAGGTCGAGGACCGCTTTGGCGCGCGGCGACTTGTCGAGCAGTGCCCGGCGATAAGCCACCGCGTCCTGTTTCGCGGCGGCTGCCAGTTCGTCGATAAAGCTTTCGGTCACGAAGACATTGTGCGAGGGACCCACGCTGCGCCAAAACGCCGTCGGGATGCCCGGAGGCTCCACGCGGACATATTCGACGCGGACATTCGGGAGGTCGTAGACGAGATCGATCGCGCCTTCTGTTGAGTCGGGGTCGAGGCCATCCTTGAAGGCCGGCGGCAGCCATCGCGCAATCACCGAAGAACCCGCAAAACGATTCTTCCAGGCCACCGGCCGGCCCTGCTCGTCCAGACCCGCGGAGAGGCGGTCGAACCAATAGGGGCGGTACATGTCGTGCTGGATATCCTCCTCGCGCGTCCAGACGACCTTCACGGGGCCTTCGACGTGCTGCGCGATCTGGACGGCGCGGACGGCGCCGTCGGCCTCCAGCCGCCGGCCGAAGCCACCGCCGATCAGGTGATTGTGGACAATGACCTTCTCGGGCGGCAGGCCTGCGGCTTTCGCGGCCATCGCCTGGACGCGCGCCACCGCCTGGCTGCCGATCCAGATTTCGCACGCATCCTTGCGAAAGTGCACCGTGCAATTCATCGGCTCCATCGTCGCGTGGGCGAGGAACGGAACCTGATAGGTGGCCTCGACCTTGGTAGCGGCGCTCGCCATTGCCTTTTCGGCGTCACCGATGTTCTGCGCCACCGCGCCAGAGCGAAGCGTTGCCTGATCGAGCTCACGTGCGATCGCGTCGGTGGTCAGAGTGGCGTGCGGGCCTTCGTCCCATTCGATCTTGAGCGCGGCCAGACCTTTCTTCGCGGCGCCCATATGGTCCGCCACGACGGCGACGGCGTCATCAAGCCGGATGATCTGGCGCACACCGTTGACGGCCTTAGCCGCTATGTCGTCCAGGCTCTTCACGCGCCCGCCGAACACTGGCGATTGCACCAGCGTGGCGATCTTCACGCCGGGCGGGCGAACGTCGATACCGTAGACTGCGGTCCCGTTGACCTTTGCCGGTGCATCGAGCCGCCTGGCGGGCGTGCCGATCAGCTTGAAATCTTCCGGTGATTTCAGGGTGACATTTCCAGGGACCGGCATCTTTGCTGCCTCGGCGGCTAGCTCGCCATATTTCAGGCGCCGACCGGTCGGCACGTGGATCACCTCGCCGTCCTGCGTGCGGCACGATTTTGCATCGACCCCCCAACGCCTGGCCGCAGCCGCGACAAGCATAATCCTAGCGGTGGCCCCGGCCTCCCGCAGCGGCTTCCACGCACCGCGCATCGCGTTCGAATTTCCGGTCGCCTGCACGCCCAGCATCGGGTTGGCGTAAACTTTTTCGTTCGGCGGCGCATGCTCGAGGCGCACCTGCTTCAGATTCACCTCGAGTTCTTCCGCGATCAGCATCGGGATCGACGTGTAGGTGCCCTGGCCCATCTCGACATAGGGCATGGTCAGGACGACCTGGCCGTCGCTGTCGATGCGGATGAAGGCATTCGGCGCGAAGCTCTCGGGGTGAGCTGCTTCGCCTCGACCGAGAGGCAGGCTCAGCATCAGCCCGCCGCCGACCGCGACGCTCGCAATGAGGAAGCTGCGCCGCGACAGGTTGATGTCAGAAGCGCGGGACGCGGTGCCGGAAATCATGGTCAGCCTCCTTTTCCGTTCGTCTCCGCAGCGAGCTTGATCGCTTCGCGGATGCGCACATAGGTCCCGCACCGGCAGATATTGCCGCTCATCGCGTCGTCGACGTCGGCGTCGCTCGGATGCGGGTTGCTCGCCAGCAGCGCCGACGCCGACATGATCTGTCCCGACTGGCAGTAGCCGCACTGCACCACTTCATGGTCGAGCCAGGCCTTCTGAATCTTCGCGCCCGCCGGCGTCCCGCCGATCGCCTCGATCGTGGTGATCAGCGCCGTGCCGATGCTGCCGATCGTGGTGATGCAGGAACGCCTTGCGGCCCCGTCGATGTGCACGGTGCACGCGCCGCACAGCGCCATCCCGCACCCGAATTTCGTGCCGGTCATGCCGAGCACGTCGCGCAGGACCCAGAGCAGCGGCGTGTCGCCGTCGACGTCGACGCGGTGCGCGTGTCCGTTGACTGTGATCGTGAAGGCCATGATACCGTCTCCTTCTGTTTCATTGGACCCGCGCGACGCATCGGTTGCGCGCAGGAGTTTGTTTTCTCAAGCCGCGTAGCGCGTAAAGACGTCGTCGTGCCCCTTCGCGTGCGCCTCGTGACAGGGGAAGCATGTGTCGTGCTGCGCCCGGGACAGCCTATCGAGCGTGTAGGGATACGTTGCCGGATCCGGCATCGCGCTGTTGCCGAACCCGGGATAATCCTCGCGGCATCGCCCCTGCAGGCGTCTGCCACCTGCGCAGCGGCGTGTGCACTCTTGCTCGACGATGGCTCACTCTTTGCCGGGCGCCCGGTTGTCCAAGGTGACCTCATGACCGGCCCTGAGCGGATTAGCCGACGAGCGCGGTGGCCGCGAGAACCTGATACAGCGTATGGGTCGAGGCCGCGCGTCTGATCCCCCTTTCCACGCACCTTTTCCTCCGGTTCCGCCTTTTTGAGGCTTCCCCCTAATGGGACGACCTCTTCGGGGGATTTGGACGCTCTGGACGCGGATTTCGGCAAGAACGCGACAGTGTCCTGAAGGTTCCCGTAACCCGTCCTCTCCTCGGGCTCCGTTGGGAGGACGTCGATCTCGAGGGCCATCGCATTCGTCCCCCGAGCGCTCTGGCGGGGAAAGTTCGTCACACACCGAAGTCGCGGCGTTCACGTCGGACGAACGACCTGGCACGACACCGCAATCCGCGCTGACTCGGCTCTCAAGCCGCTTCCGGGAGGGCTTGGTGTTCTGCAGAAGTAACGGCAACACGATCGATCCGGTCAGCTTCGCGCACCGGGACTGGGCTAGGAGACGCCTTTTGCTACCATGCTGCTACCAAACCATGCCGAAGCACGCCCGCTCCATCCCGCACGGCGTCAGTCCCAAATGTAGAGATCTTCGAGCCTCACATCGTCATGGACCTCGGTGGGAATGCTCCGAAGATTACTCTTAATCAGCGGGTCCACGGTTCGAGTCCGGGACGGCCCACCAATCAAAACGGGGCGCTTCCAGAACACCGGAAGCGCCCGCTGATTTTCAGTCAGCGGTTTTCGGCTCGGCGGCTTGCTTGAAAATCCACAGAAATCGACGCGCCGGAGCGACAAGGAGGAACTGATTTGCCCTCGCCTTGCCCCGCGGCTTCGGCCAGCCATGGAACGCGGATCTCGAACGAGCGATCTGTACTGGCCGGCGGGACGGGCCGCCGACCGTGATTGGTTATGCTCGGCTAAAGCCTTGTCGATTCTGCCTCGCGCAGCGCATCGTCGGCACGCGACACCTTGTCGACGCTCTGCACGTTGCTTCGGTCACTTGGCCGAGTATTCCCACACGTCCGGCGGCAGCACGTCCTTCAACTTCGGGTACACTGCCGCGCGGAAGATCGCGACAGCCGGAAACGGTCGATCGGCCGCGGTTCGCTCCTTGAGCAAGCCCTGCGCATCGTCGACCAAAACATCGAAGCTCTCGATTTCATGGCCGTCGATCGTCCCCTTCCACCACAGGAACGTGGTGCGATCGTCCAGCTTGTGCTCAGCGACGTACTGGCCCTCCCGGACCGACGCGGAGGCGGCGAAGATCGCGGCAACGGTGTCGCGGCCCGTCACCGCCTTGACGAGAACCGGACTGTGAAAAACGACGTTCTCGGCGAGCAACGTCTTGTTTTGCTCGACGGTCGCGTGGCCGAATTCCCGAAGGATCCGCAAGGGATGCATGGCGCACTCTCCTCTGCATCGGCCCCCCTACACTTGTGCAAAACCGCCATCCACGAATAATTCCGTTCCCGTGATGTAGCTGCTGTCGTCGGACGCGAGAAACACCACGGCCTTAGCGATCTCATCGGGTGTGCCGAGCCTGCCGAGCGGAACATTGTTGGAAATCATCTTCAGGCGTTGCTCGCCCGCTCCTGTGGACGCCACCAGGTCGTTCAGTCCGGGTGTGTCGATGGGGCCTGGGCTCACCGCGTTCACGCGAATGCGGCGACCCTTCAGGTCCGTCGTCCATGTCCGCGCGAACGAGCGCACGGCGGCTTTGGTGGCGCTATAGACACTATTCGCCGCCAAGCCCTTGCTGGCGACGATGGACGCATTCAGGATGATGGAGGCCCCATCCGGCATGAGCGGAAGCGCCTTCTGCACCGTGAACAGGAGGCCTTTCACGTTGATGTCGAAGATCGAGTCATAGTGCGCCTCGGTGATCGAGCCGAAGGGGGCATACGTCGCAACGCCCGCATTCGCGAAGACGATGTCGAGCCTGCCCTGCTCCCGCTTGATTTGTGCGAAGAGGCGATCGAGATCCCCAAGGTTCGACACGTCTCCTCGGACGCCGGTGACACTCCTTCCGATCGCCTTGACCGCCGCAGCCAACTCCGGATCACGACGGCCCGTGACGAAGACGTACGCGCCTTCGTCCACGAACCGCTTCGCCGTCGCGAGGCCGATTCCGCTATTGGCCCCCGTAACGAGCGCGATTTTTCCTTCGAGCTTGCCCATGTGTTTCTCCTGTTTAGAAGACCTTCATACAGCAGACGACGCCGCTACGCCCGCCCTGTATCTGGGCGCCGGCGAGGAATTGCCGAACTGCTTCGCGAGGGCGCGGCGCTGAGCCTCGAAACGGGTCCATTCGTCTCCGTCATGGAGACCGGGAATGGTTACCAGCTCGCCCCGGTCGAGCCCAACGAGCGCGGCGTCGACCATGTCTTCCGGCGTCATGACGATCGATGCAGGCAGGTTCTGGTATGGGAGCCCGGCGATTGCCCAAAGCTCGGTCGCAGTCGCGCCCGGCAGCACCGCTTGGATGCGCAGGCCTTTATGGGCGAGCTCGTGCTGCAGCGAATGGCTGAGCGCAATAACGTAGGCCTTGCTCGCACCGTACACGCCGTTGAGCGTCTCCGGTGAGATACCCACCACGGAAGCGATGTTGATGATCGTGCCAGCGGCACGCTGGACGAAGGCAGGCGCCACGGCATAGATCAGGCGCGTGAATGCGGTGATGTTGAGAGCGATCATCTCGTCCATCTTCTCGACGTCAGCATTCAGCAGGGGCGCGATGGAGGCGATGCCGGCATTGTTGACGAGCATGGTGATGACCTGGTCATTCCGGAGGATCCTCTCCACTTCCGCGAGGTCCGCGTTGTCGTTGAGGTCGGCCGGCAGCAGAGTGACCGAGCGTCCGGTCTCCCGAGTCAGGCGGGCGGAGACCGTCTGGAGCCGTGCCTGGTCACGGGCCACCAAGATGAGGTCATAGCCGCGCTTTGCGAGACGATCGGCATAGACGGCGCCGATGCCCCTAGAGGCGCCGGTGACGACGGCAGTGCCCTTACTCATGGTCTTCTCCCTCGTGCCTCACCTGGGTGGCTTCACCAGCTGGTTCAGTTGTTTGAGCGCTTCGGCACCCTCCGGGCTGAGTGCCCGGTTATCGCGACGGGGATCGGTTCGTTGACCCAGCCCGCCTGCCACTAGGATGTCGCCTATGGGTCAGTCGGATTCCACATGAACCTCAGATGCATGTATTATCATGTACCGGCATGCATAATGCTTGCCGAATGCGGGGCTGGCAGATCGCATGGGGTCCATGACTCGACGAGCGACCGGGCTGACGAGTCGACAGGACCGCACATCTTTCTCGCCTGGGTCCGCAGCAGCGACACATATAAAGCGGTCCCGAGCGGGCGCTTTCGCTCGGAACGGACGACCTCGAGCGCCTTGTCGCGGCGTCGTTTGGCAACACCTTTCCGACAACCCTCATTTGACACAAGCCTTCCGTCAGCGAGACCCGCACGTCAAGCCTCTGGAGATCAAGTCAGACCGCCGTGCGTCTGCACCGCGACGTTGAAAAGACCTCACTCATGGTGGCCCTTCTAAACTCCGGTCTGGCGGTGGCAGCACCCAGCCCCTCCCCGTAATGGGGTGAGAACGTCCGTCGGCGCCTCCACGAGCCAACATAAGGGTCTACTCGATCGATCACCTTGCGCGCGAAGGGAAGGTGAGGAGGGTGCAACCGATTCCGCGATCGCTGCATCCCAACGTCGAACTGGATTGAGAGCCGCGGGGTCAGCGGGCGCGCTCCCGGCTCGTGGCAGCTACCCACAGGCCGGACGCTCGCAGCCACTGGCGCATCGACAGGGCACAAGACGGGGACGAGACGTGGACCAGGGACCTAAGGCTGACCCAATCGATCTCATGGCCCGCCGTGGCTTCACGGTGGGCATGTCGGTGGTTTGGGGATCGGCTTCGCATCATCGGAGCGCGCGAGACTTCCCGCCCGGATGTCGGCGATCGTGAGCACCGTCGTCTTCGAGGGAAACTCCGACCCGGATGACATGACGATCATGTACGCCGCCGAAACCGCGAGCGGAACCGCACCGTAAGGAGGGGCAGCGATGGAACTCACGATCAACGGCAGGACGCGTCAGGTCGACGTGCCGGCGGACATGCCGGTGCTGTGGGTGCTGCGCGACGTGCTCGGCCTGACAGGGACGAAGTTCGGCTGCGGGATGGCGCTCTGCGGCGCGTGCACGGTGCAGCTCGATGGCCAGGCGATCCGCTCCTGCGTGACGCCGGTGAGCGCCGTGGCCGGCAAGGCGATCACCACCATCGAGGCGATCGGCGACACCCCCGCCGGCAAGAAGGTGCAGGAGGCGTGGATCGCGCTCGACGTGCCGCAATGCGGCTACTGCCAATCCGGCCAGATCATGTCGGCCTCCGCGCTGCTTGCGAGCAACGCGCATCCCACCGACGCCGACATCGACGCCGCGATGGCGGGCAACATCTGCCGCTGCGGCACCTACGGACGGGTCCGCGGCGCGATCAAGCAGGCGGCCCAGGGCGCTCCGATCGGCGGGAAGGGGGCCACGTCATGACCACTGTATCTCGGCGGGAGTTCGTGACAGTGCTGGCGGCGGCTGGCGGAGGCCTGCTGCTGGGCTGGCGGGTCGACGCGGGGCACCGCGCGGCGGTGATGGCCGCGACGGCATCAGCGTCCGACGCGCGCCCACCGAGCTTCGCGCCCAACGCCTTCATCCGCATCGCGCCCGACGGCGGCATCACGCTGATCATGCCGCAGGTCGAAATGGGACAGGGCACGTACACGTCGATGCCCATGCTGCTGGCGGAAGAGCTCGAGGTCGCACCGGGCCAGGTTCGGCTCGAGCACGCCCCGCCCGATAACACGCTGTACGCGAACCCGTTCTTCGGCGAGCAGATGACGGGCGCCTCGTCGTCCGTGCGCGCGTTCGACGAGCCGCTGCGCCGCGCCGGGGCGACCGCGCGCGCGATGCTCGTGGCCGCAGCGGCAGCGTCCTGGAATGTCGATCCCGCGTCGTGCCGGGCGCAGAAGGGCGTGGTGACCCACACGCCAACCGGCCGTACCCTCGCCTACGGCGTGCTGGCCGCCAGGGCCGCGGCGCTGCCGGTGCCCGGCAAGGTTCCGCTCAAGGACCCGAAGGACTTCACGCTGATCGGCACGCCGGCCAAGCGGCTCGACACGCCGAGCAAGGTGAACGGGACGGCGCAGTACGGGATCGACGTGCGGCTGCCGGGGATGCTGATCGCGACGGTGGCCGCGAGCCCGGTCCTGGGCGGCACGGTGGCCGGCATCGACGAGCAGAAGGCGAAGGCCGTCCCCGGCGTGCGGCAGATTGTGCGGCTCGATGATGCCGTCGCCGTTGCAGCGGATAACATGTGGGCGGCGAAGCAGGGGTTGGCTGCGCTCGCCATCCGCTGGGACGACGGGCCGAATGCGACGCTGAGTACCGCCGACATCGTGCAGGGGCTGGCGGAGGTGTCGGAGACCGCGGGGGTGACGGCGCGGAAAGACGGTGACCCCGTGAGCGCGCTCGCCGGCGTGGCGAACAAGGTCGAAGCGGTCTATGAGTCGCCGTTCCTGGCCCACGTCACGATGGAGCCGATGAACTGCACGGTCCACGTGCGGAAGGATGGATGCGAGGTGTGGACCGGCTCGCAGGTTCTGAGTCGCGCGCGGGCCGCGGCGGCCGCGGTCACCGGGTTCCCGCCGGAGAAGGTCGTGGTCCACAACCATCTCCTGGGTGGCGGCTTCGGGCGCCGCCTCGAGGTGGACTACGTGACCCAAGCCGTGCGCATCGCGAAGCAGGTGGATGCGCCGCTCAAGGTCGTGTGGACCCGCGAGGAGGACGTCCAGCACGACGTCTATCGCCCGTACTACTACGAGCGGATCGCGGCCGGCCTGGATCCGCGGGGCACGCCGGTGGCCTGGACCCAC
>WNFT01016805.1_pt1 | contig 14669 bp, 15 predicted proteins | sample 5400191 | NCBI WGS metagenome assembly WNFT01 (sample SAMN13153359, study PRJNA577476) | soil metagenome | isolation source: 80 cm saprolite under Madrone tree | place: USA:California | collected 2016-06-14
CGGATAGATTTGCGAGCCGGCGGCAGTCTCAGGCAGCGAAACGAAGTCCGGGCATCGTTGCCGATTTTGCCTGACGGGCAAATCACTTCTGATTTTCCGAAGTCGTGTCAAGCCCTGTTTGCAAAAATATTTCTGTTTTCCTTTGACCCAAATCAGTTCACTGATTCGCCCCGTCTCGTTCCGACAAGAGGGGCGTTGCGCACGTCATCAACGTGGAGCGGGATGCGGTGGACGCGGCAGCGCGCGAGACGAACGCGGTCTGCTTGCGTACGGCGAAGTCGTGTGGTTCCGACGCCCCAATCGTTGGCGTCAAGTCGGCGATAAGAAGCGCAGGCGACGGTGTCAAAAAGCGTGGTCACCGAGGAGAGCGCGAAGTAAGCCGTAAAACCATTGCGCGGGGAAAATAATGATGCGTATGGAGTCGCAGAGAACCGCGTGGAGTCTGCAAGCCATTGATCGGCCAAGAGTTATCCCCATATGATGCCATAGAGATTTATTGGCATTCCCACACACCGTTGGGACAAAACCGGGGACACCAACATGGCGCGCAAAGTCCGTCATTCCAGCCTTGAGACCCGCACCGCGCGGTTGAAGCTCGCCGTCCGGCGCAAGCCGTACAGCGGTCCCTCGCTCGCGCGCGGCGTCGCGCTGCTGTATAGGCGCAACAAGACGAACGGGACTTGGGTGCTGAAGGCTTCAGATGGTCACGGCAAATACTGGACAAAAGCCATCGCCGAGGCCGACGACCACGACGAGAGCAACGGCAAGAGCATCCTGACATTCTTCGAGGCGCAGGACGTCGCGAAGCAACTGGCGCGCGGCGAAGACGGCAGCACCGGCACCACGCCGATCACGGTGGACAGCGCGCTGAGGGACTACAGGCGCGATTTGATCTCGCGCAATGCGAACCCTTACAACGCCGACTGGCCGCGCCTGCATCTCACCAGCGTGCTGTTGGCCAAGCCAGTCGCATTGCTAACGGCCACCGAGTTGAAGAAATGGCGCGACAGCCTGCTCGGCACGATGGCACCGGCCACCATCAACCGACTCGGCCGCTGTGTGTGCGCTGCCTTGGAACTGGCGGCCCAGCACGACGAGCGCATTCAGAACCGACAGGCATGGGAAGTCGGACTTGCCGTTTTGCCGAATGCGCAAGAGGCGCGCAATGTCATCATGTCTGACGACAAGGTCCGCGAATTTGTCGCCACCGCCTACGGGCTCGATGACAAGTTTGGTTTACTCGCAGATACGCTGGCGATCACTGGCGCACGTCCGAGCCAAGCGGTCCGCCTTCGCGTCGAAGATCTCCACAACCATCCGGTGCGGCCGAAGCTTATGATGCCGAAGAGCGCGAAGGGCGGCGGCAGGAATCGGAGCGCGAAAAAGTCCGAGCGCTACAGCGTGCCGATCACCGTACAGTTGGCGGCCAAGCTGAAAGCGGCGGCGATGGGCCGTGCCGACAATGCCCCCCTGCTCTTGCAAAGCGACAGCAGTTCGTGGGGCGACAATCCGGGCGCGAGCTATCATCGCAATGTAGACAGAATCGTCACCGCAATCGGTCTCGATCCTGCCGATGTGACGATGTACTGCCTCCGACACAGTTCCATCGTTCGCATGCTGCTGCAAAATATTCCCATCAGGCTCGTGGCGTCGCTGCACAACACCAGCACCACGATGATCGAACGGCATTATTCGAAATACATTATCGAGCATAGCGACGACATGTCGCGCAGGGCGCTGCTGCACCATGAGTCGCCGAGTGGCGACAACATCATCGTTTTGGCAAGTTGACAAGATTTGTTTCGAATGATGGTGGATTGATCGAACAGGCGCGCAATGGCGTTTGGGTGAAGAACCACTATCGACACATTATTGGCGTCCTGAGTGAGGCACTCACGCGCATCACATTGCTCGATTTCGAAAAATCGGGTAGCTTCGCGCAGGCGGTTTAAGATTACTGGTGTGAGCGCCGGCGGCAACGGATCGGCGCTGATATTCGTTCGTTGCAAACTGAGAGCTTTTCGACACTGCGTCGGTCAATCCGACGCATCACGAAGTGCTCCCACTTCAACTGGGTAGTCGGTAAAGCCGACCGGTCGTCCCGGCGTGCGTTGCGCACGGCGTGTCTCCCGAGCCCCTAACAATGGGACCGGAGGGAGCACTCATGTCTGCGCCACGCACGAAACTCTACCATTTCACCTGCACCGCTCGGCTACCGTGGATCGTTGACGAAAATGGATTGCGACTTTATCGCAATCAAATTGGGGGTCTCCGAAGTCCCGACTTTCTGTGGGCGACGACGAGCAGTCTAGTAGACCCGGCCGTCTCTGAAATAGAAGGTTATCGCGAGCACGTTGCGGCCCTTGTGCGCCTGACGCTATTTTCAGAGGATTTTGAGCCGTGGTCCTCGATCATTGCACGGCTTTCGCCATCGACAATCGAGCATATGCGTAGGCTTGAGGCAAATGCGCGACCACGGGGACAAGAAGGCTTCGAGCTTTGGCACGCTCGGACCGAACCGTTGCCTCTTTCACGGATCATCCGAGCTGAGGCAAAGACCTACACCGGCAGTTGGCAGGCGATAGAGCTTCCATGCCTGCAACACCCGAGCAATACGGCGCTGCGCGGCATCATCTTGGACGACAAGGTTTACTGCTCGCACAGAATTGAGGCCGCAGGCACGAGCATTGCCGAAATCGTCTCGGTGGCCGATTGGCCCTATTACGATTGCCTCACACGCCAGCAGACCTTTAACCTAAAGTTCGAAAGATTTAGCGAAGAAACATGGCAGGCCCTTTGCGCAGTGCGCGATGACTGGCCTGACTGCGTGGACTGGTGGAAATTCCGCCGGGAGACCGAGGATCAAGGTCGGGCGTATTGGAAAATGCACGAGGCCAGAAGAAAATTCGGCCTTCCCTCGGAGATGCGCAAACGTCTGAAGACGGTACAGGGGCAACTCCGCAAACTGCAAGCTGGCATGAAGTCGCTACCGGACCACGTTAGTCATCGCGCTCCCGATCTCAGCCCCGTGGAGCAGTGGCTGCAAGATTGGCTGCTCCTCTACGAAAGCTTGGAAGAGCGAATGTCTTTCGGCTTTTCCGGGCGCAGTGACTACTATCGCGACATGCTTTGCGAGTGGCTGTCGATAGAATGGGTGACTACGCTAGGCGGCGAGCTTTCGTTTTCGCGAGATCAGAATGAGACGCCATATGGGCCATTGATCGACTTTCTCTCAATCACACTCAAAGCCATCCTCGGCAAGGCACCGGGGCCATCTGGTATCGCCAAAATCATCGATCAGTATCGGAAGGCCGACGATTAGTAGGGTCGATCACTTCCCAGTTCAAAACGCCGAATATTTTTTGATTTTCCAACTGCCGCGCATCCGCACGGTCCTCCAGAATGCTCCCAGATAGCCACGTGGACACGGAGGACAAAGCATGGCGCGCCCTGAAGTTACCGGCCGCAAACCGTTCAATAAGATAGGGGACGCCGACGCCTACAGCGTTGACGAATTTTGCGCGCGTCATCGCATCAGCCCGCAGCTCTTTTACAAGTTGAAGCCGCAGGGTCTGATGCCCGTGACGTTCAATGTTGGTACGCGCGTGTTGATCTCCCGCGAGGCTGCCGCAGCATGGCGCCGTGAGCGCGAGAACGTGCGGTAACCAACGTCGGCCGAAATCACTCATTCCCAAACAACCCTGGCTCCCCCGCGGTGAAAAAGAGACGAGTTATGCAGGATTCTAAAGGAAATTCCGAGCGGCCCTTTGGCGCGCTCTCCATAGCAGAGGGGTTGGTATGCCCGAACTGCAAACGTGCGATTCAGATCTACGATTTCGAGTCGATCGATAGGTCTGCTTTTCGGATCAATTGTGGGTGCTGCCACCGCACTCTCCTCGCTTACGCGGAGTAGCGGAGGTGGAACTCTCGGCACCAGCCTGCGTGCTCGCCGATGCGATCTCGCTTGCGAGCGCGATCAGGCCGGGTGTCAACAGCCCGTGCATCGCGCATCTTGCGACAACTGGAGACGTTGTCTCGATCAGGTGCACCGACAACACGGTCGGCACGATCGAGACCAGCGTCTCTGCGATGATCCATGAACAGGGCGAGACTGCAGTCTCCACCGGTCGTCTGGCCGCCCTTGTTTCTAGTTTTGCGCCCGACGCCGTCGTTGAGATCGAAACGACCACGCGCTCGATCAATGTTGTCTGTGGGAGCAGCCGTTCTCGATTGCCCACTGTTCCGGTATCGGAATTGCCCGCGGCAGTCGCGATTGATCATGAAATTGGACGTTCTGAGATTACCTGCGCCGAATGCCTCCGGCTGCTGGAGCCGCTCGCGGTGGCCGACGCGGGGCGCTCCAGGTTTTATCTGGCCGGCGTTTTTTGGCACAGCCTCCACGACCAGCTTGTCGCAGTCTCCACCGACGGCGTCAGGTTGATCCGCACCAGCGTTCCCGCCCCGACGTTTTCGGTTGACCGCAGCCTCATTGTAGCTACGGAGGTTGCCAGTGCGCTCCGCCGGCTCTTGCACAAGGCAGATGCATCTCGGGTTACACTCCGCCGATCCCGTAGCTTGATTGCCTTTGACGCCCCGTCTTTCAGCTTCACCGCGCGCCTGATCGATTCCAGTTTTCCAACCTACGAATCCTTCATTCCCACGGCGGCTTCAAACTCGGTTCTCTGCAACCGTCTCGACTTGCTCGCTGCGCTATCGCGGCTCAGTGCCGCTGCCCCGAGCAATGATACCGCGCTGATCGCACTATCGTGGGGAAATGGCCGGTGCCTGGATCTCCACCTGGCACGGTGTCCGCTCGACGGCGCCGATGTCATTGCGGCCGAAGTGCGCGGCAGCACCGAGATTGCACTTTCGCTCCCGCAACTAGCGGCGCTGCTGAAGGAATTTAGCGGCGACCACATCCAGCTGGAAACTGACAATGAGCAGCCGCTTGTGATCCGGGGTGCAGGCGAAAAGCTGGCGCTCATCGTTCGCTCGAAATGGAACTTCGGTGCGAGCACGAGCATCACGCCTCGCGGCCGGGAGCATCACTAATGTATCAGACCGCTGACCATGACAAAAGGAGCATATGTACGCAGATCACGCTGATCACGAAGCGGGATACGCCTCGACTGATGTCGAAGCGTATCTTCTTCGACGAGGGAGGGAATCTGCAAAGTGATGCATCCGAATGTCGGATGGTGCACGGCACAGCAGCTCGCGCCCTGGCGGCAACCGCTACCGACCTTGCGAAGATCATTGCTAGCTGTGGCTCAGATCAGGCCATCGTCCTCGGGAGCTTGAAGGATGAATTCGCGGACTGCGTCGAGGTGACCGTACCGAACAAGCTCGACCGTCACCCCGGCGCCATCACCCGTTCGCGGAATTTCATCGACTATCGCCCAGGCAGCCCTGCCTGGGCTCTCATCGACTTCGACACCAAGGGAATGCCAGACGATGTGGCCGCCCGCATCGAAGCCGCGGGTGGAATGTGGGGTGCCCTCTTGATGGTGGCGCCAAGATTGGCCCTTGCTTCGCGTGTTGCTCGGGCCAGCACCACGGCAGGCCTTTTTCGTAGCGACACCAGCGAGCAGATTCCAGGTTCGAACGGTATGCACCATTACGTGCTGGTCCGAGATGGCGGCGACATTGAGCGATTCCTGAAGGAATTGCACGACTGCTGTTGGATGCACGGCTTCGGCTGGCATATGATTGGCAAGGCAGGTCAGTTGCTCGATCGGTCGCTGATCGATCGCATGGTCGGCTATGGCGAGCGGCTCTGCTTCGAAGGTGCGCCTCTGGTCGTTGCGCCGCTGGCCCTGGATCCGGCAAAGCGCGCTCCTGAAGTGTTCGAAGGCGAATCCATCGATTCAGGGATGGTTGTCCCGCGGCTGACGGAGTATGAGCGCCATCGCGTCAACGAGGCTAAGGCCGCCAGCACAGAATCGCTCGGTAAATCCGCGGCGGCTGTTCGTAGCGAGCACGATAAAAAGCTTGCTGATGGAATCTCGACCAAGTCCAGCATCCCTTTGGTGACCGCGATGCGCCTGGTCGCTGCGCGACATCGCGGGGTGCTCTTTCCGGATGTAGAGCTTGAGTTCGATCACCTGGGCGTCGTGACGGTCGGGGCCGTGATGGCTGATCCTGATCGCTTTATCGGTGAGACGCTCGCCGATCCCATGGAGGGCCTTGCCTACGGACGCTGCAAGGCCATGTTGTTCAAGGGTGACAATGGAACCTTGTTGATTCACAGTTTTGCACATGGCCGTTGCATCTATCGTCTCCGACACGATCTGAGATCTGCAAAGGCAGCCTTCGCGCAAGCTCCGGCTGACGGCATGATCGATCACGCGCTTGCAATTTTAGCTCAGGCCGAGCTTGAGGAGGACGAACTCGCAGATTTTGTTGCGTGTGTCGCAAAGGCCGCCAACGTTGGCGTTCGGGTTCTCATGAGAAGAATCAAAAAGGACCGCGCGGAACGCGAAGCCGAGAAGCAGAAGGCTTCCACGGGCTCAAGCACCGATGGCCGCATCGTTCGACGCCGGCCGGAGCCCGACGGCGAGTTGTTGCCGACGGTTACATTTGTGGATGAGATTCTCGCAGCCGATAGAAACGAAGAGCCGCCGATGCGTAATGCATCCGGCGCTTTCGTGCAGGTGGAGGTTAAACGACCCTGGGCGCTGCATTTGCTGGGGCGCCGGCGGAACCTGTTCTGGTAGAACTCACGCCGATTGGCGTTGAGATGCTTCTCGAGCAGTATATCCGCTGGCTCGTAGAGACCAGGAACGCCAGCTACTTTGCCGCGTTACCTGCGCCCTTCATTCACGCGCTTCTGGAATATTCCAGGAGCGCGGTCCCCGTCGCCAGGGCAATCAACACTGGGCCGCTCGTCACCATGTCGGGCCGGGTTATCGACGGAGTTGGACTTGATCGGGACACCGGCTTGGTCCATCGGATCGATCCCGTTCTTCGCTCGTGCGTTCCTGCCAATCCGCCCACTGAGCCGGAGATGAAGGAGGCTTTGAGTTTCCTTCTCGATAACTGGCTTGTCGACGTGGCGCTGGATCCCGTGGGCAAATGCGTCGCGCTATTACTGGCGCTTACTCTGCTTCAGCGAGCGCTCTTGCCGGAGCGCCCCGCCTTCTTCGTCACAGCAGGCCAGCGGGGTGGAGGGAAGACGACGCTGGTCCACATGATCATGGTCGCCATCTTGGGACGGCGCGCCGCTGCCGCAAGCTGGTCGGATAACGTCGAAGAGCGAAAGAAGGCGTTGTTTTCGTACCTGCGCCAGAGTGTGGCAGCGCTGGTGTGGGATAATATCGCGCGCGGTGCGACGATCAGCTGCCCCCACATCGAGGCCGCGCTCACAGCCTCAGAAATCTCTGACCGGGTGTTGGGCGTATCCCGTGTCGAGACGGTGCCCTCGTCCACGATCCAGATTTTCACCGGCAACTCGATCGCGCCACGCGGCGACATGGCAAGTAGGTCGTTCCTGTTGCCGTTGAACGTGAACCGACCGGACCCGGAGAATCGGAGTTTCACGCATCCCGATCCGTTGGCCTGGACGCAAGCGAACCGGGCCAAGATTTTGCGGGCGCTATATACAATCCTGATCGGCGGTGCCTTGCACCGTCCGCAGGCGCAGGTCGCAAAAACAAGGTTCAAGATCTGGTGGGGCCTGATTGGCTGGCCGGTAGAATATGCAGCGGGCCTGCTCGACATTCAGGTAGACTGCACGGAGTTGCTGCGCGCTGGCGAGTTCGGTGAAGAGGAAGCAAGCGCCGCATCGCGTGCACTTACCATGCTTCGGGAGCATTGGGGTGATGATACTTTCACGACCCGGGATGTGGTGCTGGCGCTTGCGGAGGCGAGTTCTCTGGTTGAAGACCATGCGAGCCGAGCTGAGGCGCTGTCGGATGCGCTTGGTGAGCTCATAGGTAAGGCTTTGGAGAAGCCCACGGCCCGCAGCATCGGCAAGCTGTTTCAAAAGACGCTAACGAATCGGCCTGCATGGCTCGAGGACGGCGATGTCGTCGCGGTTCTACGGAGGATTCCGGGCCACGACGCCAATAAGTACAGGATCGATGTTTCGGGACAATCCTCGAGCTCAGACCAGCCGGAATCGACTGCTGCTGCTAGGTCATCGGGCGCAAACCAGCGCTCGCCGGGGAAAGACGGGAAAGTGGGGAAAGACGGGAATGTTTCAGCCGCTAGCGGCCAGGAGAAAACAGTAATTCTAGAGGAGATTGTCGGGGAAACCTCGGGTTGGAGAGCTCGGATATGAATGCAGCCGAGGCCATTCACGAGGCCACTGCAGTCGGAATCCAGATCGCGATCCAGGGGGATGATCTGTTGCTTGAGGCGGGAATGCAAGTGCCCCGCCTATGTCGACGTGGAGCGGTGGCAACAGTGCATCGAGAACGCTCGACGGTTCCTACAAAGCTGGGGTGGTCAGGCCGAAGCTCTCGGATGGACAGCCAGAGATCTGTTTGGATTGCACATCCCGCCGATAGAGTCTCATCCATCTTATGACCGGCTTTCCCGTTACGATGCGACCGGCCTGCTATGGCTGCTGCGAGGTCGCCGCGTCCTCGCCCTTACGAAGACGATCGCAGCGATTCAAACGGCGGCCAGCCATCCGACGATCTATCGAAAAAATAATAAGCCGGCTTTAGGTCCACTCGGTGACTCGCTGGAGGATTTGGTGTGAGTACGAACATCCAATTCGAGAGGGCCGTGCTGTTTACTGAGGGTTCATTCTCTAGAAAAGGAGCAGAAAGATGGGTGTAGATGTCGTGGGAAACAGGAGCGGATGGTGGCGGGTGGGGCAGTATTGGTGGCATACGCTTGCCGATTACTCCCATCACATCGCGCCAACCATTACCGCAGGCTGCCGCTACTGGCACTCAAGCGACGAAGATGGACTGGACGCTGATCAGGCACGCAAACTCGGTGCCGAACTGCAACGCTCAATCGACGATTGCAGGATCGATGAGTATGCGCGGCAGCTCTTCCCCGTGCTCGTAAACGACAAGCAATTGCGGTGTTTAGTCGAATTCCAAGATGATGGCGCGGAATTTCTCGAGCTGCCAAAACCTGACGAACGCCGGTTCGTTGATGAATTCGTCAGCGAAGTACAACGTTTCATTGAGTTCCTGCGGTCCTGCGAGGGATTCCGAATCCAGTGATAGAGGCAGTGTGTTTCAGACAAATTGGGGTCCCTGTTGCCCGGGGCGCACTGCGGGTTGCGCGAGCGCCCAACATCGGTCCTGGGTTGCATTCAAAATGAGGAGTCAGAAGGAAAATGGCAACAATAGCTCAAGCAGCCGCACACATCTGCTGCTCACGCGCGCAATTTGACCAATACTTGGCAGAAGGTGCGGTTACGCGGCGTCCCAGCGGCCAATACGATCTGGATGAAGTGCGCCGCGAGGCGTTTGCACACCTGCGCTCTGTCGCCGCTGGTCGAGGTGGTGCTGCCGGTGACAAGCTCACTGCTGAACGCGCGGCCTTAACGGCTGCGAAACGTCGGCGCGAGGAGCGTCAAGATCAACTCGAAGCCGGCCAACTTGCTCGGCTCTCCGTCGTCCAGCGCTACCTCGAACAAATGATCTTGGGTATGCGCGATCGACTGCTCGGTCTGCCCGGCGAGACCGCCTACATGCTGGCGATGCGTCCGCAAGCGGAATGCTTCGAACTTCTGGACGAAGCCGTTCGCGCCGCGCTCGAAGAGATTGCCGATCCGGCCGTCGCTGCCGCGCGCGCAGCAGCTGCCGGCGTCGAGAGCAAGAACGGTGAAGTGAATAGGAGAGACGACGATGACCTTGAGGAAGAAGATTGTTCCCCAGATGCGGTTGAGTGACGAGGTCCCCGGCTTTCGCATTGGCCCGGACGGTGAACTAGAAGTGATGACCGAGGCTGAGACCCAGGCCGTGGTCAAGCGCGCCATCTATGAGGCCATGGTTAGGGCTGGTTTTCGGATCAGGCCCTCGGCACCGACGTTGCACTGAAGCCGATTAGGAGACCAGGCTGCGCAGCCTCGCCGTGGATCCAGCCATTTTGGCGCGCCTTGTGAACGAGGCGCTCGGCTTCGCTCCACGTTATAAGCCTGCCGTTGAGCCTGACCGTGATCTGCCCTCGACGGAGGCCGGACGCGAGCGCATTGTAGAATAGGCGTTCGACGTAGCCGGCCCACGGGCGCTTGTCCTCAGCGATCAGTACTCGGCGCACGGGCATGAGGCTGCTCATACGGATAATGGCCGGAGCCGGAAGAGACACGGCTCCGAGTCCAAGCAGGACGCTCCGCCGCGATTGCAGAGCGGAAAGCCCAGAATAGGACGATGGAATAGACATGATGCCCTCTCAGTGTTGCCGGAGGGCTGGTACTGCTTGGATTGCCGTAATGGCCCCATCCCACGATCTTGTGGAGACCACCTTGCCGCAGCGGGTAGGTTGGTGAAGGTACCAGCCTTCGTCTTGATGTGCTCTATAGATGGGAGTGAAAGGAGGGCCTTCAAGTGCAATGCTGCTTGGAACGAATGGGTCGACACAACCGTTGCGCGCTGGCGCAAGGGCCGATCTGTGGCAGGCCCCGGTTGCGAGGTGCTCGGATTCATCGGGTTACTACACGAAGGCGCAATGCCACCTGTCGGTGAAGCATCGGCCATGCTCGGTCGAGATGTCCGATGTTGGCGGCGGCCTGGCCAATGCTCGCCGGCGCGCAGACGCCGCGAAAAATCCCGCAGGTCGGCTACGTTGGCGGTAGCGACGCTGCTGCGATGGGACATACCCTCGGGGCATTCCGGCAAGGGCTCACAGAACTGGGCTACGTGGAAGGGCAATCGATCACACTGGAAGCCCGCTGGGCCGTGGGACGCTTGGAGCGGATACCTGAGTTGGTGGCTGAGCTTGTTGGTCTCAAAATGGATGTCCTGGTGGCAGCCGTCAGCCCCGGCAGCGTTGGCGGCCAAGAAGGCTACCCGAACCATCCCCATCGTCATGGTCACGGCTGATCCGGTTGGGCTCGGCCTGGTGGCGAGCCTGGCGCGGCCCGGCGGAACCTGACCGGGCTGAGCTATTTCAATGAAGCCATCATTGCGAAGCGCCTGGAGTTTCTGAAAGAGCTCGTGCCGGGGCTTGTCCGGGTCGCCGTGCTCAGGAATCCGATCATCGCGGTCCATGCCACCTTCTGGCAAAAGACCGAGGTGGCCGCCCGGAAGTTGGGGGTGGCGCTTCAGCCTCTCGATGTGCGCGGACCCGAGGACTTCGAGGCGGCGTTCGCCGCAGCCACGCGGGGCAACGCTCAAGCCCTCTTCGCCTTCGATGACCCGCTCACCATTGCCCATAGGCCCTGGATCACGGGTTTGGCTGCCAGTAGCCGCCTCCCGGCCATGTATGGCTATCGCGAATTCCCCGACGACGGGGTCTGATGTCCTATGGCGCGAGCTTTGTCGACCTCTTCCGGCGCGTTGCTACCTACGGGGACAAGATCATCAAGGGCGCCAAGCCAGCCGAACTCACTGTCGGCAGTCAACCAAGTTCGAACTCGTCATCAATCGCAAGACCGCGAATGCGCTTGGGCTCACGGTGCCGCCCACGCTGCTTGCCCAAGCCGACGAGGTGATCGAGTGAAGCGCCGGGAGTTCATCACGCTTCTTGGTGGCACGGCGGGGACATGGCCGCTTGCCGCGCTGGCGCAGCAACCGGCAGGATGGGTCTACCGCATGGGATGCCTCACGATCGCAACTCGGGAACAGCAACTCCATTTGTTCAAGGCGCTCGAAGAGGGTCTGCGGAGCCTTGGGTACCGCGTTGGTGAGAATGTAGTCATCGAGTACCGCTTTGCCGATGGCGAGTTGGACCGGCCGCCCGCGCTTGCTTCAGACCTGGTTCGGCTGGGAGTGGAAGTCATCGTTACCGGAAGCGCGCCGAACACGATCGCGGCCATGAAGGCGACCAAGACGATCCCGATCGTCATGACTAGCAGCTCCGATCCGATCGGTACCGAGCGGTCGTGCAAATGGGATCCGGCGAGACCGTCGTCGCGAGTCGAGGCCGTCAACGCCCCGTCGCTGCGGCAGCCATGCCGCTGTTCTTCCAGCCGACGGGGGACGTCATGCGTCCGTTGGGAATGTTCGGATCCTCAATGGCCTTGGCTCCTGCCCCGCACCACCGCCGTCGCCACGGTGGTCGCCACTAAATTAGCGCCTGATTTAAGCTAATATTGCGGGTCGTACATTTGCGACTCAATAAACGCCGTCATGTTGTTCGGTAGTGGCAAGGTCGCAAGACCGCGCTTATAGGCCACCTCGGCAACCGCCACCGCGATGTGTGCCGAGACTTCACGGATCCGCGGCAGCGCCGGATAGAGGCTACCCTGTTCGATGTCGTGCTGGCTAACGAGATAGGACAGCGTGTGCGCCGCAGCCATGAACATCTCGTCGGTCACCAGCCTTGATCCGATCGCGATCGCGCCGAGACCGACGCCGGGGAAGATGTAGGAATTGTTGCCCTGGCGCGGCACGAAGGTCTTGCCGTCGAGTCTCACCGGATCGTACGGGCTGCCGCATGCGAACAGTGCGCGCCCGCCGGTGTGGCGGTAAGCCTCCTCAGCCGAGCATTCCGCCTTCGAGGTCGGATTGGAGAGTGCAAACACGATCGGCCGATCGTTGATCTCAGCCATGGTCTGCAGCACCTCGGGCGTGAAGGCGCCACCGACAGCCGCAACGCCGATGATCGCGGTGGGCTTGAGCGTCTGGATCGCGGTCAGGAAATCGCCGACCGGCGCATGGTCATGAGCGTAGCGAAGCTTGTGATCGGTGAGGCCGGTCCGATTCTTCACGACAAGGCCGCGCGAGTCCACGAGCCAGGTTCGCCTGAGAGCCTCGGCTTCGGATAGACCCTCCGTCATCATGGCAGAGACGATGAGATCGGCAATGCCGGTCGCAGCCTCGCCCGCGCCAAGGAACAGCACCCTCTGGTTGGAAAGTTTTCCGCCGTTCACGCGCAACGCCGAGAACAGGCCCGCGAGCGCAACCGCGGCCGTTCCCTGGATGTCGTCGTTGAAGACACAGGTCTTGTCGCGGTATTTGTGCAGAAGCCGGAACGCCGAGTGATTGGCGAAATCCTCGAACTGGATCAGCACCCCGGGGAAAGCCTCGCGCGCAGCGATGATGAATTCGTCCACGAGTTCGTCGTAAGCCGCGCCAGTCAGGCGTTTCTGCCGCAGGCCGATATAATAGCGATCGTTGAGAAAATCCTCGTTGTTGGTGCCGACGTCCAGCATGATGGGCAGACAGTACTCCGGGCGGATACCGGCGCAGGCCGAATAGAGCGAGAGCTTGCCGACCGGAATGCCCATGCCTTGGGCGCCGAGGTCGCCGAGGCCGAGGATACGCTCTCCGTCGGTGACAACGATAAGCTTAGCCGGATAAGGCCAGTTGCCCAGGAGTTCCGCAATACGCCCGCGATCGTTGGCACCAATGAACATGCCGCGCGGCCTCTGGAAGATGAGGCCGAACCGCTGGCAGGCGAGGCCCACCGTCGGTGTATAGATGAGCGGCTGGATTTCATCGATGTTGTCACACACGACGCGGAAGAACAGCGCCTCGTTGCGATCGTGCAGCGAGTTCAGCGCGACGTATTTTTCCAGATCGTTGGGCAGGCTACGCAGATTGGTGAGAACACGCGCGGTTTGCTCCTCCATCGAGAGCACGTGCGCGGGCAGGAAGCCGCGCAATCCCAGCGCGTCTCGCTCCGCTTCTGTGAATGCGGTCCCCTTATTAAGCAAGGGATCGCGTAGCAGCGCCATGCCGCGAGGTGAATCGGAAGGCTGCGAACTGGGCTTGGCCCGGTCTGGCATGTTCATGGTGTCTCTCCATTGGCAGCTTATTTTTCAGGATCTGCCGGTAAAGGCGGATGGCGCTTGAGTAAGATTAAGATGACGAAGTGACATTATTGTGCCGTTGCGACATTGGTACTCTGGCTCATTTAGCCAGCCAACCCTTTTCGCTATTCCGAGCCAAGCAGACCGTCCGGAATATCGCACCAAACGGATGTGCTGGTATGTTCGCTGTTGCGAGACGAGCGGTTGCATGACATCCGATGTGCGAATGACCGTTTCTGGCGCAAAGCGGAAATTCGCCAAAGCGGAAAATCGGCTTCCACCGCTGCGAGTTGTTGTACCTGCTTCAGAAACCATAGAGCTTTGCGGGATTGTCGACCAGAATTAGGTTGCGTTTTTTGTCGCCTGCCGGCCCACACGGCAAGCAGATCGACATTCGGCCATTGGCCACATCCTGCTTACGCATGATCAATCCAAGGATCCCGTAAGCGAGGCCCGCTGCGACAGCTCGATCCAGTTACCATCGGGATCGCGGACCATCGACACGCGCGAACCGATCCGAGCGTCTCGGGGGCGAGGGCTTCCCGACCGCCATGCGCGATGACGTTCGCGTGCTCCTGATCGACTTCGAACACCTGGAACGTGATGTAGCGCCAACCTTTGCCTTCAAAGGCGGCGTCATGAGGGGCGTCGGCCGAAGCCTCGACAAGCAGCACCGTATCGCCCGCCAGGAACGCTGCTCCGTCGCTGATCGGTCCGACCTCCCGCAGTCCGAGCGCCTGCGTATAGAATGGCCGATGCTCGTGGACATCTCGAACACCTAAGCGAA
>WNFT01002943.1_pt1 | contig 14666 bp, 10 predicted proteins | sample 5400191 | NCBI WGS metagenome assembly WNFT01 (sample SAMN13153359, study PRJNA577476) | soil metagenome | isolation source: 80 cm saprolite under Madrone tree | place: USA:California | collected 2016-06-14
CGCGGCAACCCACTTCTGGAAGGAGCCGCCCGCCGAGGTCGTGGGGACCGCGCTGGGCGTGCTCGTGAAGGCCCGCCACATGCGTCCCCAGGCCGCGCGCTCCCTCGCCCCCGAGGCCCAGGCCCGCATCCTCGCCACCGTCTTCGAGCCCGGCGAGTCGCTGGCGGCGGCCCTCCTGGTCTCGCTCCACCTCAGCCAGCGCCGGCCGCTCCTGGCCGCCTTCCTCGACGCGCTGGGCTTGCCGCACCAGGACGGCCTGCTGCAGGAGGAGACCGAGCCCCCGCCCCTGCGCGAGGAAGACGCGCGGAAGGCGGCCTCGACCCTCGGCGGCTTCCCCCGCGCGCACGTGGCGACCTACTTCAACACCCTGTGGCTGCAAGACCCGGAGCGCTGGCGGGTGCTCGAAACCCTGGCCGAGACGACCTGAGGCTCAACCCTGGCCGACCGCCAGGGGCAGCGGGATCCCGGGCGTGCCCTCGGTCGACGGGAGCAGCAGCCAGAAGCGCTCGGCATAGCCCGTCCCTCCCAGCCGCCGCGCGTAGCTCGCGGTCAGCGCCTCGAAGCGCCGGCGCCTGCGCTCACGGCCCTTCCGCCCCCCGGGCAGGAACGCCGCCACCGCCTCACGGACCGCCGTTCTCTGCTCGTCCTCGACCAGGTGGACCACGGGCTGGAACCGCGGTCCGAACGCACGCTGCGGGTTCCAGGCCCGGGCCAGCCGCCACTCGCGGGCCGCGGAGCCCGTGGACCGGAGCCGGTCGGACCATCCGCGCAGGTCTCCCCGCAGCGCGGGGGCCACGTGGAAGCTCAACATGTAGCGGGTGAGGCCCGCCCGGTCGGGGGCTTCCGCAGCCCCGGGAGGCAGCCGGGCGCCCATGAGACCCAGCCGCACCCGGACCCCGCCGGGGATCAAGGCCTCGGGGCGCTCCTCGTAGAAGAAGACGTTGCGGCCCGCCTCGCCCGCAAACGCGCGCAGCGCGGCTTCGTGGGCCAGCCGGTGGTCGATGTGGCCACCCACTCCGAGCGGCGCGTACACGTGCCGCGGCTTGACCCGCGGCCCCACCTCGGCGAGGAGGCGCACCGCCTGGGCCAGCCAGTCTTCGTCCTCGTCCCGGCGGCCGAAGGCCACCTCACCGAACGGCGCGTCGGCGGCGAGCCGGCGGCGCGCGGGAGGGAGGCCGGCCGCGAGATAGTCGACCCCGAGCCGGCGCAGCGCGGTGGCCACCTCCGAGGAAACGTCGGCCGACTCGAAGAGGGCGAGCACCAGGCAGCGCGACCCGCGGTCGCGCTCCCAGAGCAGGCGGCCCGGGCAGGACAGGGCCACGTCGTCGGCGTGGGGAGAGACGAACAGGCAGTCGTAACGGTCGTGCGGCGGCGCGAGACCAGGGACACCCATGGGGCTCAGACTCTTTATTGTAACCGGACGAGGCGGGTAACGGGCGGCAAACAACGCGTGTCATCGCAAGCCTGGTAGGTCAGCTCCACCGCGGGCGCGCCCCCGCCCGGATGGTCGATCTCCCCCTCGAGGCTCACCTGGCCGCGGTAGGCCGGGATCCGATTCGGGGGTGCGCCGAAGGGCTCGCCCTCCGGATAGCGCACGCCGCGCAGCTTGCCGAGCACGGGCCCGATCGACGTGGGGACGAGGTCCGCCCCGACGGGGTTGGCGTTCACGTGCCAGCCCCTGCGGATCTTCAGCTCGACGGTGAAGGTCCGCCAGCTCTCGCCTCCCGGTCCGAGCCGCCCCACCACCTCCACCACTTCGCGCGCTTCGTCCTCGAGGTCGGCCTCCCCGGGGACGGGCCCTTTCGCGACCGCATCGCGCTTCGGCGCGGACACCACGGAGAGGCCCGGCAATGCTCGCAGCAGGGTCGCGTGGGCCAGCGGCATCGCTCTTATGCCTTCTCCGAACGCGGCCAATGCCGCTTCCGCCCGCTCGCGATGTCCGGCCTCGCCCGTGAGACCGGCCAGCTCGAGCAGGTTCAAGGCCGCGACGCCGTTGCCCGAGGCCACCGCCCCGTCGTGGGCAGGCTTGGGGTGGAAGAGGACGCTCGGGTCCTCGCCCGCCGCGAAGTAGCCGCCGGACTCGGGGTCGCCGAGCCGGCTCTCCTGCTCCGCCTGGAGCCGCACCGCCTCGCGCTGCCAGCGCGCGTCCCCGGTGGCCGCCCGCAGCCGCAGCAGCCCGGCGATGAAGAACGCATAGTCGTCGAGGAAGGCGGCGACATGCGCGCGCCCTTCGCGCCAGGCGTGGAGCAGGGTGCCGGAGACCGGATCGACGAGCTTCGCGAGGAGGAACTCGGCGGCCCGCCGGGAGGCGTCCACGTACCGGCCTTCTCCCAGCACCTCTCCCGCCCGGGCCATGGCCCCGATCGTGAGCCCGTTCCAGTCGGTCAGGACCTTGTCGTCGACGAGGGGCCGCGGGCGCTTCGCGCGCGCCGCCAGGAGAGACCCACGGCCCGGCTCGAGCCGCCCACGCAAGGCCTCCTCGCTCAAGCCGGCGGCCCGGGCCCGCTCGCGCAGCGGCTCGGGCAGGTGCAGGACGTAGCGCTCGTCGTCGAAGTTGGGCGCGCCCTCGAAGCCGTAGAGCGGGGCCAGCAGCGCATGGTCGGCCGGAGTCAGGGATTCCCTGAGCTCCTCGGCCGTCCAGGTGTAGTACGCCCCCTCGTGGCCGTCCGTCTCCGCGTCGATGGCGGACAGGAAGCCGCCTTCGGGGCCCGCCAGCTCGGCCAGGACGAAGTCCAGGGTCGCCCGCGCCACCGCTGCGAATCCCTGCTCGGGGGCCAGCCGGTCCGCTTCTGCGTAGAGCCAAGCCAGGGAGGCGTTGTCGTAGAGCATCTTCTCGAAATGGGGGACGAGCCAGGCCGCATCGGTGGAATAACGGTGGAAGCCGCCCGCGAGCTGGTCTTGCAGCCCACCCCGGGCCATGCGGTCCAGGGTGACGACCAGCATCTTCCGAGCCTCCTCGTCCCCGGCCCGGTCGAGGAGGAAGAAGAGGTTGGCGGGGGAAGGGAACTTCGGGGCCTGGGTAAAACCGCCCCACACCGGATCGAACCGGGCGGCGAGCGCGCTTTGCGCGGCGTCGGCCACCGAGAGGTCCGGGACAGGGCCCGACGCCCCGGCCTCGAGATGCTCCCGCATCGCCTCGGCGATCGCCTCGGCCTGCTGCAGGACCTCGGTCCGGCGGAGGGCCCAGGCCTCGCGCAACGCCGCCAGCACGCGCGGGAAGCCCGGCCGGCCCATGGCGTCGCGGGGCGGGAAATACGTCCCCGCGAAGAAGGGCTTGAGGTCGGGAGTCAGGAAGACGGAGTTCGGCCAGCCCCCCGACCGGGTGAGGAGCTGGGTGGCCGCCATGTAGATCTCGTCCAGGTCGGGGCGCTCCTCCCGATCCAGCTTGATCGAGACGAACCCCTCGTTCATCTGCCGCGCAATCTCGGGGTTAGAGAAGCACTCCCGCTCCATGACATGGCACCAGTAGCAGGTGGAGTAGCCTACGGAGAGAAAGATCGGCTTGTCCTGGCCCCGGGCCCGCTCGAAAGCCTCCTCGCCCCAGGAATACCAGTCCACGGGATTCTCGGCGTGGAGCAGCAGATAAGGGCTCGACTCGCGGTACAGCCGGTTCGCCAAGTGACCTCCGGTCCTGAGTCTACAACCTTGGCGGAGGAATTCCCGGCAGTTTCCCTGTCGCCGGGAACCCAAATTGCGTATCTGGGAGATCCGCGCTAGTCTCTTTCCCCGTGCCTTTGTCTCTCCGGTGGCGCTACGGTCTGGCCCTCCTGCTGGGCTTGATCGGGTTGGGCCTAAACACCCTGCCCGTCTACGTACTCACCCGCGACACGCCCGCGTTCGCCTTCGGCGGAGCCGCCGTCCTTCTGTCCTTCGTCAGCCTGGGAACGGGACCAGGCCTTCTCTCGGCGCTGGTCTCCCTCGTACCCTTCCTGGCCACCGCGGACGCCCTGGGGCTCGCCTCGCTGATCGCCTTGCTCGAGGCCTGGGCCGCGACCCTGCTCTATCGCCAGTTCGGGAGCCTCGTCTTCACGGTCGCCGCCTTCTGGTTCACGGTCGGCTGGCTGATCGACCTCGCCGCGTACGGGGGACTCGCGGGGCTCCCCCTGGACCTTCTCACCCTGGTCTTCATCAAGCAGCTTTTCAGCGGCATCCTGAACGCCCTCGTCGCGGAGGGCTTGCTGCGCATCCCCGCCATCGCTTCCCGCCTCCCCGCGCGTGATTCGATCCTTTCCTCCACCCTCAAGCAGTACGTCTTCAGCCGCGTGCTCTTCGTGGTGATGATCCCGGCCCTCGCCCTCGCGATCCTCTACACCCGCACGGCCTTTCAGGGGGAGATCGAGGCGACGCACTCCCGGGTGGAGCGGTCGGCGCAGGAGATCCAGGGGGCGATCCGGGAGGCCCTGGTCGAGCGTGAAGCCGCCCTCGAAGACCTGTCCCATGGCGTCCAGATAGCCTACGCCCTGGGAGCTCCCCCGGGCGGCGCGCTCCTACCCTTCCTGAAGGATCATCCGTCCTTCCTGGCCATCGCCCTGGCGGACGAGCAGGGAGTGGCGGCCCCGGGCCTCGCTTCCGGGCGAACGGACCTCATACCCGCCAACGTCGCGGCCACGAGATGCTTCACGTCCGCACGGGGGCAGCGGCAAACGACCTACGACACCCCGCGGTCGGCGGCCTCCTCCCTGCGGGCCTATCCCGAGCTGCTCCTGTGCGAGCCCGTGTTGGGCACCGATGGACGCTTCCGGGGGGCGCTCGTCGGCCTCCTCGATCCCGCGGCGATCGCGTCCGTGCTGTCGCGGGAGGGGCTCCGGGGCCAGGAGGTGGTGACCCTGCTGGACCCCGAACAACACGTCCTGGCCTCCCTCGATCCCCGGGTGGCGGTCGGCACGTCCTTCGCGGGCCTGCTCCCGGCGGGGGCGGTCTCGGGAAAGGACGTGCAGTCCTTCACCTATGTCCCCCCCTGGGAAGGGGGCCCCGAGGCCGCGCGCGCCCTTCGGCAGCATTACTCGGCCTACCGCCGGCTCCCCGCCTCCGGCTGGGGAGTACTGGTCGACCTGCCCGCGAGCAGCCTCTACGCCGCCCTGATGCCGTCCGCCTATCGGATCCTCCTCCTCCTGCTGGCGAACCTGGTCGCGCTCTACGGGGTGGTGACCCGCTTCGCCCGCAAGGTCTCGGAGCCGCTCCTGGCGGTGAACGAGGCGGCCAACGACATCGCGGGCGGGCATTTCCCGAGCGCGGCCTCCCTGCAGGAGCTGGCGAAGAACCCCATCGGCGAGATCCAGAGCGTGGCCCTGCATTTCATGAGCATGCGGGACGCCCTCGCCTACCGGGACGCCCTCACCGGGCTGCCCAACCGGCGGCTCTTCCTCGACCGCCTGGGACTCGCCCTGGCCCAGGCGCGGCGAACCCGGGAGGGCCTGGCCGTCCTCTTCGTGGACCTCGACCGATTCCGGCTCGTGGACGACTCGCTGGGCCACGCCGTGGGGAACCTGCTGTTGCGCACGCTGTCGGAACGGCTGCAGACCTGCGTTCGGGAAGGGGACACGGTGGCGCGCCTGGGAGGAGACGAGTTCGTGGTGCTGGTGCGGCCGGTGGAGGAGGAGGAGGATGCCGCCCGGGTGGCCCGCAAGCTGCTGGAGGCCATGCGCGCTCCCTTCACGGTGGCGGACCGGGAGCTCTTCGTGACGGGCAGCATCGGGGTGAGCCTCTTCCCGAACGACGGCAACGCGGCGGAGCCGCTCCTCAACAACGCCCATACCGCGATGCACCAGGCCAAGGGGGAGGGTCGCGACACCTACCGCCTCTACACCTCGGCCATGAACGACCGCGCCCTCGAGCAGCTCGCCCTGGAGGGCGCTCTCCGCAAGGCGCTCGGCCAGGACCAGTTCCTCGTCTACTACCAGCCGCTGGTGAACGTCCGGAGCGGCCGCGCCGTGGGGGCCGAGGCGCTCGTCCGCTGGCACCACCCCGAGCGGGGGCTCGTCGCCGCCTCCCAGTTCATCGCCCTGGCCGAGTCCTCGGGCCTGATCGAGGACATCGACTCCTGGGTGCTGCGCATGGCCTGCGCGCAGGCCCGGGAATGGCACCGAAGGGGACGGAAGAACTTCAAGGTGGAGGTCAACATCTCGGCGCGGCAGTTCCAGCAGCCCGACCTGGTGGGCGAGGTGACGCGCTGCCTGCGTGAGACCGGCATACCGGCCGGCACCCTGGAGATCGAGATCACGGAACGGATCGCCATGCTGGACCTGGACCGCTCGGTGGACATCCTGCGGGCCCTGCGGGCCCTGGGCGTCCACATCTCCCTCGACGATTTCGGTACCGGCTACTCGTCCCTGAGCTACCTGAACGCGCTGCCGGTCGACACCGTCAAGCTCGACCAGTCCTTCGTTCGACACGTGACCACGGACCCCGGCGACGCCGCGATCGCGACCGCGGTGATCGCCATGGCCCACAGCCTCGACCTGAAGGTCGTGGCCGAAGGAGTCGAGACGGTCGAGCAACTCGCCTTCCTTCGCGAGCGCGGGTGCGATCTCGTGCAGGGCCACCTCGTGGGTGTCCCCATGCCGGCCGACCGCCTGGACCTCTTCCTGGAGCAGCAGGACCAGCCGCTGCTCCTGGTCCAGCCGGACCGCTAGCTTCCCCTCCGGACCCTCCGAAACGAACCCAGAGTTGACCCTGTCCGGCGAATAGTGTATTCTTTATATACAGTCGCCAGCGTGGAGGCGGTCTGCGACCGGAGGCACCTCGATGAAGCGCACGCAGGCCTCTTGTGCATCACGCACGAGTGAAGCGGTCTTCCTGCAATGGGCCTCGGAGACCGGTGCCCAAGGGATGCCCGTCCCCCAGGAGCTCGAGAAGCTGGGCTGGCATCGGTTCAGTGAGCACCCCCTCTTCCACGGCACCTGGCTGATGGAAGCCGAGGAGCCCCGTCACGTTCTCCCCCCGCCGCCCCGCGCGCGCCCACGCCCCGTGAAGATGCGCTGACGTCAGGGCGATCACTCCCGCAGCCAACCCTCGGCTTCGACCGGATCCCAGAAGGCTCGGATCTCCGTTGCGGTACCGTCCGAAAGCGCCTCGCCCATCCGAGCCATGCCGTATTGGACGTTGCTCCCAGCCAGCACCGCCCACCTGCGGATCCCCAGTGCGGTAACGTAGGCAGCCCGCGCCTTGCCCTCCTCAACGGAAGGGGCATCCCGCAGTCGTCGCTGGTCATGGAGCAGACCCATGCCACGCCGGTAGTCGGCGCTGGCCAGGACTGCGTTTACGGCGGCCTTCCACTCGGCGAAGGTCGCCGGCTCGTCGCTCTCGAGGTGGATGATGCCTTGGGAGATGCGCCAGGAAACAGGCATGCGATACCCCCGCCTTGAGTCTAGGTCGGTCCGGCCCCTGCCGGCAACGCCTGTGCCGTCTCCATCGTCTGGGCCCGCATCATTGGAGCTCAGACGTTCAGGGTCTTGAGAAAGGCGACGCTCTCCTTCGTCATGTCCATGTTCTGCTCGACGAAGTAGTTCTTGACCCCGCCGGTCTTCGCCGCGTTGAAGGTCTTCTTCCAATCGATGCCGCCCTTTCCCACCGCGGCGGCGGTCCGGGTTTCCGAGTTCCAGTCCTGCAGGTGCATCGAGTAGAAACGGCCGGGATACTTCATGAAGTACTCGGCCGCGTCGAAGCCGTTGCGGATCGTGGACATCTGGAACTGGAACTTGACGAGCTTCGGGTCGAGCAACTCGAGCAGGACGTCGTAGGTCCGCTTGCCTTCGACCGTCGAGACCTCGAAGCCTTCGTCGTGCAGGCCCTGCTGGATCCCGGCCTCGGCGGCCACCGCCGCGATCTTGTTGTACTCGTCGGCGGCACCCTTCACGTCGTCCATGGTCGGGTTGTTGCCCCGCCCGAGGGTCGCGGTGATCATCTGGGTAATGCCCACGTCCTTCGCCCAGGCAATGCTGGCCGGTTGAGTCTCCCGGAGCTCCTTCATGCTGAAGTGCGCGCTTGCGCACGTGAGACCGTTGTCGGCCAGGATGCGCTTGAGCTCGGCGGGCTTCGGCAGGCCGGTGAACTCCTCGTAGCCGAGCGGAGAGCACAGCTCGATCTGCCGAACACCGAGGTCGGCGAGCTGCCTCAGCAGACCGCGAAGGTCGCGCTTCATGGCCTCCCGATGGGGCCACGTCTGGCTGCCAATCGGCAGCCCCAGCGGACTCGCGTCGAGCTCTGCCCCGTGAACGGTCAGGAAACCCGCCACCGCTACCCCCGTCGACGCCTTCTCGAAGAACTCTCGTCTCGAGAGAGCCAAAGGCACCTCCTCATTGCTGGTAGAGCGTCCGGTCGATCATGCGAAGAGCTGTTCAGAGCCCGGCCGGTAGTGTTCGCGGCGCACGAGCTTCGTCGCCGCCTCGGAATTGGTGAACTCCATCTTCTGGGAGTCCCAGAGCAGGCGCTTGTAGGGCTCGCGCAGGGCGATGTTCGCGATGGTCACCGCCTCCGCCAGCGGCTCGACCTGCTCGAAGCTGCCCCGGGATCGCCCGCCGTTCTTGAGGGCGTTCACCCATTCGTCTTCGGGCGTCGTCACATCGAAGTCCCGGGCGGTGACGGATCCCTCGAAAGCGCGCTGGCGGCTCCGGGGGATGAGGCGCGGCTTGTTCCCCCTGAAGTCGCACAGGATCTTTCCCTTGTCACCCATGAGCAGCATGCCTTCGGACGCCAGGTCTTCGGCGTCATCATAGAGCTCTTCGGGGGTCTGGGGCTTCATGCCGCCGTCGTACCAGAAGGTGTCGACGGAAGGCCGGCTCGCGGTGGCCGGATGCCGCCAGCGGACGGTGCTGGCCTTCGGAAAGCCCACGAGAGAGACGACCCCGCCGTCGCTGACGTTCTTCTCGCTCACGAAGGCCTCGTTGTTCGGCCTGGCCTCGACGAACTCCGGGACGCCCAGGTCCAGGATCCGGTAGGGCTGCCACAAGCTGTAGAAGCCCATGTCCCCGAGACAGCCGGCGCCGTAGGCGTACCACCCCCGGTAGACCGCGTGGGTGTAGTTCGGGTGATACGGCCGCTCCGGCTCCGGCCCCTGCCACAGCGCCCAGTTGAAGCCGGCCGGCACGGGGGGCCCGGACTTGTAGTACTCCCGCCATCCCTGCGGCCAGAACGGGCGGTTCGTCCAGTTGTGCACACTCGCGTACGTTGCCGATGACCCCGGCACCGATCCATGCCGCGAGCGTGTGCCGGTCCGGGTTGTTGCTGTACGCCAGCAGGTGCGAAACGGCCGAGCTCTCACGGGCCGCCTGCAGGGTACGGCGCAGCTCGTACTGCACGATGGCGAGGGGCTTGTGAGCGATCGCCGCCTTGCCCTTTCGGAGCGCCGAGATGTTGATGCTGGCGTGCTGGTGGTCCGGCGTGATGTTCACGATGCCTTGGATGTCGGTCTCCTTCTCGAGCATCTCCCGGTAGTCCTCGTAGGCACGGATGCCGCCCGGCCGATTCGCCTTCTCGTAGTGCCTCTGCATGATCTGCCGAGCGACTTCCCGACCCCCGTGGATGCCGGTGTCGCCCTCGCCCCAGGTCGGCTCCTCGAGGAAGCGGCGGATCCGGGCGCGGTTTCCCCCTTCCTCCCAGTCGACGTAGTCCTGGCTGTCCTTGTTCGGATCGACGACGGCGACGAATTGGAGATCCTTCCTGGCCACGAACCCTGTGTTCACTTGGCGCTGAGCCTGCATCCCGCAGCCGACCTGGGCGAGGACGATCATGTCGCTGGGCGCCAGATGGCCGCGCCCTCCCAGCACACGACGAGGAACGATGGTCAACGCCGAGGTGGCGGCAAGGTCCCCCAGAAACCGGCGGCGGCCCGTCTTCTTCATGTCTCTGACCTCGCTCAAGCGAGCGCCTCGAGGCTCGCGTCGATCAGGCCCTGCGTGCCCGCGTAGGGCTCGGTCGCCCCCTCCCATTCCATGGAGAAGTAACCGCGATAGCCGGCGGCCTTCGCGATGGCGAACGTCTTCGCAACGTCGACGCGATACACCGTCTTTCCGTCGACCTCGGAATCCTTGACGTGGCTGATGCCGTGCGCGTGCTCGAACATCACCTTCATGGCCTCGTAGTTGTAAGCGTCACCCCTGCCGAGGAGCATCGAGTTGCAGAAGTCGGGGAGGGCGCGAAGCCAAGGATGCGCCGCCCGGGTGATCACGTCCACGATGAAGAAGGCGTCCTCCGTCTCGGGGTCGTCGTTCTCCAGGTGGATCACCACCCCCTTCGTGGCCCCGTACTCGGCGACCTCGCGCAGGCTCTTGGCGGCGAGGACCGCGTCGGGTTTCGTCCCCTTCCTTCCCTCGATGTGGGTGCGGATGCTCGGCGAGGCGAGAGCGACCGCGACGTCCACCCAGCGCTTCGCGCCCGAGACGGCGAGGACGCGGCGCGCCGGGTCGGGATCGTAGAAGCTGGCGTGCACCCCGACGGGGATGTTGACCACGCGCATCTCGAGCTTCTCGAGGGTTGCGCGAAGCTTGCCCAGATAGGCCGCGTCGGTCGAGGGGAAATGCCTGTCGAGGGGCTCGATGCCGGCCAGGCCGTACCGGTCGGCCACCATCCCGGGGAAATCGAGCAGCGGAAGCGTTCCCTTCGTCGGATCCAGGTCCTTGCGAAAGGGGTAGCTGGCCACCGACAGCCGCGCCCGGGGCTGGGCGGGGAACGAAGTCTTCGGTGCATCCGCGGTGACTCGACGAGGCGAAGCCGCCATGGCTCCGAGGCCCAGGATCGATGTTCCGATGAAGCGTCGGCGGTCCATGCGGGTCCTCCCTTGGGGAGGCATTATGCTATTCCGCCCGCAGCGCCTCCACCGGGTCGACCTTGGTCATGCGTCGCGCGGGCAGGTAGCTCGCGATCATGGCCGCGGACAGCAGGGTCACCGCGACGAGCGCGAAGGTCGCGGGATCCGCCGTGCCCACCCCGAAGAGGAGCGCGCCCATGAGGCGGCTCAGGCCGAACGCCGCCCCCAGCCCGCACAGGGCGCCGAGGGCAGCGAGCTTCAGGCCCTCCAGGACCACCATCCGGGTGAGGGTCGGTCCCCGCGCCCCGAGGGCCAGGCGGATGCCGATCTCGCGGGTCCGCTGCGAGATGGCGTAGGAGGTGACGCCGTAAATGCCGACGACGCCGAGCAGCAAGGCCATGCCCGCGGTGAGGAGCAGCATCACCATCGCGAACGAGGTGCGGGCCATCGAGCGCTCGTAGACCTCGCGCAGCGTGCGCACGCTGGCCAGGGGCAGGTTCGAGTTCACCGCCCAGACGGCCGCCTGCAGCTCCTTGAGAAAGCCCTCGGACCCGGCGCGGGGGCTGCGAATGACGAGGGCCAGGGAGCGGCTCATGCCGTTCCCCTCGAAATCCTTCATCAGGATCGGCCAGTAGACGATGGTGGGCGCGCTCTTGTCCAGGCCGTCGTCGTGGACGTCGGCCACGACCCCCACGACCTCGCGCCACGCGCCCTTGCTCGTCTCCCGGATCCGTTTGCCGAGGGCGGCGGTGGGACTCCCCCACAGCTCGCGGGCCAGACCCTCCGAGATCATCACCACCGGGAGGCGGTCGTAGGCGTCTCTCCAGGTGAGATCGCGGCCGACGACGAGCGAAGTGCCCATCGTCTTCAGGAAGCCGGGGCCGACGAAGCGGAAGAGACGCAGGGCGGGGATCTGGCCCTCCGAGTAGACGCGGTCCTCCGCGAACACGGGGTCGTGCCAGCCGCCGCCGTCGAGCGGGATGCCGGTGCCGAGCCCCGCCGAGGTCACCCCGGGCAGCTCCGCGACCTTGTCCTGGATCGCCTGCTGCATGCGCGCGGCCGCCTCCTCGTCCTTCACCTGCGCCTCGGGGATCGAGATCCGCAGGCTGAGCACGCCGTCCGGCGCGAACCCGGGCCGCACGTCGCGGAGCGCCCGGGACGACCGGACCATGAGCCCGGACCCCACGAGCAGGACGAGGGCGAGCGCGACCTGGACGACCACGAGCCCCTTGCGCGCGCGATGCCGCTCGCGGCTGGCGCTCGAGGAGCGCCCGCTGCTGCGCAGGCCCGTGGCCACGTGGGGCGCGGCGTACTTCAGGACCGGGATGAGACCGAGCAGCAGGCCGGCCCCGAGGGCGGCGACGAAGGTGAACAGGAGTGCGGCGGGGCCGATGGTGATGGCGTCGAGCCGAGGCAGGTTGGCGGGGGCCAGGAAGACGAGGAGCCGAAGCAGCCCGTACGCGAGGCCCAGGCCGATGACGCCGCCCGCGAGCCCGAGGATCACGCTCTCCAGGAGCAGCTCGCGCGCGATCCCGCCCCAGCTCGCACCGAGCGCCACCCGGACCGCCAGCTCCTGCTGTCGGCCCTCCACGCGGACCAGGAGCAGGTTCGCTATGTTCGCGCAGGCGATGAGGAGCACGATGACGATGGTGCCCATCAGAACCCAGAGGACGCTCCCCACGTCCCCCACCAGGTCTTGCTTGAAGGGCCGCAGGCGGGGGGCGATCCGCGCCTCCTCGAACATCTTCTTGTTGAAGCCCGGTGGGGCCTCGAAGCGCTCGAACGAGAGGGGCAACAGGCGCGCGACGTCCGCGTCGGCCTGGGCGATCGTGACCCCCGGCTTGAGCCGGGCCACGGACTGGTAGCTGAAATTCCCGAGACCGACCTTGCCGCGGTCGAACTGCAGGGGGAGGATGAGCCCGGGCTTGACGTCGAGGAAGCGGAAGTCGCGCGGCATCACGCCGATGACCTCGTGGGCCTCGCCGTCGACGATGAGCCGCTTCCCGATGGCGCCGGGATCGCCGCCCAGCTTCGCCTGCCAGTAGCCGTGGCTCAGGACCACCGTGGGGGGGCTTCCCGCCTGGTCGTCCTCCCGGGAGAACGAGCGGCCGAGGAGGGGGTGGACTCCCAGGAGGGGAAGGACCCCGTCCGTCACGCGCAGGACGGTGACTCGCTCCGGCTCCGCGAGCCCGGTGACGGTCGCCGACCGTTCCGTCCACAAGCCGACATCCTGGAAGGTCCGGCCATCCTCGCGGTAGGTGAAGTAGAGGGAGGGCGAGGAGTTCAGATCCGTGATGTTGACTCCCGGCGCCGTGTGCCACACGCCCACCAGCTCCTCCGGGTGCGGGTACGGCAAGGGCTTCAGGAGGACGCCGTCCAGGACGCCGAATATGGCGGTGTTGGCGCCAATGGCTATCGCGAGGGTCGCCACCGTGACCGACGTGAACAGGGGCGCCTTGCCCAGCCGCCGGACGACGTGCTTCAACTGGTGGGAGATCGCCATGCTGTCGGAGACGCTCGTGGCGCGCCGAGGGTTGCACAAAGACGCAGCAAGACCGACTCAGGACCGCTTTCGCGCTTCTCCTTGTTCACGACCCGGACGCCCTGGCCGGAAAGATCATGGCGTCCTCGGCGAAAAGCAACCGGCGATGATACAGGCCCGCGGCGCCCACGCGGCCCTGACGGCACCCCGAAGGCAGAGCGCGCTTGTCGAAATGCCCGGCCCTGCGGCGTCATTGTAGTATCCGGGCCCGTGGGCACCGGAAGCGAAACGGAGAAAGACCATGCGCTATATGATGCTGATCCACCACGACGAAGCGGCTCTCGCGGCTGCCCCGCAAAATGAGCTCTGGGCCGACTACGCCGCCTTCAACGAGGCGCTCGCCAAGGCCGCCGCCGGCTCGGGGAGCGGCGAGCGGCTCGCGCCCAGCTCCGCGGCGACGACGGTGCGGGTCGCGCAGGGCAAGACCGACGTGCTCGATGGCCCCTATGCCGATACCAAGGAGCAGTTCGCCGGCTATTTCTTCATCGAGGCGCCCGACCTCGACCAGGCGATCGCGTGGGCGGCTCGCTGCCCGAGCAGCCGCTACGGGGCGATCGAGATCCGCCCCGTGCAGGGGCAAGGCGGCAGGTGAGCGAGGCGATCGGCGCGGCGGACGATGCGGCGCGCCGTGCCGCCGAGCGGGTTGCGCGCGAGAGCCGGGGACGGCTGGTCGCCTTCCTCGCGGCGCGGACGCGCGACGTGGCGGGTGCGGAGGATGCGCTCGCCGATGCGTTCGCGGCCGCCTTGCGCACCTGGCCGCGCGAGGGCGTTCCGGCCAACCCGGAGGCCTGGCTCCTCACCGCGGCGCGGCGGCGGCAGGCCGACGCGGCCCGCCGCGGTGCCACCCGCGCGGCCGGGGAGCCGCACCTGATTCGGCTGGCGGAGGAGATCGTGGCCGCGGACGACGGTGAAGCGGCGATCCCCGACCGGCGACTGGCGCTGATGTTCGCCTGCGCGCACCCGGCGATCGAGCCCGCCGCACGCACGCCGCTCATCCTCCAGACGCTGCTCGGACTCACCGCGCAGGAGATCGCCGCCGCCTTCCTCGTGCCGCCCAAGGCGATGGGGCAACGGCTGGTGCGCGCCAAGGCGCGCCTCCGCGACGCCGGCATCCCCTTCGCCATCCCCGAGCGGGCCGAGCTGCCCGAACGGCTGGATGCGGTGCTCGCGGCAATCTACGCCGCCTACGGCAAGAGCTGGGACGAAGCCGAGGAGAGCGGATTGCCGCCGCTCGCGGACGAGGCGATCTGGCTTGCGCGCCTGGTCGTGGCGCTGCTGCCCCAGGAGCCCGAGGCCGAGGGCATGCTGGCACTGATGCTGTATGCCGAGGCGCGCCGTCCCGCCCGGCGCGACGCGGACGGCGCCTTCGTGCCGCTCGAC
>WNFT01002951.1_pt1 | contig 14657 bp, 8 predicted proteins | sample 5400191 | NCBI WGS metagenome assembly WNFT01 (sample SAMN13153359, study PRJNA577476) | soil metagenome | isolation source: 80 cm saprolite under Madrone tree | place: USA:California | collected 2016-06-14
GTGTTGCTGGCCAACACCCGGTTTTGAATAGTCCCCTCTTTCTTTTCTACACTACCATTGGAATCTACAACTTCGTCTAATCCGGTTGGTAGGTCCATCTCGTTGCATATCCCGTGTGGAGAACTAATCTTTGACGTCAAATTGCCCCTGAGAGAGTACCTGTCTCTCTGGGTTGCTATTTCATATTGTTAAGTATATAATCAGAGCAGCAACGAAGTCACACAAGGTGTGGTTAACCCGAATTGCTGGAGAAAGGGTCACCACACCTTTTTTCTTGGCTGTTCAGTAAAAGGAGGTTTTCTGATGGAACCAGTTCGATTTCGCAATGCAACTGAATACATCGCTTGGCGCAATACCCATCTAGATGATGGCTACATTGCGGTTAAGGAAAAGAGCGGCAAATGGAATCTTCACTCCCCTGATTGTTGGTTTATCTCTAATCCCATAGAAAAGGGAGAAAACTTGATGAGTTATGCCAAATACGGATCTACGAATCTCGAAAGACTCAAAGCAGTAATTGAAGCTGAAGGAAGTTCTCTCACAACAGGTTGTTACTGCCAACAATATGGTCGAACTCGCCGGAGAGGAAGGCATTAATAAAATAATACCAGTTTGTAGGAGATCGAAGTACCGATCTGGAGGGCGTAACGTGATCTGCACAAACAAATATAGTTAGCTTTCAAGACTTTTTCTGAATGCAGAAATGTCTATAATCCCATCTTGCCAATGCAACTTGTTTCCACAACACATATTCCATTGTCATTTGAAAGGCAACGAGATAATCTATGCACATCTGTGTCTGTATCAAACAAACACCCGACAGCAGTTCAGTCTATATTGACCCCATCACCGGGCAGGTAGATTACGAACGCTTCATACAAATACTCAATCCGGCGGATACCTGTGCCGTCGAAGCAGCTGTACGTCTGAAAGAACAGCTTGGTGGCAGTATCCTGGCAATCACACTTGGGCCGCAGGATGCCGAAGGAGCGTTGCGAGCAGCACTCGCCATCGGAGCAGATACTGCGCTGCGTCTCTGGAATCCACAGGCCAGCAATTGGGGACCATTTACCGTCGCTGCCTCCCTAGGCCCTTGCATTCAAAGAGAAGCACCGGAAGTCGACCTGGTATTGTGCGGCGATACCTCCGGCGATTGGTCATCGGGGATAGTTGGGCCTGCACTGGCTGAAAAGCTGCATTTACCGCAGATTACGGGCGTGATGCAGCTAAACGTGGTAAGGGAAGAAGGGCAAGATACAGCGAAGTTGCAAGTAACACGCAGACTCGAACACGGCTATCGAGAACTGTTAGAGGCGCTGCCACCATTGCTGATAACCGTTACCAGCGATTTGACCGAACCTCGTTATCCGTCTTTACCAGCGCACCTGGCTTCCTTGCAAGCTACAATTCCCGCAATTGACCCACTGCCATTGATTGGGAATGCCAACGAAGCAGAAGCAGACGAGACTACGCTGCTGGAAATACATACGCCTCGCCCGCGTCCAAGAAGGATTGCAACACCGGATAGCCATCATAGCGCTTTTGAACGCATTGGAGAGATAATTGCAGGTGGCGCTGCCGGGCGAAAGACGAGCCTGGTGGAGGGTTCGCCAGAGGAGCTGGCACGGACGTTAGTGGAGTTTCTGAGAAAACGAGATTTTTTGTAAGCTCTGCAATAGATAAAGATGGGACTGCCAGTCCCATCTTTATCTATTGCAGAGCTTACAATCTACGGTGTCACACCCAGATCCTTGCGGATAAACAGCACCATATCATAGGTACCGCCGGTGCTGCCGATGGCGCGGCGATTCCACCACCATTGCCAGATGTTCTGGGCAGCCAGTCCAGGGTTAAACTTCGCACCCGCAGGCGGATTGTCACCGTAGCTTAGCCAGAGGCCAGGACCAACACCACCATAGGTTAGTTGACCGGCACAATTGTTGTTCGCGCTCGTGGGAACACATGGAGGTGGCTTGTATCCTTCGTCCCACCATGTCCGCATATGGTACTGGTGAAACGCGTAATGTCCGTTTTGCCCGCTATATTGCCCCTCTAGAGCATAGGGGTTATCTCCACCTCCGATGATCACAGGAATATTCTTCGGCCAATTCGGGCAACCACTCGGATAGTTGAAGCACACGTTGGGATAATCACGTACATACCAGGCGAAAGGCCAGGTGGCATCATAGGTCAGGGCAATAGGCATTTGATGCTTACCGCCATAGTATTTCTGGTCGAGTGCGTCAACTTTAGCCATCACAATGTTGACATCGGTCGTGGTCTGTACATAGACCAGCATCTCGTGTGGACCATCGGCGGCATGCACATACGAGACCTCGTACATGTTATGCACCGTCGGCAGCAACAACAGGACCGCCATGATGACGCCAAACACGGCCGCACCGCCCGCCAATACGCCCACTTTGCGGCGTGGCGGCGGAGCCTGCACGGGTCCATTATTTCCGCCATTCAAACTCGTTGATGTTGAGCTTGATACCCGAGCCCTTTGGGAAGCCAGGCGATTTTTCACTATATCGATAACTGTCCTCACCGCCGGTTCAATGCCAATGGCAGCCAGCAGCATCAAGGGCATGGTCATGTGGATCGATAACCAGGGCATTTTCTCGCCTGCCCAGGAATAGAGGAACAGGTTACCCACGAACCAGTAGACCAGGAAAAGGCGGAACGGATTGGGTCTCGCGATACAGCGTATGATGCCGACCACGCCAAAGACCACAGCGACCTGTTCATACAGAGGGATGAGCATCAGGTAGTAATACCAGGGCTGATCACCGCGTGCTACTTGCTGCTGCTGTATCCAGTAGTAAAGGCCCTGCCAGATGCCATCACCGATACCACGAAAGCTGGTGAATTCGACGGTAAACAACACCACGAAAATCGTCCAGGCAGCCAGGACGGCAAAAAACCAGTGCGTCCATGGCATGGTGACAATCGTGTCGACTACCGGCTGAAGTTTAGGATTGACCCTTTTAGCAAGGCCATATCGCCCCTGCGGCCTAATCTTGCCGAACATCTCGCGCCCAAGAATGCTGAGCACGTATACGCCAAGCAGGATGCCGATCCATGGCACAATAGCCACAGTCTTGTCTTTCAACCCCTGCACAAAAGCATCGGCCAGTGGCTGCGTTTTAGGATCAGTGGTATAGACGGACAGGTATTTCATCCAGCCCAACAGTATTTTAGCCGCAATACCCGCAACTAGCACATAAAGCAGTAGCCCGATTGGCGCGAATGTGCGCGGAACCAGGGCAGTAGCCAGCGTTCTTTTCTGATCCGGTGAATTTAGCTTAAACCTTTTTCCCATTTCCCAGACGATTATACCGCCTAGGAAACTTCCAAAGACCGCCATGCTTAAAAATGTCGCCTCTTTTGTGGCATAAGAGAGGGAGAAAGCGGCAGCGGCAATCACGAGCCAGTAGATCTTGCGGTCATGGATGTAGCGAGCAACGGCAACCACCATCAGCAGCGTAAAGCATGCCATGTAGATGTCTTCACGTGCGAAACGAGAGAAGTAGACCATACTTGGTGAGACGGCCAGCAGGAAGCATGCCAGCCAGGCGCCAATTTTGCCAAGGTAATCGCGCAGGAAGTAAGGTAGTCCAACGATTATCGTGCCAAGGGTAGCGGCACCGATGCGTACGGTTGTGGTATTCACGCCATTATCAGCTGCTCCTACTAAATGGCTGATCGAGTAGACGAATGCGATGAGATGAAATTGAAACGGCCCGTGCAGCAGTGGATCATATGTATAGCAGCTATAGCCTGGATAGGGCGGATTGAAACAACTACTCCAGCTTTCCAGGTTATGCAGCAATCCCAGGGAATAGTAGGCATGCAGGCTTTCATCATGATGCAGAGGTTTATCTCCAAGTCCCCAAAAACGTAGCACCGCTCCAAGTATGATCACTCCCCAGAACGGAGCCCAGAGCAGTATCTGCTCACGTGTGGGCCGCGAAAATGACCACTTGCGTCGCGGAGGCTGCTCAGCCTCGATTTCTGTAGGAGAAGCCTCTACAGTATTCAGGTTGGTAATCTCAGCACCAGGCGAGTCGACTTCGTCATCGATCACCCCGATTCCCGCAGTCTCCTCTTCCGCAGTAGAGCCGGCCTCTACCAGGGAACCATCTACCTCATCTCCATTTTCACGCGGTCTCGTTTCATAACTCTTCAAAGGACAACTCCTCTACGTTCGTACCCTCTCATAAACGGAGGGATAACACCAATTATTATAACCTGAAACCTTTATTTTACCTTATAAATTGTCACGCCTTGATTGGAATAGACGACCTGCATAAACGAGCTGAAACGATGCAAATCAGCACCCAGGTAAGTCTCTTCCTCTAATGGCCCAACATACAGATACTGAGCCTGGTAGTGAGCCATCAAGGATAGTACAACCTCGGGATTTTTATCCGTATAGATCGTATTGATGTCGTGCGCACGCCCATTGAAATCGGCGGCATTGATATCCTTGTTGAGCCAGTTGACGCGCCACTGGTATTCATGACCGACCCAACCCATGATCGTTGGCATGCCCGTAAATGCAGAGATGCGGGCATAGTCACTGTAATCCGGCCCCAGAGCCTCAACGATGACGGGGTTGCCCCGAACATTGCTATTGAGCCATTGAATACCATAGTAATCTGCCGGATCGGAAGTCTGCATATAGGCCAGCCCATCAAGGCTATTCGTGCGATACGCGAAGTGATTGGTGCGCTGAAAGCTTCCGACCACGGGATAGATCGCACCTGCCACCAGGAACAATAACAATGCTGCCATCCAGACTGCCTGGGCGGTTCTACGTACGAAACGCTGTTCACCTGTTGCGTTTGCAGCAGGTCGAAAATGCTCCATGATGAAGTACAGCCCCGCGCCACAGGTAATGGAGAGCAGTGCCCACGATTGAAAGTAGAACTTGAAGACGGTATTCATGCGCGGAAAGTTACCTGCGAAAACATCCTTCAAGAAGAAAACTTCACAGATAGCGATGAGACCAAACGCTACCGTACCCAACAACAGCGTAAACGCTCGCGGGCGATCATGCAGATTGGTGAGCACCAGCATTGTCCCCAGAGCGGCGATGCTTCCGGCCACGACAAATGTCAAGCTGTTCTTGATGACCAGCAGCGTGAGAAGCCCCACTACCAGGATGATCAGTACAATGATAAGTCTCGTATCCAACCAGCCACGACGAACAAGCATGCCGCTAGAGGAGCGGGCATCATGGGGTAAGGAGCTCACGTAAGGAGCCTCCATACTATCGGACAGGCTGGACTCGTCCCTATCATGTGCGTCAGGTATACTATCATATTCACCTATGAGCTTACCTGTATCGATGTTTGTCGTGGGCTCCGCATTGGCTTGCTGAGGTAGAGTACCTGCAAGAGGCATGCCTGCATTTGCCTGGTGCCGCAAGGGAGAAGATTTGTAGGAGCCATTTGAATCATGACCATTCTGATCGCTATTATGCAGGCTCACTCGACCGTAATCCACCCCACCATTATGAGTAGCGACCTGATGCAGCCCCGAAGATCCTGCCGCGGGATTCAATGCCACAAAATCTCCAGCTTCCAGATTATCTCCAGAAACCTGTTTTCGAAACAAAGTGACCAGGAGCAATGAAATGAAGACAAAGGCGAAGATGGCATAGACGAGAACCTCCTCTCCAATGGGAGAGCGGTCGGCCGGGCCAACAATGCCGATACCCTGCGATGGCGAAATGAAATTGACATAGAATGGCGCATATAGGAAGAATGACAGCGCACCAAGAGCTATTCCCGCGGTAATGACATCCAGCACCAGGGAGAAGCTAAACTGTGCCTGGTAGGCCAGCCACTGCTGCAAAGCGATGCAGATGAGCGCCAGTCCCAGGTAGGTAGGATAATCCCAACCATTCATAGTGAAGAGACCACCTATTATCAACGCCGTCATCCCCAGCGTGAATGGAAGCCGCCAACCACGCCCAAAAGCAAACAGACCCTTGCCGTCATGTTCAAGAAACAAATTCATCGCCAGGGCTATACCTACAATTGTGAACGCAAGCGCCAGCACGTGTGCGTGGAAACACGAGAGCAGGAAACTGAACGCGGGAAATTCGTTGATGGTCTTATCAACCACACGTGACGGGTCATACCAGTATAATGGAGGCAGGTCCCCGTGCTCTATCCACCATTGCTGCGTCGAGGCAAGATTGCCGAGTATCAGGCCCATAATGAGGGTCAGCAGTCCATATGGAACCGCGCCAATCAACGGCGGGTATACAGTATCAGGTCGTTCAGACCGTCCATTACTACTAGAATAAGAGGCCGCAACTGGAGCAGTTCTCTCTCTTTTGCGGCGATAGCGTGCCCATGCCACAATATTGCAGGTCACACCAAGCAGACTGACAGCCGTCAATCCGAAGAAGGTAGAAATACCTGTGTTAAAAGCGACATAAGAGGGCTGTCCCAGCAATTTTGCCAGCACCGCGATCGTATAGTGCGCATAGTAGTAGTAGTTGATAGGATAGCCGGAGAGCCACATATCATTGGGCGGAAAATGAGGACTGCGCATGATTGCCGCGAGAAAGCCCTCGTCCATAAACATTTCGTTGATGCGAATATCTGGTCCATAGGAACGAATCCAGCCCAGCAAGAACACCATGCCCAGAAACACCACTTCACAGACGATAATATAGGAAATGTTGGAACGCACGAATTGTAGCAGCGTGCGCCATACTCTCATAAAGCCTATCAGGTTGAGAGCCACCAGGATGAGCAAAACGCCGAAAATAAACATCTGGCTGAATGGGAGAGACTGTACATACATCAACGGCAACCAGACACAAAACGCCAGCAACGCCATGCCGATAGCCTTAGTAAAGGCCCAGCCGCGATCTGGAAGATTATGAAAGACTGTGATTGTAAGTGGCAGGCAGATGATTCCCAACACTTCCACTAATGCCCACATTTGAAATAGTTCGACCATAGATACCTCAATTAGCTTGAGTCACGGATTGCCCTTACATTAAAACACGCATCCGGCACTACAATTTTACGTACATTGGTAATTTACCTCAGTATATTGACGTTTAAATTAGTCCATTTGTTTCCTTTTCTGGCCCATTTATCTCACCGTGTTTATAATACCTCATAGATGGTCACACCGTCGAAACGATAGACAAGGCGCAATGTACTGCCAACCATATCATCAAATTTATTCAGGCCTGCCGTCGATTGCTGCGCATACGCTTCTCGTTCCAATTCCCCCACGTAAATATAGCGTACATGGTAATAGTATAGCAATTCAATTGCCTGGGCGGCATCAGAAGTAGTATAGATGATACCGATATCGGCCATGCGATTAAGTGACTGGTAATTATAGCGCTGTTCATCTTCGTGATCCGCCCAACCCAAAACACCAGGCAATCCGGTGAAGACGGAAACGCGGCTGAACCATTGATATGAAATGGGTGCAGCGGCCTCGAGTATGATGGGTGATCCGGTGACATTCTCGTTGAGCCAGTTGATCGCTTTGGCATCACCAGGATACCAGGAGCGCGCGAAGGCAAAGCCATCCAATGTTGGTATGTAGCTGGCACTTTGTACAGGCCGGATTGCGGCTGCCCACACCTGGTGATCGTCGATACGCGAAAGCGTTCCCAGGGGCAGAAATATCGAACACCCTAGAAGCAATAGAGCGAAAATCAACAACCATGCCTGTCTCACCAGGCCTCTTAAGTAGTTCCATAACCTCTCTACTGCCAACGCACCTCCTACGCCGAAGCACAGCCAGGCCTGCATGGAAAACTTGAAGACCGTATTCATGCGCTCGTAAGCACCACCATCCAGAAAGTCACGTATATAGACAATTTCAACGCCCAGACCGATACAGAGTCCCATGAGCAATAAGAGGTAAATAAATGTAGAAGCAGAATTGACCGCGCTCCATTCTAGTGGCCCGGTCAATTCTGCTTCTACATTTGGATCTTTTAGATGTAAAATATTTCTATCTCTGCCCCACATGACAAAGAGGAACACACCAAGAACGATCAATAGCAGTAACAGCATCTTCAGCCCGAGCAGCACGGCAAAGGTCAGGACGACACCGCATAGCAGTAAATAACCCGCTGCCTGACGCGCCGGTACTGGTGCGACTTTATACTCAGTCGTGTCAAGATTCCCTGACCGTGATACCCGCGCTCGTGACCACCACAGATAAAGTTCGAGCAGGAAGAAACTGAGCGCGAGAAAGATCCATAAACCGGAAATAGTAAGATAGTCGCTTACAGTCGTTCTCTGGCCGACAAGCCCAAGCCCATTGATATACAGTTGCTGGTACGAAGCATAAAAAGGCCAGTACAAGAGATAGCCGGTGACACTCAGGAAAGCCAATGTCACAAGGGTAAAGGCCAGCGAGATAAATAATTCCAGTTTCTTCAGCCCACGTTTCGCCTGTATCGTTCGTAGCATAAACACTGCTGCCAGGATCAGCGCATATACCGGCATATCCCAGGGATTAACGCATGCGGTAGTTCCAAAGACGAAAGCGGCTATTCCATACAGCATGTAGAGTGCAGCATTTCCACGCACGCGCTCGCCAGGCAATACATCCGTCCTATCAAAGAGCAGCAAGGCAGCAACAATGCCCAGCATGAACGTGGCTATGGGTAAATCAATAACATGTGGATGCAGATCGGCAAAAAGAAAGCTCCAAAAAGGAAATTCATTGATGGTGAAAGGGATGATACGGCTGCTTTGCCAGTAGTTAAATGCCGGGGGCTGTATATGAACCAGCAAGGTGGCAAATTGTTGTTTGAGTTGTAGCACACCATCAAAGTTACCGATCAACGCGGCAAAATAGCCGCCCAGGAGCGCCAATGAGAAACGCCGGGTAAAACTGTAGACCAGCGTCACCACGCCAGTGAATGTCAGAGCAAACAGCGTGGGAGTAGCAAGATTGAATGCTGTGGTTGGAACAATGCCGGTCAGCTTGATCAATGCGCCAAAGATGATGTATCCATAGTAGTAGTAGTTAATGTATCCACCGGCAAACCATGGATCGTATGGCGGCATGTAGGGACTGCGCAGCACGGCATTGAGAAACGCCAGTTCCATCGGCTTCTCTCCGCCTAAATAAGGGTTCCAAAGGTCGGGATTGAGTGAGCGGATACCAACAAAGACGAGGAAAGCCAGCGTGAAAATACCTTCTTCGATCAAGAGCAATCGCCAGCGCTGGCGTATAAATCCACCGATTGCCCTTCGTTGCCACATGTATGACACGATTGCCAGCAGAAGCAGCGCCAGGCACACGATCACCATCGAAAGATGGCTGAAAGCAATAAGATGTAAATTGGCCAGCATCCACGCAAAGTACGCAAGCAAAAGGATACCTAACGTTTTACTGAAGATGTAGCCGCGATCCGCGAGTCCTCGCAAGGCAAAAAAAGTCAGAGGGAATGCAAGCAGCCCCAGGAATGTCAATGCCAACCACCAGAAGAAGACTGGATACGTATTGGAGGGACTATTCTGCGGAAACTGAGAGCCAAAGGAAGCTGATTGCTGATCATCGTCGATCTGCTGAGCGCTCAGCAGCAAGGAATGCTGCGTACCACTGAGGCCGGTGCCAGGAGTCGGCAACTGCACACCATCAAGTAGTTTCTGCAGGAGCTTCGCAGACGTATAGGGATAGGGATTATCCCGCACAAAGATTCGTACGGTGGGATGATCGAAGACTGAGTAACTCTCGTCGGCTCCACTATCATTGAGCGTGATGCCTAACAGGTTGGGCCGTACCTCGAACTGTGCAGCAAGGTGGAATCCCAGTTGACCACTGAAGAGCAGCTGGTAATAGTGAATGGTAAGAGGATAGCGAGCGGGCAAGCGCGGAATCGATTTATCCAGGCGGTCCGATGCCATGGTAATAGCATTGAGAGTTGGCAAAAGGTTTGCAAGCTGCTGAGCCTTTGCGGGGGTATCATCACCATAGAGATCAAGCCCCTGCTGGAGTTGCCCATTTGCGCCGGGATAGGTGGCCTGCTGATAGATGGAAAGATCGTGACCGTCAACGGCCACCGGCAAGGCATCATCCCACTGCTCATATGTCAGGACGCTGCCGGGTTTTATATGGCTGTACATCCAGAGAGAAGCCTGGATGCGGGTATTGGGCTGGCTATAGACATTAAGCAGAGCCAGGCCTTGAAATATTGTTCCGGCCAGCACAATTGCAATAGCGCTATATGGGAGAATAGTCAGAGGTATCTTCTTGAAGTGCCATTGCTTCGATTTTACCCAGCGCAAGAGTGCCAGCAGCCCGGCTGCCGCCATCAGCGTCAAGAACGGATAGATTGGTAACATATAGCGCATGAACTTGACATAGAAATTGCTGTTAATAGCACCATATATAAGCACCCAGGAAAGCACGACCAGCCAGGGACCTGCGTCTCGTTTCCAGACGCGCCAGCAAAGCCAGAGCAGTGCAGCCAGTGTTGCAATACCCAGCGCGACTCCCATACCCCACAACACCATATTTTGCAGTTCGTACACAACGGGCGTTGTGTCCGCGAATTGCCGCACGTAAGGCAGATCAATCAACCCACGTGCTAGGTCACCCTGGTAAGAAACCTGCTGCAAAAATTCAGTTCTATCAAGCAGCGCATACGGCATGGCTATAAGAAACGACAGAGCCGTGACAGCGGCGGAAAAGAAGATCGCCAGCGCAACAGAGGAAAAGCCTGATCTATACCAGCGCAGTACCAGAGCCACCAGTAGTGGTACAACCAGGGGCGCGGCACTGAATTTTGTAGCCAGGGCCAATCCATAGGCGAGGCCGACAATCAGCGACCAGCGTATCGGTTTATCAGTATCTACTAATTTGACGCAGGCAAAGACGGTCAGGGTGACGAAGAAGAGCAGCATCGTATCGACGGTATAAAAGTGCGAAAGCTGTATCTGAAATGGTGTGAATGCCACTAACGCCGCGGCCAGCAGTGCTACGGACCAGGCATAACGACGACCAGGAGTGCGATCCGGTATAAGCAGCAACGCTAACCAGCCGGTCAAAAGAATAGTGCCGGTATCAAAAATGGCGTTAAGGACGCGACCGGTAAGTGTGAGGCTGGCGAAAGTAGCTAAGCCTGGGGAAAAGTGTGACAGGATGTTACCCACGCTCGCCAGGAGATAGAGCGGGAAAGAACCATAGGCAAAGAAGTGTGGATTGAGCGGAGAATTGGCAGCATCAAAGAACTGCGACCAGCTATTCGGCCAGGCCAGCTGGACGACGTGAAACATGATCTGCCGCTCATCGGGATGAAAGTTATTGCCGTTCGCAAACGCAGGTCCATACAAATGCAGCAAGAACTGATAGCGCGAGGCAAGCTGATCCCAATCTAATCCATACAAACGCAGAGCCAGGCCGAGCAAAGCAATGCCAGATAAAGCCAGCGGCCGCCAGCGAATAATAATCTTCAACTTGTGCTATCTCTTCCTCCCTCCCAAGACAAGGTGGGGCCATTACCACTCAGTCCACATGGGTAGGTAATTCTGCCTCCCTAGTATAGAGATTGTGGCAGCGCGGGTCAAGAGGGAAAAGCTCATCAGGATATCTCGTGGTTATGCGGGAATAAGATGGGTTGTGGCAGTCTCGCAGTCTGCTGCCGAACTGGCATTGAGGAATAGTGAAGCGCCGATGCAGGCCGGCGTACGATTGGAGTGTGGTAAGTACGACGCCCAGGCGCGTAGTATGGCAGCCTGACAGGTACCGGTTTACAGGCTTTCTCAAAGGCACGAGTAAAGTCTAGAATGGTAGAGTATCGACGCTCTGGTTCCCGTTGAAGACCCGTCCTCACTACTTCCGCCACCGCTCGTGGAAGCTCCGGCATCAGAAGGCGCACGGAAGGAGGAGTCAGATGTTTTCGCATCCGTGTGATCTCTTCAGGAGTACCGTTAAACGGGCGATGGCCTGTCAGCCATTCGAATGCCATAGTTGCCAGGGCATATTGATCGCTCGCCGGACAAGGTCGACCACGTGATTGCTCTGGAGCCATAAAGACACTGGTTCCCCCAAAGGCAAGGTTCATTCGAGCCTGATTCAGGCCCTCGTATTGCATGACAAGACCAAAATCGCCAAGCAACAGATGGTTTTTTGCCATAAGCAGCACATTAGACGGCTTGACGTCGCGATGGATAAATCCCTGGTTGTGCATGAATTGCAAGGCTCTTCCAATCTGGCCGACATACATTTTCACAGTTTTGAGAGGAAGTTGTTGGCCAGGAGGATGCTGTGCCGATAATGTTCCCAGAGGGGCGTAGGGCAAAATGAGCAGAAGGTAATCATCCCCTACTTCAAAGTCAAGTGGCCGCATAATCAAAGGATGCTCCAGGTAAGCTTGAATCTGGGCTTCTTTGCGGAAACGTTGCGCAGCGCGAATCCGCTCCCGCTCACTGGCGAATTCCGAGAGGTAGAGAATCTTAATAACGACCTTCGTCTTAAGTTCAACATGCTCCGCCAGCCAGACATCGACCACACTGCCTTGATGCAGCAATTTGAGATAGCGATATTTGCCGGGTCGTTCACCGTCATAATCCATAGTTGCGCTCTCATTCAACGAGAAAAGACCATATTTTGAACTTTGCATTTCCTTGATTGGTTAGTTATCTGCTCACTTTTTGCTTTGGATAAATAAGCTCACTATTAAAACATCTGTATCCGGCTATATTTGAACTAACCTCAGCATATACAAGTACTTTAAATGTGATTCTTTGCACACTTAATATGACGCTGTTTGGCGATTAATATAAAAAAAGTCGCAATTTTTCAGGAGTCCTAAAAACTTGCCGGGAAAGCGGAACTACGCAATGCATTTCCTGGGAAGGTGATTTTACGGATAAATATTGAGCCTGATGGGTTGATGCTGGCGTTTCGAGTAGATTTCCGCTTTTTGTGATGTGAGAAGTATTAGTTATGTAGGGATATGAAAGGCTTGAGGCCGATTCCTACCCTGGATAGGGTTCCCTTGGTCCCTTGCTCATATCCAGCAAACACATCCTCGTACCAAACGGATCCTTGATAACAGTACACATGCCGATCGGAATATCAAAAGGTTCAACCAGCACAGTGCAACCTTTTTGAGCAAGAACTTGAACAGCTGATGCGACATCGTCCACGAGGTAATGCACTTCAACCCTGGAAGGGATACCTGGGTCGCAGTGTAGAACGATTTCGGCATCCGTCTCAGGGAAACCAAGACCCACCGATATCTCATCCTGCCAGGTCGGTCGAAGACCAAAGACATCGATATAATACTCTTTAGCGGCCTCAAGATCATCCACGCGTATCATTACACAGTCAATTTTTCTTAGCATACGATCATCTCCCTTGATTCCAATGCAAACGATACTTTATTTACGGAACCCCTGTTACGTGCTAGACTAATATAACATAAAGAAATTGGAGGAATTGCATGTTACCATGGTCTATTGATCTACGCGGTCATTTTGATGAAATTGCTTTCTCAAGCGAAGTACTCAAGGACAATCCCCTGGGAGACCCCTATGTGCGGCCCCTGTGGGTATATTTACCACCAGGTTATGATGAGGACTCAACCAGAAGATATCCAACCATCTATCAGATTCAGGGACTCACGGGCCAGCTCGATATGTGGCGTAACCGTTCCGCGTTCAGGAAGAACTTTCCAGAACTGGCCGATGAGCTATTCGCAAAAGGCGAAGCGCCACCCTGCATTATGGTCTGGGTCGATTGCTGGACCTCGTATGGCGGAAGCCAGTTTCTAGACTCTCCGGCCACAGGTCGCTACCATACCTATCTATGCGACGAGGTTGTCCCATGGATCGATGCCCATTATCGCACATTGCCGCAGCGCGAACATCGCGGAATCGCCGGCAAGTCCAGTGGCGGCTACGGAGCTATGGTTACACCGATGCTGCGACCAGACCAATGGGGCGGCCTTGCAACTCATGCCGGTGATGCCTTATTCGAGATGTCCTATCTCTCGGGCTTCCCAGCGTCTCTACGAGCCCTGCGCTATGAATATGAGGGCTCGTTCGAGAAATTCTGGCAGGATTTCCGCAGTCGCCCGGCTTTCTCTAAGCCCGGAGACGAACACCTGTTGAATGATTGGTGCATGGCAGCCTGCTACTCTGCCGACGCGGATGGGACGGTCAATATGCCGTACGATATCACGACCGGCGAACTCATCCCCAGCGTTTGGGAGAGATGGCTGGCCTGGGATCCCGTGCGTATGGTACCACTGCATGCAGAAGTCCTGCGGACAATGAAGGCCATCTACATCGACGCGGGCAAGCGCGATGAGTATTACCTTGATCTCGGCGCGGAGGCGTTCCGGCAGGCCCTGAAAAGCATCGGCGTCACCGATATCTTTTTCGAGTTATTCGATGCCACCCATATGAGCATCGAGTACCGCTATCCCCTGAGCCTGAAGTATCTGGCGGAGCGGCTATCACCTTAAACACATACAACAGGAGAAATCAGACCCATTATGGATAACCAGGCACAAACACGCATACCCGGTAGATACGGCATTGAAGAGATTGAAACCAGCCAGTTGGAAGCATGGCCCAATTCTAATCCAGAGCGAGATTACGTATCTCACATGGAGATACCTGAATTTACCTGTCTTT
>WNFT01011902.1_pt1 | contig 14656 bp, 14 predicted proteins | sample 5400191 | NCBI WGS metagenome assembly WNFT01 (sample SAMN13153359, study PRJNA577476) | soil metagenome | isolation source: 80 cm saprolite under Madrone tree | place: USA:California | collected 2016-06-14
TGCACGTAACTCGCATCTGGTTCGGCGGCGCGAGGATGGTGCGTTCGAGGTTCGGATGTTCTCCAATGAAATGGACCTGAAGAATCCAACGGATCGCGATGCGGTGTTCTACGTCAAATGGGAAGAAGACTTCTCATCGGCTATTCGTTCGTTGACGATCGACGGCGTTCGTACTGCTTTTGAACGGTTCAAAAATATGGAAGCTCTTCGTCTGGTAATTCCAGCGCGTCAAGTCCGGAAGTTCCGTATCGCGTATCAAAATGATCTGGACCTGTCCCGCGAGGACATCGGCAAGAGCGAGGTTCGCACTTACGCCCTGCGACGGATCTCCGACTTGCGCGATTTGTACCTTTCTAGATTTAGCTGGGGCCGCGACATCAAAAAGTACTACTACCGCCATGGCTGGAATTCAATCGAATTGCACCTGGAGCAGAAATGGTGGGTCTACGTGACGTGTATGGCGTTAGCGTTTGTCGTACTCCGGTATCGCCGGCTGAGAACCAGAAAACAAGCTGCGAAGAAAGCTACGAATTGAGCACCTGTAACCACATGAATCGTCTGCAGGAGCTTGCCGTTCACGCTATTTAACTCCCGAAGATATGCTCCTCGTAGTTAGAACCGGACCGAATTTCGTGCAAAGCTGTGCTCCGAGAAGACAGTCTTCCAGTATGATGTTTCATGAAACTAAACTACCGGGGGTTTTCGAGATTGACCTCGAGCCTGTCGAGCGCGGGTTCTTTGCGCGCATCTGGTTCCAGAGTGGGCCGCTGTCGGTCGTCCCGGACGTTACTGGAGTGGGATCGCCCCGCGGGAAGCTTTGCACGAAGACAACATACAACGTCTATGACAGGCCTTCTTTTGTCGCAATCGTAGGATGAGACCTGTTTCGAAGAGGGGTTGCACGAGAATGAGAATACTGTTGACAGGCCATAAAGGCTACATCGGCACCGTCATGGCGCCGCTGATGGCCAACGCGGGCCACGAAGTGGTGGGATTGGACAGCGATCTTTTCGAGCAGTGCACCTTCGGCGATGCCCCGCGAGAATTTCCTTCCATCCGGAAGGACCTGCGCGACGTCGAGCTGAAGGATCTCAAGGGATTTGAGGCTGTCATTCATCTCGCGGGACTTTCGAACGATCCGCTGGGCAACTTGAATCCGAACCTGACATACGACATCAATCATCACGCTTCGGTGCGTCTTGCGCGACTCTCCAAGGAAGCGGGCGTGAAGCGCTTCCTGTTTTCCTCTTCGTGCAGCACGTATGGCGCGGCCGGCGACAAGATTCTGGACGAGACTGCGGAATTCAATCCAGTCACACCCTATGGCCGCTCCAAGGTGCTGGTCGAGCAAGATGTGGCCCTTCTGGCGGGGCCGGAGTTCAGCCCCGTGTTCCTGCGCAATGCAACAGCTTACGGAGTTTCTCCACGTCACCGGTTTGACCTGGTGCTCAACAATCTCACGGCGTGGGCGCTGACGACGGGGCGCGTATTCATCAAGAGCGACGGGACGCCTTGGCGCCCGATCGTGCACATTGAAGATATCTCGCGCGCGTTTCTTGCCGCTATCGAAGCTCCGCGAGACGTGATTCACAACCAGGCGTTCAACGTGGGGCGCAGCGAAGAGAACTATCAGATCCGGGATTTGGCCGACATCGTGAAGGAAACCGTTCCCGGCTGCACGGTCGAATTTGCGGAAGATGCAGGCCCGGACAAGCGCTGCTACCGCGCGGATTTCGGCCGGATCAAGAAAGCGCTGCCGGCTTTCCAGCCAGAGTGGGATGCGCGGCGTGGCGCGCGCGAGCTTTATGAGGCGTACAAGAAAGTTGGCCTGCGCGCGGAAGAGTTTGAAGGCGCGAGATACAAGCGCATCGACCACATCCAAGGATTGCTGGCGTCGGGGCGCCTGAACACGGACCTTCGCTGGCAATCACGGGACGCCGAGCGCGTGCTGCAAGTGAAGAGCATCTGACAAGATTGCTGCCGAGCGACTGGTGAGACTTGATTTTTACGGAAACCAAGCTGCGAGGCGCCTTTCTGATCGAACTGGAAAAACACGCCGACGAGCGAGGCTTTTTTGCGCGGACGTTTTGCCGGGAAGCGTTTGAGGCGCACGGGCTGAATTCGCGAGTGGTTCAATGCAACGTATCGTTCAACCGGCGCAAAGGAGCACTGCGGGGAATGCATTTTCAGATTGCCCCGTTTGCCGAAGCAAAGCTGGTGCGGTGCACATCAGGATCGATCCATGACGTCATCATTGACTTGCGACCTGCCTCGCCGACGTTCAAGCAGCACTTTGCAGTCGAGCTTTCGGCAGAAAACCGGAAAATGCTCTACATCCCGGAAGAATTCGCGCATGGATTCCAGACATTGAAGGACGACACGGAGGTTTTCTACCAGATGTCTCAGTCCTATTCCGCGGAACATGCGCGAGGCGTCCGCTGGAACGATTCGGCCTTTGGCATCGACTGGCCTGCTGGTGTGCGTACAATTATCGAGCGAGATCAAAATTACCCGGACTTCCTTTCGTGAGAGCGGCCTGAACGTCTTGAATATAAACGCACTCGAGAACGGTCTCGACCCTCTGGATGAGGGACAAGCGATGTACCGCTTGATCTCCCAGCTTTATCCCATTTGCCGCAGTATTACTGGGGACGGTCTTCGCCAGACTCTCCGCATCCTGCAGACATATATTCCGCTTGAAATGCGCGAAGTTCCTACTGGTACGCAAGTGTTCGACTGGACGGTGCCGAAGGAATGGAATATCCGCGACGCCTGCGTGAAAAACTCAAAAGGTGAACGAGTTATTGACTTTGGAAAATCAAATCTGCACGTCGTCAATTACAGCATCCCCGTTCAGCGCCGCATCTCTCTTTCTGAACTGAAAGAGCATCTCTTCGCGATTCCGGAGCGCCCGGATTGGATTCCCTATCGGACTTCCTACTACAAGGAAAGTTGGGGATTCTGTCTTTCTCAACGTCAGCTCGAAGCGTTTACCGAAGACGAATACGAGATCAATATCGACTCGACGCTCAAGGATGGTCACCTCACTTACGGTGAGTACTTCCTCCCTGGGGAAACGCCGAACGAGGTATTGATCTCCTGCCACACGTGCCATCCGTCTTTGTGCAACGACAATCTATCCGGCATCGCGCTGGCTGTTTGGATGGCAAAGTATCTGAGAGGCTTGCCACGGCACTATTCCTATCGCTTTTTGTTCATTCCCGGGACGATCGGCGCCATTACCTGGCTCGCCCTGAATGAAGACAAGCTTCCGCGCATCAAACACGGGTTAGTCCTCAGCGGAGTCGGGGATGCTGGCAAACTCCACTACAAGAAGAGCCGCCAGGGCAGCGAAGAAATTGACCGGACAGCTGCTCATGTTCTCCAGCATTCCGGGAATCCGTACGAACTCCTGGAATTCTCACCGTATGGCTACGATGAGCGCCAATACTGCTCGCCTGGAATCAATCTTGCAGTAGGCAGGCTCTCGCGCACTCCGCACGGTACCTTTCCGGAATATCACACCTCAGCTGACAACCTGGAGTTCGTATACCCGGATAAACTAGGCGAATCGTTCGCTGTCTGCCTGGAGATTCTCTTGGTCCTGGAGAACAACGGAGCTTTTGTGAACGTGAATCCAAAGTGCGAACCACAACTGGGAAAGCGCGGCTTGTACCGCATGATCGGCGGGCAGTCCGACGCTGGGGTGAACGAGATGGCGATGCTCTGGGTGCTCAATCTTTCCGATGGAAATCATTCTCTGCTGGATATAGCGGAGCGATCTGGTATTCGATTTGAGTCCATCCACAAGGCCGCGAATGCACTACGGGAACATCGCCTTTTGCGAGAGAAATTCGAATTTGTGCCGACGGCTGCGGGCTAGCCGGCGGAAAAGGATAGAACTATGAATGCAATCTTTTTGGATGCGCACGTCAATGACGATAAGCGCCGGGAAATTCTCTATCGCGGGCAGTTGCTGGTCTATTCTCCTACCCCGAGTTCACTCAAGCTCGTGAATTTCGCACGCGAGATGGCGCAAGAAGCCTTTCATCCCCTTGACCCGGAAACCGCTCAGTTCCATCTGCCTGTGGAGCGTTTCGCAGAGATCCTTGCCGAGCTGAAACCAAAGTTCATCCATGCCCAGAAATCGAAGGAATGCATCCAGGGAATCTTGCGCGAACTCGGTGCGGACCCAGAGAAGACCTATTTTGACGTCCCTCGCATGCGCACGTCCACGAGTGATGATTACCTGACGTCGGGAATCGCTTACGCCTTCCATCCCCATCGCGATACCTGGTATTCGGCGCCGATGTGCCAGATTAATTGGTGGATGCCCATTTTTCCGATTGTCGCGGAAAACGCCATGGCGTTTCATCCGCGTTATTGGAGCCAGGCGGTGCGCAATGGCTCTGCCGAATACAACTACGCCGAATGGAACCGCACCAGCCGCCAGAATGCGGCGCAATTCGTGAAGCAGGACACCCGTAAACAACCGAAGCCGGAAGAGCCGATGGAACTTGATCCCCAAATCCGGGTGATTGCCCCTCCCGGTGGCATGCTCTTGTTTTCGGGTGCGCAGATGCATTCGAGCGTGCCCAACAATTCCGGCCGCACGCGTTTCAGTATCGACTTCCGCACCGTTAACGTTGACGACGTTGCCGCGCGCCGCGGAGCTCCCAACGTGGACTCTGCCTGCACCGGGACCACCATGGGCGATTATCTCCGTGGCACGGACTTGGCGCACGTACCGGAAGAATATTATTCGCTCTATGAAACCCAGCCAGCTTTTGCCAAGCCGGAGGAATTCGAAGCCGCTACTTCCGCTTAGGAGAAACGGTTAGCAACGTCATGACGACAGAAAGCCCAACCGATCAGAAACGGGAACTTGCCGTGCAAAATCTGTGCGACAAGGTAGCCGTCGTAACGGGTGCAAGCTCTGGTATCGGGAAAGCGATTGCCTTAGCCCTCGCAGGAGAACGCGCTCAAGTATGTCTGGTGGGAAGGAAACTCGACGCCCTCGAAGATCTGGCCAAGACCGCGCAGCAGCATTCGTTGCGGGTGCGCGCGTGCCGCGCCGACCTGGCCCGCGACGAAGACATTTACGCTCTCGTTGCGGATTTGGAGCGTAATGGCGGCCGCATTGACGTGTTGGTTCACTGTGCGGGAGAAATTCGTCATGCAGAACATGCCCGTGCTCCACTGTCGGATTTTGATGTCCAGTATCGAGCGAATGTCCGGGGACCTTACCTCTTAACCCAGAGTTTGCTCCCATTGCTGCGGGCCAGTTCAGGGCAGGTGGTTTTCATCAATTCGAGCAGCGGCTTGGGCGCGCGCGCTCGCTCGGGGCAGTTTGCCGCAACGCAGCATGCCATGAAGGCCGTCGCCGACAGCCTGAGGGAAGAGGTGAATGCGGATGGTATCCGCATTCTCTCCGTTTTCCCGGGACGGACGGCGACACCTCGTACCGAGCAGCTGTTTCGGGAAGAGCACAAAGCGTACCGGCCCGAATTGCTAATGCAGCCCGAAGATGTGGCGGCCATGGTCGTTCACTCTCTGAAGATGCCGCGGACCTGCGAGATCACGGAAATTAGTATGCGGCCTTTGTTCAAATCTTACTAGGATCATTGATGACTCGGACAAATCAATTCGGCTGCCGCTTCTGCGGAACGAAGCTCGAACACACCTTTGTGGACCTGGGGATGTCCCCGTTGTGCGAGAGCTACCTTAGCGCGGACCACCTAAATCAGATGGAGCCGTTTTATCCGCTACATGTCTATGTTTGCGAAAAGTGTTTCCTTGTGCAGCTCCAGGAATACGTTACGCCCGAGCATATCTTTAGTGATTACGCATATTTTTCCTCTTACTCAGACTCTTGGCTTGCGCATGCCAGCAAGTACACCGGTCAAATGGTGGAGCGCTTCGCCATTGACGCGCAGAGTCTCGTCGTAGAAGTGGCCAGCAACGATGGCTACTTGCTGCAGTACTTTGTCGAGAAGCAGATACCGGTATTGGGAATCGAACCCGCGGCAAACGTCGCTGCTGTCGCGGTTCAGAAAGGCGTTTCGACTCTCGTCAAGTTCTTTGGCACGGAAACAGCACGCGAACTCGCGGCCTCCAGCAAGAAAGCTGATTTGCTCCTCGGCAACAACGTCCTCGCGCAGGTGCCTGACCTCAATGATTTTGTTGCTGGGATGAAAATCCTGCTCAAACCAGCTGGCGTCATTACCATGGAGTTTCCTCATCTCCAACGGCTCATGGAGCAAAATCAGTTTGACACCATCTACCACGAGCACTTCTCCTATTTCTCTCTAGTAACGGTGGACAAAATCTTCGCTGCACACGGTTTGACGCTGTTCGATGTCGAGGAGCTTCACACGCACGGCGGCTCCCTTCGTATCTATGCGCGGCACGCAGAGGATTCTTCGAAACCTGTTAGCGCTCACATTACTGAGCTCCGCGCCCGGGAAGAATCCATGGGATACTCGCGGATCGAGACCTACGCACATTTTGCTGAACAGGTCAAGGAGACGAAACGCAAGCTTCTCGAATTCCTGATCGAAGCTAAGCGCAGCGGAAAGAAGATCGCGGGTTACGGCGCGCCCGGCAAGGGCAATACCCTGCTGAATTATTGCGCGATTCGGACTGACTTCCTTGACTACACGGTGGACCGCAACCCCCACAAGCACGGAAGGTTCCTGCCAGGCACGCACGTTCCCATTTATCCACCGGACCGCATCCGGGAGACTCGGCCTGATTATGTGCTCATCCTTCCGTGGAATTTGAAAGACGAGATCATCAAGCAGAACGGTTTCATCCGCGAATGGGGAGGCATGTTCGTCGTGCCTATCCCGGAGGTAAAGGTCTATGCGTAATAGCTCAACTGCGCAGAAAACCGTTTCGTGCAATGCGCGGAGCAGGAAAAGGGGGACCCTATGAAAGCGCACTTCGGTCACAAGGACTTTATCTTGTGCCTTGGCTATCGCGCCGATGCCATCAAGCAGTATTTCCTGCACTACGACGAGTGTGTTTCAAACGACTTTTCGCTCTCAAAGGGCGGGAAAGATCTGCAGCTCTTCAATAGCGACATCCACGATTGGAACATAACGTTCGCTGAGACAGGCATGCATTCAAATATCGGTCAGAGACTCAAAGCCGTAGAGAAGTATCTGGCGGGCGAAGAGGTGTTCCTCGCAAATTATGCGGACGGCCTGACCGATCTCCCGCTCCCCAATCTCATCGAGTTCTCCAGGAATCACGGCAAGATCGCCACTTTTGTTTCTGCGAAGCCAAATCTAACGTACCACGTTGTTTCTGCCGGTCCGGGCGGTGTTGTGAACGAAATTAAGGCCATTCAGGATTCCAATCTCCGCATCAATAGTGGCTATTTCGTTCTCAAACAGGACATTTTCAAGTTCATCCAGAACGGGGAAGAATTAGTTCTTGAACCCTTCCAACGCTTGATTCGCGAAAAACAATTGGTGGCTTACGAGCACAATGGTTTTTACGCTTCCATGGACACCTTTAAGGACAAACAGCAGTTGGACGATCTGTATGCTCGCGGCGATGCGCCCTGGGAGGTTTGGAGAAACTCATCGCATCGCGAAGAGGTTGTGGTTCCCGCAATCGGGACCAGTGGGGACGACGCCACCTAGGCCAAAAACGACCTATGCTAAGACTTACTCTCGGTGAGCTCAGCAGGCCCCCGCGCCGCATTCTCTGCCTGGGCGCCCATTGCGACGATATCGAAATCGGATGTGGCGGGACGATCTTGCGGTTGTTGCGGGAGGATCCGGAACGTGAGATCTATTGGCAAGTCTTCAGCTCCAATCCAACACGAAAACGGGAAGCAATAAAAGGTGCGCGCCTGTTTCTCGGAACAGCCAAATCCAAGAAGGTCGCGGTCCGAAATTACCGTGATGGCTTTTTCCCGACGCTTCATCCGCGAATTAAGACGGAGTTTGAGAAACTGAAGAAAGAATTTGTTCCGGACTTGGTCCTGACACATTACCGTCACGATCTGCATCAAGATCATAGGGTCATTTGCGAGCTGACCTGGAACACGTTTCGCGATCATTTGATTCTGGAGTACGAGATTCCGAAATACGACGGAGACCTGGGACAGCCGAACTTCTTCGTGCCGCTCGAGCAGGAAATTTACCAGAAGAAGGTCCGTTACATCATGGATGCTTTCGAGACGCAGCACGCAAAGCGTTGGTTCGAGCAGGAAACATTTCTTGCTCTCATGCGCTTGCGGGGGATGGAATGCGTTGCCCGGAGCGGCTACGCTGAGGCTTTCCATTGCCGCAAGCTGGTGCTGTGAAATTACTGGAGCGAAATTTGTCTCATGTTCTTGTCCTGGGGAGGGTCGCAAACGAGGATTTTCCATTCGGACGGGACGTATTCTCACAATGAAAGACTTAAAGGAGAGGATAATTCGTGGTGGTTTCGCCAAGGTTTGCAGCCAGGCAGCGAACTTCCTTCTGCGTATGGGCTCCTTGATGGTGTTAGGCCGGCTACTCTCGCCGAAAGAATTCGGGTTAGTGGGCATGGTTACAGCCATTGTCGGGGTGTTGAGCCTGTTCAAGGATTTCGGACTTTCGACGGCCACGATACAGCGAACTAGCGTTACCGAACAACAGACATCAACATTATTTTGGATCAACATCGCGGTTGGCACGATACTTGGGCTTCTTTCATTGGCGATTGCGCCTGCTGTCGCTGCCTTTTATCACGAGCCCCGACTTGCTGGCGTAACAGCTGTGTTGGGGGCTGGATTCCTCTTCAACGCTGCCGGAGTTCAACACTCGGCGCTTCTCCAACGGCAAATGCGCTTCACCGCCACTGCGGCGATAGATATTTTCTCTCTTACGATAAGTATTGCGGTCGGAATTGGCATGGCTCTTAAAGGATTTGGGTATTGGTCTCTCGTAGGAATGACGGTTACATCGCCGCTCATATGTACTATTTGCGTCTGGCTGGCCACGAGGTGGGTTCCAGGTATGCCTAGAAGGCGAGTCGGGATCCGTTCTATGATGCGTTTTGGCGGAACGATCACCTTGAATGGCCTTGTCGTTTATGTTGCCTATAATCTGGAGAAGGTTCTTTTGGGTCGTTTCTGGGGCGCAGAGGCAATCGGAATCTATGGAAGAGCTTACCAGCTCATTATAATCCCCACTGATAATCTAAATTCGGCAATCGGCGGAGTGGCGTTCTCGGCATTGTCTCGGATCAAGGAGGACCAAGCTCGTTTCAAAAGCTACTTCCTGAAGGGTTATTCTTTCATTGTAGCGATGACTATTCCTATCACCTTGTTCTGCGCTCTTTTTGCCCGTGACATGATTTTTGTGGTCCTTGGACAAAAGTGGATGGAGGCGGTTCCTATTTTTCGGTTGCTGGCGCCAACGATCTTGATCTTTGCGCTGATCAATCCTATGGCATGGCTGCTTTTTTCATTGGGACTGGTTGGACGAAGCTTGAAAATTGCTTTGGTTCTCGCTCCGCTCGTGATTGCAGGCTACGTTGTGGGATTGCCCTACGGGCCCAAAGGTATCGCGCTCGCTTACTCGACAGTGATGACGTTGTGGGTCGTTCCGCATATTGCGTGGTGTGTGCGCGGCACAGTGATTTCCTTGCGCGATATTTTTTTGGCTGTGAGGCGACCGTTGCTTTCCAGTGTCGTCGCCGCAACGCTGGCCTTTGGACTGCAATTTTTTTACGGTCGCCTGCTGACTCCATTGCCTAGGCTTGTGTTAGGTAGTGCCATACTTTCTGTGACATACGTTGGTATGCTCCTCTATGTCATGGGGCAGAAAGCCTTCTACCTGAACCTCCTTCGTGGATTGGGCAGCCGTCCTCCTGTTGAGGAAACGACTTTGGTTCCGCCTTAGCGGGCAATCGGGGATTCCGTCAGTGGGAAGCGACTCCGTTCTGGGCACAATTTCGGACCTTCCAACGTTCCGCATAGGATAGCTAATACTTAAGGAAAGCCAGTCCATCAGAAAGGGTTTTCTTAAGTACAAGAGGGCACTGGACTTATAGGGTGTGCCACCGTTACCACATCCAAAAGCTAACATTCGCTGCGTGTTCGACCCGCGCGTGGCTGGGGAGCGATCCGTAGTGCCATAGTTATGCCCGTAACCTGTGTCCGGAATATCTGGTTTGCTCGCCCGCGAACGCGGTTGCCGCGAGCGCCCTTCTGACTGGCTTGCGGAACGCGTGTTGGCGGGTCTCTTGCAGGCTGCAAAAGACTTGAAGTTTGTGAGCTGCGAGCCCGAATCAGGACGCACGGTTACCTTGACACGGTTGCGGATGGCAACAACCATCCGTTTGCCTCTCTTGTTCGGGGCGATGTCCTGATATTCTATATCCATAGAGAACAGCTGAGACTAGGCATGAGCATCACATCGCAGCCACCAGTAAGTATTCTTGCTCCCGTGTACAACGGCGCGGAGTATCTCGCAAAGTGCGTCGGGAGCATCTTCGCGCAGACTTATCAAAACTGGGACTATACTACCTTCAATAACTGCAGCGCGGAAGAGCCTGCGGAAATCGCCTGTCGGTATGCAGCAAAAGACAGAGGGACTCGAATTCGGGTGGGAACATGAGTACAAGAAGCAGCGCCCTGCGGATTTTATACGTCTCCCACGTTTGGCCTCACAGGGCCTATTCCGGAGGAGAGGTGCGGTCCCTTAATGTGCTCCGTGCTTTAAAGCAGTTGGGGAGCGTGGAAGTCGTGATCTTGGACGAGGAGAATAGAAGCGGTGACCTGATCTCTACACCTTGCGAGTTCACAGTCGCATATGCTCTTGAGACGAAGAAGCGGCCAAACGAGGGATTCATTGAAAAACTCAGATGGACATTGGACCCAAGAAGCGACTATCCGCATGGTTGCGGCGTGGAACACAAGGCTATGCGCCGTGTTCTTGATAGCCTTAACGAATTCGATCTGGTCTGGTTCTATACGCTTCGCTCTGCGAATATGTTTCCGAACGCAGCCTGGCTTCGTTCGGTCGTGGATATTGATGATGTGCCGAGCACATATGAGCGCACGACCTTGCAGGTAGGTGGGCCGGGAGAGCGTTTCTTAGCGCGCAGGAGACTGTTTAGCTGGAGACGCAGAGAGAAGTTGCTCGGAGACCGATTCACTGTGCTCGCGGTGTGTAGCGAGGAAGACCAGCAATACTTAAGGCGCATGGGAATAAAGGTGCCTGTTCACGTCATCCCGAATGGATTTGACAAACCGTGCGTCGAACCGGTTCGCATCCCGGCAGCACCCCCAAGAATCGGGTTCCTCGGGGGGTTTCGTCACTTTCCAAATTGTGAAGGAATCCGTTGGTTCGTGAACAAGTGCTGGCCGCACATCAAATGCGAGGTGCCGGACGCACGGCTGCGGCTTGTCGGCCAAGGCAGCGATGGACCTCTCAAGCCTCTTGGTCCAGACGTTGACGGTCTTGGTTGGCTAACAAATCCCTCGGATGAGATCGAGACTTGGTCTGTCATGGTGGTTCCCATACGCGTAGGGGCGGGTACCCGTGTCAAAATCGCCCAGGGTTTCAGCCAAAAGTGCGCGATTGTGTCGACTTCTCTGGGGGCATACGGCTACGGTGCGAAGGATGGACATGAAATGTATCTTGCTGATACTGCTGAGGCATTCGCGAACGCGTGCATCAAGGCCATTCGCGAGCCGGAAAAAGCGACGCAAATGGCCGAGAGGGGATGGCGCAATTTCCTACAGAAATGGACGTGGGAGGCAATTCATCCTCTAGTTTGGGCAGCGGCTGAGGATTGTCTACGTTTGAACGGTCGAAGTCTATCCCGACTCATGGAAGACCCAGTTCCGGGCGCGTATCGATCCGAACGTCAAACACTTAACCATTCCACATAACCTGCTAATCTCAATCATCCGTGGCAGGCCCGAGCTTTTTGCGATGCTTCTAACATTTTGAACTTTACCGATATCTGCGATGGCTGATCTCGCCATAATTTTGAAGGAATTGCGCGCAAGACTCACCCTGCGCTTCAGACCGAGAAGAAAAGCTCGCTTCACAGATGACCCTGAGCAGAGTGGCATCTTGACGTGCCGGCGCATGACGAATGGATACGCTCGAGCAAGCCATTGAGACTCGCCTGGCAGCGATGCGGGCGACAGCGAACGTTCCTTTGTTGCTCCGTACCTGGACCGAGAACTGGCGCTGCATATTCGCGCAGAGAGGCAGGGACAGAGAGTGAAAACAGCACCTTTGCCCTTGGTGAGCGTACTCACTCCCGTCTACAACGGAGCGGAGTACCTTGCGGAATGCATCGAAAGCGTTCTCGCGCAGACTTATCCCAACTGGGATTACACGATCGTCAATAATTGCAGCACAGACGAATCGCTTGCGATTGCGCGGAAATATGCAGCCAGAGACCCGCGAATCCGTGTGGTGACCAACGATCGTTTCCTACGCATCATTGAAAACCACAACCGCACGATCCGCCAAATCTCCCTGGAATCGAAGTACTGCAAGTTCGTATTCGGCGATGATTGGCTGTACCCCACCTGCATTGAAGAAATGGTACGTATCGCCGAGGAGAATCCCACGGTGGGATTGGTTAGTGCGTTTACTATGGATGGCCAGGCTGTACTAAACACATCGCCAATTTCTCAGAACGCGCTGTGGCGGGGCCTGCCTCATCCCAGCTATCGGGTAGCAGGCAGAGACGTGTGCCGCAATGAGCTGCTACGAGATGGGGGCTACGTACTTGGGACGATGACATCACTGTTGGTGCGTTCCGACCTGATTCGCAAACGTGACGTTTTCTTCAATGAACCACACCTGCATGCAGATCTTGAGGCCTGTCTTGACGTCTTGAGGGAATCGGATTTCGGCTTCGCCCAGCAGGTGTTAAGTTGCAGCCGCCCACGGAAGGAATCGACTACGACTTTTGCCAACAGCCTCGACGTCATCGTTCTGGGAAGGTTCGCTGTTTTCTTGAAGTACGGCCATGTATTCTTGGACGACAACGAGCGCCGAAAGAGGTTGACAGAAATGCGTCGGGTCTATTATCGGGTGTTAGCACACAACGTGCTGAGGCTTCGCCCGGAACAATATTGGAAATATCACAAGGATACTTTAGCGGCATTCGGTTATCGGATAGATCCTTTGCTGTTTGCAAGATCAATGGCTGCCGAGGTAGCCCTTCACCTTTTGCATCCGATTAACGCCTTCAGACGTGCCTGGCATTGGTGGTACCGGAGGCTGACTGGCACATCGGGATGACGTGGAAGGCTTGAAGCGCGGCGCAGCCTAGAGTGTTAGACGAGGCAGAGGATGGTTCGAGGTCGTCAGCTAGGAGTATAGCCCCGCGCGCCGCCCAGAGACGCCGGTGTTCATGCGGGAGATGCTCCATTACTTCAGGCAGAGGTGGGCCACTTCTTGGCCGACGGAGAGTGCCCACGATGACGTCGGAGCCCGGAGCGTTCTTCGCTTGTTGGTCATTACAAGACTTTTGGACTGTCGGAAAAGAAATTCAATTGTGACTAGTGTCGGATGCTGTTGGCCTCGCCTGGTGAAGCGGACGATGGCAACGCACCGGGGCCTTGCACTGAGTTCCAACACGGCCGAGAAACTACTGAAGGACAGAGACTTTTCATATTTGTAAAGATCACGACCAGAAAATGATCTGGATGGGCGGGCTGCCAGCCCGCACCAAGGAGACACGATAAGATGAAATTGCCTAGTCCTAACCGGAATGAAACAATTAACTTGAAGGCCGATGAATGGGTGGAGGTCCGCAGCCGTGAGGAAATCCTTGCGACGCTGGACAAGAACGGCTGCTTGGAAAACCTGCCCTTCATGCCGGAGATGTTCGCATTCTGCGGTCAGCGTCTTCGTGTCTACAAACGCGCCCACAAGACGTGCGACACGGTTAATGACTACAAGGGCCGCAAGATGAGGAATGCTGTGCATTTGGAGGGTGTTCGCTGCGATGGTCAATCGCACGGTGGATGTGAGGCCTCATGTCTGATTTATTGGAAGACGGCTTGGTTGCGGAAACTTGACCAGACTGATCCAGGTTCGAAGCCCCCTCAGGACGCGCCACGAGCGAAAAGGAAAGGTGAAGTGGGGTGGTGCACCGAGGCCGACGTGTCGGCGGCCACACGAAAGCGTGCCGTAAATGATGACGAGTCGGCTTATGTCTGCCAGGCGACCCAGGTTCCTGCTGCAACGGAGCCTCTTCCCTGGTGGGAGTGGAGGCAGTATGTCGAGGACTACACCTCGGGAAACGTCGGCCTAGGAAGAATTGCCAAAGGCTTTCTTTATATGGGCTACCTCCATGGCCTCGTCAACTTAGGAATCGGCATCGGTCCCTTGCTCCGGTGGATTTACGACAGGTTCCAGGGACTTCGTGGGGGCATACCCTACCCGCGCCGTGCCGGAAAGCTCGCGGCCGGAACGCGGACACCAACCACCAGACTCGATCTCCAGCCGGGTGAATGGGTGCGCGTGAAGAGCTTTGACGCAATCCGCGCAACGTGCGACGAGTCGAACATGAACCGCGGTATGAAGTGGGATGCCGAATTGGCTCCGTACTGCGGCGGAACCTACCAAGTCCTTAAGCGCGTCACCAAGATTCTAAATGAGAAGACGGGAAAGATGCAGGAGATGAAGGCCCC
>WNFT01003398.1_pt1 | contig 14650 bp, 9 predicted proteins | sample 5400191 | NCBI WGS metagenome assembly WNFT01 (sample SAMN13153359, study PRJNA577476) | soil metagenome | isolation source: 80 cm saprolite under Madrone tree | place: USA:California | collected 2016-06-14
GGCTGTGACGGCAGAGGCCCACGCCGGGGGACATTTGGGGGACAAGAAAAAGGTGTTTGGGGATGATTCGGAAGCTGTTAACTGACGCCAGAGAAACGAGTTATTGGATTCGAAGTTCTCTGTTAACAGCCGAATGCTCTACCGTTGAGCTACCGGGGAACGGACAAGTAGACTATTAATTTACAACAACTTGCAGACTCGTGCCACTCGCTCTCGACCGCTCGCCCACGACCGAAAAGACGGAGCCTGGGCTTAGTGTGCGAAGTTCCCAGCGCGCATCTTCTAACTCCAGAGCCGGTCCCAGGAGCGTTCGTTGTCCCACTGCGGGGTGGGTTCGAAATAACCGGTGCCGGGCGCCAGGTGTTGGCGAACCACATCTTCGTTTAAAGTTACGCCGAGGCCGGGCCGGTCCGGCACTTCGATCCAGCCGCGATTGACGATTGGCGTTTTGGTTCCTTCTTGCACAATGGAGGACCACCAGGGCACGTCCAGGGAGTGATGTTCGAGCGCCAGGAAGTTCTGCGTGGCTGCGGCGCAGTGGACATTGGCCATGCAGCATACCGGCGTCCCAGCAAAATGAAGAGCCATCGGCACGCCATATTCTTCGGCCACGTCTCCGATTTTGTGAGTTTCCAGAATGCCGCCGGCGGTGGCCAGGTCCGGTTGAATTTTGCCTACCGCATGGTTCTGGCACAAAACCTGAAATGGTTCTTTTAAATAAATATCTTCGCCAGTAAGAATAGGCGTGGGGCTCTGCTCAGAGATTTGTTTGAGCAGGTCGGTGTAAGTCCAGGGAATGACGTCTTCGATCCACGATAAGTTGTATTTTTCATACGCCTTGCCCAGCCGGATGATCGATTTCACGCCCAGATGCCCGAGATGGTCCATGGAAAGTGGAATCTCCATTCCCACCGCGTCGCGCACCGCCGCGACATATTTCTCAAGCATGGCGATACCCTTGTCAGTGACTTCCATTCCGAGCAGCGGATGAGGCAACTGGTTCGCCTCCCATTGATTCAGATCTGTAGCATTGGTGACCGTGCCGGGAGTGCCTGCGACCATCTCGACACCCAAATCCATCTTGAGCCAGGTGAGTCCCATGCCCTCCTTGCGCTCTTTCATTCGTTGGGCGTAGATCTTGGGATCATCCGATTCCGTGGTATCCGCATAGAGCCGGATCTTGTCACGGAATTTCCCGCCACCCAGTAACGCGTAGACAGGCGCGTTGTAAACTTTTCCAGCGATGTCCCACAGCGCCATTTCGATGGCACAGACGCCTCCGCCCTGCCGGGCGTGTCCGCCAAACTGTTTGATCTTGCGGAATATTTTGCTGAGTTTGAGCGGGTCTTCGCCGAGGAGGCGGCTCTTCAGGAACAGCGCGTAGGTCGGGCTTGCTCCGTCGCGCACTTCCCCGAGGCCGTAGACACCTTGGTTCGTATCGATACGAATGAGAGGACAAGGACTTGGGCCGGGCTTCACCAGAGTCGCGACGCGAAGATCTGTGATTTTCAAGCCGGAAGGGCTCGAATTGCTATTGACGGCCTTAGAAAAGACCTCCGTGGCCTCACCGGCCACCATGGAACCGCCCAGCGCCATTGCCGAGGCCTTCAGCATTTCCCGACGACCAAGCGAGTTATCACGGTTCCTTTTCATGGCGCTGTCCTTTTCATACCGGCAGGTTTCTCAGATTCGGCTTGTCGGTCTGCTTGCCGACCGGAATCATCTCAGAGAATATACGCTCAGACAAGATTTCCCGTTTGACAAATCGTGATTCATTTGAGAGTTTCGGGCGCAGCGAAAGATGGCCCCAGTTGGCACGGATGACAGTGCTAGTTTTGCTTGCCGACTCGCGGGCTCTCTACGTTCGGAGGTATGTTTTTATGCAGACCGCACGTGCATCTTATATTCGAATACTGACCACCGCGATGCTCGCGTTGTGCGCAACGGCGCTGCTCTCACCAAGATCCGTTCACGCTCAATTGTTGACATTCTCCAAGCAGGAGTTGACCGACTACACAGCGCAGAGTACGTTCGAGCGTCTCCCCGACGGCAGGCCCAAGGTGCCCGAGGATTTACTGGAAAGAGCGCGGGAGCTTTCCTCGGAGGAAGTCTGGGCTGTTCTTGAAGAGAAGGGGTTCCACAACCAGTACGCCGACGGATTTCAAATACTGCATCCCGAGAAACCAATGGTCGGGCGCGCATTTACTGTTCAGTTCATGCCGGAGCGCCCAGACGTAAAGGGGGTCGCATCAGCCAAGGCCAAGGAGCGCGGTTTCGGACCGCTGACCAATCAGACCGCCATCGACATGCTCCAGCCAGGCGATGTGCTCATCGTGGACCTGTTTGGAAAGAAGGTGAACGGCACCATCGTAGGCGACAATCTCTTCTACTACGTGATGAAAGCCACCCATAGTGGAGGTCTGGTCGTCGATGGAAGTATTCGAGATCTCAACGGGATTTCAGAAATTGCTATGCCCGCCTATTTTAAGGCCGTCGACCCAACCCCCATTGGAAACGTGATGCTCACAGGCATAAATATTCCGGTGCGCATCGGTGGCGTGACCGTGATGCCGGGTGATCTGGTTGTCGGTGACCGCGAGGGCGTGTATTTCGTTCCGCCACAACTGGTGAAGGACGTTCTCGATCGCGCAGATGAAATACACATTCATGATGAATGGACGAAGAAGAAATTTGACGAAATGAAATACAAGTCACGTGAAATATATTCTACGCCTGCTGATCCAGCGCTGCAGCAGGAGTATAAAGAGTATTTGAAGAAGCGCCTGGAAGAAATTCGGAAACAGCGCAGTCCCAAGTAGAGGAGGAAATCATGAAAGATTCCTTTGGAAAAGAGATCTCGCGTCGCGGGTTTATTGCAAAGGTCGGCCAGGGCTTTGTCGCAGCTAATGTGGCAGGAAGTTTTTTGAAAGAAGCCGCGGCAAAGGAAATAGCAGTTCCAGATTCTACGGACAAGAAATTAGGATGGGCCATCGTCGGGCTGGGCAATCTCTCCATGCATGAAATCCTTCCCGCTTTCGCAAAATGCGAAAAATCCAAGGTGACGGCTCTGGTGAGCGGCCACCCCGACAAAGCCAACCGGCTGGCTCAGCAATATGGGGTGAATCCGAAAAACATTTACAACTACCAGAACTACGATTCGATTAGGGACAACGCCGAAGTCGACATCATTTACATCGTTTTGCCAAACGGCATGCACGCTGAATACACGATTCGCGGATTTCAAGCAGGCAAGCACGTCCTGACGGAAAAGCCCATGGCCAATACGCCGGACGATTGCCAGAAGATGATCGATGCCGGGCGCAAAGCCGGCCGAAAGCTGATGGTCGCATACCGCTGCCGCTATGAGCCCTACAACAAAGAAGCCATACGCATCGCGCGCTCCGGCGAACTCGGACCGACTCAGGTGATCCTCGCAAACAATGGGTGGAGGGTCACTGATCCCGATCAGTGGCGCTTGAAGAAAGACCTTGCCGGTGGCGGTTCCATGATGGACATCGGTATTTACGCGTTGCAAGCCGCCCGCTATTTGTCAGGAGAGGAACCCACGGAGGTAAACGCGCTGATATATACCACGCCGAACGACCCGCGCTTCAAAGAAGTCGAAGAGAACATCAATTTTCAATTGCGTTTCCCGAGCGGGATTCTTGCGAACTGCACTTCCAGTTACGGCTACGACGCGCAGAGTCACTACCGCGTAATTGGCACAAAGGGCTGGCTAGAGATGGAGCCCGCCACCATCTACCGGGGATTGCGAATGAGAGTTCATCATGATGGCGCGACCGAGGAAAAGAGTCTGCCGGTGCTCGACCACTTCGCTCTGGAGATGGACCACATGTCTGAATGCGTCATGCAAAACAAGGAACCGCTCACGCCGGGCGAAGAAGGACTGCGCGACCTGAATATAATGATGGCCGTCTACTTGGCTGCAAAGACTGGGAAAACCGTCAAGCTATAGCCCGCCGTCTCACGCGGGTTGAACAGCACCCCTGGAATCACACAAGAAAAAAAGGCCGGCGCGCACATGGCCCTTTGTGTGTTTCCTCGGGCCTTCACGCTATCCCCTTCCCTTCGATAATATGGATATATCGGTTTGGAGCGAGATTTGTCAGCTTTTCGATACGTTTACTCGGCGCGGGCCAGTGAATCTCAAGCTCGTCAATCTGTGCGGCGGCGCCGATGCCTAGGACTTCCCTGAGATCATGCGAAGAGAGATAGCTGCCGCCATTATTCTTAAGGCGTTGGCGTAGTTTGCCGCCTGCTTTCCAGAGAATGCGCGCGCCGATGGCATCACGGTTACAAGCCGCGCCTTCCAGCTTGAGACCCAACCAATTGTTACCCTTGGCCGCGTTGTTTTTCAACAACACCGGAGCTCCCCCATTTGTTGCTATGAGCACGTCTATTGCTCCATCGTTGTCATAGTCACCCACGGCCAGGCCTCGCGCAGAGAAGGTTTTTTCAAACGCCGTCCCGCCCTCGGTGCTTACATTCTTCAGCTTCCCATCTGGGCCTTGATGAAAAAGTAGGAGTGGCTCTTGGTACCGAACTTGCCGCGAGTACCGGCCGATCATGTCGTCCGGATGACCGTTGGCCAGGATCAGATCGATCGCTCCGTCGTTGTCATAGTCGAAGTACTTTAACCCCCAGCCACTCAGGAGCCTGGTGGCCTGCGCGACTCCGTGCAAGTGCGCGACGTCAGTAAAGGTCTCGTTTTTGTTGTTTCTGTAAACTGAAAACATTTCCTGGTCGACGTTGGCCACAAAAAGATCTTGCCAGCCATCGTTGTCCAGATCGCCGGCGTCAACTCCCATGCCGGAGCGGGGCTGTCCGTTATCGCTAAAGGCGACCTCGGCCTGCAGCGCAATTTCTTCCCAGCGAGTTTTTCCGGATGCGTCCGGACCGCGGTTGACGAACACAAAATTCTGGACGGTATCGTTAGCGACGAACAGGTCCATGCGCCCGTCATTGTTGATGTCCGTCGCCACCACTCCAAGCGCCTTGCCCATGGCCCGCGCTATATCCGTTCCTTTGCTCACTTCAGAAAACGTGCCATTGCCGTTGTTGTGGTAGAGAAAACTTGCGGTGCCGCGAAAAACTCTCGGAATGCAGTAGTAGTGGTTTCCGAGCTGGTTATCGCCGCATGCCAGCTTCTGCTTTGCCCCATAGTCGACGAAGCTGCAAATGAAAAGGTCGAGAAGGCCATCATTGTCGAAGTCGAACCAGACCGCGCTGGTGGTCCAACCCGGGGTAGCCAGACCGGCTTTATCCGTCACGTCGGTGAATGTGCCGTCACGATTGTTTTTGTAGAGAATACAGCGCCCGTACGAGGTGATGAAGATGTCCGGCCACCCGTCGTTGTCGTAGTCACCGACCGCAACGCCCATTCCAAAGGTCCCGCCTCCAACGCCAGCTTTTTCGGTGACGTCGGTGAACGTGCCGTCGCGATTGTTCTTGTAAAGCGCATTGCGGACCGGCTTGGTGGGGGTCCAGAAATCGCACGGTCCGCTATTCACCAGGTAGATATCCATCCAGCCATCGTTATCGTAGTCGAGGAAAGCACAACCGGGTCCCAGGGTCTCAGGAAGGTAGCGATTGTCAGACATCGCATTCTCATGGACCCACTTGATGCCGCTTGATGATGGTGCAACTTCGTGAAACAGCGGTGCTCCCACCGCCTCCGGAGCCTGAACGGGAATGCGAAGCGCCCTTGCAGCGCCAACGGCCATGCCAAGTCGCAAAAACCCGCGTCGGGAAAAATTCATTCAGTGGTCCTATTGCAGGATGAACGTCGTTAGTTCCTCGGCTGTCTCGGCCCCTTGCGTGGCGCTGAAACGTATTGCATATTCACCGGGCTCAAGTGACGAGAGCGGGGCGGTGGCCACATACTGGATTCGCCCGTCTTTGTCTGGCTGGCCAAGCTCGGGCGAGCCACTTCCCAGCACCTGCCCGTTCCTGCTGAATTCCATTGACAAGCGCGGAGGCTGCGAAGCGCTCTTGTTAAGATAAATGACCAGATAAAACGATATGTTGGGATTGCCTGCTTTGCTGATGGTCGGATTGAGTGTAGGAGAGACTACGCGGCTCCCAATCAGCAACGGATCAGCCTGGTCCGTTGAAGCATCCTTGTCCTTCATGTTTCGGACGACACTGACACTGCTGATGGATAGCGCCGAGGAGGGTGCGGGCATTATTAGGCTGTTTTTCCTGGCACTTACTCGGTTACCCTCTCCGTCGAGCACCGCGGTTTCTACGGTGTAGTGACCAGGAGACAGATCAAAGTGTTCGGTGTAGATATAGTGGCCTGCCTTGAGAGCTTCCAACTTGGTGGCCGGCACATTAATAGGAATGTCATTCTGAAACTTCTTGAGGACCTCACCCTTCTCGCCCTTCACGAGAGCAACATAGGACAGGCGGCCTTCAAATTGATCCGCCGTTGTGCTTTTCTGGAGCGTTACATTCCCGAGAGGCACATCCATCACGAGATCGCATACCGGCTGGTTCTGCATGCCGCGGAAATGCATGGCTTCAGAGTGATAGGTGAACGCATGCGGAAGATCCGGTGAGTTCAAAGCAGTAAGCAGCGGAACCTCGAAGCTGCGAAGCACCATTCCTTTAGCGGCCAATGTCGGCGGGAGGGCAATATATCCCGAACGCGCTTGAACACGCAGGTCATTCGAGGCCATCTTAATTGCAATCTTGCGGAAAGATCCATCGTAGTTCTTGATCTCCGGAGCGTAAGTGATTTCATAGTAGGTTTCTATATCTTCCGACAACCTGTGAATAGGACCTCGCAAATCGTTGGTGTTGGCGATCAGTGCCCCACCGGTGGACTCGGCGAGATTCGCGAGGGTGGTTTGCGAGTTCCCCCGCGTGCTCCCGATGGCCGTGTCAAGAAGTTTGGCCTGGTCCGGCCGAACAGCCACCTGGCCACCCGCGCCGGCGCTGCTTTGCTGATCCTGAGAGGATTGCGCGGCTCTATTCAGCGAGTCCATGGCCCCGGAATTTGTGCTCCAGGTTGTCAAACCATGTGTATCGACCGCGTAGAAACTGACGTTCGACCGGTTAGCTATGCTGATTACGTTTTTGAACGGCTCTTCCATCCCCTGCGGAATCGTGAAACCGCCTTCGCTAAAATAGAGTATGGTTTTCCTTCCGGGCAGACGATACTGTTCCTTGACTGCGTCCTCCAAAGAATAGATGTTCACGCGGCCGCCCTCCGCCATGGCGTTGCTTTGTTCCGTAGTGATCATATCCAGAAGCATCTGCGCCATTTGAATCGTGGCAAAGGTGCCAGCGCTGGGAGGATTATTCTGGCTGGGGTTGACGCTCGATTGCATATTGCCGATCTGTCCTTGAGTTGACTGCGAGCTTGCACTGTTTGGCCCGAGCGTTTCCTCGAGCTGTTTCTTAACCCGGTCGGTATCTTGAGAGAAATCGGTGTTTTGACCGCGAGTGGCGCGCTCGATCGCTTTTCTCAGGAGGTCGCGATCGTTGGTGAACGGCTGAAGGACCTCGAGCTTATGGTCGATGGTCATGACGGCCATGTAGACGTTTTGGGGAAGCTCGCTCTTTACGAGATCCAAGGCCGCATCGCGGGCCAGCCGCTGGGCATCGTTGTTCCAGCACTGAATGATTAATGTCACCAGGCGAATTTGCCGCAGCGGATCGAGTTGCGTCCGTGAACCGCCCGCGGCGACAGCTTCGTTGCCTTGGACGAGACGAAACGAGGTGATTTTTTTCGGCTCGCCGTTATCAAATATCTGAAAATCTTCGGCTTTCAGCTCGTTGGCCGCATGGCCCTTCTTGTCTCGTACAATCACGTCCAGCAAGACTTCTTCGCTAGTCGCTTTGACGGAGGCCCCTTGCGGGGCTGTGGTCTGCGGTTGCTGCGCTGAGACCACGGACCCGAGTGACAGTGCGACTGCGGCTGTACAACAGAATATGACGCTTGGAAGAGTTTTCATCTTTGGTCCTTTCTTCTTAAAGCCAGGTCATCTATTTCGAAATCGCGCTCCCCCAGTGTGATCGCCCGGGCAAGAGTCTCTCCGCCGCCGTAATGTAATCGCCGGCCTGTTGCAGTTGATAGGCGCGCCGTGCGATCAGCATCGAGTCATCGGCGGCCCGAGCGCGCGCCGACGACGGAGGAGCGAGCGTCACCAAAAGGAGCGTGTTAACCCGGATACTTTTCATTTGCTTTCACGATTCGTATGCGATGGTCAGAAAATTTATGGTGCGCCCCAGGTAACTCGATCTTTGGCATATGGCAGGTGACGCACTTGTTCGTCGACACGCGACACGATTTCGCTCCCGGCTTGCCACCGCCGTGGCAGGCCTGACATTTTGCGTCGTAGTCGACCGAATTACTGCTCACTTCATGGTGCGGGTCATGGCAGGCGAGGCAACTGATGCGTCCGTCGTCGGTGTCATAGCACTTGCTTCCCGCCAACCGGTAAGGCTGAAAACGGATGTTCGTGATGTTCAAATTGCCTAGCAGGGCGATTTCTTCCCATGTCCGGTGGCACTGCCCGCAGAAGTTTGACACTTGCTCCGCAGATCGTCCCTGTAGTTTGGATAAATCTTTTGTCGCGCCTAGTTCGAAACTATCCAGCAGCGTCGCGGCAAGGTGCGTTTCTGCGGATCCATGGCAGCGCTCGCACTGCACGCCGGGAGTCATCTTGTCCACAGTGAGCTTCCTGCCCAGAGTTGCGTTTGTTGCGTGGCAGCCGAAGCAGCGCAATTTGTCGTCGTGACCCATAAGACGCCCAGCGGCCTCAGTTATGACGCTCGGCGCAAAGCCCTCCGCGCCCATGGTAGGCCCCAGACCGTTCAGCTCGCTGAAATAGCTCACGCGGCTCTCATACAATTCGCCGTCTTTTTCGAGAATGTAAGTCTGGCCGATCGCGGAACTCGAGCCCATGGCCCACCTGATGGGCAACGTCAATGTCTGCTCTCCATCCGAAACGGAATACACGCTCTGAGTGCCTCTGCGTTCGATACGGTATGCGTACTTGCCCTGTTTGACGCTGAGAACCGGATGATCAACTAGAACCTTGCACTCCTCGACCGTCTCGAGCGCGTGCGCCATCGAAGTGGCCGGCTGCATTCTTGCCTGCGTGTGACAGGGTGCGCAAACAGAAACCGCTCGCGAATTGATTTGGGCCACGTTGATCGCGGGAAATAGGAGGCATAGCAGTTGCCAGCGCCACCTCATCACGGTCTCGAAACTGCAACTTGGTCCTGACTTCTCAACTTCAGAAACTCCGCGCGTTCCCTTGCCGCATCCTCTTTGCGGCCACCTCTCGTGTAAGCCGTCGCGAGTGCAAAATGAACCTGGGGCTGCGTCGGAGCCAGTCGAAGCGCAATTTCGAGTTCACGGATCCCCCGGACCACATCCAAATCACCCTCTGCAAGGACCTGCCCCAGGACAGCATGAGTCGAAAAAAAACCAGGATTGGCCGCAACCGCCCTCTCTGCGTAGGGTAGCGCCGTCGCATACTCACCACGTTTCGCGTATTCTCCGGCAATACTTACAAGTGCCCGTGGGTGCTCAGGGGAAATTGCCAATTCAGCCTTCCATTCGTCCAAGGCTTTGTCGGCGTCACTCGCGAGCAGCAAGCTACCCGCCAGAAAATGAACTTCCGGCGTATCCGGGTATTTACGGAGCATTTCAGCGCGATCCTTCTCCGCCTCCATGAGGTGCCGACTGGCGGCCTCGCATATGGCGCGTCCCACATCCAACACCATTTCACGCTCTGCGGGAGGCAGCTCGTTTGGCAGTAACGGCTTACGGAGCGAGGCGAGTCCCATTGCTTGCGTGAATTGCGGACCTTCTTTGCCGTGCGAAGCAAAATCAGCCATGATGTGGATGGCGTGTTCGAACCGGCCCGCTCGCGTCAAAAGCAGCGCAAGATGGTATCTGGCGACGTCGTAAAAACCTTGGTCGCTCGGAATCTTGAGCTGATCGGCCCGCTCCAAATGTACCAGGGCGTTGTCAAAGTCTTTGGTCTCGAATTCGCATAAACCCAACATGGCCCAGCCGAGAGATATTTCGGGCTTCAAGCCGGTTAAGTGGCGAAAGGCGGCCCGCCCGTCCGCATACTGATCGCCCTCGTAGAAAAGCGTGCCCAAATACCACCAGCCTTCCGCGAATCCCGGCTTCGTACGAACCACTTGCTGGTAGAGGCGGATGGCTTCGTCAGATTGATCCGCTTTGCGAGCGGCATCCGCTTTCTTGACTAGGGCTTGGAACCCGGCGGCATTCGCTGCGCCCGCTGTTTTCCCGGATGGAGAGCCTTTCGTTTGCGCCGCCGCGACGCACGCTGGGAAAAGGAAAGCAATGAGAAGACCCAACCTTATCGGCTTCATTGGGCTACCTTTACCCCTTTTTCACTAGCCTGCTTCTCGGCGTTCAGCTTCTCGACGATGGCACGTTCCCGGTCGCCGTCGGCCTTCCTTTTCTCACGATAGTATGCCGTCGCCAGGGACACATGCGCCTCGGTGAAGTTGGGCGCTTCTCCAACAATCGACTCCAGATGCCTGCGAGCTCCTTCCACCTGGCCGAGCGCGAGTTCAATGGAAGCTATCTGGTACCGGACTCCCAGGTCGCCAGGACGTATCTCTAATGCATGGTGAAAGTGCTGGAGCGCCTCGTCGTGTTTCTCCTCCTTGCGGAGAAGAACACCGATTCGCAGATTGGCTTCGAAATTGTTCGGATCGCTCTGGAGGGCGCGCCGGAAGGCTTCTTGGCCGCCTGCCTGATCTCCCGTGGAAGTCAATGCCAAGCCATAGTACGTGTACACATCGGGCAGGTTGGGGTTCATCTCCACCGCTCTTTGCAGATCGGCCAGCGCGCCTGCAAAATCGTTCACCATCATTTTTGTCGTGCCCAGCAAGAGCCGTGCCTCCGCCGAATCTCCGTTCTTCAGAATCCTGTCGATGAGAATCTGCCCTTTGTCGGTCTGCCCGTCGCGAACCAGCGCGGTGCCCAGCATGTACACGGTCGCAAGGTCGTCTCCACTCTTTTTCTGCAGGGGGCCCAGTAACTCGATTACTTTCTTGTTTTCGCCGAGACGCAAATAGCAGTCGGCCAGCAGCATAACCGGTCGAAGGTCCCCGGGCATTTCCTCGCGAACCTTCAGGAGGTTTTCCACGGCCAGGGGAAGCTTGGCCGTCTTGTAGTACGCAAGCGCCAGATTTAGCTGAACTTCCGAGATAGGCTTCAGTTGGAGCGCGCGCTTATACTCTACAATCGCCTCCTCGTAACGGCCAGCGCCCGCCAATGCCGCACCCAAGTCCGATCTTACCTCCACTACATCGGGATACCCATCCAGGAACAGGCGATAGTCCTCAATGGCCCTGTCCAGTTTGCCCGCTTGGTGCAGCGACACGGCCTCTTTCAAAAGCTCTTGGGGGGAACGCACGCCCTGTCCAAGCAAAGCCCCTGCGTTTAGCACAAGCACGAAAAAGCCGCTCAACATCCGCCAAGTCCTACGTCCTACTAAGCGCGAAGCTGAACGGCTTCCCATATTTCGGCCCGACAACAGTATAGCCGAACGCCGGGTGGTGAAAACAGCCCGGCGCCCAGCCCACGGAAAGACTAGAAGAAGAACTTAACGGTGAACTCGATGATTCTCTGGCCCACCTTGATCGGCGTGATGCCAAAGGTGGTGTTGGAAGTGGTTGTACCTCCAGACGCGAGTGCTAAGTTGAGAGCCCCCGATCCGATCGCGCTATTGCTGAAGCTCCAGACCGGGTGGTTCAAGAAGTTATAACCGGAGAAGCGCAATTGCAGCTTCTTCGATTCGTTAAATTGGAAGTTCTTGAAGAGCGACAGGTCTGTGTTCACGAACCACGGTCCGAACCATTCTGGGGCAACAATCGGACCATTCACTCCTGGCTGCGTCGGCGCCTGGAAGCAAGCGCCGTTGAGGAACTGGTGTGCCTTAAGATTCTTGGTCGGATTGCAGACGATGAGTGGCTCCAGCGGCACGTCGGCTGTGCCATTGATGGAGTAATTCGATATTTGTGAATTGTACTGGTTGTTAACGGTGGCTGCACCGTTTGTGTTACCGGCGAGGTTGAAGAGCGAGAAGCTCTGTTGAGACAACGAAGTGCCCGTCAAGTTGACGCCGCTCTGGAGCACCGTAATCCCCGATATTTGCCAGCCATTGACGGCAGCCTTCCCGAACTTGCCTTCGTGGACGGGGTCAGGCAGTTGCACGGAATATGCAGCGTGGAAGATGTGCCGGCGGTCGAACGGCAGGGCGCCATAGTCGTTGCGCAAATTCAGAGCGTCCCCGCCGACAATGCCCATAGCCTTGCTCCATGTATAGTTGGCGGCGATATCGTAGCGGCCCTTTTGGCGGACCCAACTGATCTGCAGGCCATTATAATTCGAGTAATAATTATGGTTCGCCACGTTGATCGTCCCGTAGGTCGGGAACGGACCAAAGCTGGTAGCCGCCGGATTGGGGTAACTGTTCTGTTTTGAGGGGTCGAACCCCACGGTGAACATTCGACCCAAAGGGAGCGTGTTCACATTGGTACCTGGGCCGTTGACGTTCGTCAGGCTCAAGCCCTGGTTGCCGACGTACGAAATTTCCAGCAAGGACGCAAAAGGCAGCTTCTGGGAGATGGTAGCGCTGTAGCTTTGTACATGCGGCTGCTTATCGTCACCCATTGCCAATCCCTGGGAACTGAAAAGACCTGCGGTGACATTCGCGTTCATGATTTGGGTGAACGTTGCTGCGTTGATGCCCAACCTCTGTTCGCCCTTGGGTGCACCTAGGCCGGCAGTGAATTGAGCGTTGGGATAATAGAACTGCCCCCAGCCGCCGCGAAACACCGTCTTGCCCGACCCGAAGATGTCGTAGGCCAGTCCGAAACGCGGACCGTAGTAAAGAGCACGACTGCGGTAACCGGAAACGGGAACCACGCGATCCTTCTGATGCCAATCAAACCCAGGGTAGCTGGACGTGGGAGTAGCTGTGTTGTAAAGCGCCGGATTCCAAATGGCATAACCGGTGCCGTTCCTATCGTACCATTGGCCGATATGCGAGAACCGCAGTCCGTAATCCAGCGTCACGCGCTTCGTCACTTTCCAACTGTCCTGGACAAAGCCCTCGATGGTGTTATACGCGATGTCGTATTGGGGATTGAAATTCACTTCCTGATACTGGTCCACCATGCCGGTCAGCAGGTCGGCATAAGGGTTGCTGCTCCCACCGCACCAGCCGCAGTTGGAGTATTGGACGACGTACCCCTCCGCTTCCTGGTTATCCGGCTGGTTGTTTCTCGTATTCTCATAGTAGAAACCGAACTTCATCGTGTGCGTGCCCCAAACCTTTGAAACCGTATCGCTGAAGGAGGGCAACCACTTGTCAGAGACGATGCCCCGCTTGCTGGTCTCAAACCCGCCATCGTTGAAAATCGACGCGAATTCGTTGGCCGTCCCCCAGGAAAGCATGGAGGGAATCGTGTCTACTCCATTGTGGTAGATTCCGGTGAACGGAATGCCCAGGGCCTTCCTGCTCACTTTGGACGGGTCTTTGAAATGATTTGGGAAATCGATGTAGGTATACCCGAAGACAAACTCATTCGACAAAGACGGACTAAACACATGGGTTAGACTTGCCGACACGGATTCTGACTTGTTAGGGCTCTGCACCGGCGTCGGATACGGAACGATATCCCCAGTTCTCCACCACAGGCTCACCGGGAACTGCTGTAATTCCTTCTGCAAGTTGCCATTGGAACTCGTTCTGTGAGAATGTATTGTCGGACGTGTAGTTAAAGCCCCCGTTTTTCGTTGGATCGTTGTTCGGCAAAGGATAGAGGTTCATCAACGCCTGGCCGGTCGGGTCAATGAAGTTTTGTGGAATCATCCCGCCGGGAAAGGGAGTGGGTCCTCCCGTAAAAGTCGTAATTGCGCCGTTATAATACGAGTTTGGAGTAGCGACAGTGCCGCAGCCGGCCGGCACCACGTTGGGGCTCGCCGCCGTGCCTACAAGACACGGGTTTAGAGAGGAGGGCGCACCGTTGCTTGGTGTTATAGGGCCAAGCTTCGCCAATTCCGCTGCGCTGAAGTTGCCTTGCCGCATTCCAGGCGCTGCTGCGGTCCCATTTGTCGGAACGCTCGCGCCCAGCAGCCCGGTGTCGATCGTTTGGAAGTAGTACTCGAACCCAGAGAAGAAGAAGAGTTTGTCGCGTTTCTTGTTGAAATTGGTCCCCGGTATCAACACCGGGCCGCCGATATTGCCCCCAGGATAATAAAACGTTTGGGGGGACCTGGGAGTTTTCGTGAAATTGTTCAGCCAAGTGTTGGAGTTAAGATTATAGTTCCGGGCTTGCATGTACGCTTCGCCGTGGAAGGCCTGCCCGCCTTGTTTGGCGACCGTGTTAATAACGATGGGACCTTTGGTGTTCTCCGCGTTGAAGTTCGAGGTCAAAACCTTGAACTCCTGGATCATGTCCGTATTGGGATTCACCGGCGTCGCGCAGTTGCAGCCCGGGTCGGAAACGTGCGCGCCGTCTGCCGTAATGTCGATTCCACCGCTCGCCTGGTTGCCGTTCGCGACATAAGCCCCGCTTAGCGGGCTTTGGCTGCCGGCGTCGCCTCCGCCATTAATACCCA
>WNFT01004490.1_pt1 | contig 14650 bp, 13 predicted proteins | sample 5400191 | NCBI WGS metagenome assembly WNFT01 (sample SAMN13153359, study PRJNA577476) | soil metagenome | isolation source: 80 cm saprolite under Madrone tree | place: USA:California | collected 2016-06-14
GGCTTGCACCATACCGAGCGGGGATTTGAGGTATGCAGCAACTATTGCACCGGGGTGCTGCGGTGACGCAGCACCGAACTGACGATCTATTAAATGCGTCCTGGGATGATCTGCGGTCATTTCTGGCTTGTGCGAAGTATAAGAGTTTTCGCAACGCCGCGGAGGAACTCGGCGTTACAAGCACGACGCTCATGCGCAGGTTGGATCGGCTCGAAGAGTGCATTGGTTGCAAGTTATTCTTGCGCGACCAGAGCGGCCTAACGTTGAGCGACGAGGGTGCTCTGATGATCGGTGACGTGATGGAGATGGAACGTCACGCGTTCAATGTGTTTCGGCGCGCAGCTCAGTCAGACGATACCGCCGGAACAGTGCGTGTGGCTGTGACTGAAGGCCCCGGCAACTTCTGGATTCTCCCGAGACTGATCGACTTTCAAAAAACCTACCGCAACATCACCGTCGATCTACGCTGCGCGATGGAACAGGCTGATGTCGCGCGGCTGGAAGCCGATATTGCCATTCAGCTTGAGCGACCGACGAACCCCGACCTCATCGTTACAAAGCTCGGCAGACTCCACATCTATGCGTTCGTCTCGGAAGAATACCGCAAACTCCATGGGATTCCGTCTCTCTTGGAAATCAGGAACCACAGGCTGGTCATCCAACACGCGCCTCAGGTCGACGATTCCGCATATGCCCGGGTTCTGGGACTGACGTCGTTGGAAGGCATTGTTGGAATCAAGACGAATTCGAGCATTGGCGTTCTGTACGCCGTTGAAAGAGGGGCAGGTATGGGCTTCCTGCCGACTTCGTCGGTCGCGTTGGGGGCCCCCCTGGTTGCCGTCGATTTAGGCGTCCATCATCATGCCGATCTTTGGCTTACCTACCACAAGGAATTTAGAAATTCGGATAGGCACAAGATCGTTATCGATTGGTTGAAAAAGATATTCGATCCCAAGAATTATCCGTGCTTCAGGGACGAGTTTATTCATCCGAACGACCTCGTACCGCTGATGGCTGCACCGAGAGCGAGTTTTGGTCTGCAGGGATACGTAGCCGCAAGTCCAGCCTGAGTGGAGGGTGAGCTACCGATCGGGCGCGCCGCTAATCGGTATCGCTACCATTTCAACTCGACGCCGGCCGTCCCCTGGTGGGACTGCATCGCGGCGCGAAACTTGCCGTCATAGTTGAGATAAAGGCGCGCATTTTTGCTCAGGTTGAGCGACGCGGACGCGCCGGCATCGGCGCCATATCTGCTTTCGCCAATGCCCTGCACGGCGATGCTCACGGTGCCGAGGCTCACCGTGACCGAACTGAAATTCTGGGAGACATTGTCGATGAATTTGCCGTAGGCAGACAGATCGAAAATCTTTTGACCAAAAATCCAGTAATGTCCGATCTCCGCACCCAGTAGTATCCGTGAACGCTCCACCGTTGCTCCGCTCGCCATCACCGGATCAAGCCCGCCCAGTTCCTGAAACGATGCGGTCGAGGCGCGCACATATTCGAACGCGGCCTTCGGCACAATGCGGCTCTGGTCCAGGCTCCAGTAGTAGCTGAGTTCGGTGAGCGCGCCGTCGATGTGGGCGTTGTAGTCGGCGCGGGCAAAACCCGCCCCGGTATCCCGACTCGAATTAACCTTTCCAAAACCATGCACCGCCGCGATGGCCCAGGTCCATGGACCCCTGTCGACCGAGGCGTTGGCGCCGATCTGGGTAAGATCGAGCGTTGCAGCCTGCAACGCCAACGGGACGTCGATCTTGGTATGGCTCTGGTCAACCGAAATGCCGACGTTGACACCGGGCGCAAGGCGCGCGCCGAGCCCTCCGACGCCGCCCCAGGTCTGACGCCGGTCACCGACGAAATCGCCCTGTGCGCCGGTCCTGGCCCAGATTCCGTAGGCCTCGCCCCAGGTCCGGAAACGCGGCGCGTCCGTCGCTTCGGATGCGCCGCCACCACCGGGATTGATGCGCAGCGCGCGGCTGAACCCGTATGACGCCTGATTTCCAAGGCGTTCCAGGAAATTACTGCCGAGATTCGTCACCGACGCGCCAGCCGACAGATCGGAATTGATATCGGTGGGTGATGGCGTCGGCGGCGGTGTTGGCGGCGGTGTTGGCGGCGGCCGCGGAGCATTCTGCGCGTGAGCCGGCGGTGGCCCAGCAGCAACAGGCAGGATGATGCCGAAAACGATGGCTACGGCCCCTGCAAATCCGTGGCCGGCTCTGATCTCCTTGGCTCGCAAAGGCCGCGATGAGCAGCGCATAATGCTATTTTCCGGAAGGAGGACCAGCTCGGCAAACTGTAAAAATCACATCGGCCAGCCCCGATTTGCTCCGAGTTCGCAGAGAGCGTCAATCGGCCTCGCTGGTTCGCGAGCAGGGTTTAGCTGACATTGTTGTTCCGTTGCCACAGGTCGCGAGGAGCGACCTGGTCGCTGACCCGTTTCGTAACCGCGCCAGAAGCTTGCTAACGCGCAAATTTCGTGTTGCAATATCAGGCACAATCGGATCTAGGCCGTTCGACTGTGCGTTTCGCGACTAAGAAATTGAGCAGACATCCGGAAGCCCGCTTGTGGCGTGGCACGCACTTGTGGCGTGGCACGCAAAAAGCGTGGCGCGTCTTTTTTACGTCTAGACCAGGAGACAGGCGATGCAAAAAGGCACCGTCAAGTGGTTCAACCCGACCAAGGGTTATGGGTTCATCAAGCCGATGGCCGGCGATAAGGACGTGTTCGTCCATATTTCGGCGGTCGAGCGCGCTGGGCTCACAACCCTCAACGAGAATCAGGTGATCGAATATGACCTTGTGGAAAATCGCGGCAAGACCTCCGCGGAAAATCTGAAGGTCTCCTAAGCTTCGTCACGATCCGCGCAAGCAATCCTGATGCACCCCCCGGCCCCCGCCGGGGGATTTGTTTTTCATGCCGTTCGTTCGGTGGCTTGTTGAGCGAGCATCCGCCGTTCGCGCGCCTTGATGATGCCAACCACCGTCTCGTTGGTTGGCGTCGCTACCCCCAGTGGTTGGCCCAGGCGTGGGATTGCGCCGTTGATGGCGTCCACCTCGCATCGGCGGCCGGCGTTATAGTCCAGCAACATCGAGGGGTGCGCGTCCGGAATTTTGCCGCCCAGTTTTCGGATGTGCTCGATCGGATCGCCGACGTTCATGCGGATGTTCGAAGCCTTCGCGACCGCGATGGCTTCTTCGGCGCAGTGGCGCGCCACGCTCCAGGCATCGGGATCTTCGAGGATTTCGCCGACCGTCAGGCCCGTCGCGCAAGACGTGCCTGAAAAGGCGACGTTCATGATCAATTTTTCCCAGACCATCTGCTTGATGTCATCGAACAGGGCGACCTTGAAACCGGCCGATTCCCAGATCTTGGCGGAGGCCTGCAAAAGCTGCTTCGGCAGCCCGGCGAATGCGCCAAAGCGGATCATCTCCATCCCGTTGTGATGCGCATGCCCCGGCGCCCGTATCGAAGCGCCGAAACCTCCGACGACACCGACGGCAAGACGATCCGCGCCTAGTATCGGTGCCGCAATCTCCGGCGATCCCAAGCCATTCTGAATGGTCTGGACGATCGTCTCCGGACCTAACAAGGAGATGCAGGAACGCGCCGCCGCCTCCACATCGAAGGCCTTGGTGGCAATGATGACGAGATCGCAGGGTCCGATGCCGTCCGTCGTCGTCGAGGCATGAATCGGCACCGTGCGATCGCCGCTCGCGCCTTCGCAACGCAGGCCATTGGTAGCCATCGCCTCGGCATGGTCAGGCCAAAGCGTGACCGCGTGAACTTCATGACCGGCATCGACCATGAGCGCGGCATAGACCGATCCCATCGCGCCACAGCCGACAACTGCAATTTTCGCCATCCTACTCTCCGTGCGAGGGGCCCGACGGCCGCCGCGAGCCTACCGCGGGCGAGATCAAAGTAGCGTCGGAACCGGCGCTGCCTGCCGTTTTGCAGGTATCGCCGTCGAGCCGGACCAAACCGCTGGCAACCAGCCGCAGCGCATCGGGGTAGATACGGTGTTCGACCTCAAGAATCCGCGCCGCCAGCATGTCCGGCGTATCGTCATCGCGAACCGCGACCGCACCCTGCATCAGAATCGGGCCAGCGTCGGTTTCCGGAATGACGAAATGGACCGTGGCGCCGGTTATTTTTACGCCTGCGTTCAGGGCCTGGCGATGCGGATCGAGGCCCGGAAACGACGGCAGCAATGAGGGATGAATGTTGAGCATCCGGCCGTACCAGCGCTGCACGAATTCGGCAGTAAACAGCCGCATGAAGCCGGCCAGACAAATCAGGTCGATGCTGTGTTGGTCCAGCGCCGATTGCAAAGCCGCCTCGAAGGCCGAGCGATCCTTGCCGAAGGACTTGCTTTCGATGGTGGCGGTCGGGACGCCGCTCGTCCTTGCTTTTTCGAGACCGCCGGCATCGGCGCGGTTGGAGATCACCAGAGCGACCTCGGCCGGGAAATCTTCTTCCCTGGCGGCCTTGATCAATGCGGCCATGTTCGATCCGCGCCCGGAAATCAGGATTGCGACACGGCGTTTCATGGCCTCACCATGCGAAACCGGTCTCACCATGTGAGGTCAAGATGACCGTTGTAGACCACGCGAAGTTCGCCCGCAGCCGGGATCACCTCGCCCAAAAGCACGACGCTTTCGCCACCCTCGGTAAGTATCTCGGTGACCCGCTCGACTGCGTCCGGCTTCACGATGGCGATCATGCCAATACCGCAATTGAAGGTGCGCAGCAGTTCGAGTTCGGCGATGCCCCCCTGCTCTGCCAGCCATTTGAAAACCGGGAGCACGGGAACGCGTGCAAGGTCGATCCCGACGCCGAGATGCTTTGGCAGCACGCGCGGAATATTGTCGGTGAAGCCGCCGCCGGTGATGTGGGCAAGACCCTTGACCGCGCCGGTCTCGTGGATCGCGCGCAAGCCTGATCTGACATAGAGCCGCGTCGGCACCAGCAGCGCGCCACCCAACGTCATGACCGGTGAAAACGGCGCCGGTGCTTCAAAACCCAGACCGGAGGATTCGACGATCCTGCGGACCAGCGAGAATCCGTTGGAGTGAATGCCTGATGAGGCAAGGCCGATCACAGTGTCGCCAATCGCAATATCGGACCGCGGCAACAGCGTGCCGCGTTCGGCGGCACCGACCGCAAAGCCAGCGAGGTCATAATCGCCATCCTTGTAGAGACCGGGCATTTCGGCGGTTTCGCCGCCGATCAGCGCGCAGCCGGCTTCACGGCAGCCCTCGGCTACGCCCGCGACGATAGCCGCGGTGGCCTCCGGATCGAGTTTGCCGCACGCGAAATAATCAAGAAAGAACAGCGGTTCTGCGCCCTGCACCACGAGATCGTTGACCGACATCGCCACCAGATCCATCCCGATGCCGCTGTGCAGGCCGGTTTCGATCGCGATCTTGACTTTGGTGCCGACGCCATCGGTCGCTGCGACCAGGATCGGGTCCTTGAAACCTGCAGCCTTGAGATCGAACAATCCGCCGAACCCCCCGATTTCGGCGTCGGCGCCGGCGCGGGCCGTGGCACGAACCATCGGCTTGATGAGATCGACCAGGCGATTGCCCGCATCGATATCGACGCCCGAATCGGCGTAAGTGAGCCTGTTTTTGCGATCAATCATGCCCAGTACCAGATGATGGCGGCTGGTTACGTCGGAATCCGCTCATGTGCAATGGCTCGCAAGCGGCCCGTGCATATACTATCTAGACCAAGAACCGGTTCACCCTGCAAAGGGCCGAATCTCTCGCAAAAATCAGGCCGGTAGCCGGGAAGCGACCGAGTTGAGTGTTCCAAACATCATCACGCTGGCCCGCATCCTGCTGGTGCCGATTATCGTCTGGGCGATTGCGTCCAACCAGATGGAAATCGCGTTCGCGATCTTTGTCGTCGCCGGCGTCAGCGACGCGGTCGATGGGTTTCTCGCCAAGCGCTTCAACATGGCCAGCGAACTGGGCGCGCTGCTCGATCCATTGGCCGACAAGGCGCTTCTGGTCTCGATCTACGTGGCGCTCGGAATCTGGGGCGCCGTACCGCGCTGGATTGTCATCCTGGTGGTCTCGCGCGATATCATGATCGTCGCTGCCGTGATCGTGTCATGGTTGTTCGGCAAACCGGTCCCGATGAAGCCCTTGATGGTATCGAAGCTCAACACGGTCGCGCAGGTGGCATTCGCAGCATTGGTCCTTGCGGCACTCGGCTTCGGCTTCGAGCCAAAGCCGTATGACCTGATCCTGATGGGCTTTGTAACAGTCTTTACTTTGGTTTCCGTATCCCTCTATCTCGTGGAGTGGGTACGGCACATGAGCACGATCGAAGCAAAATGATCATGCGCCGGTTGGTCCGGCAAGGAGCAAGCGTGTGGCAGCTCGCGTTCAACCTCGTCAGCTTGCATTTGCATTGCCGCACGCAGAGAGCCTTACCCGCGACAATTTTCTCGAGGGACCGGCCAATGCCGGTGGCCTGGCACTGGTCGATGGCTGGCCCGAATGGCCAAACCGGATCATGCTGCTGGTAGGACCCGAAGGCTCCGGCAAAAGCCATCTCGCCGCAATCTGGGCCGAGCAAGCGGGCGCACGTTCTACGACAGCGCATGCGCTGACCGCAGCGGCGGTGCCCGGCGCGTTGGCGACGGGTGCGCTGGTGGTCGAAGATCTGAAATCGTCGGATTTCGATGAACGCGCGCTGTTTCACCTGATGAATCTGGCGCGGGAAGACGGGGCGTTCGTTCTGGTCACCGCGCGGGAGCCGCCTTCCGGATTTCAGATCGAGCTGCGCGATCTCAGGTCACGTTTGCGCGCGGTCCCGACGGTGTCGTTGTTGCCGCCGGACGATCAGCTGTTTCGCGCGCTGATCGTCAAATTTTGCGCGGACCGCCAACTGGCCGTCGATGAGACCGTAGTGAGTTATCTCGCAACCAGGATCGAACGGTCGTATGCGGCCGCGCGGCACGCGGTCGAGCTCCTCGATGCGGAAGCCCTGCGGCTGGGCCGCCCCGTGAGCCGGGCGCTGGCGGCTGAATTGCTGCGCAATGCCTAATCCAGCGGCCCGGCTCGCATCTTGACGGCGCTAGCGGCAGGAACATCAATGTCATTGAAACGTCTTCGCGATAACACATGCTTTGCATCCCTCTGCAGGGGTTGGCGGCGCCGTGTACCTTGGGATGGACCGAAATCTGATGGATTCCGCACAAGCCACTGTAATTAAAGAAAAAGAAGCGGATGCCGAGGCCCGCCCAGCGATCGGCACCAGTCCCGAGCGCTTTATCAATCGCGAGCTTTCCTGGCTGCACTTCAATCGCCGGGTGCTGGAGGAGTCGGTCAATTCCGGCCATCCCGCACTGGAACGGGTGCGGTTTCTGTCGATTTCCGCCAATAACCTTGATGAGTTCTTCATGGTCCGCGTCGCCGGCATCAAGGCCCAGGTGCGGGAGGGCATCGCCGAGCGTAGTCCGGACGGGCTGACCCCGGCCGAACAACTCGTCCTGATCAATGAAGCGGTTTCAAAGCTCGCCACCGACCAGCAGGCGATCTGGCGCGATCTGCGCGGCATCCTGGCCGAGGTCGGCATTGTTCTGGTCGATGGCCGCGATGTCGCCAAGACCGAGCGAAGCTGGATTGAGGATCACTTCCTTCACAATATTTTCCCGTTGCTGACGCCGCTCGCGATCGACCCGGCGCATCCTTTTCCGTTCATTCCGAGCCTCGGATTTACCGTGGCGCTGCAGCTGGCACGGATCTCGGACGGCAAACCCATGAACGCGCTGATCCGCATGCCCGGCAAGATCGACCGCTTCATCCGCTTGCCCGCCGGCAAGGAATCCTCGGTACGATTGATTACGCTGGAACAGGCGACCGGTCTGTTCATCGGCCGGCTATTCCCCGGCTATACCGTCAAGGGCCAAGGCGCGTTCCGCATCATCAGGGATTCCGAACTCGAAATCGAGGAAGAGGCGGAAGATCTGGTGCGCGTGTTCGAAACCGCGCTGAAGCGGCGGCGGCGGGGGTCGGTGATCCGGCTCGAAATCGAAGCCAAGATGCCGGAAGAACTGCGCGCATTCGTGCAGCAGGCGCTTTCGACCGCGGACGACGAGGTGCTGCTGGTCGATGGCGTGCTGGCGATGAACGAGCTGTCGCAATTGACCCGGCTCGACCGGCCCGACCTCGAATTCCCGCCCTATGTGCCGCGTCATCCAGAACGAGTGCGCGATCATGGCGGCGATATCTTCGCTGCGATCCGGCAAAAGGATCTGATTGTTCATCACCCTTATGAATCATTCGACGTCGTCGTCCAGTTCCTGCAACAGGCCGCCCGTGACCCCGACGTCGTCGCGATCAAGCAGACGCTATACCGTACCTCCAACAACTCGCCGATCGTGCGGGCGCTGGCAGAGGCCGCGGAGGCGGGAAAGTCGGTGACCGCGCTGGTCGAGCTCAAGGCGCGGTTCGATGAGGAGGCAAATATCCGCTGGGCGCGCGATCTTGAACGGGCCGGCGTGCAGGTCGTGTACGGGTTCCTTGAACTGAAGACCCACGCCAAGCTGTCGTTGATCGTGCGCCGCGAGGGCGGCAGCCTGACGACCTACGTGCACACCGGTACCGGCAATTATCATCCGGTAACCGCTCGCATCTACACCGATCTGTCCTACTTCACCTCCGATCCGATCATCGGACGCGACGCCGCACGGGTATTCAACTACATCACGGGCTATGCCGAACCGAGTGACATCGAGAAGATGGCGGTATCGCCGCTTACCTTGCGCAAGCGCATCCTCGAACATATCCACGGTGAGACCAGCCATGCCCGCCACGGCCGACCGGCGGCCATCTGGATGAAGATGAACTCGCTGGTCGATCCTGACATCATCGATGCGCTGCATGAAGCCTCGCAGGCCGGCGTATCGATCGAGTTGGTGGTGCGCGGAATCTGCTGCCTGCGGCCCGGCATATCAGGGCTTTCGGAGAACATACGCGTCAAATCCATCATCGGCCGTTTCCTCGAGCATGGCCGAATCTACTGCTTCGGGATGGGACAGGGTCTGCCCAGCGCGAAAGCTGCTGTGTATATCTCTTCCGCCGACATGATGCCGCGCAACCTCGATCGGCGCGTCGAAATTCTTTGTCCGCTACAAAATCCCACGGTGCATCAGCAGGTTCTCGAGCAGATCATGGTCGCGAACCTCAAGGATACCGAGCAAAGCTGGCAGTTATTGCCGGATGGATCGTCAACGCGTATGAAGGCCGCGAAGGGCGAGGAGCCCTTCAACCTGCATAATTACTTCATGACCAATCCGAGTCTGTCAGGCCGTGGCAAGTCGCTTAAGGAATCCTCACCGCGCCGCCTCACGCGCCGTACCGAACGTCAGCATTCATCATAAAGGATTTTTCGGGTGAAGCGGCCGCGCAAACGCCAATCCAGCGTCGCGGTCATCGACATCGGTTCGAATTCGGTGCGTCTCGTCGTCTATGAGTCGATGACGCGAAACCTCGTCACCCTCTTCAACGAAAAAACCCTCTGCGGACTCGGGCGCGAGGTTCAGACCACGGGACTGCTGGCGCCGGATGCCGTTGCCAAGGCCTTGACGTCGTTGCGGCGTTTTCGCGCCTTGTGCAGGGTGATGAAAGTCGGCCGGGTTTATGCGATTGCCACCGCGGCCTGCCGCGATGCCACCAACGGCCCCGATTTCATTGCGAAAGCCGAACGCATTTGCGGCGTTAAAATCGAAATCCTGTCGGGCCCGCGCGAAGCGAAATTATCGGCGCTCGGCGTCATATCCGGTATTCACAAGCCGGACGGCATTGTCGGCGACCTCGGCGGCGGCTCGCTTGAATTGATCGACGTGCAGGGCAACCGCGTTCGCAGCGGTGTGACGCTGCCGCTCGGCAGCCTCGCCTTGCAGGACTCATCCCACAAGTCACTGAAGCGTGCCGAGCGCATCGTCAGGAACGATCTGTCAGAGGTTGCCCAGCTCAAAGCCGGACGGGGACGCACCTTCTATGCGGTCGGAGGAACCTGGCGTGCGCTGGCGCGCATCCACATCCTCCAGAGCGGTTATCCGCTGCGGGTGATGCACGGCTATTCGATACCGGCTCCGGACGCGCTCGATTTCGCGCGCCGCCTTCGCCGCCTCGCGGCCGCAAACATGCTGGCCGATATTGAAGTCGTCGCCGATGCACGGCGGCCGCTATTGACCTATGCGGCCCTTGTTCTCGAATACATCATCCGGGTGGCAAAGCCGAAGACCATCGTGTTTTCGACCTTCGGCGTGCGTGAAGGCCTGCTTTACTCGATGCTGCCGCAAGCCGAGCGCTCGGAAGATGGATTGATTTGCGCTGCGCAGACGCTCAACGAGCTGCTGTCGCGTTCCGCACGCCATGCGGAAGAATTGATCAACTGGACCGATCGTCTGGTGCGGGTCGTAAAATTGCGGGAGGCCGAGGAAGATCGCCGCCTGCGCCATGCCGCTTGCCTGCTGTCCGACATCGGATGGCGGGTACATCCCGACCACCGCGGCGAAGAGACGCTGAGTCTCATCACCAACGGAAATTTCGGTGCGGTCACGCATCAAGGCAGGGTGGTTGTAGCGCTGTCGGTATTTTATCGCTATGCGGGCCTGAGCGAACAGAACGAACCGCCGGCGGTTATTCGTGAGCTGCTGCCGCCGGCTATGGTCGAGCGTGCCCGCGTGCTTGGCGCGGCCTTTCGCGTCGCCCACCTGGTATCGGCGGCGCGCCCCGGCGTATTGTCGGCAACCCACTTTAGAAGCCGGGGCCGCAAGCTAATGCTGGTGTTCGAGCACAGGTTGGTCGACCTGGTCGCGGATCGTGTCGGCAGCCGATTCAAGCAGCTGGCGAAGCTGGTCGGCCGCTCCGGATCGATCGTAAGGCGTTAGTTTCCGTCGGCAGTTTGCAGCTGGGACAGGTCCGAGTCAGCCTGCGGACGGTGCAGCGCCTTCAACTTGCTGCAGCTTGCGCCTCCGCCAGATCGACCCCGCGATCAGCACGACGATGACGCCCAACACGGCGCAGACAACCTCGCCGCCGTTGCCGGTTGCAAAGTGCGGCCCGATCCCGAGCGACCCCAACAGCGTGTCAAGCTTGACGCCGGCCGGGCCAGCGAAAAGAGCCTGCAATTTCGGGTGAACCGCTGGATCGGTGGCGATGACGTCGCCGGCGATCCAGCCGAGCAAGGCGGCGCCAGCCCAGACCAAAATCGGCAGTCGATTGAGCAGCGCCATGATCAGCGCGGCGCCGGCAACGATCAGGGGTATGCTGATCGCAAGGCCGAGAATCAGCAGCGGAAAACTGCCATTGGCGGCGGCTGCGACCGCGATCACATTGTCGAGGCTCATTACGATATCGGCGACCACCACGATCTGAACGGCGGCCCACAAATGCGAGGCAGATTTGACGCCTTCCTCGTCCTCTTGCTCGGGCACCATCAGCTTGGCGGCGATCACGAGCAGTGCCAGCCCTCCGACCAGCTTGAGGTACGGCAATTCCATCAGCGACGCGACGATGCCGGTGAAGATGATGCGAAGAATAACCGCGGCGCCCGCACCGAAGATCATGCCCCACAGTCGCTGGCGTGGCGCCAGTCCACGACACGCCAGGGCGATTACCAGCGCGTTGTCGCCGGAGAGCAGTACGTTGATCCAGATGATCTTGCCGACCGCAATCCAAAAAGCCGGCTGCAGCATCTCGGCTTGAAACTGGGCGGCAAACGTTGCGATGTTCGCCGGATCGAGGATTTGCAGCAGCCAGTTCACGGCGCATTCCTTTCGGCCAGGGGCCGTCCCGTGCGGCTATTGGCTGCCGCCCGTCTACCGATCAGCCGACGATTTCGTTGCCGGAGAAAAATTGGGCGATTTCGATGGCGGCGGTCTCCGCGGCATCGGACCCGTGCACCGAGTTTTCGCCGATCGATTTCGCGTGCAGCTTGCGGATCGTGCCATCAGCCGCCTTGGAAGGATCGGTCGCACCCATCACTTCGCGGTGTTTGAGCACGGCATTTTCGCCCTCGAGCACTTGAACGACGACAGGACCGGAAATCATGAATTCCACCAACTCGCGAAAAAACGAACGTTCCTTGTGAACGGCGTAGAAGGTTTCGGCCTGCTCGCGGGTCATGCGAATGCGCTTCTGGGCAACGATCCGCAGTCCCGCCTTCTCGATCAGCGCATTGATCGCGCCGGTCAGATTGCGCGCGGTCGCGTCGGGCTTGATAATCGAAAAGGTGCGTTCAATCGCCATGATTTCGTCCTTGCAGATCGCTGAGGGGAATTGCGGCGCTTATATCGGCGCCATCGGCGAACGGCAAGCGACCAGCCGAAATGGCTTGATTGCCCCAGCCGGCGATTGATTCCCGGAATTACCACAATTTCACAAAGATGAACCCTCTCTGAAACCACCATCCCGGTTTCATTCACGTTGTCAGGAATAGCCTTCCGATCAGCCGAACGCCTCGGAGTTTTTCAACGGTGTTGCGGCGGCACTTTCACCGATGGCGCCGACAGCGCCGAACCTGTGGAGACGACCATGTTACGCAAACTCTCGCTTGTTGCAGTTGCCGCGGCATCGCTGGGTGCTGCCGCGTTGGCGCCGACTTCGGCCTCGGCGTGGGGCGGTCACGGTTGGCACCACGGCGGTTGGGGCGGTCCCCGCCTCTTCGTCGGCGGCCCGGCCTATGGTTACGGTTATGGCGGCTGCTATGTGCGGCGATTGGTCCCGACACCGTGGGGACCTCGCTGGCGGTTGGTGAATCGCTGCTATTGATTCGCCTCATCTACCCGAGCGTCAAAAGCCCCGGCCCCTGCGGTCGGGGCTTTCTGCTAGTCAGTTTGGTGGAACTCGATCCGCCGGTTGCATCAGTTCCAGCTGAAAAAATGTGCAATCGACCGTAAACCGGAAACAATTTTTGTGCTGGGGACTTGGTCAGACGTAGCTCACTAAAACGAAACGCGAAGCGGAACCGTCATGAACAGCCGAATCGCCCACGACAGCGAGCAAATCGATCACAAGACCTGTCGATCGATTTGTGACGCTATCGGTGAACGGCTGCAGCAGCGCTTGCGGCCCGATACTTCGCGGCTATCGTCCCACTTGCAGCATCTGATGGATGAATTGCGCAGGAGGGACAGCGAGGGCCGCTGGAGGTCGTCGAACTAGCCGAATGTCCTTCGGCATAGGGGATTGCAGAAGCGATATTTCGCCCATAAACCGGTTGCGTTTGGCGGCGGCTCCGGTGACAACCCCGCATGCTTTCAATCACCGACATATCGGTCCGGATTGCCGGACGACTTCTGATCGATCATGGCTCCGCGCAGATAGTCCCCGGCGCGCGCGTCGGTCTGGTCGGCCGCAACGGTGCCGGCAAATCGACGTTGTTCCAGGCGATTCGCGGCGAGCTGCCGACCGAGACCGGCACCATCACGATCCCTCCGCGCTGGCGGGTTGGCAGTCTTGCGCAGGAAGCACCGAACGATCCGGAGAGTCTGATCGATGTCGTGCTGAAAGCGGATCTCGAGCGCGATGCGCTGCTATCGGAAGCCGAGACCGCTCATGATCCGCACAGGATTGCGGAAATCCAGACGAGGCTCGTCGACATCGACGCCCATTCGGCGCCCGCCCGCGCCGCTGCGATTCTCAGCGGCCTGGGGTTTTCCAGCGCCGACCAGGCGCGGTCCTGTTCGGAATTTTCCGGCGGCTGGCGAATGCGCGTCGCGCTCGCCGCCACGTTGTTTGGGGCTCCCGATCTCTTGTTGCTGGACGAGCCGACCAACTATCTCGATCTCGAAGGCACGCTTTGGCTTGAAGACCATCTCGCGAACTATCCGCGCACGGTGATCGTCATCAGCCATGACCGCGATCTGCTCGATACCTCGGTAGACCAGATCCTCCATCTGGACCGCGGCAAACTAACGCTCTATCGCGGCAGTTATTCGTCATTTGAGGAGCAACGCGCCACGCGGGAGATGCTCAACGCCAAACACGCCAAACGACAGGAGGCCGAGCGCAAGCGCCTGCAGGCCTTTGTCGACCGCTTCAAGGCCAAGGCTTCGAAAGCGCGCCAGGCCCAGTCGCGCGTGAAGATGCTGGAAAGGATGAAACCGATCGCAGCGCTGGTGATGCAAGACGTGCGCGAGATCAGCTTCCCCGCGCCTGAAAAAATGCTGTCGCCTCCGATCATCGCGGTCGACGATGTTTCGGTCGGTTACGATCCGAAAAAGCCGGTGCTCAACCGCGTCACCTTGCGAATCGACAACGACGATCGCATTGCGTTGCTCGGGGCCAACGGCAACGGCAAGTCGACGCTGGTCAAACTACTCGCCAGCCGGTTATCGCCATTTTCCGGCGCGATTACCCGCGCGGAGAGGATTTCCATCGCCTATTTTGCGCAACACCAGCTCGACGAATTGAACGAAGACGGCTCACCCTACGATCACGTCCGCAAGCTGATGCCCGACGCTCCCGAAACCAAGGTGCGCGGGCGCACCGGTGCGATCGGCTTCTCGGGCAAGGCCGGCGACACCCTGGTCAAAAGCCTGTCGGGCGGCGAAAAGGCGCGGCTGCTGCTGGGACTTGCGACCTTCTTCGGTCCCAACATGATCATTCTCGACGA
>WNFT01003156.1_pt1 | contig 14641 bp, 10 predicted proteins | sample 5400191 | NCBI WGS metagenome assembly WNFT01 (sample SAMN13153359, study PRJNA577476) | soil metagenome | isolation source: 80 cm saprolite under Madrone tree | place: USA:California | collected 2016-06-14
GTAGGATTTCCTACGGGTGGAAAAAAGCCAGCAGATTGAGTCGGTTAGTAGGCGGATGAAGAAATTGAATCTGGTCTATTCGCCGATACGATACGGAAATCTGAATGAACTTACGAAATGACGTAACGCGTTATAGCTGTTTAGGTGAGTTTATATAGCGTTACGGCTAAGCGAAAACGACAATACGTCTCAGGCACCAAGGCAGAGGCGGTGGGGAACTGGCCCGTTGCGTTCGAGAGTAATGACGACGCAGAGAGGCGGAGGCCGAGGCCGAGGTTATTGCTTGCAGTTGAAGAGAAGTAGGAGTTGCTGGCCTTCGTAGATGCGGTTGGGGTCCTTGATTTCGGGGTTGGCTTGTACGATGCAGCGCCAGGCTGCGGCCTTGCGGTATTGAGATTGAGCAATTTTCGTTAGCGTATCGCCCTTCTCGACGGCGATTTTCGTATCCGAGTTGCGGCTCCGCAAAGTTGAGGTTTCGCGTGGGACTACGATTTTCGTGCCGGCCGCGAGATGCGTCGGGTCGACTATACCCGGATTGGCTGCCAACAGCTCATGCCAACGGGAGCCTCGGCCGAGGGTTTGCTGCGCCAGCTTCCAGAGGGAGTCGCCGGGTTGCACTGTGAGGGTGTGCACGGGCGAAGAAGATGGCGAAAGAGCGGAAGCCGTGAGTGGCGATGGTGGCGCTGTTGCGGCGGCGACCTTCGGCTGCAGGGTGGGCGAGGGCACGATTGCCGCAGGGGCTGATCTCGGTTCTGCGGCGAGCGGGGAAAATTTCGGAGCGGCCAACTTGGGGGCCGCAATCTTCTGGGCGACGCTTGGCTGTGGAACCTCAGGAGATGGCGCCGGATGCGAGAAGCGGGGTTGCGCGGCCGGAGCGATCTGAACGATGGAAGGCGCGACCGGGGCGGAACGCCGCGTGAATGGATCTATGCGGTGCAGAGGCGCCGGACCCGTGATTGCCGGAGCTGGCACGACGTTGGGGCGAGCCGGCACGAGACTTGAATGCGCGGGCGAAAAGATCGGGCGAGGTGGTGCCACGTTTGGAGCGGAAATAATCGGTGCGGCGAAGGTCGGCTCATCGAAAGGTAGATGGAAGGTTGTAGGGGCTTGTAACGCGACCTTGGCATTGCGATAGCGACGCGCGATATCGCCGAGAGGAAGTTGCGGGACCTCGATGCTTGCGTCAATTAAAGGTTGTGGCGTCTCACCGGTCGGAGCGGTCTGCGAGTGTCGCAGGGCGGCGAAGCGAGCTTCGTCTTCCGGTGTGAGGATCTTGGCACGGCTTAGGTCGTCTTCGGTGTAGATGTGTTTCTGTCTTTGGTTCTGCTCTTTGCGGGTGCGTTCCTGGCGCGCAGCTTCCGCGGCATCCTGGGTCTCCTGAGCGCGGCAATGCGACGCGCCGAACAGCAGGCAGGAGCAAAGAAGGATGGTGAATCCGCAGCGCAGCGGTTGGCGCAGCGACACCCGGGTATGTATGTGTTGCTTCGCAGGACTGCAAAGATTGGTGCTGTTCATTTTTCGACTCACTTCGGGGAACAATCGATGGGCGAATACTACTGAAAGTCGGGCCTTGTGACAACGGCATTCTTCTGGGAAAAAGGTACTGAGAGAGGGGTACTTAAAGAAGAAGTACCCCAATCTGTCTGCGGCAAACTTGGATGGCATGTTGCGCTATTATGTGCGGCATTGGGTGGAAGTTGCCGCGGGGGAACGATCATGGGCATGCAGCATAAATTCTCGCGACGGAAATTCGTGTCGTCGGCGGTTTCGGCTTCGGCGATTTCGGTCTTGCCTGGCTCGCGAGGATTCTTCGGTGAATTCACCGGTGCTATTGGCACGCGAGAGCTTGAGCAAAATCCCGTTTCGCTCACGGGCAGTCCAACTTGGCGAGAGCAGGGCATTCTGAATCTGGCGAAATCGCCCTACGCGAAGCTGCACAGCGTTCCGGTCCACGCGGTGACGATTGAGGCGGGATTTTGGTCGCCGCGGCGCGAGACTAACGTAAACGCGAGCATTCCTTCGATGGGGAAGCTGCTGGAAGTCAACGGGCGCATGGATAATTTTCGACGGCTTTCGGGCAACAGCACTGCGCCACAACGGGGACCTGTGTACTCCGACTCTGACATTTACAAATGGATTGAAGCCGCGGGCTTTGCGCTGCAGTCGGGCGAGCGGCCGGAACTGCGAACTTTAGCGGATAAGGACATTCGCGAAATTGTGGCGGCACAGCAAGCGGACGGCTACTTGAACACGTATTACGTTCGCGAGCATGCTGCTCAGCGTATGGAGCCGAAGACGCAGCAACACGGCCACGAACTTTACAACGCCGGGCATCTGCTGCAGGGAGCTATTGCTTATTACCGCGCGACCGGTGACCGGACACTTCTGGATGCCGGGATTCGGTTCGTCAACGAATTCCTGCTGCCGAATTTTGGGCCGGGATCGGATAAGAAGCCGCTGTTTTCCGGGCATCCGGAAATGGAGTTGGCGCTCATCGAGCTTTACCGGCTGACCGGCGATAAGCGGCATCTGGAGCTGGCGGGATATTTGCTTGCCGGGGACCCACGGATTCCATTCAAGCCGGAAAATTACGTCTACCATTTCTGCGGCATTCCATTTACTTCGCGCACGCATCTGGAAGGGCACGCGGTGCGCGCGATGTACGCGTGCTGTGGAGCGACTGACTACTACCTGGAGACCGGCGATTCAACTTATTGGAAAACGCTGAATGTGCTCTGGAAGGATCTTGTTTCCGCCCAAATGTATGTGACCGGTGGAGTGGGCGCGCGTAGTGACGGCGAGGCGTTTGGCGATCCTTATGAATTGCCGAATGCGCGGGCGTATGGCGAGAGCTGCGCGGCCATCGGGAACATGATGTGGAACTGGCGCATGCTTGCGGCCACCGGTGAGGCCAAGTACGCGGATGTGATCGAGCGCGCCCTGTACAACGGAATCAATTCGGGGATGTCGCTGAACGGGACGCTGTATTGCTATCGCAATCCGCTGGCGTTTGATCCCAGCAGCGGGGACAAAATTCGCAACGAATGGTACGACACGACGTGCTGCCCGCCGAACCTGGAGCGCACGCTGGCTTCGTTGCCGGGATATTTTTACAGCACCAGTGGCGAAGGTGTTTACGTGCATCTGTACGATAATTCGCAGCTCGATTGGCATTTGGAGAACGGGCCTGGGCTAAAGATTCAACAGAGGACGAATTACCCCTGGGATGGCGGCGTGGAGCTTGCAGTTGCGCCTGCCGAACCTGTCGAGTTCACGCTGTTCGTTCGCATCCCTGCGTGGACAAATACCGCGAGAGTTGCCGTGAATGGGAAGACGGTTTCAGGCGCGATCTCAGGCCAGTATCTGCCGATTCGGCGGCGCTGGTCGGGCGGCGATACGGTCACATTGCAATTCAACATGGCGCCGCAAATTCTCGAGGCCAACGCGCAAGTAACCGAGAACAACGGCCGCGTGGCGGTGCAGCGCGGACCGCTGGTGTACTGCATGGAGCAGATCGATCAGGGCGAGGGCGTGGCATTGAAGGATGTTGCCCTGAAGGCCGAGAAGGGCTCAAGCGCTAGATTTGAGGAGAAATTTGACAAGGATTTGCTGGGCGGCGTTTTGGTGCTGCGGCATGCCGGGGCTGTCTATCAGGAATCAGCGGACCGCAGTGGTTTGTATTTCTCGCATGATGCCGCGCCGCCGAAATCGCGCCCGGCACAGCTGACATTGATCCCTTATTATGCCTGGGCCAATAGGGTCCAAACCCCGATGCAAGTCTGGACCCCCGTGGCACGGGCGTGAGCCCGATTTGATGTTCACGCAGAACTATACGGTGGGAATTAGGATTTCGGTGACTAACTGATCCTCTGGCGTTGTCCTCGGATCGTTCTTGTAATTTTCAATGCAAAAGTCATCGCGCATTTGGATTTTCTTTTCGGCGACAATCTCAAAAACGCGGCCAGAAGCCTCTGGTAAGTTTGCATAAGAGCCAATCAGAACAAAACGGCTGTACTTACCGCCCTTAAATTTCTCGTATCTCATGTTTTCAAGCAAATTTTTCGGTTCAGCGGTAACCGCAACACCGGCGCGATAAATCTTTGGCCCTATTTTGTACAGGCTCATGTATCCCGTAACTTTGTTGTGTTCGGAAATCCGCGCAACAAGCGGATGCACTTCTTGCCAGGCTTGTGGTGCCGTGTTTTGAAACGGTCCAACTTTCTCGACAAAGACGTAGTGCGTTTCCGGCCAGGTCACGACCTCGGGATCTTGCGTAAGTTTCATGGGAGCCTTCTGTGGGGTCGCCATCTACCTTCTCCTTTGGTTGGGAAGCTCTCCAAAAATAACACGACTTGCATATTGCAAGTAAGTGGCTCGCTTAAAGAACTCGAAGTCGGAGTCCTAGATCATAAGGCGGATCGACAAATGGAGCGTTCGTTCGCGCAACGTGACATGATTATTCCGCGCGCAAGGCTTCCACTGGGTCTACGGTCGCCGCTCGGCGTGATGGGAGATAGCTGGCGAGCCACGCGGTGGCCGCGAGTCCGAAGGATACTGTGCCGTATGTGACTGGATCAACGGGATTCACGTTGAATAGCAGCGAAGACATCAGTCGCATCAGGAGCACGGCCGCGACTAGCCCGCATGCAACACCGACGCCGGTCAGCAGCAATCCGTGCCGCACGAACATTCCGGTGACGGTTGGCTGCTGCGCGCCGAGCGCCATGCGGATGCCGATTTCGCGGGTGCGCTGCGAAACGGAATAGGCGATGACGCCGTAGATGCCGACAACGCCAAGGAGCAACGCCATCGCTCCAGCTACGCCGAGCATCACCAGCGTAAACGATGTGCGCGCCAGCGATCGGCTGTAGAAATACCCCAACGTGTGCACCTCGGCGAGCGGCAGATTGGCGTCCACCGACCAAACCGCTTCCCGCACGTTCTTTAGCAATGCCTCAGAGCCGGCTTGCGGCGAACGAACAAGGAACGTCACATCCCGGCGTACGGAAACATCGTCACTCTCGAATTTGGACTGCAACAGCGGCCAATAGGCGGCCGTGGGCGGTTTGTTACTCACGCCATCATCATGAATATCGCCGACGACACCGATAATTTCCCGCCAGTCGTCTTTCGTGCTGACTTGAATTCGTTTGCCAAGCGCGGCGGCAGGCTCGTGCCAAATTTCGCGCGCGAGATTTTCCGAGATCATGGCCACGGGAGTCTTGCTGTACGTATCCGTCCAAGTTATTTCGCGCCCGGCAATCAACGGCGTCCCCAGAGTCTTGAGAAATCCGGGCGAGATAAACTTGAACAAACGAAGTGGCGGAAACTCACCTTCCGCGTAGGTGCGCCCTTCGAGAAGAATGGGGTCATGCCAGCCGCTCCCGGGTCCGCCGGACATGGGAAGCTTGGTGCCAATGCTCACCGCCGACACGCCGGGAATCCCTTCGAGCTTGTGTAATATCTCTTCTTCTGTGCGGATAACGCGTTCCGGTTCCTTTACGTGCGTCTCGGGAATTGATATGCGGAAACTTTGCAGTTCGGTGGCATTGCTGAATCCGGGGTTCACTTTGGCTAACGCGCGGAACGTGCGTATCATCAGGCCCGAACAGATCAGCAGCACGAGCGCCATGGCTACCTGCACAACGACAAGGGTATTTCGTGCGCGATGCTGCTCCTTGCTTTGGCTCAATCCTCGTCCACCTTCGCGAATTCCCGTGGTCAGGCGCGCGCCGGCATACTTCAGGATGGGAACGCATCCGAACAGCAAACTCGCGAGCAGGGATACGCCAAGGGTGAACAGCAGCACCGATCCGTTGATGCCCACTTGGCTGATGCGCGGCAGACCCGCCGGTGCTACCGCGACCAGCACGCGAAGGGCGGCGTAAGCCAAACCCAAGCCGAGTACGCTGCCGAGCAGGCTAAGCATCACGCTTTCCAGCAAAAGCTCGCCAGCAATGCGCCACCAACTGGCCCCCAAGGCCGCGCGAAGCGCCAGCTCCTGTCTTCGTCCTTCCATTCGCACCAGCAGCAGATTGGCCACATTCGCGCAGGCGATCAGCAGCACCATGCCGATGGAGCCCATCAATACCCACAACACTTTGCCCACGTCACCTACCACATCTTGTTTCAGCGGCCGGACGTTGGGGCCGATTCGCGCGTCCCGGAATAACTTGATGCTGAATCCCGGCGGCGCGGGGAAAGTACTCTCCACGATGGGAAGCATGCGTCCAACATCGGCATTCGCTTGCTGCAGCGTAACGCCAGGTTTCAATCTTGCAAGCGCCTCATAGCTGAAGTTCCCTAAATTTGTCTTGTTTCGATCAAATTGGAGAGGCGTGAAAAGTGCGTCATCCTCCCCATCAAGGAAATGAAATCCCTTCGGTAGCACGCCGATAATTTGGCGGTCCTTGCCATCGACAACTAGCATTCGGCCGATTACGCCAGGGTCGCCTCCGAATTTCTTACGCCAATACGCATTGCTCAGAATCACCGTTTCGGGGGCGCCGGGCACGTCATCTTCATGGCGAAACAGCCGGCCAAGCGCGGGTTGTACACCTAATATGGCCAGAGTCCCATCGCTAATATCCAGGGCTCGAACCTGTTCCGGTTCGCCGACTCCGGTGACGCTCACAGAGTCGCCTTGGTACATGCCGATGTCCTGGAAGGAGTGCCCTTGCTCGCGGTAAATGAAATAATTGGATGGCGACATATTCAGTTCCGGAATGTTGATGCCGAGCGCGGTGTGCCACACGCCAACCAGTTCCTCGGAGTGCGGATAGGGCAAAGGCTTGAGCAGGACGCCCTCGAGCACGCTGAATACGACCGTATTTGCCCCCACCCCCGCGGCCAGAGTGATTAGTGTGATCGCGGTGAACATCGGCGCACGCCGCAGTCTCCGCAAGACTTGGCGCAACTGATTCTTGAACGAGCTCATTAGACCGGCCTCCTGCCAAAGCCGCTTCGGGTTGTCTTAGGGCTGCCGAGTAGGACTGCTACACTTGGTACGTTTGCGGCCGCGTTAAGTTCCGGAAACATTCAGACGTCGTGGCGATGCTTCCATTCGACCAGAACGAAAGTGCGTTGACAGGGGCCCGAGGTGTACTCTAGTATTGACGTTTGTCTCTACAGGGAAAGGTGTGACTAAGGGCGATGAGGACGTACGTAGCCAAGGGAGAAGAGGCCGAAGCGCTGAAGGAAGGCGCGAACTGGTTTGTGGTCGATGCCACCGACCAGGTTTTGGGCCGGCTGGCCACCAAAGTGGCGAGAATGTTGATCGGCAAGGATAAGCCGAGCTTTACACCATACCTGGATTCCGGCGATCACGTTGTGGTGATCAATGCCGATAAGGTGCGCATGACCGGGAACAAGGTCGAGCAGAAGGTGTATTATTCGCATAGCGGATATCCCGGCGGATTGAAGGAAGTGCCGGCGAAGCGTTTGCGCGTGAACAAAGCCGATTGGATGATTCGCGAGGCGGTTCTCGGGATGCTGCCGAAGAACAAGCTGCGCGCGCGGCGTGCCAAGAAACTGCGGATTTATCGCGATGCGGCCGGATTGGCGCGGCACGCGGGGCAGAAGCCGCAGGCCGTGACGCTGTAAAGATTTGCAGCACAGCCTGAGGCCGTGCTACTGAGATTCGGGGATTGTTGTTCTGGTGGGTTAGCAGCCTGCAGTATCCCAGTCTCCAGGTTTGGCGTGGGTATACGCCAAGTTTTTTTCCGCACGTTGCGGTGCCTTCCTTCGTCGAGTAGGGAGCAACCCCGCCAAGCGGGTAAACCGAGCGTGAAATTTTATGGTCCTGTAATGCAGGACCGTCTGCAATTTAGGAGGATCGTTGAGCTCTACGGGCACGCCCATCGCGGGCACAAATTGGTTTCTCGGTACCGGCCGCCGCAAGGAGTCCATCGCGCGCGTGTTTTTGCGCGCGGGCTCGGGCAAGTTCACGGTGAACAAGCGGACGGTCGAGCAATATTTCCCGAACTTTGCGTGGAAGCATGACGCCACCGAGCCGCTGAAGTTCACGAACATGGCGGAGCAGGTGGACGTCGTGGTGACCGCGCACGGCGGCGGCGTCGGCGGCCAAGCCGGCGCGGTGCGCATGGGATTGGCACGCGCGATCGCGAAGTTCAATCCCGAGCTGCGGCCCTCGCTGCGCACGAACGGTTTTCTGACGCGCGACTCCCGTATGAAAGAACGCAAGAAGTACGGGCAGAAGGGCGCGCGCAAGCGCTTCCAGTTCACGAAGCGTTAATTTTTTGACGCCCTGCGGGGCGTTCACGACCTCCGTCCCGGTTCGCCGGGACGAGATCACGGCCGGCAAGCTGCCGGCAAGAAGGCTGCTCTGCAGCGTATCGCGACTAACTCGATCCGCTGCCGCAAGCAGCTATCCTTAAAGGAGGAAACTTGGCAGTTGAAATTACGATGAAGGAGCTGCTGGAGGCCGGAGTTCACTTTGGCCACCAGACGCGCCGTTGGAACCCGAAGATGAAGGAATATATTTTCGGGGAGCGCAACGGCATCCACATTATCGATCTTCAGAAAACCCTCAAGATGTTCCGCGAAGCGAGCCGCTTCGTGAGCGAAATCTCCTCGCACGGCAGAACCGTGCTGTTTGTGGGCACCAAGCGCCAGGCGCAGGAAGCCGTGGCGGAAGAAGCCAAGAAATGCGGCGCATACTTTGTGAATCACCGCTGGCTCGGCGGCACGCTCACCAACTGGGCGACCCTGCAGAAATCCATCAAGCGGCTGAAGCTGTTGAAAGCCATGAACGAAGACGGCCGCATGGCTGAGCTTTCCAAGAAAGAAAAAGCGCGTTTGGACCGCGAAATGAAGCACTTGTTCCAAAACCTCGAGGGCATCGAGAATATGGCGCAGCTTCCGGACGCAATGTTCGTGATTGACTCGAACGCGGAAGAGATTGCGGTGAAGGAAGCGCGCCGGATGGGCGTGCCGGTGGTTGCTGTCGTGGACACGAATTGCGACCCCGACGTGGTGGACTGGATCATCCCCGGAAACGACGACGCGTTGCGCGCGATTCGTCTGTTTACCTCGAAGATTTCCGAATCCGTGCTGGAAGGCCACAACATTTATCAGCAATCGCAGGTGGCGGATCAAAAGGCCGCCGCGGACCAGGCTTTGGTCGAAGGCGTCGAGTACGTCGACACCAGCGCGTACGAACAGTACGAAAAGCAAGAAGGCGATTTCGTTGAAGGCGAAGTTCCGGTGGAGACGCCGGAGCCGGCGGAGACTACCGTACCGCCGGATGAGGAATCCCGGTAAGCAAATCGCGCTGGCATAGATTTCAACAGGCCCGGCGCTGTGGTCCAACTCAGGCGCCGGGCCGTTTTGCAAGTAGGCCCATCTAATGCGGCTAACCGCTTGCTTTCAGGCGCCAATAAGAGATTCGCGGTAAGCGAAGAAAGAAAAAGGATGAGTACACAACAACCAGCTATGCAAATCCCAGCAAATCTCGTGAAGGAATTGCGCGAGCGCACCGGCGCGGGCTTCAGCGATTGCCGCGCGGCGCTGGTCGAAGCGGAAGGCGACATCGAGAAAGCCATCAACATTTTGCGCAAGAAGGGCCAGGCGGCGGCCGCGAAGAAAGCGCAGCGCGAAGCGAGCGAAGGGCTGGTGGGGCACTACATCCACGCCGGCGGGAAAATAGGCGTGATTGTGGAAGTGAACTGCGAGTCTGACTTCGTAGCGCGCACCCCCGCGTATCAACAGTTGTGCCACGACATTGCCATGCACATTGCGGCGCTCGATCCGCGCTATCTGCGGCGCGAGGAAGTCACTCCGGAAATGCTCGAGAAGGAGCGCGACATCTATCGCGAGCAGGCGCGCGCCACCGGGAAATCCGAGCAGGTGATCGAGAAAATCGTCACCGGCAAGATGGAAAAGTTCTACGAGGAGAATTGCCTCTACGAACAGCACTACATCCGCGATGAGTCTGTCACGATCAAAGAAATGATCACCCAAGCCATCGCCAATTTGGGCGAGAACATTGCCGTGCGGCGTTTTGTGCGCTTCAAGGTTGGTGAAGTGAGCGGGGCGGCAGGCTCGACGGTGGAATCGGCGTCAATCTAATTTGTTCCGATTAATGAAAAGGGCGTTCCGCGGGGGACGCTCTTTTCTTTTGTCCCGGCATCTAAGATGCGGCGAGCTTGTGCTATGCCTCGGATTGTTTGTTACAATTCCGACGGATTTTCGAGCGCATTCCGGAGAATCATGGCAAAAACGATAGCCGCGAAGCGGGCCTTGAGCAAACCTGCGAAGAAAAGCGAGCCGGTTTATAGCCGTATCGTGCTGAAGCTTTCCGGCGAATCGTTTCAGGGGCCGCAGGGATTCGGCATTCACGGGGAAACCATTCAGGCCATCGCGCGCGAGTTGAAGGATGTGCACGCGTTGGGCGTGCAGATTGCGATCATGGTCGGCGGCGGAAACATTTTTCGCGGCGCGCGGCAGAAGGGTTTTGAGATCGACCGCGCCACCGGCGACTACATGGGCATGCTGGCCACGGTGATCAATGCGCTGGCCCTGCAGGACGCGCTGGAAAAAGAGGATGTCTATACGCGCGTGCTGAGCGCCATCGAGATGAAGCAGGTGGCCGAACCCTTTATTCGCCGCAGAGCGCAGCGGCACCTCGAGAAAGGTCGCGTCGTGATTTTCGCCGCGGGCACCGGAAATCCGTATTTTTCCACGGACACGGCGGCGGCGCTGCGCGCCATGGAAATCAAGGCGGATGTGATTTTGAAAGCGACGCGCGTGGATGGGATTTACGACGCCGATCCCGAGCAAGTGGCGGACGCGAAATTCTTTCAGCAGATCACCTATCGCGACGTCCTGCACCAGGGCTTGAAGGTGATGGACTCGACGGCGATTTCCCTGTGCATGGACAACGGCATGCCCATCGTGGTGTTCAACATGAATACGCACGGGAATATCAAGCGCGTGGTGCTCGGCGAGCGGGTGGGATCCACGGTGACTCCGGCGTAAGGGCGAGATGCTGCTTTTGAGGATGAGGATATGACGACGATTGCATCAACCAGGGACGCGATGGCTGCGGCCAAGACGCGCATGGAAAAGGCCGTGGACGATTTTCGCAAGGATTTAGCGACGCTGCGAACCGGGCGTGCGAATACCTCTCTGCTCGATAGCGTTCGCGTGGATTATCATGGCACGCCCATGCCGGTGAATCAGCTCGGCACCGTGACGACCCCGGAGCCGACCATGATCGTGGTTTCGCCGTGGGATCCGAGCGCGGTGCCGCTCATTGATAAAGCCATTCGCACCTCCGACCTGGGGCTAAACCCGACGAATGACGGCAAAGTCGTACGCGTGCCCATTCCCGGATTGACCGAGGATCGCCGCAAAGACATAGTGAAGCAGTTGCACAAGATTCTGGAGAATCACCGCACGGCCGTGCGCAACATTCGCCGCGACCTGAAGGAAGCGATCGAGAAGCTCGAGAAAGAAAAGAAGATCAGCGAAGACGAGAAGAAACGCGGGCTGGACGAGTTGGAGAAACTGTCGCAGGCGGAAACGAAGAAGATCGAGGATCTCAGCGCGACGAAAGAAAAAGAGATAATGTCGATCAGGTAGCGCCGCAATTCACGTTCTTCTCTGGCTATTGTGCAGCTTCCGTATTTTTTTAGGCTCTTGCCTCAACTTAGTTCTTCTTGCGCGCAGTTTCGGGTTGCGAGTGCTCGGACGCCGCACTTTCTCGCTCGAGCGTAAACCGCTGCCCTTCATCTCCTTGCACCGCATGGACAAACGTATGGTAGTCCGCTGCGCGGTCAGCAGAAATTTCTCGCAGTAAAAAATTCAGATGGCGCGATGCGGTGACAACGCCGTCGCTGACCTCATATTTCGACGCGAAGGTCGCATAATCCCGCTCGACGGAAGTTCCCGTGGGCGTCCGCACGACCGTTCCAGCGGGCAGATGCAATGTCAGCTGAGTCTCAACATCCAGGGGCGTCCCAAGGTCGATTGCATGAGTAACCGCGTCCGAACCGGTTTTGCCGGGTGGATCAGGCAATCCAAGCTGCGGCAGCAGCGCCGGAATGCGCACCGGCTTTTTCGACCAATCCACAAATTTCGCCTGTGTAATTTCGTATTCGACCGTGAACGGATCCTTTGTCGCATACGGGTCCGAAGCAGACACGTTCGTAATCTTGCCGCGAAAACCGTCGGAAAGCGCCAATAGTTGCGCGACTTCGTTCCACTTCTCCCTCGGAGCTTGGTGAAATGCGACGCGCAATAGCAATTCGTTGTCACCTCGCATGGCATACCTGACCTTCGCATGAAGGCTTCCGTCGGTGCCCAGTGAGGCGTCAATGCTCACCATTTGAGTGGATCGGAAAGGCAACACATTGTCCACATTGCGCCAGAGTTGACTTAGCGCGGGTCCCACAAGAAGTGCTTTGTGGCCCCGAAATTCCGATGGGATTACCTCGAAAGGTGCTACTTCGGTGTTTAAGTCCAGCCAAAAGTTTATCGAGGGATATCCCGACATCGTAAGGAGATGGTGGAAAGCAGCTGGACTTGGAACTGACTTGTCATCAATAAGAGTAGCGGAGATCAGGCCAGCTCGTGCGGGCCCGAAAAAATTGTCTGCCAGAGCAGCGAAGAGAATGTACTTATCTTCGGGCGTGCCGTATCCGGAGGCGAGCACGTCGGAAGGATTTCGCGTCTTGAAGCCGGTTGCGCCAAGCGGGAGGTCGACTGTTCTGATTTTCTGAGACACGAAGCTATAGAATGCCTCGGCCTGGATGCTCGGCCTGATAGCCGGATTCGAGCTCGGAACCCTTGCTAATTCTCTAGCCTTGGCGAAAAGCTCCGATGAGAACTCTCCGGACGGTTTCAGAAAATTTTTCAAACGATCGGACAGTTGTTGCCAGTTCGCGAACGAGGTCAGAACGACGTCCGGTTGGGATTGCGAGGACTCTTCGGGGGACTTGTTTTGTTGGCCGGCTTTCCGATGCCAGCGGTAAGCGATTCTGCCGGCGTCAGGTATCTCGGCAGGGGCCACGGGCGTTGCTGGGTTGATTCGGAATTGGATTTGCCGGGCAGCGGGAACATCAATCTCGAACAATTCCTCTGCGACAACACCGGAGCGGTCGAAGGTGTGATCCAGCCAGATGTCTGGAGCGAGCGGGTGATGCGATGTCGTGGTCACGACGCGGTACTCGAGGGTATCGCCGGGCGCAAGACCTAGGATGCGTAGCGATTTGACACGGACGTCCTTGTAAGCGGGGGCGTTCACTACGGCAGGATTGGGCTGGTCGGAAACGGCGCTGGGGAGGATGTCCGCGGTGCCGCCGCCAGAGTGCGTCACACGCACGAGCGGGAATTCGATTTGCTGGAACGAACGATTGTAGTCAAAGGTCAAGCGGGCGAACTGGCTTGCGCCGAGTTCATTGTTGATGCGCACGCGCGTGTGGACTTCCTTGTGGCTGTCGCCATTCGCTTCAAAGCGCACGCGCGTTTCTAACAGCTCGATCTGCGCGGGGAGTTCCGGCTGTTTCTCAGACGGTTCGGCAGGTTTCTGTACCGGCTTAGTGGCGGGTGAAACCGTTTCCTGGCATCGCACGGCTTGGGCGGGGAAAATCCAAATCAAAATTAGAGCAGAGACCAGGCGCAAAGAAAACGAGGAGGGAAGTTGCTTAACGGGTGGCACGTTGGAAGTGTAGGGTGTTGGAAAAACGAGGTAAAGCAAGGATTGGGTCTTGGTTTCAGAAAAGGAACGTGGAAAGGGCAGAAGGGCAACGGAGACGCGGAGTGATAAGCGTGCAACTGAAACCGAAATCGGCCATACGCGTCTGACGTGTTAGGCTGTGTGAGCGAAGGAGACGAGCGGATGCGAACGTTGCTAGCGAGTGTCGGAATGTCGGTTTTGAGTCTTAGCCTGTCGTGCGTCGCGCTGGCACGGGCCGACGAGCGCTTCAAAGGCCCCGACGAAGACGGCACGAAGCCCGCGCTAACCAAAATCGCCGGCGAGGGCATGATGAACTCGCACGCGTTCGAATATCTGACCGAGCTGAGCGATAACGTCGGCGCACGCGTCACCGGCACGCCGGAAGCGCAGAAAGCCATCGACTGGGGTATCGCCAAGATGCGCGCCATCGGACTGGAAAATGTGCACGCCGAGAAATGGCAACTCTGGCGCGGCTGGAAGCGTGGCGGCGCCGATGCCAAGGGCAAGATCGTGCTGGTGGTCACCAAAGGAACTCCGAAAAAGAGTTTTGACTTGATTTTTGTGCAGTTCGGCGACTTTCTGCGCGCTGCGGGCAAAGCAGGCGCGCTCGTCGTGATCGGCGGTCAAGGCGGCGCAAAGGCCAGCGGGCTGAACCTTACGCACACTGGCATTCTCGGCTTCGACGCGGACTTCGCGATCCCGGTCGTCTCCATGACTGCGGAAGACCAAGGCCAACTTGAGCGGTACGTCGATGCCGGACTAAAGCCCCGCGCGCGATTCAATATTCAAAACACTTTCACCAACGGACCCGTCGAAAGCGCCAACGTAGTCGGCGAAATTCGCGGCCGCGAAAATCCCGAACAAGTTTTTGTCGTCGGCGCGCATCTCGACTCGTGGGATCTTTCCGAAGGCAGCACCGACAACGGCACAGGCTCGGCCAGC
>WNFT01005406.1_pt1 | contig 14641 bp, 12 predicted proteins | sample 5400191 | NCBI WGS metagenome assembly WNFT01 (sample SAMN13153359, study PRJNA577476) | soil metagenome | isolation source: 80 cm saprolite under Madrone tree | place: USA:California | collected 2016-06-14
GTACTTTCCGCTCCCGCCGTCGCGGAATCCCTCCCTCGCCGAACGGGGCATCCGGCTCCTGCTCCGGCACGTCGACGTGCTGAAGACCCAGCTGCGCGCTTTCTTGCGCGTGAGCGCCGGGCATCCCGTGTCCATCCTCCTCCCCGTCGTCATCGGCATCGAGGACGTGCGACAGGTCCGGGAAGTGGTGCGGCAAGTGCAGGACGAGCTCTCCGCCGAGGGAAAGCGCTTCAACGCCGCCATCCCCATCGGCGCCATGATCGAGGTGCCGTCGGCGGCCCTGATGATCCGGTCGCTGGCGAAGGAGGTCGATTTCCTCAGCCTGGGAACGAACGACCTCGTCCAGTACGTGCTGGCCGCCGATCGCGAGGACGAGACCACGGCGCCCTACTACCAGCCCTTGCACCCCGCCGTCCTGCGCCTCATCGAGTCAGTGGTCGAGGGCGCGAAGAGCACCGGTCGGGAGCTCACCATCTGCGGTGAGATGGCGGGCGATCCGCTGCACACGGCGCTGCTGCTTGGCCTCGGGCTGCGCGAGCTCAGCGTGGCGCCGGGCCAGATGCTCGAGGTGAAGGACGCCATCCGCCGGACTCGCCTCGACGACGCGCGGCGGCTCGCGGGCATCGCGTTGGAGCTGGGGTCGGCGGCCGAAATAGAGGCGCTGTTGAACGAGGAAGGCCGGCGGCGGGTCGAGTAGCCCTGCGCGTGCTGGCCGTGATGCTCCGGCGGCAACGGCGAGCTTGCGGATCGCCTTCAAAAGCGTTCGGAGCGCCGGCCGAAGATGATGAGCATCTCGCCGCAATATTCTACTTTTCCCACAACGAGTTTGCGGACGGTCTCAAGACGTACGTGAGCGAAACAGGCCGGTCCCATCAGCAAAAGGCTCGCGCGATCGCTCCCAGTCGGCGCTACATCAAATTTTATACTCCGCGATTCGCAAAATTGCGATGCGACTCCCTCGTCCGGAATCCGCTCAGGCTACGAAAAGAGTATCTTGGTTTCAATAACCGGCGGGACCAGCCGGACGCTTGTGTGGATCATTTTACCGAATCGACGGGCCCATTCCTGAACCGGTCGGGTTCGCCTCATGGCCGCTTGAATCGTTGGCCGCGCGTGCATAAAAGCGTCTCGATGCAGTAGGCGGCTGGAGCACTATCGGAAGCACTCCGAACGTCGCATGCGAGTGTGGCGTCGGTCCTTTCGATAATTACCATCTGGGCAGAATCGATAGACGAAGAAGGATGGCGTTATGAGCAGAAGAAGGACGTGGCGCCTTGTATTCGCGGCAGCAATCTTTCCCACCCTCTCCTACGCGGCCGGATTCGGGGATCCACTTCCAGGCCTGACGCCCGCGCAGCAGACCGCGTTCGAGGATGGCAAAGCTGCCTTCGTCGCAGTGGAGGCTGCGAGTGCAGGCCTGGGTCCGATTTTCAACGAGAACTCGTGCGCCGCTTGCCACGTCGGCCCCGCGGGAACGGTGGCGACGGGCGCCATCGGCGGCACTACCGAGCGTCTCGAGACGCGGTTCGGCAAATCGGTCTACGGCGCCTTCGACCCGCTCACGCAGAAAGGCGGCTCGCTGCTGCAGGACCATGCCATCGGCGCGGCAGCGCAATTTCTCGTGAACCCGACGCCGTACTGCCTGGCCTTCGTGTTCACTCCGGAGAGCGTTCCGGCCGAGGCCAACGTCGTCGCCCGCCGTCGCACCACTCCGCTCTTCGGGCTCGGTCTGGTGGATGCGGTCCCCGACAGCACCCTGGTCGCCCTGGCAGGATTCGAGGCTATTTTCTATCCCGCCACTTCCGGCCAGCCGAGCCACCTCATCAATGCGGACAACGGCGAGCCAGCGATCGGCCGCTTCGGCTGGAAGGCGCAGGTACCCACGCTCCACGTGTTTAGCGGCGACGCCTACCTGAACGAGATGGGCGTGACCAACCCTTCGTTCATGGCCGAGAGCTGCCCGCAGGGGGACTGCTCCACTGCAGACGGCCATCCGCTCTCCTGCAATCCCGTTCCCGGGCTGAACGACAACGGCGATGATGTGGATCACTTCACCGACTTCATGCAGCTCCTTGCGCCGCCCGCGCGCGGGCCAGTGGGGCCCAACGAGATCGTTGGCGAGACCGTTTTCGATGCGATCGGCTGCGCCCAGTGCCACACCAAGACCTTGACCACCGGGTCGAGCCCGATCGCAGCTCTGGACCACGTCGACTTCCAGCCCTTTTCGGACTTCCTGCTGCATGACATGGGCAGCCTGGGCGACGGCATCGCGCAGAACGAGGCCACCGGGCACCTGATGCGCACGCAACCGCTGTGGGGCCTGCGCGCGCAGACGCGCTTTCTTCACGACGGGCGTGCCTTGACGATCAGCGATGCGATCAAGGCGCACGCGGGCCAAGGCGCGATCGCCGGCGAGGCGTTCGACGCACTTGACCCGATATCGCGGGCGGCATTGCTCGATTTCCTCAACTCGCTTTGAGGGTGCGCGAGCGGTTGCCGATTGCTCCTATGTCTGCGACCGCGTCGCTTCCTGCCAGTTCGTCGGACGCAGGCCGGGTCTCCAGGCGAACCTCGATTGAAGCGGATCGGGCCGGCCCTGAACCACGTCGGCGATCAACGCCCCCAGCACGGGCGCGAACTTGAAGGCGTGCCCGCTGTCGCCCGATGCGACCACCACTCCAGGGCGATCCGGATCACGGGCGATCCAGAAGTGTCCGTCCGAGGAGTCGCAGTAGAGGCAGATCCGCGTATGGACGATGGGTGCTTCCTGGAGCAGTGGGAAAGTGCCGGCCAGGAATTCGCGCAGCTGCGCGGTCTCTTCCGCGGTGACCGATCTCTGCGGCGATTCGGGATGCATCGGCCGGCCCTTGCCGTGCCGGGCGATCTTGACCACTCCGCTCTCCGGGTGCGCGGGGAAGCCGTAATAGCCGGTGTTCTGGATCTCCGCGCAGAAGACCGGAAAACGCTCCGGCCTGAAGGCATCGAGCTCCCTTGGAGCGAGATGGAAGACGGGATGTCCTGTCGAGCGAAATTCCGCTGCCAGCCAGGGGAGCGCGCGCGGCGTCCAGGAGCCGAGAGCGAGAACCACTCGATCGGCCTCGATCGCCTCGCCCGGGCTGGAGATGATTCCCACACCCCGGTCGACCAGGCTCGCGAACGCGACGCCCTCGCGCAACTCGACGCCGAGCCGCCCCGCTTCCGCGATCAGCCGGGCCATCGCCTTGCCGCTTTCGACGAAGCCGCCCTCGGGATCATAGGTGCCATGGCGATATTGCTCTGCGTTCCAGGCGGGAAATCGCGTCCGCACCGCGGCGCCATCGACCAGCTCGGGCCGATGGCCGCGGCGTGAAACCATCTCGAAGCTGTCCTGCTCGAACGTGCCGGGAGCGAGCGGCGTCCGCCGCAGCAGCAGGAGTCCGGTCTCGTGATAGAGCGGGCCGAGATCCCGGTTCCACCGCCGCCAGCCCTCGATGGCTCTTTCGGCCAACGCGGTGTAGGGCTCGTCGGCGCCGTACTCCAGGCGCACCACCTTGCTGATGTCGGTCGAGGCGGCCAGCGGATGCGGAAGCGGTCCTGGATCGACCAGCATGACGGGATGACCGCGCTTGCGCAGCTCGATGGCTGCTGTCACTCCGAAGACGCCTGCGCCGGCGATCAGGACGCGGTCCATGCCGGAGACTCAGGACCTCGTGTCGAGCTTCGCCACCGGCCCGCGCGGGCCGGGGACATAGGCGCTGAATACCTCTGCCTCCTTGATGCGCAGGATGCGGGCGCCGCCGACCTCGGGCGGCAGCTTCACGCCGGCTTTCGGCTCTCCGCGCAGGAACGTGACCACCCGCTTCGCGCCAGGCTTCAACCGGAAGCCTTGGTAGGGATCGGAATCGAGCATGCTGCGGAGCGTCTGGATCGGGCGCACGATGGTGGCGAAAGCGCTTCCGAGTCGTTTCTTCATTGCCGCCTCGGCTTTCTGCTCGAGCGCCGCGCGCGGCGCCTCGGGCGCGCTGAAGACCACGTTTCCACTCGAGAGCACCGTCCTAACGTCCGCGAATCCGGCAGCCTCGAAGGCCTTCTTCAACTCGGGCATTTTTGCGTTCATCGGGCTCACGCCGCGGAGGAACGCCGCATAGCGTTTCATGGCGGTATCATCCTCGAGTACTACGGCGACGCTACGGCGGCGACGGCATCGCATACCCGGCATGTCCGAAGCAACCGCTCCAGAACGGGATCGAACCATCGCCGCCCGTGGCGCCCTCGGCGCGGGCGCGGCGATCCTCTACGTGTTCCTCTGGGCAACGGCGTTCGTGCCCAGCCGGGTGCTCGCCCGGGACGCGCCGCCGCTCTGGATTTTGACGATTCGCTTCGCGATCGCAGGAGGCATCCTCCTCGCCCTCGGGGCGGCAATGCGGTTCCCGATCCCGCGCGATCTTCGGACCTGGATCCGGCTCTTCGCGCTCGGGCTCGGCGCGAACGCGCTCTACCTCGGGCTCACGTATCTGGCGCTGCGGCACCTCTCGGCGGGCATGGGCTCGATCATCGCCAGCACCAACCCGCTGATCCTGGCGCTGCTCGCGCCCTGGCTGTTGCGCGAGCCGCTGACGGCGCGGAAGCTGATCGGTCTGCTGCTGGGCTTCGCCGGCGTCGTTCTTGCCATGTACGCACGGGCCGGCTCGCAGACCGCGCGATTGCAGGACGTGCTGCTAGCGCTGGCGGGGGTCGTCGCCTTTGTGCTCTCCAACATCCTCTACAAGCGGATGAACGAGCGGCCACATCCGCTGGTGCTGAACGGCGCCCAGCTGCTCTGTGCCGCAGTCGCCCTGCTGCCCGCCGCCGCCGCGCTGGAGGGCGCGCCTCACATCGTGTGGACGGCGCCAGTGTCCTGGAGCCTGGCCTACCTCGTGGTCGTGCTCAGTGTCGGCGCGTCGATGCTCTGGTTCTGGATCCTCCAGCACGGCGAGGCGAGCCGTGTCAGCGCGTATTTCTTCGTCACGCCGGTGTTCGGTCTTCTCCTCTCCGCCGTCCTGCTCGGCGAGCAACTCACGGGCAGGGACGGAGTGGCGCTGCTGGTCATCGCGGCGGGCCTGTGGCTCGCCGCCCGGTCGTGACCGCCGGAGTTTCCGCGGTCAGGCCGCGACGGTCATTCCGCCGTCAGCGACGATCTCCGCGCCGACCAGGAAAGAGGAATCGGGGCTGGCGAGGAAAAGAGCGGCCCTCGCAATCTCCTCCGGCGCGCCGAAGCGCTTCACTAGCGTGCGGTCGTGCACCCTCTCGCCGAATCCCTTCAGCGTCTCCGGCGGCAAGCCCAGCTTTCCCAGGATTGGCGTTTCGACCGGACCCGGCGAGATCGCGTTGACCCGGATGCCGCGCTCCGCCAGCTCCGCCGATGCGACCTTGGCGAGCGTGAGCAGCGCCGCCTTGCTGCCTGCGTAGGCGGAGGTTCCCGCCATTCCCACATGCGCGGCGATGCTGGCGTTCAGGATCACGGAGGAGCCGCGCGAGAGCAGCGGAAGGGCGCGCTGAAGGGTGAAGAACGCGCCCTTGTAGTTGACGTCCATGATCTCGTCGAACAGCTCCTCGGAGAAGTCCTGCAATGGAGCGAACCCGGCAATGCCAGCGTTGAGGAACAAGACGTCGAGCCTGCCGTGGTCCCTCGCGAGGCGAACGAACAAGGAGTTGGTATCTTCTTTGCGCGCGGTGTCGGCGATCAGCACCTCGACGCCCCTGCCCAACTCCTCGCGCGCATATGCGACTCTCTCGGCGTTCCTGCCGGTGACGATGACCCGTGCGCCTTCGTCACGGAAGAGCTTCGCCGTAGCAAATCCGATGCCGGTCGTTCCGCCCGTGACCAGCGCAATCCTCCCGTCGAGCTTTCCCATCGCAGCCTCCGAAATGTAACGGTTTGAGGTACAAAAACTCAAACCTCGGATGCAAGAGACGCGATGGTGATTCGCGAAAGCTGCTGCGCCACGGCTTGGTCGACCTGTTTGAACGTCTTGTCGAGCAGATCCTTCATCACGCAGCTGACCTGACACATGCGCTGGGGCGCCTGGGGATGCTGGGCGAAGAGCCCGGAAGGATCCAGCGCGCGGTAGACGTCCAGGCCCGTGATCCGCCTCGGATCGCGCCCGAGGACGAAGCCGCCGGTCTTCCCGCGGATCGACTTGACCAATCCTGCGCGTGCCAACTGACCGAGGATCCGGCGGATGACCACAGGGTTCGTCCGCACGCTGAAGGCGATGTCCTCCGAGCGAAGGACCTCCGGGGCGCGGAAGGCGAGCACGGTGAGGGCGTGCAGGCCGACGGCCAGCCTGCTGTTGGCAGCCATGAGTAACCATCCTAGTGACGAATTTGTCGGAGCGCCAGGAGGCACCTTGGCGACTGTGTCTTTAGACTGTATCCGAGAGGCGGTTCCCGCACCTCAGGAGGCGCAAGTGAAGCTCGACCACGTCGGCATCGAAGTGCTGGATCTCTTCACCGAAGAGCTGTTCTACCGGACCGCGCTCGGCTTCTCGCCGCGATATCGCTACGTGAGCAAGAACTCTCCCGGCCTGCGCACCGTGTTCCTCGCCCGCGACGGCGTTTCTCTCGAGCTCCTCGAACGCCCCCGCGACGCGGGTTTCCTCGAACGTCGCGGAGCGGCACCGGGTCACCTGTCGCTCGCAGTCGACGACGTGGACGCCGAGTTTGCGCGCGTCTCCGCCCTCGATTTTCCGCGCGTGAAGCTGAAGCCGCCGCGCGACACGGGTGACGGATTCCGCGAAGCGGAGCTCCGCGACCCGGAGGGAAACGTCATCGAGCTCTCCGCCCGGATCCGCCCTGAGCCGCGATACCCGATCCGCGCAGTGATCTTCGATCTCGACGGGACCCTCCTCGACACCGAGGACAACTATTACGAGGCCGACCGGCGCGTGCTCGCCGAGCATGGGATCCTCTTCAGCAAGGAAGAAAAGCGGCGCTATATCGGCGGAAGCACCTGGGACATGATGGTAGACGTCCAGCGCCGCTATGAGCTCCGGGCCACGCCGGAAGAGCTGGTCCTCCGCAAGAACGCCCTCTACCTCGAGGTCGCGCGCGAAGCGACGGCGTTGTACCCGAAAATGGCGCGCCTCCTCGAGCTCGTGAGAGCGCGAGGGCTCCCCGTCGCCATCGCTTCGGGCTCTTCGCCCGGAATTCTCCGCACCCTGCTCGAGACCGTCGGGCTTCTTCCCGGCATCGGCGTCGTGGTCTCGGCGGAAGAGGTACCACACGGCAAACCCCGACCCGACGTCTTCGAAGAAGCCGCGCGCCGGCTCGGCATCCCCGCTCACGAATGCCTGGTCGTCGAGGACTCGCAGCACGGCGTCGAGGCGGCCAAGCGCGCCTTCATGCGCTGCATCGCGGTGCCTTACCTGACCGATCAGCCGCTCTCGGACCGATTCGCCATGGCGGACCTGCTGTTCGACGGCGGGATGCAGTCCTTCGACGCGGGCGCTGCGTTCCGCTGGATCGAGGAGCGGCTCACGGACTGAACATGTGGACGAATCGCCGCATGTGGCCAGGTCGGCGAAACAGCCGGGACAACCGGCAGGACGGCCGTTAGAACTGCGGGGTGAGAGGATGCTAGCCATGAAGATTCGTCGACCTTCACTCGCGGCAGTTTCCCTGGGCGTTCTGGCCGCGACATCGATCGCTTGCGCGCACGCACCAGCGCCCGTCGAGGCTCAGCGCAGTGAAAAAGCCACTGCTCCCGAGAAGGTCTTCGTGACGGGTTCGCACATCGCCCAGCGCGTCGACCCGACGACGGGCATGCCGCTGACGACTTCCCCCGTCCGGATCTACAGCCGCAACCAACTGCTCGACACCGGCCGGCAGGGGAATCTTGCCGCGGCAATGCGAGCAGTCGATCCGTCCATATCTGAATAAGGCGCCTGTTCGCGAAGGAAGCGGCCGTCAGCGGATCTGGCCGGACAGGTTTGCGCCGTCCGCCGCCTCGCTGACGAAGACCCAGCCGTCGATGCCCGTCCGCCGCCGGTACTCGCCGAGCACCTCCTTGCGGAACGACTCGACGGTACCGCGTGCGACGAGGTTGACGGTGCAGCCACCGAAACCCCCGCCCGTGATGCGCGCCCCGAGCACGCCCGAGCTCTGCCGCGCAAGGTCCACCAGGAGATCGATCTCCGCGCAGCTCACCTCGTAGTCGTCTCGCAGCGAGGCGTGGGAGGCGTCCATTGACTCGCCGAAGCGCCGCAGGTCGCCTCTGCCCAGAGCCGACTTCGACTCGAGCACCCTCGCGTTCTCGGTCACGACGTGCCGGCAGCGCCGGTAGACCACCGGATCGAGCTCTGCGCGGCAGGCGTCGAGCGCCTCGAGCGACGCGTCGCGCAGGGCCCGGATCCGCGGGTCATGTGCGCGCAGCACCTCGACACCTGCGGTGCACTGGCGGCGGCGGAGGTTGTACTCAGACGCGACCAGGGCGTGCTTCACACCGCTGTAGCAGATGGCGACGACGTGCTCTCCCAGCGCGAGCGGGACCTGCTCGAAGGCGAGGGTGCGGCAGTCGAGAAAGAGCGCGTGCCCCTTGCGCGCCGCGAGCGAGACGAAGGGATCCATGATCCCGACCTTCACCCCCACGAGCTCGTTCTCCGATTCCTGGCAGATGCGGGCGAGCCGCGGAACGTCCATGGGGAAACGGAGAAGCGCGCGGGTGACGAGCGCGGTCGCCACCTGGAGCGCCGCCGACGAAGAGAGGCCAGCCCCCTGCGGCAGCGTTCCGCCGAACGCGAGGTCCATCCCGCCGAGGGCGACGCCGGCCCGGCCTAGCGCCCAGAGGACGCCGCGGACGTAGTTGCTCCAGGGATGGACGGGGTCAGGCCGGATCGGCTCCTCGAGCGAGAAGGCCACGGTCTCGCCCAGGTCGAAAGAGTGGACCCGGACCTCGCGACCGGCGCGGGAACGCGCCGCCATCTCGATCCCATCTTCGATGGCCATCGGCAAGACGAAGCCTTCATTGTAGTCGGTGTGCTCGCCGATCAAGTTTACGCGGCCGGGAGCGAAGGCGGTCACCGCCTTCTCGCCAGGACCGAACGCTGCTTCGAGCACATCCGACATGCTGTGCGCGGGACGCTGGCCACGGACAAAGGGTTGCGCTGATGGAGCGTGTTCCCGGTCCGCTTCATCCGCCGCCCGTACCGCGGCGACGCTCGCCGGACCGACGCGACGAAGCTCCGCGGCGCTCTCTTCGGCGAGCTTGTCGTTGATGTAGTTTCCGGCACCCGATTCGACGCCGGCGAGGAACTTGAGCCGGTCCGGGGCGCGCTGAGGCGTATAGAACTCGAAATGCAGATGCGCGTGCCGGTGGTCCTCCCCGTCGGTCGGCGCCTGGTGGATGACCATCATGTAAGGGAACGGTTTGGCGAAGAGGGCGTCGTACTTCTGCAGCAACCCTTTCAGCACCGCGGCCAGATCCTCCATGTCGGCCGCGCTCCACTCCGCCATGGAGACCTGGTGCCCACGCGACGCGAGCGTGACCTCGTACGGCCAGCGAGCGTGGAACGGCACCCAGGCGAGGAAACGATCTCCCTCGAGGACGATGCGCCGGCCGTCGCGGATCTCCTCCGCCAGGCTCGCGCACATCAGGCACTTCCCTTTCTCGGCGTGGTAGCGGCGCGATGCGGCGAGCTCCTTCTCGATCAGCGGCGGGATGAAGGGGAACGCATAGATCTGGCCGTGTGGATGGTGGAGCGTGACGCCCACCGCCTCGCCCCGGTTCTCGAAGATGAACACGTAGCGGACGAAGTCCCTGGCGCCCAGCTCCAGGTACCGGTCCTTCCAGACGCGGGCGAGGTGGTGGATGCGTTCGAGCGGCATCGAGGCCAGCGCGTCCTCGTGCCGGGGGGAGTAGACGACCACCTCGCAGACGCCCTTCGCCGGTTCCACCGGCGAAAGAGGCGTCGCGGCAACGGCGGGCTCCGGGGGGTTGGCCTGGAGCGATGGGAACTTGTTCTCGAAGACCACGATGTCGTAGGTCGGGTCCGGCACCTCGGTCGGGAAGCCGCCGGGCCGGGTGGGGCAGAGCGGGCAATAGTCCGCCGGCGGCAGGAACGTCCGGTCCTGGCGGTGGGTCGCGGTGATCACCCACTGTTCGAGGAACGGATGCCAGCGCAGCTCGGACATCTCAGCCCCCTTCCGGCCCATGAGGGTCCGCAGGTGTCGCCGGACTTTCCGGGCCGGGCGACAGCGAGGGCCCTGGTCGCCTGGGCGCGTCGGGGAAGCTGTAGTAGATGAGCCTGCGGCCATCGGGAAGCCGGATCTCCCGCTTGTCGAGATCGGTTTGCTTCTTGCTCACCGCCGAAACCTTCCTTCCTTCCCCGCCCCGTGGCCCAGCATTCTTACCCATTCCTTGACGAGTTGAAGGCCCGTTTCGGGGGCGAGAGGTGCCCATGTGGCAAGGCGCACCGACTCGCGCCGATGGAGGTGATCCTCGGAGAGGGCGCGTTCGATTCCTCCGCCCGCGGCCTCCTGCAGCGGTACGGCAGCGGAGCGTCGCTGTGGGTGCTGAGCGACGAGCGCACGGAGTCGGCCGCCGGGGAGCGCTGGAAGGGAGCGGTCCGCGCCGGGAACATCTCCTCCCGCATCCTGCCCGGCGATCCGTCGCCCGTTCCCACCCTCGAGCTCGCTGAGGCACTTTCGGCGGAGGTGCGGGCGCTCGCCCCGGATTTGGTAGTCGGCGTGGGGAGTGGCGTCGTGAGCGATCTCGTGAAAAAGGTGTCCCTCGACGCAGGTCTTCCCAACTGGTGCGTCGCGACCGCCGCGTCGGTCGATGCCTACGGTTCGGCGACCGCGGCAATTCGCATCGCCGGCTACCACCGCCCCCTTCCGGCGCGGCCCTCCGAGGTCATCGTCTGCGACCTCGAGGTCCTCTCCCGCGCACCGCGCCGCCTGTTCCTCGCCGGGCTGGGCGATCTGCTCGCCAAGTACCTGGCCAGCCTCGACTGGGCGCTCGGCGCGTGCATCGCCGGGGAGGACTCTTGCGGTGTCGTGGGCGGCTTTGCCCTCCGATCCGCGCGGCGCGCGCTCGACGCCGCACACATCCATGGCGCGGACCAGGTGGCCGCATTGGACGCGTTGATGGAGGCTGCCCTCGTTTCCGGATTCGTCATGCAGGCGTTCGGCAGCTCCCGCCCAGCGGCATCGGCCGAGCATACCGTCGCCCACTTCTGGGAGGCGGCGCGTGCGGCGGGCGCAAAGGAGCACAATCTCCACGGCATCCTGGTCGGCGCGGCCACGAAGTTTCTTCTCCCCGGCTACTCGGCGTGGCTCGGACCGTCCGGCGGACTGGCCCGGCTCGGCGAGCTGGATCTCGAGCAGAGGCTCCTCGAGCTCGGGCAGGAACCCTCGTGGGAGGGGGCGCTCGAAGAGGGGATGACGCCGTACCGGCTGGTCATCGCCGAGGAGCAGCGGAAAAAGCCGCACGATCGCTCGATCCTCCGTCAGCGCCTGCAGGCGTTCGCCCGTGAGAAGGAGCACATCTTGGCGTTTGCGGCGCCGCTGCTCGACGAGCTCGCCGCGGCTGTCCAGACCCTCGAAAGGATCGGGTTCCCCTTCTCGCTCGAGACGCTGCGCATCGAGAAGTCCCAGCGGCTCTTGCCGGTGAGGAACGTCCGCCTGCTTCGGGACCGCTACACGGCGTTCGATCTCGCGCACGAGCTCGGGCGGGAAGGCGAACTGCTCGCCGCCATCGCGGCCGGAGCTTGACACGAAACCTCAGCGGTCCCGAGCCGCCGTGGTGCTGCCCCGCACCACCAGCTCGGGCGCGACGACCACGCGCGACCAGGACCGGACCCGGCTTTCGATCTGGCGGAGGAGGAGGTGGAGGCAGCTCCGGCCCACCTCGGCGAAGTCCTGCCGGACAGTAGTGAGCGGCGGCGTGAAGTAGGCCGCTTCGGGGATGTCGTCGAAACCGACGACGCTGATCTCGCCCGGCGTCTCGCGTCCGGCCTCGTGGAGGCGGCGGAGGAGGCCGAGAGCCATCTGATCGTTCGCCACGAACACCGCTGTGACGCCCGCCTCGGCAAGAAGACGCTCGCCGATGTCATACCCTGAGCGGGCACTCCAGTCGCCGCGGAACAGCGGCGGCTCGACGATGCCTGCCGCCCGGAGGGTCGAACGCCATCCCTCGACCCGCTGCTGGGCCTCGAGCCAGTCCTCCGGCCCGGCGATGTGCCAGATTTTATGGTGCCCGAGCTCGAGCAGGTGCCGCGTCGCCGCCGCCGCTCCGCCGAGCTGGTCCACTGCCACGACCGGCACGGAGTCGTCGGGCCCGGCCTCCACCGCGACGACCGGCACCTCCGGCGGAAGGTGCAGGAGCGCGTCCACCGCGGCTCGCTGCGGAGCGATCACCACCACGCCGTCCACCCCCTGGTCGCGCAGGCGCTGCACCGCGCTCACGACCGATGCCCGGTTCAGCGACCGGAGGCTCGCGATGCTCACGGCGTAGCCGCGGTCGTGCGCGGCCTCCTCGATCCCGAGCAGCGTAGAGGCTGGTCCGTAAAGCGTGGTGTCGAAACTGACGACTCCAAGCGATCGGGAGCGCCCGGTCACGAGCGCCTGCGCCACCGGGTTGGGGCGATAGTCGAGCTGCCGGATGGCTTTCAGGACGCGCTCCCGCGTGCCGCGCCGCACATGGGGACTGTCGTGCAGCACGCGGGAAACGGTCTGGTGCGAGACTCCGGCGAGCTTCGCGACGTCGGTCATGACCGCGGGGCGCTGCCCGCGCCCCCTCGGCCTGCGCGGGCGAGCGAGCGGTCCCCTCACGCACGCCTCGCTGGCACCGACTTGACTTCCCGCATGTGAGCGCTCACAGTCGCGGCGATTCTAACCCAGCCGCCATCGAAGAGCCAATCCAGCTGAAAGGATTTGAAGGGAGAATCCCATGAACTGGAAGACACTCGCACTGCCGGTCCTCGCGGCGCTCCTCCTCGTGCCGCACGGCTCCCCAGCCGCTCCGAAGAAGACCTTCGTGATGGTCCCCAAGGGGGTCCATCCCTATTACGAGCCTTGCTACGAGGGCTTCAAGGCCGCCGCCAAGAAATACGACGTCAACGTCGACAAGGTGGACCCGCAGAAGTTCGAGTTGCCGCTGCAAGTCAAGGCGATCGAGGAGCTGATCGCCCAGCGGGTGGACGGCATCGCCATCTCCGCGCTGGACGATGCCGGTCTCGTCCCTGTCATCGCGGAGGCGACCCGCGCCGGGATCAAGGTCATCACCTTCGACGCGCCGGCGCCGTCATCGCAGGCCCTCACCTATATCGGCACGGACAACAAGACCGCCGGGTACGAGGCGGGGAAGAAGATGGCCGAGCTGATGAAGGGCAAGGGGTCGATCGTGATCCTCCAAGGCGGGCTCGGGGCGGCGAACCTGAACCTCCGCACCCAGGGCTTCAAGGAGGCGATGGCGAAATCCGCGCCGGGCGCGAAGATCCTCGAGGTCGTCGATGTCGCGGGCGACTTCTCCGTCGCCACCAACAAGACCGAGGCGATCCTCCAGACCTACCCCGACCTCACCGCCATCTTCGCGGTATCTGCGGAGGGCGCGCCGGCCGCTGCGTCGGTCCTCAAGCAGCAGAAGAAGGCAGGCAAGATCCTCCTCGCCGGCTTCGACGACCTCAAGGACACGCTCCAGGGCATCCGCGACGGCACGGTCGCGTTCTGCATCGTCCAGAAGACTTTCAAGATGGGCTGGCTCTCGGTGGAGGCGCTCCTCGATGCCTCGAAGGGGAAGACGCTCCCCAAGGTCACCGACACCGGCGTGTTGTTCGTGACCAAGTCGAACGTGAACAGCTACATGGACGAGATGAAGAAGGAGTTCGCGACGATGTAGGGCCCGCTTCCGGAGGCGCCGCGCGAGGCCCGGGACCGGGGCGGCCGCGGCGCAATCCACGGCCGTTCCGAGAGAGTGGCTGGAGCGACGGCAAATGCACGCCAAGCGAGATCCCCAACCCGGCCGCAACATCGCCCGCGCCCTTGTGAGAAGCCGGGAATCGGCGATCTTCCTCGCCCTGATCCTGCTCATGACCGTGATCGGGATCTCCGCGCCAAACTTTCTCGGCACGGGCAACCTCTACCTGGTGTCGCGGCAGATCTCGTTCGTCGCGATCGTCGCCCTGGGCGAGCTGTTCGTGATCCTCACCGGTGGGATCGACCTGTCGGTGGGCTCGGTCATGGCACTCGCGGGAATGGGGGCCGCGTACGCGATGACGATCGGGGTCCCGCCGCCGTTTGCAGTGCTCCTCGGCATCCTCGTCGGGCTCGTCATGGGGGCGGTGAACGGCGCGCTCGTCGCGTACGTCGGGATCGCGCCGTTCATCGTGACGCTCGGGATGCTCTCGTTCGCCTCGGGCCTGGTGCTCGGGCTCACCAAGGGCTGGCCCATCACGGACGTCCCCGCTTCCTTCCTCCCCATCGCCCAGGGCTCCTTTCTCGCGTTGCCCATCCCGGTGTGGATCGCGGTGGCGATCGCCGTGCTCGCCCACCTGGCGCTCAGCACCACCGCGTTCGGACGCCGCACCTACGCCATCGGCGGCAACGAGCAGGCCACCTTCCTGTCCGGGATCGACGTCAAGCGGATCAAGTTCGTCCTCTATCTCATTCCCGCTGCCTGTGCCTC
>WNFT01002956.1_pt1 | contig 14637 bp, 11 predicted proteins | sample 5400191 | NCBI WGS metagenome assembly WNFT01 (sample SAMN13153359, study PRJNA577476) | soil metagenome | isolation source: 80 cm saprolite under Madrone tree | place: USA:California | collected 2016-06-14
ATTTGTCGCGCGGTCGAAAGCGATTCGTTGGCCGAGCGCATTCCAAGTTTGTGAAGCGCGATCCAAACGTCATCTTCGAGGGTCCGATTCCCGAAAATTACGATCGCTATTTGGGTCCAGCTCTTTTCGAGCCATTCGCGGTGGACATGGCCGCGCGTTTAAAGGGCGAGCAACCCAAGAACGTTCTGGAGTTGGCCTGCGGAACAGGCATTCTCACGCGCCGGCTGCGCGACGGGCTCGCTCCAGCGGCGCGACTTGTCGCAACAGATCTCAACCCCGGGATGCTCGCGTTTGCGCGGGGGAAATTCAGCGCAAATGAAAACTTAGAATGGCAAGAGGCCGACGCTGGAGCGCTTCCGTTTGACGACGGCTCATTCGACGCGGTCGTTTGCCAGTTTGGCTTGATGTTTGTTCCCGACAAGAAATCGGCAATGCGCGAATGTTATCGGATCCTCGGCCCCGGGGGCGTATTGCTCTTTAACGTGTGGGACTCGATCGACCGGAATCCCTTTGGGCAAATCGCTCATAGAACGATCGCCTCCTTTTTCGAGCACGATCCGCCGAACTTTTACGAGCTGCCATTTGGCTTTTACGATGCCGATTTGATTCGAGGGCTCTTACAAAGAGCAGGTTTCAAGGCAATTGAGGCATCGCTCGTCACGCTACCGTGCCGTAGCCCGTCAGCGGCAGAGTTCGCGATCGGCTTGGTCCGTGGGAATCCTGTCGCGATGGCAATTCAAGAGCGCGGCGTAGAAACGGACGATGTAATACGGGCTGTTACGCGAGAAATTGCCCAGCGCTGGGGCGCAGCTCCGGTCGAAAGTACAATGCAGGCGTTTGTCTGGCGCGCGGTGCATGAATGAATTTTTGCTCCGGTCCTGCATACCTCGCGCATTAGTCCGGAACGATTCGTTGAACGTCGCGCGATTTGGTGGATCATTTAGTGTGACCTCTCCAGACAACATCGACATCTCCGAGCCAACAGAAGCCGAAGCCTACCCGCAGCACGAGTGCGGTCTCTTCGGCGTGTTCGGTCATTCGAACGCGGCGGTGCTGACTTACTACGGACTTTTCGCGCTACAGCACCGCGGGCAGGAAAGCGCCGGCATCGTCACGAGCAACGGGCCGGGCACGACGTTCCTCGTCCACAAAGACATGGGCCTGGTCTCACAGGTTTTCGGCCAGGAAGAACTGGCGAAGTTGAAAGGCGCGCGCGCGGTCGGACACACACGCTATTCGACGACCGGCTCGAGCACGGCGAAGAACGCGCAACCCTTCGTGGTGGATTGCGTACGTGGGCAGATGGCGATCGCGCACAATGGCAACTTGATTAACGCGGATCTTTTGCGTGATGAGCTGGAGAGCAAAGGCTCAATTTTTCAAACGACCGCGGACAGCGAAATCATTTTGCATCTGCTCGCCCAGCCTTCTGAAAATGGCGGCAACGTCCTGGCGGCGTTGCGCCGGATCGAGGGCGCGTTCTCGATCCTCATCATGAGCGAGCGTGAGCTGATCGCGGTGCGCGATCCATTTGGATGGCGGCCGCTCGCGCTGGGAAAACTCGACGGCGCTTACGTGCTCGCTTCCGAAACGTGCGCCTTCGATCTTATCCACGCGGAGTTTATTCGCGAAATCGAGCCGGGTGAAGTCTTGATCATCGATGAAAATGGATTGCGCTCCGAGCACCCGTTCCCACCGCAGCAGCCAGCCTTCTGCATGTTCGAATACGTTTATTTCGCGCGGCCGGACAGCATCATCGGCGGCGTGAATGTCGGCAAAGTGCGGACGAACATGGGACGCGAGCTGGCACGCAAATTTCCGGTCGAAGCCGACATCGTCGTGCCGGTGCCCGACTCCGGCAACTACGCCGCGCTCGGTTTCGCACAGGAATTGAAGATTCCTTACGCGCACGCCTTTGTGCGCAATCACTACATCGGCCGCTCATTTTTGCAGCCCAGCCAGCTCATCCGCGATTTCGATGTGCGGGTGAAATTAAATCTGATCAAGGAAATGGTTGCCGGAAAGCGCGTGGTGGTGGTCGATGATTCGATTGTGCGCGGGACAACGGCGCGCGCGCGGGTGGTAAACTTGCGCGAGGCCGGCGCAAAGGAAGTGCACATGCGAGTGAGCTGTCCGCCCCATCGCTTCGCCTGCCATTACGGGATCGATTTTCCCGATCCGGAAAAGTTGATCGCGAACCAGATGTCGATGGAACAAATCTGCAAATATCTTGGCGTGGACAGTCTCGGTTATCTCGATGTTGAAGGCATGGTGCGCGCCACGGGAAAACCGGTTAACGAATTTTGTCTTGCCTGTTTCACCGGCAATTATCCCCTGCCCGTCGATCCCGCGCTCGACAAATTCATCATGGAGAAGCGCGAGCAACGAGCGAAAGCGCTCGCCGATCAAGAAACGCACCCGACGCTGTTTGCGGATTTGAAATGATTGGAAGGACAAAGTCCGGAGAAAAACCGCATCTCGCTCGCTGATCAATTCGTCATTCCTGCTTCGGATTTCTTTCGTCATTCGACATTCGGATTTCGTCATTTCGCCGGCAGAGTGATCGCGCAGTAATTTCCCAAGACGTCCTGTGAAATCTGTGGGCAGAAAGAAAAAGGCTTATGCATCTGCCGGCGTCGATGTCGATCTTGGCAACAAGCTCAAGCGCAACATTCAGCAACTCGTTAGGCGAACACACGGCGCCGAAGTGCTCGGAAAAATCGGCGGCTTCGGCGGTTTGTTTCGCGCACAGTTTCGCGACATGCGCGAGCCGGTGTTGGTCGCCAGCATCGATAGCGTCGGCACAAAATTGAAAATCGCGTTTGCGACGAACAGGCACGATACGGTCGCCGCCGACTTGGTGAATCACTGCGTGAACGACATCGCCGTGCTCGGCGCGCGGCCACTTTTTTTTCTTGATTACATCGGCTGCGAAAAACTTGAGGCGCGCGTTTTCGATCAACTGCTGCGCGGATTTTCGCGCGCCTGTCGATCCGCGGGCTGTGCGTTGATCGGCGGTGAAACCGCGCAAATGCCAGGGATGTATCGCAAAGGCGAGTACGATCTGGCCGGTTGCATCGTTGGCGTGGTCGATCGCGCAAAGATCATCGACGGCCGAAAAATCAAACCGGGCGACGCGATTCTCGGCCTTCTGTCGAATGGTTTACACACAAATGGCTACTCGCTCGCGCGAAAAATTTTGCTCGAGAAGATGCGACTGAAAGTGAGCTCGCCCCTCCCAGGATCGACGCTCGCGGTGGGTGAAGAACTTTTGCGCGTGCACAAAAATTATCAGCCGCTGCTCGCGAAAGTTCCTGCCGGCCTGATCAAAGGTCTCGCTCACATCACCGGCGGCGGATTGACCGACAATTTGCCGCGTGTCCTGCCGAAAAATTGTGACGCGGTAATCGAGACGAAGAGTTGGCGCGTGCCGCGCATCTTCCAAATCTTGCAACGAAACGGCGATGTCGATCCAGATGAGATGTATCAGGTCTTCAACATGGGGATTGGAATGGTGGCAATTGTTTCCGCGCACGACACGGCCAAAGTCATGTCAATGTTGAAAGCGAAACAAATTGGCCGCATCGAGCGCGGCTCCGGCAAGACGCAATTGTTGTAGCGGCAGTCTATGACTGTCGCTAATTTCAAAGTGCGACGATCGTAGACCGCCGCTACAAAATTAGATCGACAATGGAAAAGCGGCGCCTTGGCAAAACAGACATGGATGTCTCCGTGCTTGGTTTCGGCGGGGCCGAGATTGGTTTCGAAAGCGCATCGCCGGAGGCAGTTGAGAAATTATTGAAGAGCGCGCTCGATGCCGGCCTCAACGTCATCGACACAGGCGAATGCTACCGCGGCAGCGAAGAATTGATTGGCCAGGCGGTCAGCGATCGACGCGAAGATTTTTATCTTTTTACCAAGTGCGGTCATCCGCACGGAATGGAGAGCAGCGCGAATTGGTCGCAGCCTTCGCTTCTGCAAAGCATCGAGCACAGTTTGCGCCGTTTGAAAGCCGACCGGCTCGACATTGTGCATTTGCACAGCTGCTCGGAATCGGAATTGCGCAAAGGTGAAGCGATCACGGCGCTGCAAACCGCGCGCGAACGCGGCTACACGCGCTACATCGGCTACAGTGGCGACAGTCGCGCGGCGCACTTTGCGGTGGAATGCGGCGCGTTCGATACGCTGCAAACTTCCATCAGCATCGCCGACCAGGAAGCGATTGAGTTGACCGTGCCCCTGGCGCACAAAAAACAAATGGGCGTAATCGCCAAGCGGCCAATTGCAAACGCGGCGTGGAAGACGGGACACAAACCGATCCAAGGGTATCATCACGAGTACTGGGAGCGATTGCGGAAATTGAATTACGAATTCCTGCGCAACGCCGACTTGGAAAAAACGATTGGCATCGCGTTGCGGTTCACGCTCAGCGTTCCCGGTGTGCACACGGCCATCGTCGGCACAAAGAAACCGGAACGCTGGCAGGAAAATGCGCAGTTACTCGAAGCGGGGCCACTGAGTGAGGCGGAGTTTCACGCGATCCGCCATCGCTGGGAAGAATACGCCCCGCGTATTTGGATCGGACAAATATGAAGCAACGAAAACTGGGGCGTGGCGGTCCGGTAGTTTCCGCCCTGGGCCTGGGCTGCATGGGCATGTCCGATTTTTATGGCGGACGTGATGACGAAGAATCGCTCGCCACGATTCGTCGCGCGATTGAGCTGGGCATCACGTTTTTCGACACCGCGGACATGTACGGGCCGCACACGAATGAAAAACTCCTTGGCCGCGGGATCAAAGATCATCGCAAACAAGTCGTGATCGCGACCAAGTTCGGCATCGTGCGCAATGAAGAAAACCCGCAATTTCGCGGTGTCTCGGGCAAACCGGATTACGTGCGCCAAGCGTGCGACGGAAGTTTGCGGCGGCTCGGCGTGGAAGTTATCGATCTCTACTACCAACATCGGGTCGATCCCGAGACGCCGATTGAAGAAACAGTCGGCGCGATGGCGAAGCTGGTGGGCGAAGGCAAAGTGCGTTTTCTCGGTTTGTCGGAAGCGGGCGCGGAAACAATTCGACGCGCGCATGCGGTCCATCCGATCACCGCGCTGCAATCGGAGTACTCGCTTTGGACACGCGACCCGGAAGAGGAAGTGCTCAATGTTTGCCGCAAGCTCGGGATCGGTTTCGTTCCATACAGCCCGCTTGGTCGCGGATTTCTCACCGGCCAGATCAAACGTTTCGAAGATTTGCCGAAAGATGATTATCGCCGGTCGTCGCCGCGATTTCAAGGCGAGAACTTTCAGCGCAATCTCGATCTGGTCGCGCGGGTGAGCGAGATCGCACGCGAGAAAAAATGCACACCGGCGCAGCTCGCGCTCGCCTGGGTGTTGGCGCAGGGCGACGACATCGTGCCGATTCCCGGCACGAAGCGCCGGAAGTATTTGCAAGAGAATGTCGGCGCGCTCGATGTCGATCTTACAAGCAAAGACCTGGCACGCATCGACGAAGTGGCGCCGAAAGGTGCGTTTGCCGGATTGCGTTACCCGGACTGGGCGATGGCGATGGTGAACCGGTGAAGATCGACCACTGACTACGAGACGACTGACAACTGACTACCTGACCAGCGCATTAGCCCGATCACTATCAGGCTCGTGAGGGTCGCGACCACTTTCCTGAGTTTCCCAGCTTCTTTCTCGACCGCCCGAATAAGACCGTGTAAACAGGCAAAGACAAACTTCGTTTGTTTGCGCAGAGCGTCAGCTTCTTCCAATGACAAATAATCGAGGCGCCGCGCGAGGTGGAAGAAATATTGCGTCTCCGACAACGAACCGCGCGCGATATAGAGGAAGTGTAGATAGTCTTTCTTACTCTCTCGCGAGGCTCCCTCAACGATGTTCGCCGGAACTGAATAAGAAGCCCGGCGTAATTGGCTCGTTAGCCCATACATCTCTTCTTTGGGAAACGATCGCGTGCGCTCATAAACTGCAACGGTCAAATCATCGGCCAGTCTCCAAGCTTCAATCTTCGTGTAGTCTCTCATAACTTTTAGTCGTGTTTTCTTGTGGTCTTGTTGTCAGTGGTCAGTGGTCACTAGTCTCGTTGTCCTCGCCGCGGCCTCAAGCGGCCTATTCCTTCGCGCTTCGCCCTTTGCTCCCGTCCTTCGTGTAGTCTCTCATAATTTTCTAGTCGTGTTGTCTTGTGGTCCGTGGTCTGGTTGTCTTACGAGGCGCGGCCGTCGTGGCCTGAAGCGGGCCATTCCTCCGCGCTTCGCTCTTCGCTCCTTGCTGCTGTCCTTCGTGTAGTCTCTCATAACTTTTAGTCGTGTTGTCTTGTGGTCTGTGGTCTGGTTGTCTTACGAGGTCCTCGCCGCGGCCTCAAGCGGGCCATTCCTTCGCACTTCGCTCTTTGCTCCTTGCTATTGCCTTTAGTCTCTCACAATGCTTTAGTCTGTTGTCTTGTAGTCGGTGGTCTTGTGGTCTCGGGCGTCGGCCCGCCGCGGCACCATCGCGGCGGCAGTCATTGTCTGCACGATTTCGCCGCGTTGGTTTGTCGTCACATTGCGGAGACGAATGATTCCGTAGTTCGGTTTCGAGCGCGAAGACCGAGCCTCAAGAATTTCGGTTTCAACTTGGAGCGCGTCGCCCGGCCGCACTGGGTTGGGCCAGCGCAGTTCATCCACCCCGAGACCAATCGCGCCTTCTGCAAAATTCAGCGTCTTAACAAAGAGACGCATGGTGATGGCCGCCGTATGCCAGCCGCTCGCGATAAGTCCCTTGAAAATCGATCGTTCAGCCGATTTGGCGTTGAGATGAAATTTCTGCGGATCAAATTTCTCGGCGAACTCGATGATGGTTTTGCCAGCAACTTCAAAAGGTTCGGACTGAAACCGATCGCCCACTTTTAAATCATCGAAGTAACGCTCTTTCATCGAAAAAAACGGCGACGACGCATTCATGACGCATTGTCCGAAATTGGCAATCGTAAAAGAACGTCTCATGTTCGAAACAGGGAGCGCGCGATAAGTAGTGACTTGTCACTTTCACTATTCACTTCTTCAGAGCGGGCGGTTAGCTCAGTGGTAGAGCATCTCGTTACACCAATGCCCTAACGAATGCGCTCACTTGTTTCTTACGCGCTCTTATCTGCTCCACTGAAGGTAAAACTCGCGGGTAGCATTAATCTCACGTTATCCAAAATGCGCTCAAAAAATGTCGCCAGTGTAAAAAGCAAGCGGTGCAGTTTTATCGTCCGTCGATAACGTTCTGGAAAGGTTTCGATTGTCCACCCGCCATTTCGACTCGCGAGATTCGTTTCGACGGTTCCAGCGCAATCCTCGCCTCGGCAATCAAGATCGACGTTGAGCGATTGAAGAATTCACCAAGACGGTTCAACAGTTTTACCGTCGCCGATAAATCTGGCCGCGATGGCGGCTGCGCTTTTTCTGCTGGACAAGTAAATCGCGTCTCTGGCAGAATCCTCGACTCGTGACGAACAGAATTCGCAGCGCATCAGCCGCGCTCCTTTTCCTCGTAAGCCTCGTTACTCTCACCTCGGCTTTTAATCCGCCGCACAGATCGTCGGAGCCCTCTTCACGCTTAGCCTCCCTCAAGACGGCCGCCAAGCCTGTGCAGCAACGCACAATGCTGACTCTCGCGGATCGTGTCGCTTATCAACGAGCGATCGAAGAAGTTTACTGGCGTCACCGCATCTGGCCAAAAGAGCGCCCCGATCCCAAGCCTTCGCTCGATGAAGTGATGCCTTCGGTGCAGCTGGAAAAGAAAGTCGAAGACTATCTACGCAACTCTGAAGCACTCGAGGATTACTGGAAAGAGCCGCTTAGTGCTGAGCAATTGCAGGCTGAAATGGAGCGCATGGCGCAGCACACCAGACAGCCCGAGGTGCTGCGCGAACTCTTCGCAGCGCTCGGGAATGATCCCTTTGTCATCGCGGAGTGTCTGGCCCGACCGGCGTTGTCGGAACGTTTGGTTATGAACTTGCACGGCACGCAAATTAAAGCCGGAGTATTGAGGCCGAAGGTAATGGCAGCGGCGACGGCTAACTATGCACTTCCGGCGATATCGGGCGAGGTGATCGGCTGCACCGATGATACCTGGACAGCGACCAGCATCACCAACGCGCCCTCTGGCCGAATCCATCACACAGCAGTGTGGACCGGTAGTGAAATGATCATCTGGGGTGGATCTCATGGCATCACTTTTTTTGACACCGGCGGGCGATATAATCCCAGCACGGATAGTTGGACAGCCACCAGCATCACCAACGCGCCTTCTGGCAGAGAATCGCACACGGCAGTCTGGAGCGGCAGTGAAGTGATCGTCTGGGGTGGGTTTGGTACGTTCGGCTATTCGAATACCGGCGGAAGATACAATCCTAGCACGGACACCTGGGCAGCCACCAGCACCACCAACGCCCCCTCTGGCCGATACAATCACACGGCAGTCTGGAGCGGCAGTGAAATGATCGTCTGGGGTGGATTTAGTACGTCTGGCTATACGACCACCGGCGGGAGATACAATCCTAGCACGGACACCTGGGCAGCCACCAGCACCACCAACGCCCCCTCTGGCCGATGGTTTCACACTGCCGTCTGGAGTGGCAGTGAAATGATCGTCTGGGGCGGATTTGATGGTTCGAACAATTTGACCACCGGCGGGAGATACAATCCTAGCACGAACACATGGGCAGCCACCAGCACCACCAACGCACCCACTGGCCGATTCAGTCACACGGCAGTCTGGAGTGGCAATGAAATGATTGTCTGGGGCGGATATAACCTCAGTAGCTATTTCAATACCGGAGGAAGATACAATCCCAACACGGACAGTTGGACAGCTACCACCATCGCCAATGCTCCCGTTGCGCGATACAATCACACGGCAGTTTGGCGCGACAGTGAAATGATCATCTGGGGTGGATCTGATGGGTCGAACGTTCTGAACACCGGGGGGAGATACAGTCCCGGCGCGGATAGTTGGACCGCCACCAGCACCACCAACGCGCCCTCCGGCCGGGAGGTTCACACGGCAGTCTGGACCGGCAGCGAAATGATCATCTGGGGTGGAACTGATGGCCTCAGCTATTTTAACACCGGCGGAAGATACTGTGCGCAACCGCCGGTGGTGCCACAAAGCGCCTTCTCGCGAAAAACTCATGGCGCAGCTGGCACTTTCGATGTCCCGCTGCCGCTCACTGGCAACGTGGGAATCGAATGCCGCAGCGGCGGGGCCACAAACGATTATCAGATGATTATTAACTTCACGAACTCGGTCACAGTCAGAGGCGCCTCAGTGACTTCTGGTACCAGCAGCATGAGCAGCTTCAGCGTGAGCGGGTCACAGGTCACGGTGAATCTGACTGGGGTAACCAACGTCCAGAGAATCACGGTTACGCTCTTTAACGTGAATGATGGTACACACACGAGCAACGTTCCTGTTTCCATGGGCGTGCTTATTGGTGATGTGAACGGAAACGGCGCCGTCAATACCACCGATGTTGCCTTGACCAAATCGCAGGTAGGCATGCCGGTCGGTAGCGGGAATTTCCGCGAGGACGTGAACGCTAACGGCACGATCACTGCCACGGATGTAGCAATCGTCAAATCCGACGTAGGCACCTCGCTGCCGCCATAACGGCCGGATGACGATTGATGATCGGGCGAAACGGTGACGACGGTCTCGAAGTGACCACTGCAATCCATTCCTACGAAGTTCGACCGCGCAAAGATCATCGCGGCTTTGATCTAATCAGCGATGCGCTGCCATTTGGTCGCTTGTGGTATGCCGAGCCAAACGCAATCAGCAATGCAGTTGGCTACGCGAAATTTTTTCAGCCGCTCACATGATGCTGTGATTCGGGTTTTCGATGAATCGGGCACTGTGATTCGAAACGCACGAGCACCACGGAGATTTTCAGGGGTGGTGAACGCGCGCTAAAGAAAAGCGTGGACATTCTCCTGGCCGCCTTGGTAAAGTCCGAGTGCCTGAGCGCAGGAGTCTAGGCAAACGATGAGAGAATAAAAATCTAACCACGAAAACCCCAAATGAGAAAAGCATTACTCATCACAACGATCATCTGCGGAATGATGGCGGCCGGAACTGCTTTTTCGCAGCACACCCAATCACTGTCGTTTATCCCGAGCGGGACGATATTCCAGCAGAACGATATATTCACCGTTGAAACGTTTCTGACCTACTCCGGCTATAGTGCGTACGGTTTTTCCTTTTGGCTGAAGACCGCTACGGTGGGCGCGAGTTTTTTCCACATCACTTCAGAAGAGCATTTCCCACCCTTCAATAATGGCTACACGGGGCCAAATGAGTTCGATTACTGTGATAACAACTACTGCTCCACGCACTATGATTTGGGTGGGGAACCGCAGCCACTGATGCTTGTACCGCCCGGCACGTATGACGTCGAGCGCATGCACTTTTCGATCACGAACGCTGCGCCTGGCGTTTACACGTTTTTCACGACGACCGATAATCCGCGTCCCTCGATAGTCGTCGATCAAGATTTCAACGATAACAACATCCCGCAGGCCTCATTCAGCATCACGATTGTGCCGGAGCCGACCACGCTTGCCCTGCTGGCGCTGACGGGAACTGGGGTGGGCTTGCTCGCCTATCGCCGCTGGCGCGCGGCACGCTGAGACAAAACGCTGTCGCGACTGCGCTCGATCACTTTTCAAAAAGGGAAGTTTTATCGACAGTCGATAACGCGCCAGAACCGTTTTGATTCACGCGCCGTTATCTCCACTCGTCCAAGCGAAGGATCGCAATTCCAGCGTAAACGTCCGCCTCACGTCAAAGCCCGCTGCAAATTCTTTGAGAGGGCTGTAGAGGCAGCCGTGTCGGCTGCGGTTAGTAGATTTGCAGGCGGCACGCCTGCCACTACAGTCGACTAACCGGGCGGTTAGCTCAGTGGTAGAGCGTCTCGTTTACACCGAGAGGGTCGGGGGTTCGAACCCCTCACCGCCCATTTTACCGATCAGTGAATCGTGATTCGTGACTGGTGATTGGTGATTCGTATTTGGGGCTACTTGTTCAGCAACTCCACGGCAGCCGGAAAAATAGTCTTCTCCCACTCGGCGTATTCTTTCGCGGAGGGATGGAGGCCGTCGGTGGCGACTAACGAGCGGTCGGTGCCCATTTTCTTGCTGAGTTCGAAAACATCGACAACGCGCAGGCCGCGCTTGGCCGCTTCTTCGCTAACAATTTTGTTAAACGCGGCGATGCCTTCCGAAATGTTGCGGCCGCGCGCATATTTCGGCCCGGTCGGTGTCACTCCGAAGTCGGGAATGGTGACGATGAACAAACGGTGCTTGTCGCGTAGAACGGCGAGCATTTGATCGAGAAGAAAGATAAAACGTTTTCGAAAAGTTTCTTCGTCCACGCCTTGGACCCAATCGTTCACGCCGATCTGCAGCGTGGCGAAGTTCGGTTTCGAATCGACGAAGATCGGCAACTCGCGATCGATGGCTTGCTGGGTCGTCCAACCGGTGCGCGATGGATTCGCCACAAGATCGACATGCAGACCTTTGTCATTCAGATGCCGCGTCAGTAGCGCCGGCCACGATTCGATTGGCGAAGCGCCTTCGCCAATCGAATACGAATCGCCGATTGCGACGTAACGAATTCGCTGCTGGTCCGTCTTTTCTTGTGCGCTGGCCATTGCCATAACAGACATCGCAAATAGCGGCATCAAAGTTCTCATTTGTTGTCTTGGAGGGACACGCTCTGTCGTGTCCCATTTCTATGACGCTGACGGTGCAGCGCCCTCCACATGTGGCGGTTCCTACAGTTCGATGCGGTCGCCTCCCGGGGGTCCATGCCTACGACAGCATCTCCGTCACGGCCGCTTCGGCGTGGATTCTCATCGTGCTGAGAAAGGGAACGCCGTTGTGCGTAGCATCGCGGAAGATGAGCGGGAGTTCCGTTCCGGCCAGGATCACGCCGTCGATGTCGATCTTGTTTTTCAAACGATCGACAATCGCCAGTAAGCCGGCGCGCGTTTCGGGCAGAAAATTTCCCGGGACCAATTCGTTCAGATATTTTTCGTGAATGTACTCCTGATCATCCGGGTCGGGCACGATGAGCTCGATTCCTTCGCACGAAAAAACCTTCGGATAAAAATTTCCCTGCATGGTGAAGCGTGTGCCGAACAAGCCGAGTCTTTTTAGTCCACGCGCTTTGGCCGCTACGCATGTTACCTCCACGATGCTGATGAGCCGAATCGGCGACTTACTCGCCACATCGTCGAAGACAATGTGCGGCGTATTTGCCGCGATCAGTCCGAAATCGGCGCCGGCGCGCGCCAGTTTCCCGATTTCCTCGAGAAGATGCTTTGCGGCGCCGGCGAGATCGTTCGCCGCCATGAAATCCATTCCCTTTTTTAGATCGACACTGTTGATGATGAGCTGCGGGTAACTGCCGTCCGGTTTTCGCTCGTGATAGAGCGCGATGATCGTGCGGTAATACTCGATCGTGCTTTCCGGCCCCATGCCGCCGATGATTCCGAGGGTCTTCACTGTTTTCGATTGCACTTCCTCATTAAGAGACAGCGATTAGAATCGCGGTTGTGAAATTCATTGCTCCATTCATGGCCCCAATGCTGATCGCGAGTGGCTATGATGTCGATGCGCAGATGGGCGGCGCAAGTCCGAGCAACCGGAGCGAGATTACGAACAAAGCATTAATTACAAAATCGGGTAGCGAGGAAGTCTTGGGCGTGGCGGCGTTGCGCAAAATGGCCGCCGATTACTACGCCTGGCGGAACGAGAATTATCCGGTGCGCAGCAGCGATGTCGGTCTGCACACCTGGGACAACAAGCTGACCGATTATTCGCCGGAAAAAATCACGGCGCGCGCGCAGCATGTGCGTTCGTTGCTGGAAAAAGTCCGCGCGATGAAGATCAACAATTGGCCGAAGGACGAATGGATCGACGCGATTCTTTTCCGTGCCCAGCTCGAGCGCGTCGGCTTCGAAGATCGCGTCCTCAAATTCGAGCGCACAAATCCACAGGTTTACATCGGCGAATGCACGAACGCGATTTTTTCGTTGCTAAAAAAAGAATACGATACACCGCGAAATCGCGCGCTCGCGGCGACGGCCCGGTTGAAACAGATGCCGGCGTTGCTCAAACAAGGTCTGAGCAATTTGCAAAACCCGGTAAAACTTTACGCCCAGCTCGCGATGCAATCCGCGCGCTCGATTGATCCACTCTTGAACGAGAGTTTGATGGCGCTGGATGCCGATCTTGCGCCTGACGAACACCACGAGCTGGTGACGGCGCGCGATGCGGCGCTCGCCGCGCTCCACAATTACGCCGACGAGCTGGAGAAACGTTTGCCGAAGATGAAGGACTTCGTGCCAATGGGCGAAGGGAATTACAATTACTATCTCAAACACGTTCTGCTCTTGCCCGTCGATGCGCGGGAAATCGAAACAATCGGTCGCGCGGAGCTGGCGCGTTATCGCGCACTCGAAGCGCTCCTACCCGATCCGAAGCTGGCCGATCCCGATCCATCGCGCAGCGCGAACATTCCGCCGGATCAGGCGTCGTTCTTGAAAGCGTACGAAAGCCGCGAACAGGAGATGATCAATTTCCTGAGGGAACACAACCTCGTCACGTTGCCCAATTATCTCGGCGCGTTTCAGATTCGGCAATTGCCAGAAGCGTTCAAGCCGACGAGTCCGGGCGGTTTCATGAATCCGCCCGGTGTTTACGACAAAGACCCGACCGGTTTCTATTTCATCCCGACTTACAATCCGCAATCAAAGAACTTTTACATTCGCGCGGCGATCGAAGATCCGCGGCCAATTCTCGGACACGAAGGAATCCCTGGACATTTCCTGCAACTTTCCATCGCGAACCACTTGAGCGACGAAATCCGCCGTCAGCATGAGGACGGCGTGTTTGTGGAAGGCTGGGCGCTTTACGGCGAGGAGATGCTCATGCGCACCGGCCTTTATCCAAACAACTCGCCGGCGCAGGGACAAATCTTGCGCTTGTCGCGTTATCGCTCTGCGCGAATCGGCGTCGATGTAAACCTGCACACCGGCCGATGGAGCTTTGAACAGGCCGTGAAATATTTCATGGAAGCCGGCGGGCTCGATCGCGAAGCGGCAGAAGGCGAAGCTGCCGGCGCGGCTTCAAGTCCGCATCAAAAGATCAGCTACATCATCGGCAAATGGCAGATCATGAATTTGCTCGGCCGCTACAAAGATCGAGAAGGCGATAATTTCCGGCTCGGTCAGTTCCACGACGATCTGATCAAGAGCGGCAGCCTGCCGGTTGCGATCATTGAATGGATCCTGCTGGATGATCCAACAACAATGCAAGAAGTGATGAGTGAAAAAAAGTGACGAGCCTTCGGCTGCGCAGGCGACGTCTAAGATCAAATTTCAGACGAGCTCCGAACCCCAAGCCCCAACATCCAGGGAAATTCCAAATTCCAAACTCCAAAACAGACCACGCTTTGGGGCTTGATATTTTTTTGGAGCTTGGCTGTTGGTGCTTGGATCTTTATTGGAATGCGAAAGCTTTCGCCCAGAGGGCGACAGCGACATCGCGCCCGGTGGCGCATCTTGTGCTGACAAAAGAGCGTGCAGTTT
>WNFT01016759.1_pt1 | contig 14627 bp, 11 predicted proteins | sample 5400191 | NCBI WGS metagenome assembly WNFT01 (sample SAMN13153359, study PRJNA577476) | soil metagenome | isolation source: 80 cm saprolite under Madrone tree | place: USA:California | collected 2016-06-14
ACCCTCCATCATCTGCACGCAAGCCCCGCCGACATGGGCGGAAGCAACGGCGCCGTTTGCTTTCGAAACCCGCGTCAGCAACAGGCTCGGCCGCCCCATGTCGACGCCCTGCCCTACGCGCAACCTCACCTCGCCATCGCGTTCGCTCGCCAAATCAGCGAGCAACGCGGCGGCCGCTACGGTGGCGCTGCCGGTGGCCGGGTCCTCGGTGAGGCCGCTCAATCCCGGAAAAAACATCCGCGCCTGCAGGTCGCAGCGCCTCTCGGCCGGCGGCACGTCGCGCGTATAGATGTAGACGCCGACCGCGCCGTCACTGGACAGCGCGCGGGAAAAGGCCGCCGGCTCGGGCTTTGCCCGCCGCAACGCCTCGCGCGAGGCTACCTCAGCCACCAGAAACGCCATTCCGACAGAGGCGATAACGGGCGGATGCCGGTCGGTTCTGATATCGGCCACCGGCAGCGAAACGCAGGCCGCCGCATCTTCGGCGCGAAACGAGGTCAACTTCTTCAGCGGTTGCGGCGCGGTGAGCTCGGCGCCGACGACGCTACCCTGCTGTTTGAGGATTTCGACGGGCACGAGACCGGCGATTTCCTCGAACAGAAACCGCGCCGGCGGCGTGCCTGCCTGCGTCGCCAGCACGAAGGCGGTACCGACATTCGGATGGCCGGCGAACGGAATCTCGCTGTTCACCGTAAAAATGCGAACCTGCGCGTCATGGCGGCCATCGCGCGGCGGCAACACGAAGGTCGTTTCGGAATAATTGAATTCGGATGCAATCGCCTGCATCTGCGCGGTCGAGAGCCCGCCGGCATCGAGCACCACCGCAAGCGGATTGCCGCCGAAGGCGCGGTCGGTAAAAACGTCGACGGTGATATAACGCCGCTGCATCGGAGCCTCCAGTTTCTAGCCCAGCTGCCACACCGGCATGGGCCGGTCATAGCCTTTGACCGCGACCTGCCCGAGCGATACCGCGTCGTTGGCGTCATTGCCAAGCGCTTCGCGAACCACGGCCGAGATCAGCAGTTGCGAATTGAATTCCTTGTTGAGCGATTCAAGCCGCGCGGCAAAATTCACGGTATCGCCGATCACGGTGTATTCCTTGCGCCGCGGCGAGCCGATGTTGCCCGCGACCACCTCACCGAAGTGAATGCCGATGCCGATCCGCAGCGGCCAGCTAGTGGCCTCGTTGATGCCGTCCATCGCCACCAGCATCTCGCGCGCGGCAGCCACCGCGCGGTGCGCGGCGTCGGCGGCCTCGAACGGCGCGCCAAACAGTGCCAGAAATCCGTCGCCCAAAAACTTGTTCACGATGCCGCCATGGCGGTCGAGGATTTCCACCAGCACCGCGAACGCGCCGTCGAGGCGATCGACCACCTCCTGCGGAGAACGCGAACGCGCGCCTGCGGTAAAGCTGCGGAAATCGACGAACATGACGGCGACGCGCCTGATATCGCTGGCGGTGCTGGCGCCCTCGACCATCAGCCGCTCGACCACCTGCGGCGAAACGTGCTGGCCGAACAGGTTGGTGACGCGATCGCGCGCGGTGGCCGCCTGAATGCTAGCCTCGAACTGCCGGCGCAACTGGACGCCGACCGCGCCGGCCAGCATGCCGCAGACAAAAATGACAAGACAGCGAACCAGATGAAATCCGACGTCGGGCGCCGGATCGTCGGCGAATTGCGCCGGATGATAGAAGATTGCCATGCCGAACAGTTCGGCCGACGCCACGAGGCCGGTAAAGGTAGAGAGCCAGAAATCAAGTCGCAACGTGGAAAGAATGATGAAGATGAAATAGACCAGCGGTGCCACGAAGGCCAGGGCCTGCGCCGGCCCCATCTCGCTCATTTGCAGGTACAACGCAATGGTGGGCAGGCTGGTTTCGATCAAAGCACTGAGATAGCGGCGCGCATACGGCACATCGAGACCTTGCGCCAACCGTTGGTTGATCAGCCGCAGCACCGAGAGCTCGAGAACAACAAAGACAAGGAAAGCCCCGAACAGCGGCAGGCTTGGGAGACGGCCATGCCAGATCCGCTCGATGCTCGAGGGCGAGATCGCGTTGACCGCGGCCAGGCTCGCCAACAACAGCGAGAGGGTGACAAGGATCGCCTTGACCCGCAGCCGTTCGGTCGACAGGATTTCACGAGTCAGCGCGTGCTCGAAGTCGGCCGACACCGCCGAGCGGTGCCCATCTGCCTTACCGCGCCAGAACCCATGCATCGCGTGCCCCTGTCATTCCGGAATGGTCCGAAGGACCAGGCCTCAGATGTGCAATTGCACATCGGGGAATCCTTGGATTCCGGGCTCGCTCGTTTCACTCGCGCCCCGGAATGACAGTAGGCATTCTGCCTCAATCGAGCGTGCGGCGGAAGCGCGTTACGGCGATCGTCATGGCGAGCAGCATCAGCGCGAACAAGGCAATCGTATCGTATTGCAGATTTTCCAAGCTCGCGCCCTTCAGCATGATGGCGCGGACGATCCGCACATAATGCGTCAGCGGCAGGCCCTCGCCGATATATTGCGCCCAGACCGGCATGCCGGCGAACGGAAACATGAAGCCGGACAGCAGGATGCTCGGCAGAAAGAACATCATCGACAGCTGCATCGCCTGCAGCTGGTTCTGCACGATGGTCGAGAAAGTGTAGCCGATCGAAAGATTGGTGGTGATGAACAGCGTGGTCAATAGCGCCAGTATCAACATGCTGCCGAGTACCGGCACGCCGAACAGCAGCACCCCGATGCTGATGATCAGCGTCGCCTGGATGAAACCGACCAGCACGTAAGGGGTGATCTTGCCGAACATCACCTCGACCGGCCTGATCGGCATCGCCAGCAGGTTTTCCATGGTGCCGCGCTCGATCTCGCGGGTCACCGAAAGCGCGGTGAAGATCAGCATGGTCATGGTCAGAATGGTGCCGACCAGACCAGGCACGATGTTGAGCCGCGACGACGCCGCCGGGTTGTAGCGGGCGTGGGCGCGGATCTCGAACGGCATTGACGGCGGATCGCCCGTGAACAGGTCGTGCTCCAGCGCGGTCTGCACCACGCCACTGAGCGCCGATAGCGCCGAGCCTGCCGCCACCGGATCGGTGGCATCGGCCGCGACCAGGAGCGCCGGACGATCGCCGCGCCGCACCGCGCGCTCGAAGCCGCGCGGAATCTCCACGCCGAACAGCACCTTGCCCGACTGCAGCAAATCGTCGAATTCCGCGACATCGTGCACTTTGCGGGTGAAGCGGAAATAGGCGGTATTCTCCAGCGCCCTAAGGATCGAGCGCGCGAGGTCGCTGTCCTCCTGCAACAGCACCGCGGTCGGCAGATGGCGCGGCGTGGTGTTGATGGCGTAGCCGAACAGCAGCAGCTGCATCACCGGGATCATCACGATCATCGCAAACGACACGCGGTCGCGCCGCAGCTGGATGAATTCTTTCACCACCATCGCATAGCTCCGCCGCCAGAAGCCGAACAGCGGCTCGCCGGTATCGCGGTCATGGTTGGCTACGTTAGTTACGCTCATTGGAAATTATCCCTTGAGCGGGTCATCAGTTCGATGAAGACGTCTTCCAGCGAGGGCTCGCTGAGCTGCCAATGCAATCCGGGACGATCGCGATAGGGGGCAATGGCGGTCTCGAGCGCCGCCTTGTCGCGGCCGGATACATGCAGGCTGGTGCCGAACGGCGCCACCATGTCGACGCCGGGCTTGCCGGCGAGTTCGGCAGCGAGCCCGTTGAGCTCCTCGCCGGTCACGGTGTAGGTCGTCAGCGCCGATTTCGCGATCACCTCGTCGACGGTGCCGTGCGCCAGCAGGTGTCCATAGGCGATATAGGCGATCTCGTGGCAGCGTTCGGCCTCGTCCATGTAATGGGTGGAGACCAGCACCGTCAGCCCTCGCGCGGCCAGCGCATGAATCTCGTTCCAGAAATCCCGCCGCGCCTTCGGATCGACGCCGGCGGTCGGCTCGTCCAGCAGCAGCAAATGCGGATTGGGCAAGGTGCAGGCGCCGAGCGCCAGGCGCTGCTTCCAGCCGCCCGATAGCTCGCCGGCGAGTTGCTCTTCGCGGCCCTGAAGCCCGAGCCGGTCGATCATGTCGCGCGCGGCGCCTCGCGCATCGCGCACGCCATAGAGCCTTGCGACGAACTCGAGGTTTTCGCGCACCGACAAATCCTGGTACAGGGAAAAGCGCTGCGTCATGTAGCCGACCTGGCGCTTGATCTTGTCGGCGTCGCGGCGAATGTCGTAGCCCAGGCACGTCCCCTCGCCGCGGTCGGGCGTCAGCAAGCCGCAGAGCATGCGGATGGTGGTGGTCTTGCCGGAGCCATTAGGGCCGAGGAAGCCGTAGATGGTGCCGCGCTTGACCTGCATCGACAGGTCATGCACCACCTCGCGGCCGCCGAACGACTTCGACAGGCCATGGACATCGATCGCGATGTCGGATGCCGGCGCCGCTGTCATCGCTTGTCCGCAACCGGTGTCTTGGCGTTGAGAAATACGCTGATCGGCTGGCCGACACGCAGGGCATCGGGCCTGACCGGCCGCGCCTGAATCAGGTAGACGAGCTTGCTGCGTTCATCGAGACTATAGATGACCGGCGGGGTGTATTCGGCCTGCGTCGCGATGAAGTAGATCTTCGCGGTGAGATTGCCGCTGCAATTGTCGCAAGCCACCCGCACCTCGTCGCCGATCGCAAGCTTGGGCAAGTCCTGCTCCGGCACGTAAAAACGCACCTTCATGTTGCCGGGCGGCATGATCGACAGCACCGGCCGTTTCTCCGGCACCATCTCGCCCTCGCGGAAATAAATCTGCTGGATGGTCCCCTCCACCGGGGCAAAGCCGGTGCGCCGCGCCAGTCTGGTCTGCGAGGTGTTGACCCGTGCCTCGGCAACGCGCAGCGCCGAGACGGCGGAATCGAGATTGGCCTGGGTGCCGGAGCCGGTCTTGCTCAGGGACGATGCGCGGTCATAGCTTTGCTGCGCGTTGGCGAGCGTGGCCATGTTCTGGTTGAGGTCGGCGCGCTGCAGATCATCGTCCACCGAATAAAGCGGCACGCCGGGCTTGACCTCTTCGCCCTCGCGGACATTGAGTTTTATGACGCGGCCGGATTCGTCGGGGCTGACGAAGATCATGTCGGCTTCGACCCAGCCCTGATAGCCGGGATTGTTGCGCTCGTCGCAGCCCGCCAGCATGGCGACAACCGCAAGCGCCGCGCAAATCTGCGATGCCATTCGCGACGAAGTCATGGCTGCCTCCGTTCGCCAAAGATCAGATCGAGATGGACGCGCAGCATCTCGGTCGCGTCGAGCGGCGCATGTTTGCTGAACAGGCCTTGCCAGATCACCGCAATGATCGCCGGCGCGACGATGATCTGCGGAAAGCGCGATCAGCGAGCGCATGCCGGCCAAACCGCGCGAAACCACCTCGCGGTAATAAAAGTCGGCGATAGCAGGAAATCTTGCACCCTCTGCAACGATCAGGCGGACGATGTCGCCGCGGCGCGTCGTCACAACTTCCTGCGCGAAGGTTTTGGCAAAACCCTCAAGCGCGGCGCGAACCGATCCGCCGGCCGGCGGCGGCGCGTGAAGCTGGCCGATCAGCGGCACCAGCGCGGTGCGGATCAGCTCTTCGAACATCGATTCCTTGTCCTTGAAGTGCAGGTAGATCGTGCCCTTGGCGACGCCGGCGCGTCTGGCGACGTCGTCGAGCCGGGTCGCGGTAAATCCGCGCGCAATGAATTCATCCAGCGCCGCATCGATAATGGCCTGGCGCCGCTCCGCCGCGCGGCTTGCACGGTTGGAAGCAGGCTCGGGAGAAACTTTCGGCAGGTTCGTCCGTTCCCCCTTGGCCGAGGCAGCCTTATGGCCGCGCCGGCGGTTGGCCGGTTTTGGAGTTGCCGGGGGTCTGGGTCCTGTCCCTGGGTTTGACATTTGCTAGATTATGACTGACTGGTCAGTCATTGTCAATCGGGACCGAAACGGCCGGATTGCCGCAGCCCCTCCATGAGCCAGAGACGGTCGTTTGGATCGGCACTGACGGGGCTTTCGAGCCTCCAGATGGACAGACTCCGCGAAGCAATCCACCGTTCGCGCCGCGCAAAGAAAGAATGGATTGCCTCGTCGCTGCCGCTCCTCGCAATGACGGCAGATACAGCTCCGCGATCTCGCCGCGCAAAGAAAGAGTGGATTGCTTCGCTTCGCTCGCAATGACGGTTAGCGTCCTTTCGCTCCTCGCAATGACGTTGCCCCAATTTCCAAAACAAGACTCCGCGTTCCCGCGGCGCGATGCGTCCGGGTTTTGCAAAAACCGTTCGCGCCTCTGATAAGAGGGCGCAGGGAAAGCCGGGTGCCCAATGCACCCGCAGCCTCGTATGCAATGAAAAAAGCATACGAGCGTAGTCACCACAGGTTCACCGGAGTAATCCCGGCATTCCCCGCGCAATGGTTTTACGGCTTACTTCGCGCTCTCCTCGGTGACCACGCTTTTTGACACCGTCGCCTGCGCTTCTTATCGCAGACTTGACGCCAACGATTGGGGCGTCAGAGCCCCGCGTTCGTGACGATCGCGAGCCGCCCCTCTATTGAGACGGGACCAAATCGCTATAGTGCTGATTTTACCCCGCCGTCAAGCGAAATTTCTGAAAATCAGAAATCAATGAAATCACTAGGCTTTTACCGGCGCACGCCTGTCGGACGCATAAGAAACGCAGCAGCGGTCATGAAAAATTTCGCCGGCAGTCAAGGAAGACTTTTTCAACACCCTATCTGCCAACAACGGAAGTCGCCCACTTCACCAGGAATATCGCACCACGCCCTTGCCGGCGTAGGAGCGCGTCACATTCGAGAACTCGCCCTCGAAGGTGACAGCGGCGGACCAGCCGTTCAGCCATCTCTTCTCGGCGGAGGCAGTAACGAGGGCTGCGTCATGCGCCTGCGCGGCGCCATTGACGACGAAGGATGCGCCCGGCAGCGTCTGGAAGGTCGCGCCGATGACCCGGTCGGCGTTAAAATCGTGCGCCCAGGCGAAGCGCCCGCGCAGGGTGAAGATGCCATCCTGCATCGCCCAGGAATTATCGGTGCGAAGCCCCAGCTCGCTGCGCGAGGCGGTGACGCTCTTTGAGCCGTAGGCAAGCGCAAAGGTGTTGGCGCCGACCAGCGCCTGCTCGGCATAGGCCGGCAGATCGAAGGTCGTGAACTGTCCGGCCGCATAGGGCGTAAGCCCCATCCAGGGCGTGACGAAACGATAGCCGCCTTCGACACGGCCCGACCAGGCATTGGCGTTGAATTGTGCGCGCAACTGATCGACGCCGGCGATGGTGACGGTGCGATCGGTAGTGATGTCCTGCCAGCCATAGGCGAGGGCCGCGGAGAGATAGGCCGGGCCGACGGTGTGGCGCACGAAGGCGCCGGCCTGGAACAGGTCGGAGCGGCCGGAACCTAATCCATTGGCAATCGAGAAGTTGGTGCCGCCGCCCGCGAGCGCAAAGCCTGCCAGCGTGAACGGCGAGAACCGATAATCGGCGCCGACCACGCCGCCCGCGATGCGGCTGGTGGTGTTGTTTGTTCCCAGCGCCGCATTGCCGTCGGTGGTCTGCGAGCCGCCATAACCCGCCGCCCACACGCTCCAGCTTGGCGCAAACGGAGCGGCCATCACCGGCGCCTTGCGATAGATCGCGGCATAGGCGTCGCGCTCGCTCTTGGAACGGGCGTTGCCGTTGGCCGCGTACGCGCTCGCGCCATCATTCTCTTCGGCGAATTGCGGCGCGGCGCTCCCGGCAGAAACAGGATCGCTGCGGCAGCCGATGAACGGGTCCGTCATCACCCCCATGAACAGGTTCATCGCGTTGAACGTGGTCTGCTGCGTGCCTGTGGCGGTCTCGCCGGAAGCCTGTGACAGCGCGGCGGCGAGATTGCTGCCGGTGAGACCAAACAGCGTGCCAAAGCCGGGCGGCAGCGTGCCGCCGCCGTTGAAGAAGCCGTTGATCGCATTGGCGACGTTCTGCTGGTTCTGGTTCAGTCCGGCGCCGGCGCCGAGCGTCGCGCCGGTCAGGTTCAAGAACACGTCGGTCGGCGTGTAGCTCAGGCTCACGGCAAAATTCGGATTGCTGCTGCTCACGCCGCTGAACGTGGTGCCGTTGAGGCTGGCGGAATGGAGAATGTCGTGCGGTCGAAGGGCTGACCTGCACGAGGTAGAGCGCACCGGACTGGAAGGAGAGGCTGCCGGCGACCGTCATCGTGCTGCCGGGGGCACCAGACCCCGGCGCAAAAATGCCGCCGCCAGCGATCGTGGTGTTACCGACGATGCCGGTGCCGCCGAGCGTGCCACCGGCATTGACCGTAAGGCTGCTTGCCGAGGTCATATCGCCGTTGACCGCGAGCGTGCCACCATTGATGTTGACCGGCCCCGCAAAGGTGCTGGTGCCAGTCAGCGTCCACACCGAGCTGTCGACCTTGTCGAAGGCGCCAAAACCCTGGTACTGCGCGGCAGGCCCGATCTGCGACACTTCGAAACTTGCCGTCCCTGTGCCGCCGAGCTGGAACGTGTCGGCGCCGGTACCGAGCACGAGGCCCGAGATGGCCGAGCCGGGCGCCAGCGTGAGCGTGTTGCCGGTGCCCGCAAACTGGATCGCAGCCGTGCCGCCGCTTATGGTGCCGGCGTTGAAGATCGACGAGCCGCCACTCCCGGCACGAATTCCGACGGCGGAAGCGCCAGCACCCGCGGTTGCTGAGATGGTGCCGAAGTTCGTCACATTGGCTTCGTTGCCGGCGTTGATGCCCAAGCTATGGGCGCCGGCGCCTGCGCCCACGATTCCAGAGATGCTGCCGGAGTTCGTCACATTGGCATTGTTGCCGGCAGTTATACCGATACCAACGAAGGCGCCCACACCTGCGATCCCGGAGATGGTGCCGGAGTTCGTCACATTCGCGTTGTGTAGCGCGGAGACGCCTCGGCCATCGCTGCCAGCGGTTATTCCGTAGATAGTGCCCGAGTTCGCGATATTGGCATCGTTGTTGTTGGCAAAAACGCCGTAGCCCGAGACGCCGCCGGTTCCATAAATCGTGCCGGAGTTCGTGGCATTGGCATTGAGGTTACCGAAGATGCCGGTGCCTGATACTCCGCCGAATCCATATATGGTGCCGGAGTTCGTGACATTGGCATCGCTGTTGTTGGCAAAGATGCCAGAGCTGGGGCCGCCAGCGTCGGCAGTCCCATAGATAATGCCGGAGTTCATCACAGTGACAGCGGAGCCGTAGATGCCCTTGGCGAAACCGCCGGTACCTGCGATCGCATAGATCGTGCCGGAGTTGGTGACGTTGGCATTGTCGAAGACGAAGATGCCGTTGGCTGAGCTGGCAGAGCTGATGGTTCCATCGATCGTGCCGGCGTTTGTTACATTCGCATCGCCGGTGGAGTAAATCCCAAAACTGGCAAAACCAATGCCGGTGTTTCCATTGATGCTGCCGGTAGCCGTGTTTGTGACTGTCAACGTTCCTGCGTCCTGCAAGCCGGCATTGCCGCCGGCCGCCGTACTTGTATTCGTCAAGGTGGTGCTGTTGATGCAGGTCTGATTGGTCTGGACTGGAAAACCAATGCAAGCCTGGGCTCGCGACGGCGTGGCCTGCGATAGCATCGCCGCCATCAGGATGCCGGCTGCTGCGAGGAAGCGCGCGTTCTCGTTCTCTTCGAACCATCGCACCGGATCAAACACTGAAAAACGATGCCGCACGGGTCCCCCGAAAAAGTTGCTTGCAAATTCGAAGCCCGAACAAAGGGCCCGTGAGTCCAAACTGCGACAATTTGGCACCCTAGTTTCAATCAAACCGGTAGTCGAGACGCCAACACAATTTGCTGCACAATTCCGGCCAATGTGGTCAACCCGCCACATGTGGACCCAAGGCTTGGTGCGAGGCGCTGAAAATGAGCATTCCAACAAATGTCGTTTCTGGTCGTCGAAACTTCGCGGGCTTGTTCGGCTGCAATGATTTCGGAAAATTATTCTCGTCATCTTTCGATTTTTTGAGTTTTCACGCAGCCCGGGTCAAACTAAGAAGACTTCAGTCTAAAGTAGATGTCTTCTGCTTTTCCATTCAGAGCGGACATCGCCACCTGCGTTCGGACCTCAGGGAGCTGCTCGATACTGAAGCGGCGTGTTCGACCGTTAGCTGTGAAATTTCAAGCCATCGACGATCTTGTCGATAACCTTGCGCTCGGCGCGCATGGCAAGGCCTACCAGGTTGAGATCGACGCGAGTCACTGCCCTCACCGCCTCGCGGTTGGCGGCGTCGTGCGTGGTTTTGAACATGTCCTCGGTATAGATTGCGGGCTTGACGTCTCGTGCCAGCGCCCGCTCCAGCGCGCGGGTCAGCGCTGCGCGGTCGGCGCCGTAGATCAGGATCGGCTGACCGATCAGCGACAGATATTTGGTGCCCGAACCATCTTCGTAAGGCTGGCCGATACATTGCGGAAAAGCGGCCGCGATGCCCGATGTCAGGAACGAAGCCACGTTCAGCTTCTGCCACGGTTCGAGGTCGGTCCGGATCGCGACCGCGATCTTGGTATCGAATGGCATGGATGCTCCAGTGTCATTCCGGGATGCGCCGTTAGGCGCAGACCTCAGATGTGCAATTGCACATCGGGGAATCTCTTTTTATCAAACCGGGATTCCACAATGCGCAATTGCGCATTGGGGTTCGCCGCTACGCGCCGCCCCGGAATGACAGATAGCCTAGAGCATGATGGGGTTGAGTTGAATCAGCGCATGACTTCCACTTACCTCTCCCCGCTTGCGGTCCGCTTGCGGGGAGAGGTCGGATTGCCTCGGCGATGCCAACGGGTCGCGCGAACGCGCGCCCGATGACAGGCTCCGCATCGTCCGGTGCAATCCGGGTGAGGGGGAGTCGCCGTACGCATCTATGTTCGGAATTTGCAGAGACAGGCCCCTCACCCCAACCCTCTCCCCGCGAAGAGCGGGGAGAGGGAGAAGTGGTCCGCCGCCTCGACCTAAACTCATCACGCTCTAGCCGTTGGCTCACCCTACGATCTGCGCGCGGCTTCGAGCGCCTGCGGGGTATCGATATCCAGAAAGGCGCCGTGACCTTCGACCGGGACTTCCGCCACCGCCTCACTATGCCTGGCAATCAGATGGCGGGCGCCGATATCGCCGTCGAGCGTCATCAGCTCGTTGAAGAAGCGGCGCGACCACAGCACCGGATTGCCGCGCCTGTTATCGCTCACCGGCACCGCGATCAGGTTGCCGCGATCCGGTGCAAAGGCCTCGATCAGCCGGTCGATCAGATGCGCAGAGATCAGCGGCATGTCGCCAAGACAGATCACCGCGCCGTCGGCAGCTTGGGGCACCGCTGCTATGCCAGCCTTGACGGAGGTGGCGAGGCCTTCGGCGAAATCCGGATTGTGCACGAATTTCACTTTCAGGCCCTGCAACGTTTTCCGGACCTCGTCGGCCTGGTGACCGGTAACGACAATCACGTCAGATGCCCTCGAGTCGAGCGCCTGCTCGGTCACGATCCGCACCAGCGGCTTGCCGCCGAGTTCGGCGAGCAGCTTGTTGGGACCGCCCATCCGGGTCGAGCGCCCGGCCGCCAGAATGACCGCGGCGACATTGCGGTTACTGTCACTGGCAAGACTTTCGCGCGGCTGCGGCCGCGTCACGATCTCCATCAGCAAGCCCCCGACGCCCATGCCGGTGAGCTCGGCGCGCGTGACCTTGAGGCCTGCCAACAGACGCATCAGCACCCAGTCAAAACCGTTCTCGACCGGAGAGCGCGCGCAGCCCGGCGCGCCCAGTACCGGCACGCCGCCGGCGTTGCCGATCAGCAGCAGATTTCCGGGATCGACCGGCATGCCGAAATGCTCGATGGCGCCGCCGATTCCCGAGATCGCCGCCGGAATCACGTCGCGCCGGTCGGCAATCGCAGACGCGCCGAACACGATCACCAGCTCCGCGCCGAGGCCGAGCAATTCCTTGATCGCGGCCTTGAGCGCCGCCTCCTCATGCGGCACCCGCCGCTCGGCGATGATGGCGGCGCCGGCGGGCGCAAGCCGCTCCGCCGTCACCCGCAAGGTCTTCTCCACCACCTTCGGCGCCAGCCCCGGCAGCAAGGTCGAGACGACACCGACGCGCTTGATGACGTAGGGCGCGATCCGCAACGCGCCGCCGCTGGCCGCCGCCACCGCGGCGTCGCGCAGTTTTGCTTCGACCCCGAACGGAATGAGTTTTACCGTCGCGACCATCTCGCCCTCGACCACCGGCTTGTAAGCGGCAAGGGTCGCGAAGGTAATGGCTTCATCGACACCGTTGATGCGGTCAACCCTGGCGCGGTCGACCACCAGCACGCCGGCCTTGGCCGCGAACAAATTGGCGCGGCCGGTAAAGGCGCGCTCGACATGGATGCCGTCGCCGGCCACGGCCTGCGCGATGCTCGCGGCCGCGACGTCTTCGGAGACGTCACCCTCTTCCAGCCGCACCACGACGATTTCCTTGACGCCGGCGCGGGTCAGCGCCTCGATCTCGGCAGGGCCGATCGTGGTGCCTTTCTTGAGCACCAGCGATCCCTGGCGGAGCGTGTGAACGGTGACGCCGCCGATCGCCTCCATCGGACTGGCAGGACCGAACTTCATGCCGCCTCTTCTTTTTCTTTCGGCAACCGCAGCTGCGCGGTGATCTCGGCCATGATCGCGACCGCGATCTCCGACGGCGACACCGCGCCGATCGGCAGCCCGATCGGGGCATGGATGCGCGCAATGTCGCTATCATCAGCGCCTAGCGCCTTCAGGCGTTCGCCGCGCCTGGCGTGGGTCTTTCGCGAGCCCAGCGCGCCGATATAGAAGCAGTCGCGCTCAAAGGCGTGCAGCAGCGCCGGATCGTCGATCTTGGGATCATGGGTCAGCGCCACGAACGCGGTGTAACGATCGATATTGAGCGGGGGCAGCGCCACGTCGGGCCATTCCGCGATCAGCGGCACATCCGGGAATCGCTCGGGGCTGGCAAACGCGGTGCGCGGATCCACCACCGTGACGTCATAGTCGAGCGAGCGCGCCAGCGGCGCCAGCGCCTGGCTGATATGGACCGCGCCGACGATGACGAGCTTTGCGGTCGGCGCATAGACGTTGAGAAACAGTTTCTTGCCGCCGGCCTCGATCATTCCGCTCTTGCCCATCCGCAACTGTCTTGCGAGATCGGCGCGAAGCGGGTCGGTCGCAAAATCCTTCGCCTTGACCAGCCGCTGCTCGCCATTGGCGGTATCGGTGACCACGATCACCGGCCGCCGCGCGGCGCGCTCGACATTGACCTCCGCTAGCGTCTCCGGCTTCACGGTTACCCGACTTTCTCGACAAACACCTTGATGGTGCCGCCGCAGGACAGGCCGACGTTCCACGCGGTCTCGTCGGCGACGCCGAATTCGAGCATTTTCGGCTGCCCGCTGGCGATCACATCGAGCGCCTCGGTGACGACAGCGCCTTCGACGCAGCCGCCGGACACCGATCCCAGAAACGTGCCGTCATCGTTGATCACGAGGCTCGAACCCGCGGGCCGCGGCGCCGAGCCCCAGGTCTCGACCACGGTCGCCAGCGCCACGCCATGACCGGCCTTCTGCCAGTCCTCGGCCGCTTTCAAGATGTCCTGGTCGCGATTGAGCATGGAAAACCTCTTTCAAGCTGCGGATCGAATCAGGCCGCGGTGATGGGTCGGCGATGCCGACGAAAGTGCCTCAACCAGCCCCTCGATCGAACTCAAATTATGTACCGGACGGAATTCGTCAACGTGCGGCAGCATCATTTTGATGCCCTGCGCCCTGGCCTCGAAGCCGCCATAGCGCAACAGCGGGTTGAGCCAGATCAGGCGGCGGCACGACCTGTGCAGCCGGTCCATCTCGAATGCCAGCCTGGCGTCGGCCTCGCGCTCCAGCCCGTCGGAGATCAGAAGCACGATGGCGCCCTGCCCGAGCACGCGCCGGCCCCACAACTTGTTGAAGGTATGCAGCGAGGTCGCGATCCGGGTGCCGCCGGCCCAGTCCTGCACTGCCGACGAACAGCGTGCCAGCGCCTCGTCAGGATCGCGCGACCGCAGCGCCCGCGTCACATTGGTCAGTCTTGTGCCGAACAGGAACACCGAGACACGCTTGCGCGCGTCGGTGATGGCGTGCAGGAAATGCAGGAACAGGCGGGTGTATTCGCTCATCGAGCCGGAGATATCGAGCAGCGCAACGATCGGGGCCGGCTTGTCGATCCGCCCCAGCCTGTGGATGTCGATGATGTCGCCGCCGGTGCGCAAGGATCCGCGCAGGGTGCGGCGCATGTCGAGCCGCAAGCCCCGCGCATCGGGCTGATAGCGGCGGGTGCGCAACTCGGCCTGCGGCAATTTCATCTGCGCGATGGCGCGCGTCGCTTGCGCGATCTCGGCCGCGCTCATTTGCGCGAAATCCTTTTTCTGCAGCACTTCCTGGTCGGACACCGACAGCCTGAGCTCCTGCTCCCGGGCCTGCGGCGTTTCGGTCATGTGGGGATGGGCCAGCGCTTCCTGGACGCGGCGCGAAGCCGGCGGCGGCTTCTTCCTGGCATGCTCCGGCAGCGGCACCGAATCCAGCATGTGCTTCCAGTCCTCGGCGGCGCGGAAG
>WNFT01002961.1_pt1 | contig 14623 bp, 15 predicted proteins | sample 5400191 | NCBI WGS metagenome assembly WNFT01 (sample SAMN13153359, study PRJNA577476) | soil metagenome | isolation source: 80 cm saprolite under Madrone tree | place: USA:California | collected 2016-06-14
GAGCCCCTGGTTGAACGGGCCGTGCAGCAGGAACTCTCAGAGTTCCTCGTGAGCTGGCTTAAGCAAGCTCCCGCCTCGGGGATGAGGCGGCAGGTGCCTCGAGAAACGATGGCCCTGGTGATGAGCTGGGCTATGTTCGGCGCGGCAGTCCAATGGAGCCATGGAGCGAAAACCACCACGAAAGAACAGATGGTCAACTACGTCTTAACCATGATCACCGAAGGGGTGGCCCATCTCACCCCCGGTTTGCCGCTGGAGTGACGCGCAGCGCAGGGGGAAGTAGCGCGTACCTGTGTTGTGACGTAACTATTGAGGTCCCCTGGTTTGCGACATGACTTCTCAGCACACGTGCTCGATAAATCGGCACTCTACGGTGCTTCGCACGTGTTTTTTGAGTGGCTACGGGCTTTTTCGCCGCCGGCGAAAAAGCCCGTAGCCACTCAAGGTATCGCTACAAGGAAGTGCGCGCCCTTGACTGCTCGCCGTCTCGGCTGCTATACTTCTTTTGAAGTTGTTTTTGTTGATCCACTAAATCAATAATTGGAGGAGGGCTATGAGCACCTTGACCATTATCAATGGCATCGACACAACCAGGATCGCCGCATTGGGCGGCAAGCTTCAGGAGGAGCCCGGACAGGGTGACACGCTCTGGAAAGCGGAGGTCATCTGGCAGGGCGGCTTCCGCAACCAGATTCGCATCCGTGATCTCCCTGCCGGTTCTGCCGATGAGCCGGAGGCGCTGGGGGGAACAAACACAGCACCCAATCCCGTGGAGCAACTGCTCGGAGCGCTCGGCAGTTGCCTGGCGATTGGATACACAGCGAACGCTTCGGTACGAGGCATCCAGATTGAAGAGCTCCGCATAGAGCTGGAGGGTCATATTGATCTCCCGGTATTTCTCGGTCTGCGTGAAGGACACGCCGGCTATCCCGATATCGCCGTCAGGGTCTCTCTGAAGGCTGACGCGCCCCAGGAGACGGTGGAGGAACTCCACCAGCAGGTGCTGAGAACATCACCGGTCGGCCAGACAATTGAGAAGGCGATCCCTCTGCACGCAACGCTGATCCACACGTAAGACGATGAGCCGGAGGCATCCACTTCCGTAGCTGCCTCCGGCTCATACTGTCGCGACAAGTCGGACAAGCGCAGAAGGAAAATTCGTCGTGCTCCTGTTGCTCCGTCAGGCTCCCCACTATCGCCTAACACCTTCAGCACTGGCTGAAGCCGCCGGAGTGACGCGCGGAACAATCACCGGGTTGCTGGCCGGCCTGGAGCGTTCTGGGCTGGTCAAACGCACTGAGCATCCAGAAGACGGACGGATGTTTAGCATTGAACTCACCCAGCAGGCGCTTGACCTTTTTGAGCAGATACTGCCAGAGCGCTTCAATCACATCGGGGAGTTTATGTCCTCTCTCACGGAGGAAGATATGAACGAAAGTGTTCAAAGAGCAACGCACAGCAGCGAAATGTATCGTCTTTGTGTCGCCACCATAGCCAATATGTGGACACGTCTGGGGCAAGGTCGATAGAAGAGAAAGGAGAACTCCCTTGGACAACTAGCGAGGCTGGTGTTCTGCGATGAGCACCAGCCTCCTTTTTATTTGGTAGGGGCGTGACCTATCGCGCCTGCGAGGTACGCACCACCAGCACATCCAGCGTACGTGGCCCATGCACCCCCTCAACCCGATTCAACTCGATGTCCGAGGTAGCGGATGGGCCAGAAATGAACGTGATGGGCCTTCTGTGGCGCAGGACGGCATCACCCAGGCGCGCGATACCCTCTGGCACAAGATTCACGATCTGATCTTCATACACAACACACAGATGATAGTCAGGGAGCAACGTGATAACGCGGCGGCCCTGGCGGGCACCGCCATCGAGTACGATGGTGCCTGTCTGGGCTATACCAAGTGCACAGCCTGTGAGCACACCATCACTGGTGTCAAGCTGCTCGTAGGTAAGCGTGTTGCCATCCTGCAACAGCTCAACACCGGCAGGCAACCAGGACTCGGGTAGATCCGTGGGAACGACCAGGCGCCGGACACCTCGCATAGCGCAGGCAGCGGCGATAGCCTCTGGTAATGCTGCTTCCTCGATCCGCTGCACGCTGACCTTGTACTCGGCGACCCGCTCGGCGAAGCGCTCTACAACCTCTTCATGATCAACCGTCTCACTGCGCCGGTAGTCGCGTGCGACCACGACTGCCTCGGGCCGCTCGTCGGTGGGAACATCGTGGATCGCTGCGCGGATACGGCGCAGCATCTCCTCACGTGCGGTATTGCCAGTGCTCAAGAACGTCCCTCCTCGCTTGCAACTTGTGGAGCTTTGCGTGAGCGCCACCAATCGCGAAAGCTTTGCCTGGGTACAGGCTGCAGATCACGCATGGCCGTCCATCTTGCCAGTGGCCCCGGAAGCGCATCAATCACGCCGCCGTGTTTGAAAGGCAACTGCCCAAGCTGGGCGAGCCTTTGGGCCTGCTCATAGAGCTGGCGACTCGCAAACGTGCGTGCCATGAGCCTCATCGCTATACTCTCGGGATTGATACGCTTACGCAGGCTCTTGCTCTGCTGCTTCTGACGTACAACGCGCCCACGCAGATAAAGAAGGACTTCGGGAATGTTAATTTTGACAGGACAGACCTCGTAGCAAGCCCCACAGAGTGAGGAGGCATAAGGCAAGGTGCTGGCCTTTTCTACGCCCAGGAGTTGCGGTGTCAGGATGGCACCAATCGGCCCTGGATAGACCGAGTTGTAGGCATGCCCCCCGGTGCGCTCATAGACGGGGCAGATATTCAGGCAAGCGCTACAGCGAATACAGTTGAGCGTCTGGCGACCAACGGTATCGGCGAGCACCTGTGTGCGCCCGTTGTCGAGCAAGACGAGATGGAACTCCTGCGGCCCATCGCCCTCGTAGACACCGGTCCAGAACGACGTGTAGGGGTTCATGCGCTCACCGGTGGAGGAACGCGGCAGCAGTTGTAGGAATACCTCCAGGTCTTGCCAGGTAGGTATCAGCTTCTCAATACCCATCACCGAGATCAGGACGCGCGGTAGCGTCACACACATGCGCCCGTTGCCCTCGGACTCGACCACGCAGACGGTGCCCGTTTCGGCCACGGCGAAATTCACGCCGCTGAGGGCAACCGGGGTGGAGAGAAACTTGCGGCGCAAGTGAGCGCGTGCGGCATTGGCGAGTTCACGTGGCTCATCGCTGAGATTGTTCACCCCTAATTTGCGCAAGAACAGTTCGCGAATCTCTGCGCGGTTCTTATGGATCGCGGGGACGAGAATGTGCGAGGAGCTTTCGCCGGCCAACTGGATGATCAGCTCGGCCAGGTCGGTCTCAATCGCCTCGATACCCCTGGCGGCAAGCGCCCTGTTAAGCTGGGTTTCGTCGGTGGTGAGCGACTTGACCTTGATGATCTCGCGTGCACCATGCTCGGTCACAATCTGTGCCACAATCGCGTTGGCTTCCTCCGCATCGCGTGCCCAGTGGACGTGTCCCCCGGCCCGCTGCACCGAGGCTTCAAGCTCCAGCAAATAGGTATCAAGATGGCGCAGCACGCGCTCTTTGAGCGCACGTCCCGCCTCGCGGAGTTCCTCCCAGTCAGGCATTTCGCCGACGACCTGGGCGCGTTTGTCGCGAATAGTATGGGTGGCCTTGTGTAGATTGCGACGCAGCTGCGTGTCGGCAAGCGCTTGTTTCGCCGACGATGGAAAAGTGGGAAGCACACGCCCCGTCTGCGTAAGAGTTTCGCTCATATAAAGCTCCCTTCCTCGGTAGATGCCAGGATTTCAGCAATGTGAACTGTCCGCACGCCAGCGCGCTGGCGGTGGAGGGCGCCGCCGATATGCATCAGGCAGGAATTGTCTGCTGCGCTGCAGACCTCGGCACCTGTATCCAGGATGTTGCGCAGCTTATCGCTGAGTATCGCCATTGAGGTGTCAGCATTCTTGAGGGAAAATGTGCCACCAAAGCCACAGCACTCCTCGGCACCGGGCAGTTCGACGAGGTCAATGCCGCGCACTGCCCGCAGCAAACGCAGGGGCGCGTCGCCGACGTGCAAGAAGCGCAGCGAGTGACATGTCGGGTGGTAGGTGACGCGGTGGGGATAGTAGGCTCCCACGTCTTCCAGGCCCAGCCGATTAACGAGGAACTCGGTCAGCTCATAGACGCGCGGTGTCAACGCTGCTACATCTTCCGCAAGCTGATGATCGTCGAACAGCTCCGCCGCGAACGGGTAGACATCCCGTACCATGCCGACACACGAGGCCGAGGGGGCTACGACGACCTCAGATGCGCTAAAAATCTGCACAAAGCGCCGGATGAGTGTCAGGGCCTCCCGTTGGTAGCCGGTGTTGAAGTGCATTTGCCCGCAGCACGTCTGCTCCTCAGGAAAATCGACCGCGTGGCCGAGGCGCTCAAGTAAATGTACAGTTGCACGCCCGGCCTCTGGAAAGAGCGTGTCGTTGAAGCAGGTGATGAAGAGTGAAACTTTCATTGATCTTCTTCTTCCTTCTTTGACATGGCCATTGTTGCGTTGCTCCAATGAGGAATAAGCAACGCAACATTAGTATATCAGGTATTAAGGACCGTTTGCCTCATCCTCGCAAGATCAGCGTGGAATGATCCCAGGGATGAGGTACTGCAAGGGAAGAAAAATCTTGACAATGTTCAAATATTCAATTATTCTATTGAATATAGGAATTTGGAGAAGGAACGACGCGCTCCTGATTGTTCTTAGACTGCTGGAGCGTATTCTGAAACGAACCGAGTATTCATGCATGGATAAGCAAGACAAACGCACATTTAAGAATGTGCTGTATGAGCAGTTTGCTCGCATCGGCAAGGCCCTGGCAAATCCGCACCGCCTCGAACTCCTGGAAGTGCTGGCGCAGTGCGAGCGCAGCGTGGAAGCATTAGCAGAGGAAACAGGAATCTCGGTGGCCAATGCCTCACAACATTTGCAGGTGCTGCGTGGCGCTCGCCTAGTGGAGGCACGCCGCGAAGGAGTCACGATGTATTACCGCCTGGCGGATGAGCAGGTATTCGCGCTGTGGCAGGCCATGCGGCAGGTTGGGGAAGCGCATCTCGCGGAGATTGATCGTATTGTCCAGACCTTTTTACATGATCGCCACCGCTTGCAGCCTGTCGCTGCTGCGGAGTTGCTCGAACGGCTGCTTGAAGGGAATGTGATCCTGCTGGATGTACGTCCTGTTGCGGAGTATGCTGCCGGGCATCTCCCTGGCGCCCTGTCCATCCCTGTTGCCGAGTTGGAGGCTCGCCTGCCGGAGCTTTCACAGGACAAGGAGATTGTGGCGTATTGTCGCGGTCCTTACTGCGTGTTCGCAGACGAGGCGGTTGCCCTGCTGCATACGCATGGATATAACGCGCGTCGGCTCGAACAGGGGCTGCCGGACTGGCGGGCGCTGGGATTGCCGGTCGAAAGCGCGAAAGGAGCAAAACCAAGATGACGATCGATGTCGAGACCTTGAGAACCTGGCTGGAACAGGGCCGTCCAGTAATGGTACTGGATATTCGTCCAACGTCAGAACGTTCGGAATGGGCCATTCCTGGAAGTATCCATGTCGATGCCTATGACGCAGTGAAAGCTCACGATCCCAGGGCACTTGCTGAGGTGGGGTTTCCAGCCGATGTGCCGGTCGTGACCGTATGTGCTGCTGGCAAAACCAGCCTGATTGCGGCCGAGCTGCTCCAAGCGCGAGGAATACAGGCACACTCACTTGAGGGCGGCATGAAAGCATGGAGCCTGGCCTGGAATAGTGCGGAGGTACTACTCTCTGATTGTGAAGCTCATGTCGTCCAGGTACGACGTACCGGCAAAGGGTGTCTTTCTTACCTCATCGGTTCCAGGGATGTGGCTGCCGTCCTCGATCCATCGCTTCCAGCAGAGATCTACCTTCATCTTGCGCAGGCGCATGGCTGGCGCATTGCCCTTGTCCTGGAGACCCATATCCATGCCGATCACCTCTCGCGTGCGCGAGAACTGGCAGAACGCAGTCACGCAGCACTGCTGCTTCCTGATCAGCAGCGTGTCTCATATCCTTTTACGCCGGTGCATCATGGAGAGCAAATTCCTCTCGGGGCAGTCCATCTGACCGCGTTGCATACACCAGGACATACACCAGAAAGTACTTGCTACCTGCTCGATGGGAACGCACTCTTTACAGGAGATACCCTGTTCCTCGATGCGGTGGGGCGTCCCGACTTGCATGCAGACGTGGAGGAAGCGCGGCACAAGGCCCATGCTCTTTATCGCTCACTCCAAGACCTCCTGCAACTGTCTGCGGAGACCGTGGTGCTGCCCTGCCATACCAGTCAACCCATCGCGTTTGATCATCGACCTGTCAGTGCAACGCTGGGTGAAGTGAAGAAACGACTGCGTGCGCTTCCCACTGTTGAAGCAGCGTTTGGCGCATCAATCCTGGCGCGTATTCCACCCACACCGCCGAACTATGAACGCATCATCGCCTACAACGAGGCAGGAGAACTGCCTGAAGAGCGTGCCACCGACTTAGAAGCAGGAGCGAACCGCTGTGCCATCGCTTGAACAACAACCCATCACGCCTCAGCAGACCGGACCTGCTATTCGCCTCGGCCTGCGTGCCAATCTGGCTCAGTTCTCGTTGCTGGTGCTCATCAATGCCTTCGTGGGAGGCATGGTCGGCCTTGAGCGTAGTGTCGTGCCTCTGCTTGGTCAGCGCCAGTTCGGCCTGGCATCGACCACGGCGGTCCTCTCCTTCATCATGAGTTTTGGGATCATCAAAGCGCTGGCCAATCTCTTTGCCGGGCGATTGAGTGATCGTCTTGGTCGCAAAGGGGTGCTGGTTGCGGGCTGGCTCATTGGGCTACCGGTGCCATTCCTCATCATCTTCGCACCAAACTGGGGATGGGTCGTCTTTGCCAATGTCCTTTTGGGCATCAATCAGGGCCTTTGCTGGTCTACGACGGTGATCATGAAGATCGACCTGGTGGGACCGGCCCGCCGCGGACTGGCGATGGGACTCAACGAAGCGGCAGGATATGGCGCCGTCTCCCTGGCTGCTATCGCTGCTGGCTATCTCGCCTCAACCTATGCGCTGCGCCCGCAACCTTTCTTTCCCGGCATTGGCTTCGCCCTGGCGGGCCTGCTGCTCTCGTTCCTGTTCGTTCGCGAGTCGCATGGGCACGCACGGCACGAGGCCTCGCTCATAAAGCGTCCCTCTGGGCAGACACCGGATATGGCCTCACAGGCCGCAGGCCAGGCAACACAGCAAACCGCGCAGCCATCGTTCAAAGAGATTTTCCTGCTCACCTCCTGGAAGGACCGGGCGCTCTTCGCTGCCAGTCAGGCCGGGCTGGTGAACAACTTGAACGATGGCCTCGCCTGGGGACTCTTCCCGCTCTTCTTTGCTGCGGCTGGCCTCAGTGTTGTGCAGATTAGTCTATTAGCTGGTATCTATCCGGGCGTCTGGGGTACGGCTCAACTGCTCACGGGTGCGCTTTCCGACCAGCTGGGACGCAAGGGCATGATTGTAGGGGGAATGTTGCTCCAGGGAGTAGCCATCATATTGCTTCCGCTCGTACATGGTTTCTCGCTGTGGGCAATAGCCATGATCCTGCTTGGGCTGGGTACGGCCCTCGTCTACCCGACATTGCTCGCTGCCGTCTCGGATGTAGCCCACCCGGACTGGCGTGCCTCGGCAGTGGGCGTCTACCGGCTCTGGCGCGATAGCGGATACGCGCTCGGTGCATTGCTGGCAGGTCTGCTGGCAGATACGTTTGGTGTATCCTGGGCAATTGGCGTGATCGGTGGGTTAACGTTCCTCTCAGGGGTTGTCGTACAGAGCGTGATGCGCGAAACCCTCTTGAGAAAGGTCGGTCGCGGTTGAAATGAGGAATGCCTTGTGATGCCGACGGAGCAAGGACAACAGACCATTGAGACGTTCTTGCAGGAATAGCGAATCGTGGCCCAGAACGTCCTGCTCTGTCCCTGACACATTTGGGGTAGGCGTGCATGCAGCGTGCGTCGTGAGGCCTGGCACCCACAAGGGCCCCCCACGTCCACCCAACCGCCCCGTGCCACTACATTTCGAAGGACCACCCCACCCCAGACGACGGTGCGGCGGGCCACACGGGCGGGGCGAGGGGCCGTATGAAATGTAGTGGCACGGGGTGGTGGTGTGGGGTGGATGGGCCCTTGTGGGTGCCAGGCACGAGACGGCTTCAAATGTGTCAGGGAGAGAGAGAACTTCCTGGGGGCGCTGACGCCCGAGAGGCAAGGCTCTGCATGAGCGCCCAGTTTCCTGACTCACATGCTGACCTATTTACCGATGCATATCCCCTGGTCCAATCCATACCTCGCATGCTGCATCCCAATGCCAACCAGATTGTGACGCATCGAGTGCAAGTGGTAGGCGTGGCCAACCTGCTGCGATACGTGCAACTGTCTCTGACCAACTTCGTACCCCGCTCAGCGCATCTACCGCCTCGACACTGCAAGCCCCTACTGCACAAGCAGCCGAGAGCGTTGCCTCCGGCGTCATTCCGCGCAGCAGCCCCATAAGGAAGCCTGCAATCGTGGCGTCACCTGAACCTGTTGTGCCAACGACGTGGGTTGCGAAGCAAGGTGCCCAAAGTTCCCTGTCTGACCATGCTGCCACATCGGCCACCTGGCTACGACCCATGCGCATGAGTGCTGCTGCATTCGCAGTACGAAGGTACAATCCTCGATCTCCAACCTTAAGCGCGACCATCTTCGTTCCCATGTCAAGTAGCTCCTGGCCTAGCTCCGAAATCATTTCAGGTGCTATATAATCGAGTGGCCTGGTGTTCTTTGAACTTACCATAAGCTGATCAAAGATCGGGCGGCGAAACATCCACAGGATTTCCTCGGCACTGGGCAGGAACACATCTACGTATGGCAAGGCCGTTCCCAGAATAGCACGCCAGTTGGCACGGCCTGCTGCACTGTTGGGGTCGGGCATTGCAAGATCGAGTGAAGTGGTGAGGCCCATTGCTTTGACACGCTGGAACATCGTTGCCATCTCAGCTCCCTCATCTGCGTACATGCGCTCCATGAGCGGTGGATAACCGAAGTGGAAGAGCCGCGCTGTCTCCAGTGAGTCATAGCGTATATCGTCTGCACTAAAGGTTGCATTGCAGCCAGGAGCGTGAATGAACATCCGATCAGCGTCGGGGGGACTCAGAATAATCGAGTAGGAACTGGCCTCGCCCGGTACGACGACCATACCTACCGCGAGTCCTGCCCCGTGCGATTCGATGATGCGAAGGATCGCCTGACCGAACAGGTCGGAGCCGATTTTGCCCATCAGCTGCGTGGAGACTCCTAGCTTATGGAGCGCCAGGCCGGTATTGGATGCTGCTCCTCCAGTTGAGAAGACAACAGGTCCAGCTTCGATCGTTTGCCCTGGCATGAACCGTATCGCACTACCTGTCAAGGTTGGAAATACGTCCAGGCAGATATGCCCGGCAGCGACCGCTTCAACCATAGATGCTTGAGAAGGATCAGGGAAAGGTTGATGCATACCATCAGTCTTCGACTATTTGCGGGATACGCTTGATGCGTGGGTCTATAAAAATGTCAAATTCGTCCCGGCTCGTGCTCGAAAACTCTGAAACGACGGCTCCATCATCACTGGCCTGGAACCAGTGCCAGGTATTGGGTGGAATCGTATACTGCTCACCGGGGCTCAACTCGATCTCATGAAATACGGTGTAATACGCTTCACTTCCCTGGGGTACGTGTGCCTGCGGGTTCGTACTGGACTCGCCTTCAACGTACAACCACACCTTGCCCCAGCGGCAGCGGAAGGTTTCCATCTTCCCTGGATCGTTGCCCACCGGCGGATGTCTATGTTGTGGGCATGTCTGCCGGGGGAACAATACCAGTTCTTTGGCACAGTAACGGTCTGTGTTGACATAGACCACAATTTGCAATCCGGTCCGTTCCAATTCGCCCAATCCCAGTTCCACAACCTCAATATGCTCTCGTTCTTGCGGCGTCAACACAATGCCGCGCTCAGCAAGCATCTGTGCAGTACGTTTTTGCGTCTCTCGTACCAGGCTACGGGTCAACATAATAACCCTCTCCTTTCGGCATTCAAGCCTGCTTTACCTCTTCAGCGCCTACTATCAAGCCGACGACCTCATTCTCACTGGTCTCGTCTCTTGCACGCTCGCCCACCTTACGACCACGCCGCATGACAATGATGCGATCGGCCACGGCGAACACATCCTGCAGGTTATGGCTAATGATAATGACAGGCACACCACGTTCGCGCAGTGTGCGCACGATTTCCAGTACCTTGTGCTGCTCAGCGACCCCCAGAGCAGCTGTCGGTTCATCCATGATCATCAGACGTGCATTCCAGTAGACGGCGCGGGCTATCGAGACTGCCTGGCGCTGGCCACCGGACATCTGGCGGATAGGACGGCGCAGGTTGGGGATTTGGATATCGAGCTGCCCGAGCACATGGCGCGACTCTTCGAGCATGTGGGCACGGTCAATCACATTGAAGATGCCGAGCTGGCGACGCACCGGCTCTCGGCCCAGAAAGATATTGGCACTGGCATCCAGGTTCTCGCAGAGCGCCAGGTCCTGATAGATCGTCTCGATACCCTGCTTGCGGGCTTCTAGTGGCGAGGAGAAACTGGCCAGGGAACCGTAGAGGACGATCTGCCCACCATCCGGCTGATACACACCAGAAATCATCTTGATCAAGGTGGACTTGCCGGCACCGTTATCACCGAGGAGCCCCACAACCTCACCAGGGTAGACTTCCAGGCTCACATGATCGACAGCCACCAGACCTCCGAAGTGCTTGTAGAGGTCTTTGACCTGTAGAATGGGTTGAGTCTCTGCCATAGTACCTCCTACTCGACGACCCGTGCTTTAGCCTGATCGATCAGGACTGCCAGGATAATGACCGTACCTACGGCTACAAACTGCCAGAAGGGATCAATGGCGATGATGACCAGGCCATTTTGGATAATGGCAATGATCAGTGCGCCGATGAGTGTGCCAATGATGGTTCCCTCACCGCCGAACAGTGATGCCCCACCTATGACTACTGCCGCAATGGAGTCGAGCAGCAAAGCGTCACCGGCATTGGCTGCGCCATTTGAGAAGCGCAGTGTATAGAGGACACCCGCGAGCGAGGCCAGGAATGCCGAGAGCAGATAGACCGTGATGGTGTGGCGAACGACGGGAATGCCAGCACGCAGAGCCGCTTCTCGGTTGCCGCCAATAGCGTAGGTATGCTGGCCAAAGCGTGTCTGTGTCAGCAGCCAGTGACAGATAAGCACCAGCAGAATCATGATCACGAGCGGATAGGGGAGAATACCGACGATGTCACGCAGCGGCACGCCGTGTAGATTTTGCGGTAAGTTGAGGAAGCTCAGCCCTACATTGGGAAGGTAATAGGCGAGATTGCCATTGCCTAGTTGGCCGAGGCCGTCGATGTTCACGCTCACCGGCTGACCACCCGAGAGGATGAAACCCGCACCGCGTGCGATACCAAGCATACCCAGGGTGACAATGAAGGGCGGCACACGCAGACGGGCAATCAGCAGTCCATTGAGCAGGCCAGGAATAAGACCCGCAACCACACCGACAACCAGGCCTACCACCACCACCAGTGCTAAAGGCGTTCTGGTGCTCAAATGGATCATTGCCAGCGACGCTGCTACGGAGGCCAGACCCATCACGTAACCTGTGGAGAGGTCGATGCCCCCCGAGATAATCACAAAGGTCTGGCCTAAAGCCATGATCAGTGCAATTGACATGTCTGCACCGATACTCTGAAAGTTGAAGATGTCGAAGAAGCCTGGACCGGCGATAGAGAAAAATATCACCAGGACCAACAAAAATATCCAGGCCCAGAATTTACTGAGGATCTCGGCCGGTTTGCCGAGAACTTTGGCCGGGTCGCGGGCATATCCTGCAATGATTTTTGAAGCTTTCATGGCCTTACTTTCCACAGACGGGACTCTAAGATTAGCTTACAATCCTACGTCCCGTCTGTCAATGACCTGCCTAACTGCTCTTGTAGATCGCAGCCTGTGCTTCAGGAGTATCTACGTTGCTTCTGTCGATCACCACGTAGCCGGTGGGGACACGCTTCTTGATACCACTGGTGTTGCCATTGAGCGCCATCACGGCATAATCCACGGCGGTCTTACCCATCTGGCCCGGCAATTGTGCGATCACAAGATCGACAACATTATTCCTCAGATCGGTAATTGCCTGCTCCGGCGCATCAAAGTTGGCGATCTTGATCGTACCCTGTTTATTGGCGTTCTTGACCGCCTGAGCCGCGCCCTCAGCACTGAACAGGTTGGTGCCAAAGATACCTGAGAGGTCGGGAACACGCCGCAACAATGCCGATGTTTGCTCGGCAGCTGTAGCAGCACTATCACCATTGTAGTCTACCCCGACCAGAGTCACTGCTCCATTGCTCGCTTGAATAGCTTGCTTGCATCCTTGCTCGCGCTGATCGGTTGTGCTGATGCCCGGCTTGACGTTCTGGATATAGAGCCTACCTTTACCCCCTATGGCTTTGATCAACGCTTGACCTGCAATCACCCCACCCTGCACATTGTCAGAGCCGATGTAAGAGAGGGGAAAGGTGACAGGACCACTAGTGTAGTTACCATCGCCGATGAATGTATCGACGGAGATCACTTTAATTCCGGCATCGTTAGCGCGTTTCATGGGTGCGATCAAGGCTTGTTTGTCGGTCGCAGCGATGATCAGGGCATCTACTTTGCGGGCGATGAGCGCATCCACGATAGGTGTTTGCAGTGTCGGATCGAACTGGGCAGGGCCATCGACGATCAGAGTCACACCCAATTTGTCTGCCTCGGCTTGCGCACCTTTCTGCATTGTGACGTAGAAGGGGTCACCTTTTACGCCCTGTACCAGGGCAAGCACGAACTTCTTGGGAGCTGGACTCGTTGTGGTAGGTTGGCTACCACCGCAAGCCGCAAGCACTGCGCTACCTGTCACTGCTGCCGCGCCTAGCAGAAACTGGCGGCGGCTGAACGGTTTGCTGTCAAATTCGATGTTATCAATGTCCATGATGTTCATCTTCATCTCGCCTTTCACGTTGTGCTTACTTCGTTGACTATTCAGGTCGCGCTACCTGACGCACTACACCTCTGCGTAACTACTCAGGTGCCTGATTCCTCTTTGTCTCGCCTTTCACGTTGGAGTGTAGGAAAAAGTTGTTGGCAGGCAAGCACGCGGACCAAAGGGCTGGCATGCCGAGAGGGCGACGAGGGCGTGCCTCATTGCTCCACCCCGAAGCCCCCCGTCGGCACGCCCTCGTCGCGGACGCGCTGAAGCGGGTCCCTACGCACGTTCGCTGCCTCCTTGCCAACAAGGGTTTCATACACCCTTCACGTTGTGCTCGCTTGACTATTCAGGTCGCGCTACCTGACGCACTACACCTCTGCGTAACTACTCAGGTGCCTGATTCCTCGCCACATGTGACGTGACGAGCTCGATAAATCGCCACTCTACTAAATCGGCACCCTACCTGCGGCGGCTTGCATCTTCTTGTGCTGCGGGCCTGGCAGCCTGCGGCTGCCAGGCCCGCAGCACAACAATCTCTTGCGAACCACCGAAGGTGGTGAGGAGTCCTCCAGTAGTCACACCTCTGTACGGGATAAGTTCGGGCTGTTCACCTCCTTCCGTCCCCGGCAATGGAACATACCTTCGAATGTTTGAATCACCAATACCAGGATGCTATGAAGTATTATTCAAAAGAGGGCTTACCGATTACACTGGTGACCTCGCCCGGAAGGGTCATCCGGGAACGATAGAATGTCAGAACGTTACTTGTTGCCTCGATGCTTTCTCCCTGCCCTGTCCAGACGGTCGGAACACCGAAGGCGGCGTCGATGACCAGTGAGACCGCGCCTAGCGCAACTGCGGTATTGTCCAGCTTGCCTGGCAAGATGCGTGTCCCCTTCCAGGCTGCGGGCAAACTGCAAGAGGACGCGGCACGGCGCAGAGGATTCAGGAGGAGTTCGCCTGCATGGGCAACACCTCCACCAATAACGATCATTGAGGGATTAAATAAATTGATCAACCCGGCCAGTGCCATGCCGATACGTTCTCCTGCATGCTCAAGGGCGGCAAGACTGGCAGCATCGCCGTTCTGAGCAGCCTGGATGACGTCAGTGATATCAACCTCGATGCGTCCAGCGAGCACTGACGCTTCAGCAACACTAGAACGGGTGCTTGTAGTAGCGAGCGAGAGACCCTGGTATGCATCTTTGACAATGGCGCGCGCTCCTGCTAACGTTTCCAGGCAACCGCGATTACCGCAGTTACAGAGCGGACCGTCTTCATCAATCGTGACGTGGCCTAGCTCACCTGCGCTACCTCCGTTGCCCCGATAGATGCGCCCATTCAAGATCAGCCCTGCACCAATGCCGGTACCAATCTTTATATAGCACTACAGTTGCACTTATTCCCCCATCAATAATAGGGTGTTGAGAGACCCAAAAAAGCTTCATCATCTTCATTCTCATGTGACATGCTAGAAGGGCAAATACCACCTCTAGAGAAGCTCAAAGGAGAAGAGCATGAAGC
>WNFT01002963.1_pt1 | contig 14619 bp, 14 predicted proteins | sample 5400191 | NCBI WGS metagenome assembly WNFT01 (sample SAMN13153359, study PRJNA577476) | soil metagenome | isolation source: 80 cm saprolite under Madrone tree | place: USA:California | collected 2016-06-14
TCCCGTTTGCTCACCTGGCGCTCTACGGCGAAGCCCTTCCGCGAGCGACCGTGCGCGAGTTGGACGGCTACGGGCACTTGTTCAAGAAGAGTTGTCCCGAGCTCGTCGGGGACATCAGAACCCCGTGACACGACCCGCTCGTAGAGGGCGAATCCTTTTCGGGTGACGTCGCGTCACACCCATGTTAGTCTACTTAACGCTGTTATCTACTAGACCAGCGTTCAGGAGGCTGCGTGGGTTCTGCGGAGCGCAGGCACAGGGAGAAGACGGAGCTGCGGGAGAGGATCCTCGCCACCGCCCGCGAGATGTTCGCGAGCGAGGGGGTCGAGGCGGTCACCATGCGCAAGATCGCCGACCGCATCGAGTACTCCGCCACCGCCATCTACCAGTACTTCCCCGACAAGGAAGCGCTGCTTCGCGAGATCTGCGAACGCGACTTCGCCGCCCTGGCCCAGCAGTCGCTGCGCGTCGCGCGCGAGCCCGATCCGGTGCAGCGGCTGCGCAAGCTGGGCCGTGCCTACGTGGAATTCGCCCTGGCCCATCCGAGCAGCTACCGATTGATGTTCATGACTCCGAAGGCCGCCGAGCCGAACCTCGAACGCCGGGGCGTTCCCGAGCGCGACGCGTACGCGCTCCTCCGCACGGTGGTGCAGGAATGCATCGAGCAGGGACGCCTCGACAAGAAGTCCTGGGACGCGGAGTTGGTTGCGCAGACGCTCTGGGCGGGGGTCCACGGCCTCTGCGCTCTGCAGATCACGATGGCCTGCGACAAGTGGGTGCCCTGGCGATCCATCAAGGCCCGCTCGCGCCACCTGCTCGACACCCTGCTCAACGGAATCCTGCCCCGCTGAGGCGCGCCATGGTCGATCTCGCTCTCAAGACGCTCCTGCACGACCGCACCCGGTTCGCCATCACCGTCGCCGGCGTGGCCTTCGCCGTGCTCCTGGTGCTGTTCCAGGTCGGCTTGTTCCTCGGCCTGCTCGACAACGCCTCGGTCACCATCGAGCACATCGACGCCGACCTCTGGGTCACCTCGAAGAACACTCCCAACGTCGACTTCAGCCATGCCTTTCCAGAGTCGCGCGTCGAGCGCGTCCGCTCGATTCCCGGCATCGAGCGCGCCGACAACCTGATCGTCAGCTTCCTCAACATCGACCTGCCCAGCGGCGCGCAAGAGGGAATCATCGCCTATGCGCTGGAAGACTTCTCGCGCTGGGGCATTCCCTGGGGGAGATGGGAGGGCGAGCTCTCCGACCTGCGCCGGGGCGATTACCTCTTCCTCGACGAAAGCGCGACGAAGCGTTTCGGCCCCTTCGAGGTCGGCCAGTACCGGGAAGTGAACCGCGAGCGGCTCCGCATCATCGGGCGCACGCGCGAGGCGAAGAGCTTCACCACCACTCCGATGGCATTCATGGACTTCCGCCTCGCGCAGCGCCTGAACGGGCAGACGTTGCGCGGCAACACCACCTACATCCTCGTCAAGCTCGCTCCCGGAGCGGACGCAAATGCCGTCACCGACGAGATCCGCCGGCGCCTGCCCTACAACGACGTGCACACGCGCGCGGCCTGGGCCTCCAAGTCGCGCAGCTACTGGGTGACGAACACCGGCCTGGGGTTCAACCTCTTCATCACCGTCTTCCTCGGCTGCCTGGTTGGCATCGTGGTCGTGGCCCAGACGCTCTACACCTCGACGATGGAGCATCTGAAGGAGTTCGGCACGGTCAAGGCCATCGGCGGCACCAACCGGGACATCTACGCCATCCTCACCCGGCAGGCGGGCGTGTCGGCGTTGATCGGGTACGTGCTCGGGGCGATCCCCGCGTTGCTCATCCGGCCCGTCGTCGCCGGCGCGGGCCTGAAGCTCATCCTGCAGCCTTCGTTCATGGCGGCGGTGCTGGTGGGCACCTTGGTGTTCTGCGTCGCCGCCTCGTTGCTCTCGTTCACCAAGGTGGCCCGGATCGATCCTGGCCTGGTCTTCCGCGGATAGGACACTGCCATGCCCGTGCTGACGGCTCGTGAAGTGGTCAAGACGTTCCAGGAAGGACGCGAGGAAGTCCACGTGCTGCGGGGCGTGTCGCTCGACCTGCACCCCGGCGAAGTGGTGGCGCTCGAGGGCCCGTCGGGATCGGGCAAGACCACCTTGCTCTCGATCCTCGGCTGCATCCTCACCGCCACGCGCGGCGAGGTCACGGTCGACGGCGTGCGCATCGATCCCGCCCGCCCCGAGCGCCTTCCGGCCGTGCGGCGCAAGAGCATCGGTTTCGTCTTCCAGCAGTTCAATCTGTTCCCTGCCCTCACCGCGGTGGAGAACGTCGAGTATGCGCTCAACGTGAAGGGGATTCGCGGGCCCGAGGCGCGCAAGGAAGCGGACGCGCTCATCGACGCAGTGGGTCTCTCCGACCGCCGCGACTTCCTCCCGCGCGATCTCTCGGGCGGGCAGAAACAGCGCATCGCCATCGCCCGGGCACTTTGCAACAGCCCCGCGGTGCTGCTGGCCGATGAGCCCACGGCCAACCTCGACTCGCAGGTCGGGAGCCAGGTGCTGGAGTTGTTCCGCGGGCTCGCTCGCCGGCAGAACCGCGCCCTGCTCATCGTCACCCATGACCCGCGGGTGCGCGCCGTCTGTGATCGGGTGCTGCACATCGCCGACGGAAAGCTGCTCCCCGAATCGCGCATCGCCGCATGAGCTCTTCTGCAAGGAGGAAGTCGTCATGAAGTCCCGAATCATCACCGTCCTCGCCGCCCTCGGCGCCGCCGCTGCGCTCGCCCTTGCCTGGGTCTCCGCTCCGGCCCGGGCGCAGAAGCCAGCCGCCCTGCCCGCCCCAGCCACGATCCGCGCCGAGGGCCGGCTGGAGGCGGAGCCGGGCGCCCACGTCGTCGTCGGCACCGAGATGGCTGGCACCATCGTCCTCCTCGCCGTCAAGGACCGTCAGGAAGTGAAGAAGGGACAGGTCCTGGTGGAGCTGCGGGCGGACGAGCAGCGGGCCGCGCTGCTGGAGATGGAAGCGCAGCGACGCCTCGCGCTGACGGATGAGAAGCAGGGCTTGGCGGAGGAGCGCGCCGCCCTGGCCAGTCTCAAGCTGGCGGAAACGCAGCTACGGCGAGCGCAACATCTCGCTGCGAACGGAACGGTGGCGCAGGAGCAGCTGGACCGGGCGCAGCGCGACCACGAAGATGCGGAAGCGCGGCTCGATCAGTCCCGCGCGCGCACCGCCGGCGCGCTGGCGAGAGCTTCAGCGGCGCAGGCTGGCGCGGAGCGGCTGCGCGCGGTCGTCCAGCGGGCGCGGATCGTCTCGCCCATCGACGGCGTCGTGCTCGGCCATCATGCGGAGGAGGGCGAGACGGTGACCTCGGGCGCGGCGCTGGTGACGGTGGCGGACCTGCGGCGCACGCGGGTCGAGGCGGAAGTGGACGAGTTCGACTCGCCGGCGCTGCGCGAAGGGGCCGAGGTGGCGCTGAGCATCGAAGGACTCCCCGGGAAGTCGTTCCGCGGCCGGGTCTCCGAGATCCCGGACGAGGTGGTGCCGCGGCAGCTGAAGCCGGAAGACCCGGGGCGACCCTCGAACACTCGTGTCGTGCGCGCGAAGATCACGCTGGTCGATCGAGCGCCGCTTCGCCTCGGGCAGCGGGTCGAGGTCGCGATCGCCCGATGACTCGGCGAGACGTCAGGAGCGGAAGCGGTCGAATGTCTCGAGGACGAGGCCGGACGCCTCGAACGCCGAGTCGATGGCGGTGACGAAGCGCTCCGTATCGCTGGGAGCGGACGCGAGCTCGGCGAGCGGATCGGGGCGATCGAGGAGACGATCCAGGTCGGCGATGCTGAACGCGTCCGGATCGGTCGTATCGATCTCGGTCCAGGAGAGCGGCACCGCCACCGTGGCGCGCGGCCGTGCACGGAGCGAGTACGGCGCGATCACGGTCGCAATCGGGCTGTTCCTCAGCCAGTCGATGAAGACGCGCCCGCCGCGCAACGCAACCCGGAACACGATGGTGAGCTCTTCGCCGTGCTTGGCCGCGAGGAGCGCGGCGAATTTCTGGAGCGTGACGGCGATTGTCTCGCTCGAAGCCGACGGGCGGATCGCCGACACGACGTGATAGCCCTTCGAGCCGGTCGCGATCGGCACGCTCGCCAGGCCGTGCTCGGCGAGCGCATCGCGGACGACGTACGCCGCGCGCCGGACGCCCGCGAAAGGGCCGGGCGGCGGGTCGAGATCGATGACCAGGCGATCCGGGTGGAGGAGATCGGCGGCAGGCGACGTCGGCACGTGGAGCTCGATCGCTCCCTGGTTCGCGAGATACGCGAGGTGTTCAGGCTGGCGCACGACGGGATAGACCGTGAAGTCCTGGTCCTTGCCTCCCTTGCTCGGGTGCTTCTTGGACGCCGCGCGGCTCCGCGGCACCGCGAAGCGCTCGATCGACTCCGGGTAATGGTCAGGAACGTTCTTCTGGAAGAACCCGGGCGCGGCGAGCCCCTTCGGGTAGCGGCGAATGGAGAGAGGACGGCCCAAGACGTGCGGCAGCGCGCGAGACGCGATCCGCTCGTAGTACGCGACGACGTCGCCCTTGGTCCGGCCGATCTCCGGGAAGACGACGCGGTCCGGGTTCGAGACTTCCACCATTCGCGGAGCGTACGCGCATGAGCCTCGCCGCGCACGGCCGACTCAGCGCTATCCGATGAGTCGCGCGATGAGCGCGGTGAGATCGCTGGGCTCGATGGGCTTGGGCAGGTGCGCCTGGAAACCGCAGTCGAGTGCCTGGCTGCGATCCTCCGCCCGCGCAAACGCCGTCAGAGCGACGGCGGGGCACCTGGTGCCGCAGTCGCCTTCCAGGAGACGCACCTTGCGGATCAAGCTGTAGCCGTCGCCATCCGGCAGCCCGATGTCGCTGACGAGGACATCGGGCCGCAACCGCTCGAACGCCGCGAGCGCTTCGCTGGCGGACCCGGCGGCGGCCACCTGCGCTCCGGCCTCCTGCAGGATCATGCTCAGCAGCTCCCGGGCGTCCGGTTCATCCTCGACGACCAGCAGCTTGAGTCCTTGGAGCGGCGTCAGCCGGGGTCCCACGGATCCTTCCACACGATGCGGTCCCGCGGCCGCGACGGTACCGCTTTCGTTCAGGGCCGGCAGCTCGACCGTGAACCTGGCGCCTTGCCCCTCCCCCCCGCTCTGCGCGAGCACGGTCCCGCCGTGAAGCTCGACGATGTGGCGCACAATGGCCAATCCCAACCCGAGACCGCCCGATGGCCGTTCGCCCTGTCGGAACCGCTCGAAGATCTGCGGCAGGAGTTGCGGCTTGATACCGGCGCCTTTGTCGGACACCGTGACTCGCGCGGCCGACTCGGCGCGATCCAGGCTGATCTCGACACGCCCGTGCATCGGGCTGAACTTGATCGCATTCGAGAGGAGATTCCAGACGACTTGCTGAAGCCGATCGGGATCGGCAAGGAGCGGCCCTGCATCCGGATCGAGGAAAGCTTCCAGCTCGATGTCCTTCGCATCGGCAACGCCCCGGACAGCGTCGATTGCCGCCTCGACGACGGCGACGGGATCGACCTGGCGGCGCTCGATCCGGAGCTTGCCAGTCACGATGCGCGACACGTCGAGGAGATCCTCGATCAGTTGCGCCAGAAGTTTGGTGTTCCGCTCTATCACCTGGAGGCCGCGGGACGCGCGGGGATCGTCCTGGAGTCCGGCGCGCAGCAGACGGGCCCATCCCAGCATGGCCGTGAGCGGCGTGCGCAGCTCGTGCGACACCATCGCCAGGAAATGGTCCTTGGCCTTGTCCGCCCTCCGGAGCTCGCGCCGGGATTCCTCCAGATCGCGCACGACCCGTTCGTAAGCGCGCATGTCGCGCAGGATCCCGATCGCCCCGATGGCCGTGCCGTCAGGATCCCGGAGGGCAGAAGCATTGAGCGTCGTCGGGATGACCTCGCCCGAGGCGCTGCGGGGATTCAGCTGGACATTGCGGGTAACGCCGCACTCCACCACCTCGCGCAGCGCAGCGATGAACTCGCGGGCCTCCTCGGCCGAGATGATGCGCGACAACGACTGCTCGATCAGCTCGTCGGGACGGAAGCCGAGCAATTCGAAGACTGCGTCGTTGGCCTGGAGGATCTTCCCTCGCAGATCGCTGACGAAGACCGGATCCGGGGCGTTCTTGATGAGGCTCTCGGCGTACGCGCGCGCCTTGTCCAGCTCCCGCATGTCGCGGAGGATCCCGATGACGCCGATGGCATGACCCGCCGCATCGCGCAGCGCGGACGCGTTCAGCGCCGTCGGGATGACTTCACCTGAAGCGCTGCCGGGGTTGAGTCGGACGTTCCGCGTCACGCCGCGGTCGACGACCTCGCGCACGGCGGCGACGAACTCCTGGGTTTCCGGCGGGGTGAGGAAGCGCGAGAGGGATTGTTCGAGGACTTCGTCGCGGCGCAGGCCGAGCAATTGCGAGACCGCTTCGTTCGCCTCCAGGATCTTTCCGCGGAGATCGGAGACGAACACGGGGTCGGGAGCGTTTGCGACGATGACGTCGGCCGCAAGGGTGCGGCCAATGTCGTTCTCCAACGGCGCATCTCGACCCAGGCTGCCGACAACCATCCGCGCCAATATATTCATGGATTGCGATCAACCCAGCTACGGACGACCAGGCTGACGGCGGGCTGCAAGATTGCGGCTTCGCAGCCATCTCGTCCAACAGCCAGACGAGCGCGAGGATAGTCCGGACACGACCGCGAGATCGGTGGGCATGCAAAGCCCACGAGCGGGGAGCGGAAGCGGGAACGAAAATGCCGGTCAGGTGGCGGGATGCTTGCGGCGAGACCAGAATGGCGACAGAACCCTTGCTGATGCAGCCTCTCCGCTCCTCGAGGAATTGATTGGCTCGGACCCCTGAGTTCGACCGGGATCAAGTGCTGGACGCGGCCCTGCACGCGTTCTGGCGAAAGGGCTACGAGGCGACCACGCTTTCCGACCTGCTCGAGGCCACCGGCCTGGCGCGTCAGAGTCTGTACAACAGCTTCGGCGACAAGCGCGCGCTGTTTCTAGCCAGCCTGCAGCGCTACGCGGACGTCGGAATCGGCAAGTTGTCCGGGGCGCTCGAAGGAGGATCGGTGCGGGCTGCGATTCGCGCAGTCTTCGACGATGCGCTGGGCTGTGCCGATCGCGACCAAGGGTGCTTTCTGGTGAACGCCGCCACAGAGCTCCTGCCGCGTGACGCAGAAGTCGGCCGGCTGGTTGCATCGACGCTAGCCAGGCAGGAACGCGCGCTGGCCGAGGCGCTGCGCCGGGGCGTGCGGGAAGGCGAATTGCAACTGGCGCCGAATCGCATCGAGCAGACCGCCCGCTTCCTGGTAGGGGCGCTGCAGGGCCTGCGCGTGATGGTCAAGGCGAGGCCCGAGTCGGCTGCGCTGCGGGACGTGGTGGCCGTGACGCTCCGCGCTATCGACTGAAGAGCACTCCCGATTCTAGACCGATGAGTCCATTTCGTCGCGTCGGCATCCCAAGTCAAACTGGACCGTCCGGTCTACAATGACAGGAGCGACACATGGGCAAGCTGTCGGGCAAGGTGGCGGTCATCACGGGTGGGACCACGGGCATCGGTCTGGCTACGGCACGGCTTTTCGCCGCCGAGGGCGCGAAGGTGATCGTCACCGGGCGCAACGCGGAGACGCTGGCCGCGGCACGCAAGGAGCTGTCTCGGGTGGCCGAGGTGGTGCAGTCGGATGCGGGCGACCCCGCGCAGGTGCGCAAGCTCTTCCAGGATATCGGCCGCGCTCAGGGAAGGATTGACGTCCTCTTCCTCAACGCGGGGATCGCGAAGTTCGCTCCCCTCGCCGACTCGAGCGAGGAGCTCTTCGACCAGACCATCCAGGTGAACTTGAAGGGGCCGTTCGTGGCGCTCCGGGCGGCCCTGCCGCTCCTGGGCAAGGGAGCGTCGGTGATCGTCAACACATCCGTCGTGTCGGACCGCGCCTTTGCCGGCGCGGCCGTCTATTCGGCGAGCAAAGCCGCGCTGACCGCCCTCGCCAGGGGCGCTGCGATCGAGCTGGCGGCGCGCGGCGTGCGCGTCAATGCTGTCAAGCCCGGGCCGATCACCACTCCGATCCTCGACAAGACGGGTCTGTCGGCCGAGGCGCGCGAGGCCTTCGTGCACGACGTGACCGAGCACATCCCGCTGGGACGATTCGGTGCCGCCGACGACGTCGCGCACGCCGCGCTCTTCCTGGCCAGCGACGACGCCGCGTTCGTCACGGGGCACGAGCTATCGGTGGATGGCGGCATGCTCGCCGCCTGACGGCTCCCAGCAACGAACGCGGGGTTGGGTCAGTCGACGAGCGCTCCGCACGAGAGATTGGCAATCGCGGCGGTCATCGCGCTGGCCTGGTCGGAGGCCAGGAAGACCGCCGCGTTTGCCACCTCGTCCAAGGTGGGCAAGCGCTTCAGCAGGGTCGTCGTCGCCGCTTGCGCCAGCATGGCTTCGACGGTGATCCCCGCGCGCTCTGCGACCGGGCGGAAAACGTCCCGGCTGTGTGACCCCTTTGCCGCCGCTTCGGGGATCGCATGCGGCCGGAGGCAGTTGACCCGGATCCCGCTCGGCCCGAGCTCCGCGGCGAGCAAGCGGGTGAAGGCTTCGACGGCCGCGCAAGTGACGCCGTAGCCGAGGAACCCGGTCCCCGCCATGCGCGACCCCGGCGTCGACAGCGTCAGGATCACGCCCCGGCCCGCCTTGATCATGTGCCGGGCAGCCGCCTTGGCGGTGATGAAGTTGGTCCGCGTGTAGCCCGTGATCGGCAGCGCATACTCCTCGAGCGACAGCTCCGCGAAGGACGGGCCCTGGACGTGCCTGATGCCGACCGCGTTGAGCGCGATGTCGATGCGGCCCGCCTTGGCCGCAACGGCGTCGGCGTGGGCGTTCACCGCCCGCTCGTCGAGCGCATCGACCTGCGTGGTCTCGGCCACGCCTCCCGCGGCCGAGACGTCCCTGGCCACGGCGTCGAGCTTCGCCAGGGTGCGGCCGGCGAGGAATACCTTCGCGCCTTGGCGCGCGAAGGCTCGGGCGATGGCGCCGCCGATGGCGCCTCCGGCTCCGTGGATCAGGGCGGTCTTGTTCTCGAGGATTCGGTTCGTCATGAGCGGGTCACTCCATGGTCGCTGGTGGAACTGCTGGCAGTCACCCTCTTGACGATCGAGCGTTCCACAGATCGACCGGACCGCCCCTCAGGCCGCCGTCGACGGCCCGACGAGGCCGAGCGCGTGGAGAGTGCCGGGGTCGTCCGCGATCGGACGCACCTCGACAGCCCCGATCCGGGCACCCGGTATCCTCGCAGCGATCCGGACGGCTTCTGCCCGGTCCTTCGCCTCGATGAGGAAGTAGCCGCCGATCAACTCCTTCGTTTCCGCAAACGGCCCGTCGCTCGTCGACGCCTTCCCCTTCCTCACGCGAACGGTGGTCGCGGTTCCAGCGGGCAGCAGCCGATTGCATCCGATGAGCTGGCCGCGCTTCCTCAGGTCATCCGTCAGCACTCGGTACTGCGCGAGGTGCCTCCTGGCTTCAGCCTCTGACATCTGCTCCAGCAGCGTATCGGCGCAGATCAGGCAGAGGAACTGCTTCTGAGCGGACCGCCGCTCGCGGAAGCGCTCGGACCATCTCGCCACCTCCTTCAGCGGCGCCGTCTCGAGACGTCGCGGCCGCCAATTCGCCTTGCGCGATTGGGAAACGAGCCCGGCCCGCTGCAGCACCTTGAGGTGCTTGGACACGGTCGGGAGCCGGAGATCGAACGGCTTCGCGAGCTCGTTGACGGTCGCCTCCCCGCGGGAGAGCCGGTCCAGGATCGCCCGGCGGGTGGGGTCGGCCAAGGCGGCGAAGGTGAGGCTGAGCTTGTCCACAACTTTCCCCATGGGCTAATTAGCCATGCGGGAGAATAGTTGGAGTGTGCGGAGTCGTCAATCTGAGGAAAGCGCAGGCTTGATGTCGACCACCGGCGTGCCGTCCACCGCTTCCAGCGGTCCCACCTTGAGCTCGTTTGCGGCGACCGCGAGAACGCGGACCCGGTGAACTACGTCGCCGGACCTTGCCGGCCTTGCTCTTCAGATCCGCCCGGGCGCTTCGATCGTCCGCTCATTGCGGATGCTTCCCGTGTTCACGGCTCGCGTGGCAAGCGGAATGCTGGCGACCAGCGCGGCCAGCACGGCCGCGGCAAGGACAAGAATGGCGCTGGCGTGATCGGAAGGCTTCATGGTCATGAGGGCTAGGATTCCGACGCCGAGCGCGATGCGAAGTCGGAGTGACATCACCAGCGCGGGGCTCGAGCGGAGTGCTTCGGAGAGCTCAGGCCCGGACTCGGCAGCGAGCGCCACGCGCAGCCGCCGCATGCGGCGACGCGAGACGACGCCACCGATGACAGCCATCCCGACGATCGCGGCGAGGGCGCCGGCAATCCAGGGCTGATATCCCCAGCTCACCTTCATCATCCACGCCCCTGACGCCAGCGCGGTGAGCATTGCGGTCGGACCCAGTCGCCCGGGCATCCTGAACAGGCCCAGCCAGACGCGGGCGGCCGCCGGAGTCTCCGCTCGACGGAGCCTTCCCAGCGCGACCGCCTCGATGCCGATCGCCACGAACAGCGCCACGGCGCCAAGGACGTGGATGAAGATGAGGAATTGATAGAGGCTCATGTGTCGCTCTCCCGTCTCGAATTGGTTGCGTGAAGTAACTTGCGGGCGCACAGGCGCAAGGCGCGCTCGCGCACAAGACTTGTGCGTAGTGCGCATTCTCGCTAGACAGCCCGTCATTCGGATCTCGATGAAACCCGTGCATTCTACGCAACAATCGGGCAGAAGAGGCGTCATGGATCGATTGGGAAACCTCGAGGCGTTCGTGGAGGCGGCGGAGCTCGGCAGCTTCACGCTCGCCGCCGAGCGGCTCCGGCTCAGCCCTTCAGCCTTGAGCCGCCGCGTCGCGCAGCTCGAAGAGGAAACCGGGGTTCGTCTCTTCCACCGGACGACCCGGACCGTGCGGCTCTCCGAGGAGGGGCGCGCATTCTTCGAGCGCACGCGGGGCGCGCTCAGGGAGTTGCGAGAGGCGCAGGAGGCGACTGCGCAACTGCGGGACCGGCCCGCGGGGCTCCTGCGGGTGGAAGCGCCGTCGATCCTCGGGCGGCACGTGGTCGTCCCCGGCCTCGCGCGATTCGCCTCGAGGTATCCCGAGGTCCAGGTCGAGCTTACGCTGCGCGACCATCCGGGCGACCTCGTGGTGGAGGGAATCGACCTGGCGCTGCGCCTCGGCGCCCTGGAGGACTCGACGCTCCTCGCGCGGCGGCTGGGACGAACCCGGATGCGCGTGTGTGGCGCGCCGGCCTATCTCAAGGCGAAGGGTACACCGCGTACGGTGGACGCCCTCTCGCGCCACGAGTGCCTCGGCTTTTCCCTTCACGGCCGCGTGATGCCCTGGCGCCTGCGCGACGGGGCCAAGGTGCGCCAGTTGTCCCCGGGCCGGCGCATCGTCGTGAACAGCGGCGAGGCGCTGATCGATCTCGCGCTGGGTGGCGTCGGCCTCGCCTGGGTGTGCGACTTCATGATGGCCCGCGCGCGCCGATCCGGCGAGCTCGTCGAGGTGCTCGAGGAATCGGCCTGCGAAGAGACCCCGATCCACGTGCTCTCGTTGCCAGCCCGCCGCGTGCTACCGAAAGTCCGCGCATTCATTGAATTCGTGGCGGCGGAGCTCGCTGGCAGCGGGGTCGACTGGCGATCACCCGACTCGAATTGATCGCCAGGCGACCGCCTGCCACTTGACACGACTCCACCGAACCACATAAATCGCGCTCTCCCGGGCTCTACCAAATCTTGCAAGGACGCTCTCCCCAGCAATCGAGGGCGCCGTCTCTGAGCGGAGGACACGTGAACACGTTGCGTCCAATTGCGGCCATCGCCTTGATCTCGCTCTTTGTGTTCTCGTCAACGGCCGTTGGAGCCCCTTCGGACGGGCCGAACTCCCGTCCGGGACAGGACAAGAGCACCGCCCTCGTCCAACTGAAGGGCGATCCTCTCGCCACTTCGGACAAGACGAAGCCGCCGCAGGGCAAGAAGATCGACTTCGACAGCGCCACGGTGAAGTCATACCGCGCCAGTCTCTCGACCCTGCGAAACGACTTCAAGGCCTGGCTGCGGGCCAATGCGCCCGGTGCGAAGGTGACCGGCGAGTTCGACATCTCTCTGAACGCGCTGTCGCTGAACCTGGGAGGCGAGCGGCTGGAGACGATCGCCGCCGCGCCGATGGTGCAGCGCGCCGAATACCAGGGGCTCTACTATCCGACGGCCGATGATCCCGACCTGGGAATCATCAACGCCATCGCGGCCTGGGGAGGCCGTGCGGGCGCGGCAACGGCGGGAGCAGGGGTCAAGGTGGCCATCATCGACACCGGCATCGACGTCAGGCACACCTGCTTCAACGATGCGGGCTACGCGCCCCAGGACCAGCTCGGCGACCGCAAGTTCACCAACAACAAGGTGATCGCGGCCAAGGTGTTCAACAACAACACGCCGTCGCAAGGGTTTACCGCGGAAGCGATCCAGGAGCACGGCACGCACGTCGCCGGCACCGTCGCCTGCAACTTCGAGACGCCCGCCACTGTGAACGGCGTCACCATTCCCTACAAGGTATCGGGGGTCGCCCCGCGGGCGTTGCTCGGCAACTACAACGTCTTTCCGGGTGAGGTGGGCAATGCCCGCTCCGAGGACATCCTGAACGCGATGGAGGCTGCTTACGCGGATGGCTTCGACGTCGGCAACATGAGCCTGGGCGGCGGCTCCCACGGCTTCCAGGATCTATTGACGATCGCGGTGAACGACCTCGACCAGGCGAACATGGTGTTCGCCGTAGCGGCCGGAAACTCCGGTCCCGGGCACTTCACGGTGGAATCGCCGGGCTCCGCCGCGCGCGCTCTCAGCGCGGGGGCCAGCACGGTGCCGCACTTCGTCGGTGCACCGGTGACGATCGGCGGTCGTGTCATCGGAGCGGCGGCGGGCGATTTCGCGACGGTGAAGACCGATCTGACACAGCCCCTGGGCGTAGTGCTCGCTTCCAACGGATCTCTGAGCACGGCCTGCACGGCGCTGACTGGCCCGCTCAGCGGGAAGATTGCGCTCATCTCTCGCGGGACCTGCACCTTCTCGACCAAGATCCGCAACGCGCAGGACGCCGGCGCCGTCGCCGTGCTGGTCGTCAACAATGTGGCCGGTGACCCGACCGCGATGGGCAAGGACGGAACTCCCAACCAGCCGACCGTGGCAGCGTACATGGTCGGCCTCTCGAACCGGACCACGCTGGTCGGAAGCAACGGGGCGAGCACCACCATCTCCGCGACGGCTGCCTACTTCAGCACGTCGAACGGCGACATCATGGCCGGGTTCAGCAGCCAGGGGCCCACCGACGTGGACTTCCGGGTCAAACCGGACGTGGTCGCGCCGGGCGTCAACGTGCTGAGCTCGATTCCCGCCAGCTTCTGCGCGACCCCGCCCTGCTGGGCGTTCTTCCAAGGCACTTCGATGGCGACCCCGCACCTCGCCGGCTCGGCCGCAGTGGTCCGACAGCAGCATCCGACCTGGTCGGCCGCAACAGTGCGTTCGGCGGTCGTCAACACCGCTGACCAAGACGCCCTGAAGACCTTCCAGAACGCGAGCCCGCAAAGCGACGTGAACGTCATCGGCGCCGGACGCGAGAACCTGCTCGCCGCTGTCGGGGCCCGAGTCGCGCTGGATCCCGTCAGCGTGAGCTTCGGCGCAGTACCCTCCGGGTCCGGGCAGAGCCGCTCGGTGGCGGTCACGGTGACGAACCTCGGCGCTAGCGGGAGCTTCTCGCTGACCGTGGCCGACGTCACCTCGAGCGGCGTGTCCTTCGCGGTGAGCCCGTCCACGCTCATCATCGGCGGGGGCGAGTCCGGGACCGCCGTGGTCACGATGAACGCTGCGAAAGGTGCCGCGTTCAACGACCACCAGGCCACGCTGTCACTGAGCAGCGGCGGCGTTGAGGTGGCGCACGCGGCGGTGTACACGCTGGTGAAATGATCGAACCGGCGACGACCGAGACCCTGCACATCCATCAGGCTAGAGCTCGAGCCTGAGGAGCGGCAGGATCCGCCCCGGTATTGAGCCCGACGGAACCGAGCCGGCGCAGACGGCCCCTTCGCGCAGATAGAACGCCTCCGCGTTCGGGTCGGAATGGATCAGCAGCGCGCTGAAGCCGGTCGATCGTGCGATGTCCCGCGCGGCGCGCAGTAGCGTCCGGCCTACGCCGAGGCCCATCGCCGACGGGTCCACGTACAGATGCTCGAGGGTCCCCTCCGGTGGAGCGCCGCGGATGGTGAAGACGCCCAGCGGCGGGCCTCCGTCGCGCTCGGCCACGTGCGTACGAAGAGTCTCCAGCTCCTCGGAGCGCAGCATCAGCTCCTCGCGGCAGAGGGCGAGGAACTCCTCGCCGTAACCCCAGTGCGCTTTCGAGCGCAGGACCAGCCCGGTCAATGTGGCCGCTTCGTCGGGGCGTGCGGGACGGATGCGAATCACGAGCCATTCTATCCGCTTCGTCCCCAGGGGTGCCGATTACCACGCCGGCAATATATTGATCGATTGC